>Ga0081606_1000049_pt1 | contig 111294 bp, 118 predicted proteins | sample EareggfetidaYelm_FD_71127 | JGI IMG/M metagenome (GOLD analysis project Ga0081606, IMG submission 71127) | Earthworm egg capsule microbial community from the University of Washington, USA - E. fetida Yelm (SPADES assembly) (version 2) | ecosystem: Host-associated > Annelida > Reproductive...
GGGGTGGGGGGGGGGGGGGGGGGGGGGGGGGGGGGTGGGGGGGGGGGGGGGGGGGGGGGGGTGGGCGCGGGTGGAGGTGGAGGCGGAGGGGGCGAGGCTGACGAGGGACGTGAGGGTGTTGGAGAAGAGGAAGCCGGTGCTCGAAGAGCCGCCACGGGGAGCCCAGGGCAATGCGCGCTGGGATGAGTACGTGGCGTATTACGAGAAGAGGTTGGGAGAGTTGAAGGAGGGGAATGCGGAGAAGGGGCCGTTGAAGTGGGAGGCGTATGAGCCGATGAGGGGGTGGTTCGCGAGGGGGCTGGCCTTCGAGCGAGCGATGGTGGAGAGGTTGAGGGCGGACGCGGCGCTGCCGAGGGCGGAGAGGAAGTACCTGGGGGACTTCGAGAGGCCGAGAGTCGAGACGTACGTGGGGGTGTGGAAGCCGAAGGCGGGGCTGCGCTTCGCGGACGTGCTGGTCATCGAGGAGCAGGCGCCAGCAGCCGGACTGCCACCCCGAGTGGAGACGTTCAGCTTCAAGAGCCGCAATCTCGCGGGGTTGAAGGGCAGTGCCCTGAGAACCCAGATGGTCGCGGACGCGAGCGAGGCCCTGGCGTATTACGGCGAGACCCTGGACATCCGTCGGCCCTCGCTCAAATCGCTCCTTGGCTCGGAGCGTGTCGTACGGGTCCAAAGGGTTCGCCTTATGTACGAGGGGGGCGTTCTCAAACCAGGGGAGCAAAGCATGCGGGATATGTCAGTGAAGGCCGCCCAGCGTGCGGCTCCGGGAGTGGAGGTACTGATCCAATGAAGGTGCTGAGTGTCCGAGACGTGAAGGCCCATGACGACCTCTGGCTCTCTTTCGAGGGCGCCTTTGAGCACTCGGATTGGGAGGGCGGACTGCCCGCTTTCTGCCAGGCGCTTGAGCAATGCGCGGGCGAATGGATGCCGGATGTTGTCCAGGGCAAGCGGCGGCGCAAATACACACGAGCCGCCTTCTGGAAGGCCCTGGAGGAGGCGCGTGATGAGAGGGTAACGATTCTCGGGCTTTTCCGGACGAAGTGGCCCGCGCTGGATATGGTGTTCAGCATCTACTCTCCCCCTCTTGTTCCCTCCGTGAGTGTCTCGCTGACGTTGCGGCCACTCTCCTTCTTCGCGGACGAGGAGCGCTGCCGGATGTTGGTGGAGATGGTCCGAGTGTGGGCCGTGCACTACCCCGTCTCTCATGCAGAGGTCTCGAGTTCGGCGGATGCGGACTTGTCCGGCGCCCCGCGTTTCGGCCGGGACATGCAGACGTCGATTCGCGACGGATTCGACCAGGTGTACGAGGTGTCGTGGCTGAACGTGTTTGGACGGGAGTTGGTGGAGAGGGTGGGACGGGAGCGGGTGCTGAGCACGCCGGCGCACCGGGTGGAGGAGTTGCCCAACGGAGCGGTGCTGGTGGTGTTGAGGCCGACGGTGGCGGACTTCGCGAGTGAAGAGGCGAGGGAAGTCCAGGCGAGAGCCCATGTGCACCTGAGACCGGAACTGGATTTGGACACCGTGCGGAGCGCCTTGCGCGAGCGCAGCGCGACGCTGGCGCCGGTGGAGCCGCGCTTCCACCCGGACGTGGCACCGCTGGTGGAGCGGGTGGTTGCGCTGGAGGCCTTGAGCGAGCGACAAGTGAGAATCGCCCACTTCAACGCCTGGAAGCCGCCGGAGCCCGAGGAGTGGCTGCCGGTGAGCGCGGCGCTGCCCTCGGACGTGAAGGACGTGGCGAGAGCAGTCGATGCCTACGATTATTTGGCGGAGAGGCTGGTGGCGCTGCTGCACACGAAGGTGCCGTCGGTATTCGACGCGACGCCCGAGTCGCTGACGGACGTGGATGAGCAGTTCTGGGTGGAGTACTTCCCGGGGATGTTCGAGCGGGAGAAAATCGACGAGCACGCGGTGCCGGCGATAGGGGCGTACCTGGGCCAGGTGTTGGTGAAGCACTTGGGGGGCGAGTGGATACCGCGCCAGAAGTTGCAGGAGGCCCAGGTGCGCGTGGGTGACCGGGTGTGGCTACCCTTCGTGAGGGCGTGGCGCTACATGCGCGAGCGCGAGTCGGTGCTGGACTACTCGCTCACCCAGTTCTACCGCGTTGCCGCTCGCCATCGCGGCTGAGTGTCACTCTCCCACTGGGAGTCTGGTCGGCGGAGGCATGGACCGAGGAAGACCGGAAGTCTCCTCGTGGAGCGTGGGAAACACCACCGGAGTGAGCGTGATGGCGCGCCCGCTGTCGTCCCAGATTCTCAGCGTCAGAGGTCCTCGGGCCTCCGAGTCCGTGGCTTTGAGTTCAACGACGACCGCTTCGCTCTTTCCGGGTTCGATGGATTTCGCCTGAAGGAGTTGCAGTCCTCGAAATGGTTCTCCCCCCTCGTTCATCAGCACGGCCCCCGTCGCGATCCAAGGCGCCGAGCCGTCATTCTGCAGCCAGATCTCGGCCGTGACACTCACGTCGATGCGGAAGGCCCTCCCATTGAAGAACGAGAGTCCTCCGGTCGATTCGGCGGGGCTGTCCGGTGCCAGGGCGTGCGCTTTCACACCGTGTGTGCCGATGCGCTTCATGGCGAGCAGATACCCCAGTCCCTGGTGTTGCTCGAACTGGGAACGCAGCCGCTCGTTCTCCTCCTGGAGCCGACGGTTCTTCGCTCGTTCCGCTTCCGTTTCTTGCCGCAGGGATTCCGCGGGTCTTGGATCGCGGAAGACCTGGACCTGATGCGTGGCCAGCCCTTGTTGGGCCACCAACACGAACGTGATGGTTTGGCTCGACTCCCCGCCCACGAGCTCCACCGTGAGCCGCAGCCGCTCGCCGGTTTGCAAATCGGAAGGTGGCATGAGGCCAAGCATTCGCTGGCCCCGGTTCACCTCCACGAAGCGCACCTCGTCCTGCACCTCGACGGAGCCGATAGGAACGTCGAAGACGAAACCCGTCAGACGTCCGGGACTGATACAGACTTCTCGAGGTCCCACGACCGGTGACCGGGCCAATTCGACGTGGAGATCCTCACAGGCTTCGACGGAGGACGGAGCTTTCTCGGGCGAGGCGTGAAGCCAGGTCAGCAAGAAGAAGGAAGCGGGGAGCACGAGCCGTTCTCCTGGGAATCAGTCCCAATTCAGGTACTCGAAGCGCTTCATGAGCCGGACGCCCTGATTGTTGCTGACGGAGGCACGATGAGGGGTGCTGCCCTTTGGCAGTCGGATCCCCGTGCTGCCTCCACCCTCTGGCTTGAGTTCCATGCAGATGGGAACCACCTCTCCATCGTCCAGGTGGGCCTCGGTGAAGCGGCCGTAGATCTTCTCCCGAGTGAAGTACAATTTGCCCACGAGCGTGGTCTTATCGGGCAGTTCGCCCCAGTACCCCAAGGTCAGCACCTTGATGTCTCCTTCCTCGACGGTGATGGGCTTCTCCCGCCTCCTCTTCTCGCGCACGAACTCGACAACGTTGGTGTTCCGATACACGTCGGGCGACATGAACCTGAACCGCTCATGAGTCGCCGCGGCGCCGGGAGGGCACTCCGTTGGAGGAGGCGGCGGGTTGAACTTCATGGTCGCGCACCCAGGCGCCACACACGCGGCTCCAGCGAGCAGCGCGGCGCGGGTCACGGAGCGAACCTTGGGGGATGTCTTCATGTCGGTGTCCTTTCGAGGTGACGTGCGGGGTTCCGCATCGCGCACAACCTCTCCCGTCATCCGCGCGGCCGCCATTTCCTGGCGAGAACCGGCTTGCGGCGGTGGGCGAGGCTCGGACCACTCATGACGTGGGGTGACGGAGAACAGCACCAGCGCGAGTCCCATCGTGATGGCCCACGGCAGGTGTGACCGGCGCTCGGGGACGACGGGCGGAGGTTCGGGGTGGAGCGGAGGCTCGGGAGGGGGCCTGGGCGCGAGGAGGGGGTGGTTCCAGGAGCGGTCCGCGTGGCTCCATGCCTCCGACAACGCCTGCGCGAGCGCTCGGGCGTCCGGGTAGCGCGCCTCGGGGTCCTTCTCCAGCATGCGCATGCACACGTCGCCCAGGGCCGGCGGGACGCGCGGGTTGAGCACCTGGGGCGCGGGCGGCGTCTGGTGGAGGATGGTCTGGGTGAGCGCGCCGTGGCGGTCTCCGAAGGGCATCGTGCGCGTGAGCAGCCAGTAAAGCGTCACGCCCAGGGCCCACAGGTCATCCCGGGGGCTCACCGGAAGGGGCTCGCCGGTCCATTCCCGAGCGGAGCGCAACAGCTCCGGGCTGCGGTACTCCGGCGTCCCGGGTGGCAGCCTCGGTGTCAGGCGCTTCGCCCCCTCGTGACAGGCCGCGCCGAAGTCCACGAGCACCGGTTGCCCGTCCTTCCGGCGCACGAGGATGTTGGTCTCCTTCACGTCCCGGTGCACCACCCCCGAGTCGTGCACGTCCGCCAGCAGGAGCACGAAGGGCAGGAGCACCTGGTGCACGAGCTCCAGCGCGGAGGGGTTCTCCTCGTCCGCCCAGGCCTCCAGTGTGCGGCCCTCCACGTACTCCAGCGTGAGCACCTGGTAGCGCGGCGCCTCGTCGGGCCACAGGCCCCAGCCCTGGAAGCCCACCACGTTCGGGTGGCGCTGACGGCGCAGGGCGTCCATCTCCCGTTCGCTGCGAGGGTCCTCCAGCGGCAGCAGCTTGAGGGCGAAGCGCCGTCCGTCCCGCAGGGCCCGGTACACGGTGCCAAAGCCGCCGGAGGCCAGGGTCTCCTCGATGAGGAAGCCGGCCACGAGGGTTCCCGGCTCCAGGTGTAGCGCGTCGTGCATCCGCATCGCCTCGCGAAAACCGCGCAAGCTAGCCGGGGGGCCGGGGGATTTCCCGGACGTGGCGGGTTGGCCGCCCTACCCCTTGCGCCACACCTCGCTCGCGAGCAGGGCGCGCGCGGCGAGGAAGCCGCACAGGCCATGCACCCCCGCTCCCGGCGGCGTGGAGGCCGAGCACAGGTAGAGGCGCGGGTCCGGCGTGGCGTAGGGCACGAGGCTCGCCACGGGCCGGGCGAGCAGTTGCAGGCCCTCCATGGCGCCGCCGGAGATGTCCCCGCCGAGGAAGTTCGGGTTGTAGGCCTCGTACTGCGCGGGCGAGCGCGTGTGCCGGGCGAGGATGCGCGCGCCGAAGCCCGGAGCGAAGCGCTCCAACTGGGCCTCGATGCGCGACGTCATGTCCTCCGTGCAGCCGTTGGGCACATGGCAGTAGGCCCATCCCGTGTGCCGTCCCGGCGGCGCGCGGCTCGGGTCGAAGGGGGTGTGCTGGGCCACGAGCACGTAGGGGCGCTCGGGCACCTCGCCGCGCGCCACGGCGGCCTCGCTCGCGGCGAGCTCCTCCAGCGTGCCACCCAGGTGCACGGTGCCCGCGCGCGCGCAGCCTGGAGCGCGCCAGGGGATGGGGCCGGAGAGCGCCCAGTCCACCTTGAAGACGCCGGGACCGAGGCGGTAGCGCTGGAGCTTCGCCACGTAGCGCGGGGGCAGCCGGTGGCCCGCGAGCTTCACGAGCTGCGCGGGGGACACGTCGAGCAGCACGGCGCGCGCCCGGGGCAACTCGTCCACGGAATACACGCGCTGGCCCGTCACCACCTCGCCGCCGAGCGCGCCCAGGTAGTTCACGAGCGCGTCCACGAGCTTCTGCGTGCCGCCGCGCGGAAACGGCCAGCCCACGGCGTGGCCGGAGGCGAGCAGGAGGATGCCGAAGGCGGAGGTGAGGGGGCGCTCGAGCGCGGAGAAGGAGTGCGCGGCGCCGCCGGCGAAGAGGGCGCGCGCGAGGGGGCCCCGGAAGGCGCTCCGGGCCTGGGCGTGGGCGGAGCGCAGGGCGCGCAGGCCGAAGCGGGCGAGCCGCAGGGGCCGGCGGGGGAAGTGGAAGGGGTCGCCGAGCTGGGCCATCACGTCGTCGAAGGAGCGCACCATGGGGCGCATCCAGCGCACGTAGCGCCGGGCATCCGGGCCGAGGCTCCGGGCGGTGGCCTCCAGGTCGCGCTCGAGCACGGCGGCGGTGCCGTCCTCCAGGGGGTGGGCGAGGGGCGCGTCCGGGTGCACCCATTCCAGGCCGTGGTCGGCGAGGGGGAGCTGGCGGAAGAAGGGCGAGGCGATGGCGAGCGGGTGGATGGCGGAGCAGACGTCGTGGACGAAGCCGGGCAGGGTGAGCGCGGCCGAGCGGGCGCCGCCGCCGGGAGTGGGGGCCGCCTCCAGCACGCGCACTGAGCGGCCCGCGCGGGCCAACGTCACCGCGGCGGCGAGCCCATTGGGCCCCGCGCCCACCACCACCGCGTCGAGCACCGCCGTCATGGCCTCCAGTCTGAACCGACCTCGCGAGTCACTGGCGCAAGGGCCTCCTCTTCGCGTTCACCACCGGACGTCCGAGGCCGTCCGGCACCCGGGCGGACGGACGGGCGGAGGCGAGGGGTTGTCTGCACGGAGGGGGCGGCGGCCTCATCCTGGGAGAGCGGAGTGCCGCGCGAGGCGGACCCGGGGGAGGGGTGATGAAGCGCCAGGACGTGAAGGGCCAGGTGGCGATCGTGACGGGCGCGTCGAGCGGGGTGGGTTGGCGATCGGCGGTGCGCCTGGCGGAGGCGGGGGTGAAGCTGTGTGTCACGGCGCGCACGGCCGAGGCCCTGGAGCGGCTGCGCGACGAGGTGCGGCGGCGAGGGGGCGAGTGCCTGGTGGTGCCCGGGGACGTGACGGTCCAGGAGGACGTGGAGCGGGTGGTGCGCGAGTGCCTGGCGCACTACGGCCGGGTGGATGTGCTGGTGAACAGCGCGGGGGTGCAGTCCTACGGCCTGTTCGACGAACTGCCCTGGGAGCACATCACGCGCATCCTCGACGTCAACTGCCTGGGCTTCATGCGCTTCGCTCGCGCGGTGTTGCCCCACTTCCGGAGGCAGGGCAGCGGCCACGTGCTCAACATCCAGTCCATGCTGGCCCGGGGCGCGGCGCCGCTCTTGTCCGCGTACACCGCGAGCAAGCACGCCACGCTCGGCTGGGCGAAGTCACTGCGGTTGGAGCTCGCGGGCACGGGCATCGAGGTGTCCAACATCCTGGTGCCCTCGGTGGACACGAACATGTTCGCCCACGCCCCCACGCTGTTGTCCCGGGCGCCCGCTCCGGTGCCGCCCACGTATGACGTGGACGTGGTGGCGCGCTCGGTCATCGCCGCGGCGAGGCGTCCGGGCAAGACGCGCGTGCCGGTGTTCCTCCAGGGCCGGCTCATCCTCGCCCTGGACGTCCTCGCCCCGTGGGCGGGCCAGTGGCTGCTGGGGCGCTTCGGCGCGCGCATGCAGCAGCGCGACGTGCCCGTCGAGCGGCGCGAGGGCAACCTCTTCCAGCCGATGCTCCGCACCTATGGCCCTCATGGTCCCGTGCATCCCACGCCCCGATGGATGCGCTACTCCGCGACGGCGGGGCTCGCCGCGCTGGCCGGGGGCGTGGTGCTGGGCGTGGCGGGACTCGCGCGCGCGGCGCGGTGAGCGGCCCGTCAGGGCGCGGCGTCCAGCACCTCGAACAGCACCTCGCCCTGGGTCTGGTCGAGCAGCGCCTGGTGGAAGGCCTCGAGCCGGTGCTCGGGCAGGAGCAACTGGTAGCCCACCGTGACGGCATAGGTCTCCGCCACCAGCTCCGCCTCGTGGGCGGCGAGCATCCGGCGCACGCCGTCGACGCTCGTGTACTCCAGCTCCACGGCCACGCGCACCTTGCGCACGCGCTCGAGGGTGGGCAGGGACTCGAGCACCTGTTGGACGCAGCCCGTGTAGGCGCGCACCAGGCCGCCCTTGCCCAGCAGCGTGCCGCCGAAGTAGCGGGTGACCACCACGGCCACCTCGCCCACGCCGCCGTGGAGCAGGGCCGTGAGCATGGGCCGGCCCGCGGTGCCGTGCGGCTCTCCGTCGTCGCTCATGCCCACCTGGGCCGTGGAGCCGGGCGCGCCCACCGCGAAGGCCCAGCAGTTGTGCGTGGCGTCGGGGAACTCCTCGCGTACGCGGGCGATGAAGGCCCGCGCCTCCTCCACCGTGGGCGCCGGGGCGGCCGTGGTGAGGAAGCGGCTCTTCTGGACCTCCTGCTCCACCCGATGGACGCGCGCGGGGACGCGGTAGCGTTTGGCTTCTTCACCCATTCCCGCGCCGACTCTAGCCCGGAGCCCGGAGCCACGCGGGGCCGTTCCAGGCGCGGAACAGTGCGTGCCGGCCCTTCCGGCTAATCCCCGCCGTCATCCTCCGTTAGCGTGTCTCCTGTCCTCGCCTCCCAGGAGCACGCCATGCCGTCCATCGACGCCCAGACCGAGCAGCCCAACGCCTTCCGCCAGGTCCTCCACGCGGGCCACCATGTCTTCCACGCGGACGTGTCCGCCGAGACGGGCGGCGAGGGCTCGGCGCCGGATCCCCACGACTACTTCGACGCCTCGCTCGCGGCGTGCAAGGCGCTGACGGCCACCTGGTACGCGAAGAAGATGGGCATGGCCCTGGAGCGCGTGGAGACCCATGTCGAGCGGGATGCCTCCGGGGAGCGGCAGGGGAAGTACTCGCTCCGGGTGAAGCTCACGTTCCACGGCGCGCTGAGCCCCGAGGAGCGCCGGCGGCTCCACGACGCCGTTGCCCGCTGCCCCATCCACAAGCTGATGACCTCGGCGACGGTCGACATCGTGACCGAGCCCCTGGACGTGTGACGTCCGGAGCCGTACCCTACCTCGGATGTCAGACTCCCGGATAGGATGGGAGCGGTCGGGCTCGGGGCCCGACGGGAGGAAGGGATATGGGCAGGGAGAAGTTTCCGGCGACCTACGAGGACATCGAGGCGCTGCCGGTCGGGTGGGTGGGGGAACTCATCGACGATGCGCTGTGGGCATTTCCCCGGCCGGCGAAGTGGCACGCCTGGGCGGCGTCGGTGCTCGGGGTGGTGCTGGGTTCCACGTACGGCGAGGGCGGGGGAGAGCCCGGGGGGTGGTGGCTGCTGGATGAACCGGAGCTGCACCTGGGCCGGCAGGTGCTGGTGCCGGACCTGGCGGGCTGGCGGCGGGAGCGTGTGCCGGACCTGCTCGCGCGGGACGAGCCCTTCTTCGACGTGGCGCCCGACTGGGTGTGCGAGGTGCTGTCTCCCTCCACGGCGGCGTTGGACCGGGGGCGGAAGATGGCGCTCTACCATCAGGAGGGCGTGGGCCACGCGTGGCTGGTGGACCCGAGGGCCCAGGCCCTGGAGGTCTACCGCCGGGAGGCCTCGGGCTGGCGGCTCGTGGGCCGACATGGGGGGAGCGAGGTGATCCACGCCGAGCCCTTCGACGCCGAGCCCCTGGACCTGGGACGGCTCTGGGTGCCGCGAGCCCCCGTGGCCCCTGGTGACAACAGTCACCAGGGGTAGAGCGCAGTCACCAGGACGGCCCGTGGAGTTCCCAATGAATCCAAGGGGTTGGGTGGTGTCCTGGAGCGCCGGACGTTGGCATGCCGCCTGCTTTGGATTGTGTCCGTCGTCCTTTCCCGAGGAATCGCCCCATGGTTCGCGCCGCCGCCCTCTCGCTCCCGATGAACACCGCCCGCGTCGCCGAGGGACTTCGTCCGGTGCAGACGCCCCGGACCCAGACGGCGGCGCCGGCCACGGCGAAGGCCCGGGTGGGGCAGAGCAAGGACAGCTTCGGTGCCGCCGCGACGCACGCGGGTGAGCGGCTGGGCCAGGTGCTGCACTTCCCGGAGCAGGGCGAGGAGCGGGTGGGCTCGGGCTCGGGTAGCGCGGGCAAGGCCGAGTGGAGCGAGGAGCAGATCTCCGAGCAGGCGCGCGGCACGCTCGCGCAGCTGCTGCAGGGCGAGGGGATGTCGGCCGACGAGGCGGGCGAGTTCATGACGAACCTGTTCAACTCGCTCGATGGCAATGCCAGCGACGTGCTGGGCGAGGAGCTGGTGGACCTGTCCAACGACGGGCTCGAGTCCTCGGTCTTCTGAGCGGCGAAACCGCCTCCTTATATAAGGAGGTGGTTTCAGAGCCCCGACAGGCCCATCTTCCGGGGTCCGGGGCCCTGGGGCGCGCCCCTCCGGGACAGCACCGCCTCGGTGATGACGCCGAAGAGCAGCACCTGGAGATCGAGCAGCACCTTCTCCCCTCGGGACCACGTGCGCCAGGGAGGTGTGACGCGGAGCAGGGGAAAGGCCACGCGCTCGAGGAGTCCCATCGCGGCGCCGAGCGTGAACCCGCCCAACCGAGTGGACACGGGGAGCCGGGGGCGCAGGGCCGCGTAGAGGGCGCCCATCGCGGGGCCGTACAGCCACCGGGCGAGGAGCCCCCAGCGCAGCGCGGAGCGGGGCGAGAGCCGCACCCCCCAGGCCCGTCGAGCGCCGAGGGTGGCGAGGGCCTTCACGGCGTACACGGGGGGACGGCCGAGCAGGGCGTCACGCACCGGCTCCCATGCACTCAGGGCGAGGGTTCCAAGCGCGCCCGCGACGGCGCCAGGGGCTGGTTGCATCGCTCGCATGCGTCACCTTCCATCCACGGTTCCTTCAACGAACATGGGGATGGCCAGGCGCGATGCCTCCTGGGAGGCGTTCTGGTGGCAGGCCAGGGCGGCAGCCGAGACGTTGTCTCTTCACCTGGACCTATGCGGCCAGGGCTTCCGCCTGCCACTGAGAGCGTGACTCGCGCAGTTTCATGCGAAGGGGAACGGCGTCTCCCTGGGCGACCTCCGCCAGTTTCTCGAGGGCGTACTCCGCGAGGGGGGCTCGGACGAAGACCATCAGTCTGAGCGCACGCTCCGAGACGGAACTCATCTGCTTCTTGCCGTTCTCCCACCGGGAGACGGTTTCCGGAGAGACGTCGAGGACTGCGGCGAAGTCCACGCCGGAGAATCCGAGGTACTTGCGCAGGAACCGGACTTCCGGCGGTGTGAGCCGGGCCTCCTTGGCCGCGACTTCCTGTGCGATGAGTCGGTGCAGTTCCTCGATGCGGGGGATGCCCACCTCGTACTCACCGCACTCGGCGCAGCGGTGCACTTCCACATTCATGAGCGTGACGGTGTCCAGGCCGCAGGCGGTGTACAGGAAGTTCTCCCGTCCACTCTTCATCGGGGCTCCACAGGCGTCGCACTTCATTTCTTTCTCCAAGCCGTGACGATCTTCAGCTTGGACTCGGACGCGAAGGAGACGACCACGACCATGCGGTCGGTGTGGACCCTGTAGCGCCAGGTATCCCGTTCCAACTCGGGTGGTTCGGTGATCTTCCCCGCGCGAAGCACGTTCGTCGCATCGACGGTCGTCAGGTCATCCTTCGCGAGTTCTTCCTCTGCGTGCCGGGAGAACACGGTGTGTCCCTCCTTGAGGATTTGCAGGATGAGCTTCTTGGCCTCGTTCCGGTCGAACGGCTCCTTCATGCGAGCCACTGTAACGAGGCTCCGCGTTCCGGGTCAAGCAATGACCTTAGGTCAATGAGTGATGAATAGACAAGCGTAGGGCGCTTGTCAAGCGGAATACCCCTTTCGGGGTATTTGACCGTTGGCTCCTGTGCGGTGCGCGTTGCGCTTCCTGCCGCTGGTCGCGAGCCGAATCGCTTCCCCGCCTGCTTGGCGGCGAGTGGGAAGAGTGGACAACATGGACGCATGTCCGACTACGACTTCGACCTGTTCACCTTGGGAGGCGGTTCGGGAGGGGTGGCGGCGAGCCGCCGGGCGGGAGCCCTGGGCGCTCGGGTGGCGCTGTGCGAGGAGCAGGAGGTGGGGGGCACGTGTGTGCACCGGGGTTGCGTGCCCAAGAAGCTGCTCGTCTACGGCGCGCATTTCCGGGACGAGTTCGAGGACGCGGCGGGCCATGGCTGGTCGCTCGAGCCGCCGCGCCTGGACTGGAAGAAGCTCCAGGCGGCCAAGGCGCGGGAGTTGGAGCGGCTGGAGGGCGTGTATGGCCGGCTTCTCAAGGACTCGGGCGTGCGGGTCATCCAGGGCCGGGGCCGGGTGATTGACGCGCACACGGTGGAGGTCGGAGGCCGGCGCTACACGGCCAGGCACCTGTTGGTGGCCACGGGCTCGCACCCCTTCCTCCCCAAGGTGAAGGGCATCGAGCACGCGCTCACGTCGGACGGCGCCCTGGGCCTGGAGGCCATCCCCCGGCGGTTGCTCATCGTGGGGGCGGGCTACATCGGCGTGGAGTTCGCGGGCATCTTCCAGGCGCTGGGCACGAAGGTGACGATGTTCTTCCGGGGCGCCTCGGTGCTGCGCGGCTTCGATGACGACGTGCGCGCCACGCTCGCGCAGGAGATGCGCAAGCGGGGGGTCGACCTGCGGCCCGAGACGGTGGTGGCGGACGTGGAGAAGCGGCCGGACGGGACGCTGAGCGTGCTCACGGCCATGGGCGAGACGCTGGATGTGGACGCGGTGCTGTTCGCCACGGGGCGGGTGCCCAACACGAAGGGGTTGGGGCTGGAGGCGGCGGGGGTGCGGCTGGACGAGCGCGGCGCGGTGTGCGTGGACGGGCACTCGCGCACGAACGTGGAGAGCCTCTACGCGGTGGGAGATGTGACGGATCGCATCAACCTCACGCCGGTGGCGATCGCCGAGGGCCGGGCGGTGGCGGAAACGCTGTTCAACGGGCGGGACATCACCCTGGACCACACGGGAGTGGCCTCGGCGGTGTTCAGCCAGCCGCCGGTGGGGGCGGTGGGGTGCACCGAGCGCGAGGCTCGAGCGAAGCACGGCGAGGTGGACGTGTACCTGTCCACGTTCCGTCCGATGAAGCACGTGCTGAGTGGCCGGGACGAGCGGACGATGATGAAGGTCATCGTCGAGCGGGGCAGCGAGCGGGTGCTGGGCTTTCACATGGTGGGGGCGGACGCGCCGGAGATCATCCAGGGGCTGGCGGTGGCGTTGAAGTGTGGGGTGACGAAGAAGCAGTTGGACGCCACGGTGGGCATCCACCCCACGGCGGCCGAGGAGTTCGTGACGATGCGGGACAAGCGCCCGGAGCCCGAGGTGGAGTCGGCGCGGGAACTCGGCCACGACGCGCGCCGGAGCGCGGACTAGCCCTGGAAGAAGTTCTTCAGGACGAACCAGACATTGGCGGGGCGCTCGGCGAGCCGGCGCATGAGGTAGGGGTACCAGTGCTTGCCATAGGGGACGTAGACGCGCACCGGGTGGCCCTCCTTCACCAGCCGCTCCTGCAAGTCCCCGCGGATGCCATAGAGCATCTGGAATTCGACGGCGCCGCGCGCGAGGCCCTTCTTCTGGGCGTAGGCGAGCGTTTCGGAAATCATCCGCTCATCGTGCGTGGCGATGCCATGGTACAGCCCGCTGTCGAGCAGGACGCGCATGCAGCGCAGGAAGTTCTCGTCCACGTCTCGCTTGTCGGGCCAGGCCACCTCGGGCCCCTCGAGGTAGGCGCCCTTGCACAGACGGATGCGGATGCCCTCGGCGCACAGGGCGCGGGCATCGGCCTCGGTGCGGTAGAGGCTGCTCTGGAGCACGGCGCCCACGTGGGCCTGGCCGAATTCGCGGTGCAGCGCGCGCACCACGTCCAAGGTGGCTTGGGTGACGTGGCTCTGCTCCATGTCGATGCGCACGAAGGAGCCGCGGCGCGCGGCCTCGGCCACCACCTGACGCGCGTTGCGCAGGGCGAGCTCCCGGTCGAGCAACAAGCCGCACTGGGTGAGCTTGAGCGACACATTGCCCCGGGCGCCCACCTGGTCGATGCGCCTGAGCAGGCGCAGGTATTCCTTCACCTCCTCATGCGTCTCGGCCTCGTCGCGCACCGCCTCGTTGAGATGGTCGAAGGACACCGTCATGCCGCGCGCGTTCAATTCCTTCACCGCGGCCACGGCGTCCTCCAACCGCTCGCCCGCGATGAAGCGCCGGGCCACCTTCCCCAGGGCGGGCACGCGGATGGCCAGGTCCTTCAATCCCTCGCGGCGCGAGAGGAACATCAGGGCGGAGCGGGACAGGTGGGTGGTCTGGTCCATGGGTGGGTGGGCCCTCACGTGTCGTGTTGGGAGAGGAAGTCACCGACGAAGGCATTGAAGGCGTCGGTGTGGCTCATGTAGGGCAGGTGGCTGGCCTCGCGCAGGACTTCCAGGCGGGCGCCAGGAATGCGGGCCGCCACGTCCCGGGCGGAGGACAAGGGCACGAGTTTGTCTCGGCCTCCGTGAAGGACGAGCGTGGGCACGCGCAGCCGCTCGAGCTGCTCCAGGTAGTCCGCGTCGAGGATGTCCTTGAGCCGCCGCAGCATTTCCAGGGGCGAAATCCGGCGCGCCTCGCGGACGATTTCCGCGCGGTCCACGGGGGGCAGGTAGCGCCCGCCCATGACGCGCGCCACGGCGGGGGCGAAGAGAAAGGCGAAGGGTTTGGGAATGCGCACCAGGGTGGACAGGGCCACCGCGCCCCGGCGGATGCGCCGCACGCTCGCCACGGGAGATACGAGCACCAGGGCCTTGAGCCGCTCGGGGTGCGCGAGGGCGAACGCCAGGGAGACGAGGCTGCCAAAGGACGAGCCCACCAGGGCGAAGCGCTCGGGCAATCCCGCGTCCGCATGCGCCAGCGACGCGACATTCCATTGCAGTGGGGAATGGGTCAGCGGTGTTTGCAGGGGCGGCGTCCACAAGAGCAGCCGCCAGTCGGGAGCGAGCGGACGCAGGGGCGCGAAGGAGCGGCCCGAGGCGCCGAGCCCTGGCAGACAGACGACGGTGCGCGCGGGGTCCTCGCTCCCCCGGGGAAAGGTGAACAGCCGGGTGGGGGCTCCCCGGACGAGCCGCTCCTCGCACGGCAATTCATAGCCATGTTGGATCTCCCCTGGGGCGGGGACGAGGCGCGGGGGGGCGAAAGAGCGGGAAGCCTCAGGCATGACAGGCTCGCACGAGGAGGTGGCGCACCCGGGAGGCGATGTGCTCTCGGAACCGCTGCAATTGCTCATCCGAGGCGTCCGCGCGCGGTGGGGGCAGCGGAGCGCCGAGCACGAAGGTCATCCGCACGGGCAGGGGCAGGAGGCCCAATCCCAGCCCGAGCGGGACGCGGTATTTCTCACCGGGCGCGAGTGAAACGTGCCAGCGATCATCCTCTGGACAGACGAAGGTGCCGTCCACGCCATAGCCCGCGAAGGGAATGATGGGCACCTGGGCCCGGGCGGCCAGCCGGGCGAAGCCGAGCGTCCTTTCCCAACGCAGTGTGTAGAAGAAGCCCCGCTCGGCCAATCCCTGTGGATGGCGGCCTGTAGCGCGATGTAACAGATGGAAGAAGGCAGGCGTTTCATAACCCCAGAGGCCGTGATTGCCCACCAGGAGCACCGGACCGGAGCGGGGCAGGTGCTCCGTCTCCAGGAGCCGGGCGCGGTGATAGCGCGCGGAGAGGGCGGCGCTTGTCTCGGCGAGGCGGAAGAACGCGCGGCGCAAGGGATTCTCGGTGGTCTCCACGGGGAATGAAGTTGGGGATTGCTCGTTGAGCCGGCACCTCCTCGGGGCTGACACGTGCCCGCTCGCCTCCCCGCCAACCCCTGCCCAGAAGTCGGAGGGAGTGTTGGATTGCTCCCGAATCAACCACGCGGAACCCCGACGCGGAGTGGAACGCACGCGTCCCGAGAGCGGGAGCGCCTTGTCCTGACGGGTCACGGCCGCCCCACGCGAGGCTTTGCGGCCGGAAATCAGATGCGCCACGCAGCTGCTTGGCCTTCTCATTTTAGACTGAACAAATGTGTAGATGTAGCAGTCCAGGGAGTGCCACTCGCGACATTTACTTCAATTTAATCGACAAAACGTGTCTTTATGGCGTTATGTTTGGTCAGCTGTTGTGTAGAACAGCGCCAACAGCAAATCCCCACGATGCGCCGGCCCCAGACGAGGCGGCCCATCACCAACGCAGAGGATCCACCCGCATGTCGGTCGACAAGGCTTTCCGAGAGATGGTTCGTAACGAGATCGAGGCGCAGCTCAAGCCGCTGCGTGACCTGGTCTCCCGGCTGGAGGCGGGCACGTCTGACCTCGACAGCCTGCGCAACGTGGCCGAGCAGCTCGCGCCCCTGGCCAGCGCCGTGGGTCCCCTGTTCGGTGTCGCCAGCGCCGGCCGCGCGGCCGCTCCGGTGGCTCGCCGCAGCCCGGGCCGTCCTCCCAAGAGCGCCGCGGCCCCCGCTCCCGTTTCCAGCTCGAGCGCCGGTGGCAAGCGCCGCGGCCGCAAGCCGGCGGACGAGGGTGGCGCGCGGGATTGCGCCATCCAGGGTTGTGGCAAGCCCAGCCGCACCAAGGGCTACTGCGCCGCGCACTACCAGAAGCTGCGCATGCTCGAGAAGACCAACCGCCGCCCCTCCGAGTGGAAGGACTACGCGGCTCCCAACAGCGTGGAAGACATCAAGCTGCCGCGCGGCCGTGCCGCCGCCAAGGCCCTGGCCGAGGCCCAGAAGAACGCGGGGTGATGCCGTCTCTTCCGGTGTCCTGAGCCGGAAGATGGACCGGATTCGCCCCTCGGGGACAAGTCCGGTCCTTGCGGGCCTCGGGGGGGCTCGCCATGCTTCTCCTCATGAACAAGCGTGAGCTGGAGCCTGGAATCTTCACCGACCTGGCGGGTCGGACGACGTATGGCGAGTACTTGCAGCTGGAGCGATTGCTCTCCGCGCAGGTTCCCCGCTCGCAGCCTCCCCACCACGACGAGCTGCTGTTCATCATCCAGCACCAGACGAGCGAGCTGTGGATGAAGCTGCTCGTGCACGAACTGACGGCCGTCATCCGCTACATCCAGAAGGACGAGCTGGAGCCGTCCTTCAAGATTTTCTCCCGGGTGGGGCACATCCAACGGATGCTCTTCGAGCAGTGGAGCGTCCTCGAAACCCTCACCCCCAATGAATACCTGGAGTTCCGCGGCGCGCTCGGACAGGCCTCGGGCTTCCAGAGCCACCAATACCGGGCCCTGGAGTTCCTGCTCGGCCACAAGAACGAAGCCACGCTCGCTCCCTTCCGCCATCTGTCCAACGAGCACGCTCAATTGGAGCGGTTGTTGGGTTCACCCAGTGTGTATGACGAGTTCCTGCGGCACCTGTCGCGCAAGGGCCATGCGGTGCCCACGGATCGCATCGAGCGGGATTGGCGTCAGCCCTATGAGAAGAGCGACGCGGTGGTGGAGGTCTTCCGCCTCATCTACCAGGACCCCGAGCGGCACTGGGACGCGTACGAGATGTGCGAGAAGCTGGTGGACGTGGAGGAGCGTTTCCAGCTGTGGCGCTACCGTCACATGATGACCGTGATGCGTGTCATCGGTTTCAAGACCGGGACGGGAGGTTCCTCGGGGGTGGGCTTCCTGCGCAAGGCGTTGGACCTGCGCTTCTTCCCAGAGCTGTGGGATGTGCGTACGGAACTCACGCCGTCTCCGCGCCGCTAGCGTTTTCGAGTGTTCATCCGCGGGCCCGGGGGGATGAGGCCCGTTTGGGCCCCATGCTAGAGCGGACGGCATGCTCGTGCTTCCGCTCGCCGTCCTGTTGTCGGCCACGCCTCCCGCCCTGGTGGGGTGGAGCTGCCGGGCCTGTCCTCCTCCAAAGCAGACACCCGAGTCCATCGTCGAGCTGAAGCTCATGGAGGAGCAACACGCGGAGTGTTTGCGCAAGGCCATGGCACGGGCGCTCGACAAGGCGTTGCTGCCCCTCAAGAAGTCCCGGCCGGCGGCCTTCCAACAGGCCGTGGCGTTGCAAGCGGACTACGACCGCTGGGTGGCGGATGCCTGCTCCGCCCTGGAGGAGGCCAACTGGGTGGACCTCTCCTCGGGCGAGCGCTCCATGGGCACGGGGTATGGTTTCACGATGAGTGAATGCCTGCGGCGGCAGTATTCCTGGCGGGGTTTCTACGCGGACGTCTGGGCTCGCGGCCACTGGAGCGCCTTGGGGCCCGTCTTCCAGGCCCAGGGGGGCCCGGCGGAGACGACGCGCCAATCCCTGCTCGACTACCGGGAGCGGGCGCGGCGGACCGCCGCCCGCGCGCCCGCCGAGCTGGAGGTGGAGGCGTCCGCCCTGCCCCGGCGCAAGCTCTCCCAGGAGGATTGGAAGGCCTACCTCGCGCGGTTGGAGCGCGCCATTGGCGGTCCGGAGGAGCTCGCGCGCCGTCAATGCGCGCTCGTGCCCGCCGCCTCCGAGGACTGTGCCCGGCGCTTCGCCGACAGCCTCGTCGCGCAGTTGGACTTTCCCGAGGCCCTTCACGCTTCCTCCCGCCACCCGCCCGCCCGCTCCGGGCCCTGAGACGACCCACCATCTCGGATCGGACGCTCATGGCCGGGGGTGGGTAGGCAAACGTCACCCGTCATGACAGGCTGGGGCCTCGCCCGGGGGGGGGAGTTCAATCCGGGCGGGGGGGGTGGGCATGCGAATGCCCCAAGAAGATTTCGTGTCCGTCGTGGAGCGCATGTCGCATGCGTTGGAGCGGCTCGCGTTGGCTCCGGCGACCACGGCCATGCTGCAGGAAGTGGTGCGCGCCGCCGCAGCGGCGTTGGGATTGGAGCGCGTGGCCATTGCCTGGCTGGGCGCGGATGGACTGCTGTCGACGCAGGCGACGCCAGGCGCGATGTCCGAGGCGCTGTCCGCCGGCGTCCGCGGTGCGTGGGAGGGGGAGGTGTGGGCGCCGATGCGCGCGGGAGGCGTGGCCTCGCTCGTCCAGGTGGTGCGCGGCGCGCGGGGGGGTTGTCTGGGAATGTTGCTGGGGTACACGGAGGAGCCGCGTGACTTCTCCGGGGCGGAGCGGCGGCGTTTCGCGCTCTTCTCGCAGCTCGCGGGTCTGGCCATCGAGCGCGTCCTGCGGGGACCGGCCCCGGTGGCGCCCGAGGACGTGAGGGCTCACGCGGAGGCGGCGGACGCGCGGCTGCGGCTGCTCGCGGACGTGGGGGTGATGCTGTCCGGCTCGGTCGAATGGGAGACGGCGGTGTCCTCGGTGGCGCAGCTCGCGGTGGGGGCCTTCTCGGACTGGTGCGCGGTGGACTTCCTCGACAAGCACGGCGCCCTGCGGCGGCTCACCGTGCGGCACGCGAGGCCCGAGCACATGCCTCGCAACGGCGGACTCGAGGCCTGCCTCCCCGAGCGCGCCCGGCCCTCGGCCATCACCGAGGTGGTGCGCTCGGGCCGTGCCCAGCTCGTCACGGGGCTCGGCGCGTCGGATGGAGGCCCGGCGTCCGGGGGGGGCTCGCTCCTGGTGGTGCCCCTGGTGGCGCGCCAGCGCACCCTGGGGGTCCTCTCCTTCGTGCGAGGGCCCTCGCGCGCTTCCTTCGGCGAGGCGGATCGCTCGCTCGCGGAGGACCTGGCGGTGCGCGTGGGGTTGACCATCGACAACGCGCGGCTCTTGCGCGAGGCGCGCGAGGCCGAGGCCGAGGCCCGGCGCCATGCGTCGCGCCTGCGCGTCCTCGAGGACGTGGACCGGATGCTGGCCGAGGCGGGGTTGGACCTGCCCGCGGTGCTGGACGTCATCGCCCACAAGGTGTCCGAGGTGGTGGGCGACGGGTGCGTGTTGCAGCTCACCTGCGAGGAAGGTGCCTTCCTGGAGCCCGTCACCATCCACCACCCGGACCCCGAGGCACGCTGGCTCCTGTCGGGCACGGTGCACGCGCGGCGGCAGCGGCCGGGGGACGGCCTGCACGGGGGCGTCGTGCTGCGGGGGCAGGCGGTGTTGCTTCCGGACGTGGACGCGGAGGCGGCACGGGCCTCGGGGGGGCTGCCGGAGTACCTGCCCTACCTGGAGCGCTATGGCGCCCAGAGCCTGTTGGTGGTGCCGCTCATGGCCAGGCGGCGGGTGTTCGGCACGCTCGGGGTGGTGCGCGACGTGGCGGGGGGCAATTGGCCCTATGGCGAGGAGGATGAGCTGCTCCTGCGCAGCATCGCCGAGCGCGCCGCCCTGGCCATCGCGGACGCGCGGGCCTATGTCGCGGCCACCGAGGCGGTGCGCCTGCGCGATGACTTCCTGTCGGTGGCGGGGCACGAGCTCAAGACGCCGCTGAGCGCGCTCCGGCTGCAGATCCAGATGCTCGGGCGCATGACGCGGGACCTGGCGGTTTCCCAGGACATGGCCCAGCGCGTGGCCCGGGCCGAGCGGACGAGCGAGCGGTTGGGGGCGCTCGTGGACGAGCTGCTGGACGCGGGGCGCATCACGTCCGGGCGGTTGAGGCTGGAGCGCGAGGAGCTGGACCTGGCGCAGCTCACGCGGGACGCGGTGGGCCGCATGGCGGATTCGCTCGGCCGGGGGGGCTGCGAGGTGCGGCTGATCGCGGACGAGGCGGCGGTGGGACGGTGGGACCGGGTGCGGCTCGAGCAGGTGCTCGGCAACCTGCTGTCCAACGCGGCCAAGTACGGGCGGGGCCTGCCCGTGGAGGTGCGCGTGGAGACGGGGGCGCGGGGGGACGCGCGCCTGATGGTGAAGGACCGGGGCATTGGCATCGCGCCGGTGGACCAGTCGCGCATCTTCGAGCGCTTCGAGCGCGCGGTGACGGACCGGCAGTTCACGGGATTGGGACTCGGGTTGTGGATTTCGAGGGAAATCATCGACGCGCACGGGGGCTCCATCCACGTGCACAGCGCTCCCGGGGAGGGCGCCACCTTCACCGTGGAGCTCCCTCCCGAGTAGGGTAATTTTTTCCACCTGCCTGTGCCCGGGAGGCCCGGGCCCATCGAGGGTGTGACCCTGACGGAACGCTGGGGTAGGCTCATGCGCCTGGAATCACCCCTCACGGAGGTAGAGCGTCCGTTGACCCGTCCGACCCTGGACAACGTGCCGGCCACGGAGCCCCATGGCCCGGCCTCCCCGGCGCGCGTGGACAGCCCGCTCTTTGGCGAGCTCCTGCTCAAGCTCGGCATCGTCACGCCCAATCAAATCGAGGAGGCGCTCGCGCTCCAGTCCCTCAACGGCCAGCGCCTGGGAGAAGCGCTCATCTCGCTCGGCTACGTCACGCGCGAGCAGATTCAATCGGCCCTGGGCGAGGCGCTGGGCCTGAACGCGCCGCCCCCGGGCGCGCTCCCCATCCAGCCGCCGCTGGGCGAGGTGCTCGTGGGGCTCAAGTACCTCACCCTCACCCAGCTCGACGAGGCGCTCGCCCACCAGCGCCGCTCGGGCCGCAAGCTGGGGGAAATCCTCGTGGAGCAGGGCTTCTGCTCCTACAAGCAGCTCTACGAGGGGCTCGCCCTGCAGGGTCGCGCGGGCCGTCCGGAGCCCGAGCCGCGCGCCCAGCCGCTCGAGGGCCACCACCGCGTCATGGTGGTGGATGACAGTCCGCTCGCATGCGCCTTCGTGCAGGACGGGCTCGTCTCGCTCGGCTACGAGGTGGTGTGTTTCCAGGATCCATACGAGGCCCTGGAGCAGGTGCACAAGGTATTGCCGGCCATCGTCCTGAGCGACCTGGACATGCCGGGGCTGGACGGGGTGGAGCTGTGCCGCCGGCTCAAGGAAGGCCCCACGCGGGCCATGCCCGTCATCATCCTCACGGCCAACGACAACGAGGCCGAGCGCGTGGGCGGCCTGCGCGCGGGCGCGGACGACTACGTCAACAAGTCCGCCTCCATGGACGAGCTGGCCGCGCGGATTGAAAGCGTCATGCGCCGCACGGGCGAGACCGAGCGCATGCGCAAGCTCTTCGCTCGCTACACCTCGGACGCGGTGGTGGAGGAAATCCTCAAGAGTCCGGACTCGGTGGTGCTCACGGGCGAGAAGCGCGAGGTGACGACGCTCTTCGCGGACATCCGCAACTTCACGGGGCTCGCGGACAGCCTGCCGCCCGAGCAGACGGTGGGCGTGCTCAACCAGGTGCTGGGCGGCCTGTCCGACGCGGTGCTCACCTGCGGGGGCACGCTGGACAAGTTCCTCGGGGATGGGCTGATGGCGGTGTTCGGCGCGCCCGTGTTCCGCTCGGACGACGCCCTGCGCGCGCTCCAGTCCGCGAAGATGATGATGGTCTTCATGGGCGAGCTGCGCCAGAAGGCCGAGGCGGAGTGGGCCACCACGCGCCAGGGCCGGCCGCTCACGCTGGAGCTGGGCATTGGCATCAACACGGGCGTGGCGGTGGCGGGCAACATCGGGGGCGCCGTGCGCGCCGAGTACACCTGTATTGGTGACGCGGTGAACGTGGCCGCGCGCCTGTGTGCCCTGGCCGGCCCGGGGGAAATCCTCGTGGGCGAGCGCACCGTGACCGTCCTCCCCGGCCATGAGGCGAGCTTCGAGGAGCTGCCACCCGTGCGACTCAAGGGCAAACCCCACCCGGTGCCGCTCTTCCGCGCCCTGTGGTAGTCCCCGAGGGGTGACCGCCGCCCCTCCGAGCCCTCTTCAGAAGAGCCCTCCTTCGCCACGCCGCATCCACCCGATGGTGTTCTTCCTGGCCCTGGCCCCCGTGCTCATCGGCCTGGCCGTGTGGCTTGGACTGACGGGCAAGCACGACGCCGGTCAGGATCAGGCCCACGCCGACTTCGCCCGCATCATCGCCGCGCTCGAGGCGTACCGGATCGAGCACGGCTCCATCCCCGAGGAGGGGGACTTGTCCTTCCTCGTGCCCCGCTATTTCCCCTCGGTGCCCACGGACCCCTGGGGCCACCCCTATGCCTATGCGAGCGATGGGAAGAAGCCCTTCCTCCAGTCCTACGGCGAGGACGGGCTGCGGGGCGGCAATGGCTCCAATCAGGATCATACCAACTACGATGGGCACCCCGTCCCTACCGGGCGGTAGGTGCTTTCGCTCGCGCGAGGCCGGTTTTCCGGCCCGCGAGTGCTCTTCCGGGTTCGACGGATAACCCCTCCTTGCGCTAAAGTTTGTCCATGAGCGGTCATGACCAGGGAGGTCGCCTTTGACACCGAGGGGGTATGGTGAAGAGGAGCTGGTGGCGAACCGGGCGTCGGTGCTGCTGACGGGGGGAACCGAGGACGAGCGGCGCACGTGGGCCACCGTGGCGGCGCGCAACTTCCTTCAGGAGGGCGCGCTGGTGGAGCTCCGCCAGAACGAGCAGGTCTCCGAGGCTCTCAAGCGTCCCCGGGGGGTGGTGTTCATCCCCGACGTGGCCCGGCTGAGCTTCGCCTCCCAGGGGCTCATCGTGCGCTGCCTGCAGACGCAGGAGGAGCGGCCCAAGATTGTCGTGGGGCTGTCCGGAGGGGTGGAGCCCGCGCGAGGCAAGGGCACCCTGCGCGAGGACCTGCTCTACCGGCTGCATCGGGCCCATGTGGACCTGGCGGCCGAGGGCATGCGGGAGCGGGTGGCCCAGCGCCGCGTGCAGCTCGCCGCCGAGGAGGCCGCCCGCAAGGCCGAGGCCGAGCGGCTGGCCGCGGAGAAGGCCGCGCAGATGAAGGCGGCGGGCATCTCGGTGAAGACCGGGCGCATGCACAGCCGCTCCGCGCCTCGCGCCGCCTCCCCCAAGCTCACGCGGGGCTGAGGTGGGCTGTCAGTGGCCGTGTTTCTGGCCGCGCTTGGCCTTGAAGCCGCCCGCCGGGGCCGCGACGCGCTTGGGCGCCGTGGCCGGGGCCGTCGTCTTGCGTCCCCGGGTGCGTGACTTCGTCGAGGGCCCCTGGGGTTGCGGCTCGGCCGTGACGGAGATGCGCAGGGGGTTGCGCGCGGGCCTCGCGCCCCGGATGCGCTGCTCCACCGCCCGGGCCTCCTGCAGGATGCGCTCCGCGGTGGCCTGGGCCTGGACGCTGATTCCGGGCGCCTGGGGCGGGGTCCGCTCGGCCTTCTCCTGGGGCGTTTCGAGCCGCTGGGCCGCCGCGGCCTTCTGGGAGAGCGTCGCCTGGAGCTTGTCCACGGCCTTGGCCGCCGCGGTGGTGCCCTCCACCAGATAGTGGACGCCTTGGTTCCCCGCCTTCACCGCCACCTGCTTCAACTTCCCCATCAGGCGCGCCTTGAGAGTCGCCATGTCCGTGTCCCTCCCTATTTGTGTGAGCTGTTGAGCGTTGTTGGGATGCCCGAGCAAGGTATGCATGCTCCCCGGAATTGGAAGCACCGCGTCAAACCTGGGCTACCCGCCTGCTTGCCGGACCCCCGTCCGAGGAGCACATTTCCAGGAGCCCGCCATGCATGAGTGACCCGACGGACCGGCTGGTGCTGATGCGTGGAGACCTCACGACGGTGTCCGCGGACGCGCTGGTGAACGCGGCCAACGCCTCGCTCATGGGCGGCGGCGGAGTGGATGGCGCCCTGCACCGCGCGGCCGGGCCGCGACTGCGCGCCGAGTGCCGGAAGCTCCGGGGCTGTCCCACCGGCGAGGCCCGCATCACCGGCGCCGGGTGTCTGCCGGCCCGTCACGTCATCCACGCCGTGGGACCGATGTGGCGCGGGGGGCAACACGGCGAGCGCGAACTGCTCGCGAGCTGCTACCGCCAGGTCTTCGCGCTCGTCGAGGCGCAGGGGCTGCGCTCGGTGGCCTTTCCCTCCATCGGCACGGGCGTGTACGGCTTTCCCATCGAGGAGGCGGCCCCCATCGCCCTGGGCGCCATGCTCGCCGCGCTCGGGCGGCTGTCCTCGCTCGAGCGCGTGACGGCCGTGCTCTTCTCCGACGAGGACCTGGCCGTGTACCGCCGCGTCCTCGACACCCTCCGGGCTCCGTCCCCCTCGTGACGGATGGCCGGTGTCTGGCCGTACCCCCAGTGCTGGGCTAGAGTTTCGGGTCTCTCTCTCTCGATTGCTTGAATTGGAGTCCTTCCCATGAGCCAGCAGAAGCCCCGCAAGAAGTTCACCCCCGAGGAGATCCGCGCCAAGGTCCTGGAGGATCCCGACAGCAAGCGCATCGCGAAGGCGGTGGGCCTGGAGCTGGCCGCCTACGCGGACATGGTGGTCGACTACGCGATGAACCCGGACAAGGAGCCCCAGCTCCAGATCGCCTCGGACGAGGAGCTGCGCAACGCGGGCTACAACCCGCCCAGCGCCGAGGACGTGGGCAAGTTCTTCCTCGCGGGCGCCAGGGGCGAACTGGGCCTGGAGACGGTGCGCCATGACCAGTCCGCTTTCGACAGCACCCCCAACGGCGCCGGCAAGCCCTCGCTCTCGGGCGACGAGGGACAGCAGCCCGCCACCGTGGACAGCGCGAAGAGCCAGGAACTGATGGAGCAGGTCCGCAAGGGCGGCGGAAAAATCAGTTAATTCCCCACGCAACTCGGAAATCCACTCCCCGATAATCCTTTTGTACTCCCCCTCACGGGGGCTCCTGACAAAACACCTTCCGGCCCCTGGCCGGACATAACACGAGGTTCTTCACATGGGTCTGTTCGGCGGAATCGGCAAGGCGCTTGGCAAGGTCGCGGGTGTGGTGGGCAAGGTCGCGGGTGCGGTCGGCAAGATCACCGACTTCATCCAGAAGCCGCTCAGCAAGCTGATGGAGCCCATCAAGAAGCTGGTCGGTGGCGCTCTGGACAAGCTGCCCTTCGGCATCGGCAACTTCATCAAGCCCTTCGCCAACAAGTTCCTCGACAACGCGCTGTCCTTCGTCGCCGGCGGCCCGCTGGGCGGCCTGGGCTTCCTCGCCAAGGCGATGCCCACCATCTCCAAGATTGGCGACCTGGCCCAGACGGTCGGCGGCATCGCGAACAAGGTGAGCGGCGCGATCTCCCCCGAGGGCAACCTCAACCTGCAGAACATCTTCTCCCACGCCCACGCCCAGAAGCTGCTCGCGGCGGAGTAGTTCCTCGCCTCACCGCCTCGATGAGGGGCGCCGTGCCCCGATGAGGGGCCGTGAACGCGAATCAGGGCCGGTCCTCCCGCGCGGTATGCCCGGGGGCACCGGCCCTTCGTCTTTTTCCTACCCGCCCGAGCGCAAGAGCCACCCGGCGTCCTGGCGCAGCCGCTCCACCGCGTCGTCGTCTTCGCTGCTGTAGTAGCCGCGGATCTCCCCCGAGCCGTCCACCAGCACGAAGTGCGAGCCGTGGAAGATGCTGGGGATGTCGTTCTCGTCCTCGCCGTTGCGGCCCATGGCGATCTTGAATCCCCCCACGACGGTCTCCTGCAGGCGCGTGTAGTCGCCGGTGAGGAAGCTCCAGCGCGCCGGGTCCGCGTGGTAGCGGGCCGCGTACTCGGTGAGCCGCTCGGGGGTGTCGTACTTCGGGTCCACGGAGAAGGACACGAGCGCCAGGTTCTCTCCCTCCGTCAGCTTCTGCAGCCGCGCCATCTTCTGGGTGAAGACGGGGCAGATGGTGGGGCAGCGGGTGAAGATGAAGTTGGCCACGAAGGGCCGGCCGAGCAGCTGCGCGCGTCCGAAGGGCTGGCCGTCCTGGCGGGTGAAGGTGAAGTCCGGCAGCGCGCCAAGCCGCCCCGGGGGCTGCGGGCCCGGGCGCAGCACGGCCATGCCGAGCAGCAGCAGGCACGCCGCGGCGGTGGCGGCCAGGGCCACCCAGAACGAATGATTCACGAAACGCTTGGGAGCGGAGGCGGGAGTCGTCGAGGTATCGGTGGACATGGCGGGGCTGTCTCCGTCCCCTAACGGATGCGCCTCGGAGGTACAAGGCCCCCCTCCCGGCGGGACGGTCCGCCTGCCTCTCGGTGGACCCCGCGCTCCCGGGTGTCCGCCAGCCCTCCCTCGGAGCGGTTGGCGTCCAACAGTCCGGACTCCCCGCGTGGGCGGCTGTCACCGCGCTCTGCTAAGCCAGTGAGTGCGCGTCCATGTCCATTCCCGAGCCGTCCAGAATGCGCCCCCCTGGGCAGGAGAGCCACTACTGCGAGGGAGTGGATCCCCTGCTCGATGGCGTCACCGACGGCATCCTCGTGGTGGATGCGTCCTGGCGGTTGTCGTGGCTCAACGCCGTCTTCGAGCGGTTGTTGGGACGTCCGCGCGAGGGGCTGATCGGACAGCTGTTGTGGGAAGCGCTGCCGGAGCTGGCGGACAGCCAATTCGCGGCCGCGTGGCGCCGTGCCCAGGCCGAGCGCACATTGGTGCTCCTGGAGGACTTCCTCGCTCCGGCCGGGGTGTGGCTCGAGTCGCGGGCGTTCCCCTCGGGGGAGGGCCTGGTCGTCTTCGCGCGCGACGTGACGGAGCGCCGCCTGGCGGAGAACGACCGGGTGCGGCTCTTGTCCGCGGAGCACGTGGCCCGCACGGCCGTTGACGGCGAGCGCGCGCGCTTCCAGGAGATGCTGATGCTGGCGCCCACCGCGGTGAGCATCACCCGGGGCCCCGAGCACCGCTTCGTCTTCTCCAACCTCTTGCACCGGCGCTTCTACGCCAACAGGGACCTGGTGGGCCTGCCCGTGCGCGAGGCCCTGCCAGAGCTCGCGGGACAAGGCGTCTTCGAGGTGATGGACCGCGTCTACGCCTCGGGCTGCTCCTACGTGGGCCGCGAGCGGCTGGTGAAGGTGCCGCGAGAAGGCGGTGGCTCCGCGGAGATGTTCTTCGACATCGCCTACCACCCCCAGCGCGACAGCGCCGAGCGCGTGGAGGGCGTGGCCATCTTCGCCTACGACGTGACGGACCTGGTGCGCTCGCGCCGCACCGCCGAGGCGCTCGCGAGCGACCTGGGTCACAGCGAGGCACGCTTCCGCTCGCTCGTGGCGGCCATGACGGACATCACCTGGGCCTCGCCTCCCTCGGGGGAGTTCGTCGAGGACCAGCCCGCGTGGAGCGCCTTCACCGGACAGACGCGCGAGGAGCTGCTCGGCTGGGGGTGGCTGGACGCGGTGCATCCGGAGGAGCGCGAGCGCGTGGCGCGCACCTGGGGCGAGGCGCTCGCCACGTGCACGCCCTTCGAGCAGGAGTACCGGCTGCGGGGCGCGGATGGCGCGTACCACCACATGCTGGCGCGCGCCGTGCCGGTGGTGGAGAAGGACGGCTCGGTGCGCGAGTGGGTGGGCGCCCACCGCGACGTGACGCGCAAGCGCCTGGCGGAGACGGAACTCGGGCGCCTGCTCGCGCGCGAGCAGCACCACGCCGCGCAGTTGCAGGGGCTCGCCAGCGCCGCGCTCGTCATCAGCGAGGCGGACTCCATCGAGCACATGCTCAAGGCCATCACCGAGCAGGCGCGCGAGGTGATTGGCGCCCACCTGTCCATCACCAGCCTGGTGCTCGAGGGGGACTGGGCCCTGGCGCGCGGGGCCGTGTCCGTGTCGGACAGGTACGCCGCGTGGCGCGACTGGGACGTACGGCTGGATGGCTCGGGCATCCACTCCTGGGTGTGCCGGCTCAACCTGCCCATGCGCCTGTCGCGGCACGAGATGGAGTCCCACCCGGCGTGGCGCGCCTTCAACCGCCACACCAGCCCTCGTGCGCCCCCCTTGCGCGGCTGGCTCGGCGCGCCCCTGGTGGGACGGGACGGCCGCAACATGGGCCTCATCCAGCTCACGGATCGCCACGAGGGCGACTTCAGCCCCGAGGACGAGGCCATCCTCGTGCAACTCGCGCGCATGGCCTCGGTGGCCATCGAGAACACCCGGTTGATGGCGGAGGCGCAGGCGGCCAACCGCGCCAAGGACGAGTTCCTCGCGGTGATGAGCCACGAGCTGCGCACGCCGCTCACGGCGGTGCTTGGCTGGACGCAGATGCTGCGTGGCCGCCAGGGGGACGCGCGCGCGATGGAGAAGGGCCTGGGCGTCATCGAGCGCAACGCGCGCGCGCTGGCGCAGCTCATCGAGGACGTGCTGGACGTGTCGCGCATCATCACCGGCAAGCTCACGCTCCACAGGAAGGGCGTGGAGTGGGTGGGCGTGGTGCAGGCGGCGGTGGAGGTGGTGCGGGCCCACGCGGAACAGAAGGGCGTGTCGCTCGCGCTCGACGTGGCGGTGGGGGGCAATGGCACGGCGGTGCTGGTGGGCGACCCGAGCCGTCTGCAGCAGGTGTGCTGGAACCTGCTGGTGAACGCGGTGAAGTTCACGCCTCCGGGGGGCCAGGTGCGCGTGCGGGTGGCGCGCGGCGAGCGCGAGGTGTTGCTCGAGGTGACGGACACGGGCAAGGGCATCCGCGCGGATTTCCTGCCGCACCTCTTCGAGCGCTTCTGGCAGGCGGATGGCTCGGCGACGCGCGAGCACGGGGGACTGGGGCTGGGGCTGGCGATCGTCCACCACCTGGTGGGGCTGCACGGCGGGAGCGTGAGGGCGGAGAGCGCGGGCGAGGGCCGGGGCGCCACGTTCACGGTGACGCTGCCAGTGCCGGCGGTGCTGCCCGAGGTGCACACGGAGGCGCTGCCCGGCGCGGAGGTGGCGCCGGGAGTGAAGCTGGATGGGGTGCAGGTGCTGCTGGTGGAGGACTCGGCGGACGCGCGCGAGCTCATCGCGCTGATGTTGCGCGAGCGCGGGGCGCGGGTGCGCACGGCGAACACGGCTGGCGAGGCGATGGAGCGGCTGCAGGAGTCCCTGCCGGACGTGCTGGTGTCGGACATCGGGCTGCCGGGAGAGGACGGGCACGCCCTGCTGAGGCGGGTGCGCGCGTGGACGGAGGCGAGGGACCAGTGGGTGCCGGCCATCGCGCTGACGGCATATGCGGGGGCCGAGGACGTGCGGCGGGCATACCGGGCGGGCTTCCAGGTGCACATGGCCAAGCCCCTGGAGTCAGCGGCGTTCCTCGAGGCCGTGGCGCGGCTCGCCGGGCGCACCGACCCGGACGCCCGGACGGGGTGAGTCTCCGGTAGGGTCCGCGCCCATGGGGCGAGTGACAAGAGCCTGGGCCTTGCTCGTGGGGCTGCTCGCGGCGTGCGCGGGGACGGGCCCTCGCATGGGCGAGACTCCGGAACCCGCCGGGGAAGTGACGTCCTGGGAAGAAGGCTGCGAGGACGCGCGCAACCTGGTGCTGGTGTGCCAGGAGGACGGAGCGGAGTGCGGTTTGTTCCCGTGCCGGGAGGTGTTCGCGCCCGAGGTAGTGCTGGCGTACCGGGGCGGGGGTGGAACCAGTACACGATCCTCATCCCCGAACATCTTCACATCGGTATTCACGGAGGAGGGCAGCGGGGTGGGTTGTGGAACCAGGCGTGGCGAGATTTCAGAGCCGCCCAGCCCGAGGCTCCTGCCGCGGAGATCTACCGCTATGCGGATGTGCTTCTCTACCGGTTCCAACTGACGGGTCCCATCGTGCCGTACCATGGCGGAGGCAAGGGCAGGTGATGCGATGACGAAGTTCTACCGCCTTCGAGGTCCCAGGGACTCCGCGTACACAGGTGATCTCGATGCCCGGCGCAAATGGGGTGGCCTTCCCGGGCTTCGTTGTCCTGAGTGCGGGGCGACGTGGGCGGGGAGCGCCACGGCCTACCCGAGTGTGGACCTGTCCTCCTTTGCCGAGCGGGAGGCCTACGCGAAGGCCAGGCCGGAACCCTTCGATGAGTTCGTGAGGTTGCGTGAACGAGTGCGGCCTCTCGTGCCGCTTGGGGCTCAACTTCTCCCTGGCGCCGAGTTTGGTCCATTGGTGGGGACCTCCACCGGCACTTTCGGCTCATTCTTCCTGCATTTCGTTGGAATCAGATTGCTTCGTCGGGAGGCTTTGGAGCGACTGCTGTCCGAGGGGGTGCGAGGCCTTCGGGGTTTCCCCTCGGAGCTGGTCTCCCAGCAGCGGGACGCTCCGGAGCTGTGGGAGTTGGAACTGTTTCCGCAAGGGCGACTGCATCCGGACTGCACTCCGGAGCGGTCACCCGCCTGCGCGAAATGCGGCCGGGACGGTTTCCCGCTCCCCGACGAGCCCATCCTGGATGGGGCCTCTCTACCCACGGACACGGATTTGTTCGTGCTGCGCGACTTCGAGACCATCCTCATCGGGACCGAGCGGTTCGTGGACGCGGTGCGACGCCTGGGGCTGGATGACATCGACATCCGCGAGGTGCCTGTACGCTGAGAGGGACTTTGTGATGAACGGATGTCCGCAGGGGTAGGGTCGATGGCAATGAGGCGAGTGGGAAGCGGCTGGTTGTTGCTGATGGGCCTGCTCGTCGCGTGCGCGTGGACGGGCCCTCGCATGGGCGAGACTCCGGAACCCGCCGGGGAAGTGACGTCCTGGGAGGAGGGCTGCGAGGACGCGCGCAACCTGGTGCTGGTGTGCCGGGAGGGCGGGGAGGAGTGCGGCCTGTTCCCGTGCCGGGAGGTGTTCGCGCCCGAGGTAGTGCTGGCGTACCGGGGAGGGGGCGGAGGCATTCCGCTGTTCGGGGCCTCACCCGCGCCGAGGCGCTGGTGGGGGCGCGCGCCTCCGGGCTGGCCGGGGAGCAAACAGCCCGTCCTCACCTTTCGCTTCAACCGCCACTTCGACCCGAAGCCGCCGCCCTTCGTCCTGCCCCCGGGCCGTTGGGCGCGCCACCACCTCTTTCCTCAGGCGATGGAGTTGCGTGACTGGTTCCATCAGCGGGGCGTGCCCGACATCCACCAGTACACGATCCTCATCCCCGAATCCGTCCACGTCAGGATTCACTCTGGAGGCGCGCGAGGTGGACTCTGGAACCAAGCGTGGCGGGATTATCGAGACGCCCACCCTGGCGCAACGCCGATGGAGATCTACCGCCATGCGGGCGAACTGCTCTACCGGTTCCAACTGACGGGCTCCATCGTGCCGTACCATGGAGGAGTGCCGAGGTGATGCGTTCGTGAAATTCTATCGACTCAAGGGTCCTAGGGACTCCACGTATACGGGTGATCTCGACGCCCGGCGCATGTGGGGGGCGTTGCCGGGGCTTCGTTGTCCTGAGTGCGGGGCGACCTGGGCAGGTGCCGCCACCGCCTTCCCGAGCGTGGATTTGTCCTCCTTCGATGAGCGGGAGGCCTATGTGAAGGCCAGACCGGAGCCCTTTGAAGAATTCGCGCGATTGCGTGAGCTGGTAAGGCCCTTCGTCCCTTCCGGGGCTCAACTGCTTCCAGGGACGGCGTTTGGCGCGTTGGTGGGAATCGCCGATGGAACCTTTGGCGCGTTCTTCCTTCACCTCGGGGGGATACGGCTGATCCGGCGCGAGGCCCTGGAGGGCTTGCAGGCCGAGGGAGTTCGAGGCTTGCGAGGCTTCCGCGCGCAGTTGCTCTTTCGACAGGACAATCCCCCGGAGCTGTGGGAGTTGGAACTGCTTCCACGAGGGCGGCTGCATCCAGAGTGCACCCCCGAGCGGCCTCCCGCATGCCTGCTGTGTGGCCGTGACTCCTTCTGTTTTCCGGACGAGCCCATCTTGGACGCGGCTTCGCTCCCGGCGGACACGGATTTGTTCGTGCTGCGCGACTTCGAGACCATCCTCATCGGGACCGAGCGGTTCGTGGACGCGGTGCGGCGCCTGGGGCTGGATGACATCGACATTCGCGAGGTGCCTGTACGCTGAGAGGGGCAGGCTCAGAAATCTACTCTCCGGACACGGGCACCTGGAGCTCCGCGGGCAACATGAAGAGCGCCCGGTTGCACTCCACGATGACGGTGCTGCCTTCCGGCGAGGTCCTGGTCATCGGGGGCTACACAACCGTCTCGGTCTCATCGCGTATCCGGAACGTCGACATCTACGATCCCACGACGAACACCTGGACGGAGGCCGCCCCCATGACCTTCGCGCGTGGCGAGCACACGCCACCCTGCTTCCGTCGGGGAAGGTGCTCGGGAGCGGGTGGGCACCTCGGCTCGGCGCTGCTCTATACGCCCTGAGCGCACCGCCTCCGGGAGCCCGGTCATTCCGCCGGGCTCCCGTGGGGCCGCGAACTGAAATCCAGTGAGTCCAGGGGGTTGCGTATCAGGGGGAGGAGAAACGTCACAACCGCCGCAACCTTTTCTCAGCCACTACGAGAATAGGAGCACGTCTCACGCTTCTCCCCCTTTTGCCTGTGCGGAGCCCCCCACCATGAGCACCTACTCCGTCCGCAGTGGCGACACCCTGTCGGCCATCGCCAGCCGTTACGGCACCACCGTGAACAGCCTCGCCAAGGCCAACGGCATCAGCAACCCGAACCTCATCCGCACGGGCCAGAAGCTCAACGTCCCGGGTGCCTCCGGCGCCAGCGCCGCGCCCCGCTCGGGCGGCTCCAGCTACACGGTGAAGTCGGGCGACACGCTCAGTGGCATCGCCCAGCGCCACGGCACCACCACGAGCGCCCTGGCCAAGGCCAACAACATCTCCAACCCCAACCTCATCCGCGTGGGGCAGAAGCTCACCATCCCCGGTGGCTCCGGCGCGAGCGCCCCCGCTCCCGCCCCGTCCAAGCCGACGCAGAACTACACGGTGAAGTCGGGCGACACGCTCAGTGGCATCGCCCAGCGCTTCGGCACCACCACGAGCGCCCTGGCCAAGGCCAACAACATCTCCAACCCCAACCTCATCCGCGTGGGGCAGAAGCTCACCATCCCTGGCGGCGACAGCTACCAGCCCGCGCCTCCCTCGGGTGGCACCGGCGGCGCGGGTCCCGTCACCGGCCCGAGCCCCGTGCCCGGCAATGGCCAGGGCGGCGTGTCCCTGCAGCAACTGCGCTCCATCATGCCCAACCTGTCGCAGGCCAAGGCGGAGCAGTACCTGCCCCACCTCAACCGCGCCATGGCCGAGGCCGGCATCAACACCCCCATGCGCAAGGCCGCCTTCCTCGCGCAGCTCGCGCACGAGAGTGGCGAGTTCCGCTACATGGAGGAGATCGCCTCGGGTGCCGCCTACGAGGGCCGCAAGGACCTGGGCAACACCCAGCCGGGTGACGGCGTGCGCTTCAAGGGCCGTGGCCCCATCCAGCTCACGGGCCGCTCCAACTACCGCGCCGCGGGCCAGGCGCTGGGCATCGATCTGGAGAACAACCCCAAGCGCGCCGCGGACCCGGACGTGGGCTTCCGCACCGCCGCCTGGTTCTGGAACAGCCGCAACCTCAACACCTACGCGGACGCGGGCAACTTCCGCGAGGTCACCCGCCGCATCAACGGTGGCTACAACGGGCTCGCCAGCCGCGAGGCCTATTACAACCGCGCCCTGAACGTGCTGCGCTGAGCCTTCCTCCTTCTTGAAACACGACCCCCCTGCTTCTCCGGGCGGTGGGGTCCGGGGACCGCGTCCGCCAGTCTGGGCCGCGGTCCTTTCTTTTTTCCGGGCACTCCCCTGGCCGCTTCCTCGTCCGCTACCCGCTGGGCGGCCGTGCGGCCTTCCTCGGGGGGCACCGCTTCACTCCCATGCGCACCCTCGGGGGGAGCGGCACTCCTTTTCACCGAGACGGAGCGAGGGACACCCCATGGCGACGGAGCGAGCACTGCGTTTCGCGGAGGCACTGACGCGGCTGGAGGAGACGGGCGACATGGACGCCCTGTTGATGCTCTTCGGTGAGGACGCCCAGGTGAGCAACGTGGTGTCGCACCGCACCTTCCATGGGCGGGAGGGCGCCCGGTCCTTCTGGGCCGAGTACAAGGGCATGCTGCGCCAGGTGAAATCCACCTTCCGCAACATGATCGAATCGGGAGATCGCGTGGCGCTCGAGTGGGAGTCCAGCGGCACCGCGCACAACGGCGCGGCGGTGGACTACGAAGGCGTCTCCATCATCGAGTGGGAAGGGGAGTTCATCTCGCGCTTCTACGCGTACTTCGATCCGCGGCTCCTGGGTCAGGAACTGTCCCAAGGCAACGCGCCGCGCTCGGAGGTGCCCGCCACCACGCCGGCCTAGTACAGACGGCTCCAGAAGGAGCGCCGGGCCGAGATGCGATGCAGGGCGTCCTGCAACTCCTCGTCGTGCTCGGCGCGCGTGGCGATGTCCGCCAGCGAGACGATGCCGATGAGCCGATCATCGCGTTCCACCACGGGCACGCGGCGCACCTGGTGGTGGCCCATGAGGGCGATCAAATCCGGCAGGGTCTCGTGAGGCAGCACGGCCTCCACCTCATCCGTCATCACGTCCTGGGCGCGCAGGCTGTCCGGCGAGCGTCCCTCGGCCAGGGCCCGGACGACGAGGTCTCGATCCGTGACGACGCCCCGCAGCCGGCCCCGCTCGTCCACCACCGGGACGATGCCGCAGTCCTCGTCCTTCATCAGCCGCGCCACCTCGCGCAGCGCGCTGTCGAGCCTCACGGCGCGCACCTGCCGCGTCATCACCTCGCGCGCCGTCAGCGGCTCGCGGGGCCAGCGGCGTCCCGGGGTGGACGCGGGGGCCGGGCGCGCGCGTGTCGCCGCGGGGCTTTCTTCCTCGCCGGAGCCATGGCGGTTCCACGGCCGGTACTCGCGGGCGGGACGCCGGGTCTCCTTGGACGTGTCCCAATCCTGCTCGCCCATGCGAGGCCCTACCCCCCTGCCGACGGCATCGTCGACCGCGCGATCATCCCGTCCATAGGGGCCGCCCGGTATTCGCACCCGTGCGTCCTCGGAGGGGGGCGTGTCGGTGCGGGGGTCGGCCATGCGCATCTGGGCGGCGCGGTGGAAGCGGCCCTGGCGCAGCTCGGGGGGCTCGTCGCGCTCGACGCTCCAGCCGGTGACGTCCGACGCCGCGCGCTCGCTCGAGCCGGGGGGAGACTCCGCGGCGCGGCGATCCCGATCCGCTGGGGAAGGGGTGCCGTTGGACGGCGGAAGCTGTGCCATGGGAGTCCTCCTGGGAAGAGCCGACCGTGAGGCGGAAGGCTCTCCATGGACGGGGACTCCTCCAAGGGGGGTGGAACTCCGGCCCGCCTGGCTGTCGGCTCCCGGTCAGTCGGGATGCCCGGACATGGACAGTGCTCCGGGTCCAGGCGGCTTCACGACGTGGCGAGCGCGTCGCCCAGGCGCACGAGGCCTCCGAAGTCCTCCAGCTCACCCCCGGACTCGGGCGCGGCCACGGCCACGGCCCCCGCGGGCAGCTTCTCCGCGAGCCGCTGCAACAGGCCCCGGTGCACCTCGGCGCGTGCCCGCTCCTGCTCGGCCAGGTGGATGAGCGCCTGCACTCCACCGCGCGCGGTGTCGTCCGACACGTGCCGCAGCAGCTCCTCCGGGGCGGCCAGTCCGTCCTCGCGGGCCCAGGAGCGGTTGAGCACATAGCCGGCGAAGGGCAGCGCGCGCTCGCGCAGCATGTCGCGGAAGTAGGCCGCCTCGTCGAGCGAGGCCTGCTCGGGCGACGTCACCAGCAGGAAGGCCGCGTCCTGGGCCGACAACCGCTCGCGCAGCCGGTCCGCGCGCAGGCGGATGCCGGCGAACAGCCCGCTGAAGGCGCCCAGGAAGGCGCGCATCTCATGGGTGAAGCCCTCGCCGAAGATGCTGCCCAGCACGTTGCCGAGCAACTGCGACGTCTTGCGCCACAGCCGCCCCCCGCGCCCCTTGTCCTCGGGCAGGAAGAGCGAGACGATCCGATCATCCAGGAAGCGCGCGAGCCGTCCCGGTGCCTCCAGGAAGTCGAGCGCGTGGCGGCTCGGGGGCGTGTCCAACACGATGAGCTCGTAGCGGCCCTCGTCGAGGAAATGGTCCAACGCCTCGGCCGCGGCGTACTCCTGCATGCCCGCCACCAGGTCCGACAGGAAGCGGTAGAGGCGATTGTCGAGGATGGTGCGCGCCGCCTCGGGCGTGGGCGACAGCCGCCGCACGAAGCGCTCGAACACGATGCGGGGATCCAACATCCACACGTCCAGCTGGCCCGTGCCGGGTGCGCCTCCGGCATACAGCCGCTCGGCGGGAATGGGGGTGGGCTCCGCGCCGCCCTCCTTCATGCCCATGGCCTCGGCGAGCCGCCGCGCCGGGTCGATGGTGAGCACCAGCACCTTGCGGCCCGCGCGCGCGGCCGCCACGCCCAGCGCCGCCGCCGTCGTCGTCTTGCCCACGCCGCCCGCGCCACACAGCACGAGCACGCGTTTGTCACGCAGCAGGGATTGCAGATTCATGGCTGGGCTCCGGCGCCACGGCGCTCGGGCGATGAGGGCGGCCCGAGGTGCGTGGCGAGCAACTCCACCAGCCGGGGCCCCGACGCGGGAAACTCGGGCAGGGTGAGCAGCGGGGCGGGAAAATTCGCCTCCAGGCGGGCCTGCGCCGTGCGGGCCCGGTCCAGGCGGCCCAGGGCGCGCTGTCCGCGGTGGGGCCCATGCGCGCCGAGCAACTGCTCCACCGCCGCGCGCCCATCCGGCGAGAAGGGGTTGTCCGGCATGCGGTTGAGCACCCCCGCGGCGATCGGAATGCCGTGCCGCTGGATGGCGGTGGCCAGCTCCAGCGTCTCGCTCACGGGCAGGGGCTCGGGCAGCGTGACGAGCACGGCGCCGGTGAGGGCCGGGTCTCTCAAGAGCGCCATGCCCTCACGCACCGCGCGGCCAATGGGCCCGCCGGGCATGACCGTGAGCAGCGTGTCCGGCAGCGCCGCGAGCGCGAGCGCATGACCGGTGGCGGGCAAATCGAGGATGCACAGCGGATGCCGCGGGCCGCCCTCCGTCCGGGTGAGCCGGATGAGGTGCAACATCTGGAAGAGCACGCCCATCTCCCGGAGCGCCGGGGCGGCCTCGAGGAAGCGGCGCAGGGCGCGGGTGCGCATGGCCGCGTCGGCCATGACGCGCAGGGGGAGGATTTCCTGGAGGAAGAGCCGCTGGCCCTCGATGGCGGACAGGCGCACGAAGGACAGGTTCGGGGACACCGGGGTGACGCTCGCTCCGTTGACGCGCGCGCCCACGAGCTCGCCCAGGAGCGAGGGGCCCTCGCTCGTCTCCGAGCCCACTTCCACCTCGGCGAGCAACACCCGGCGCCCCGCGTTCACGGCCGCGCGCGCGAGCGCCGCCGCGACACTCGTCTTGCCCACGCCGCCCTTGCCCGAGATCAGCAACGCCCTGCGATCCCACAATCCATCCACCAAGGCCGTTGCTCCTCCCATGCCGCGTGCGGAGGGCTAGTCTGTACGACGCACTCCCGGCCCACAAGGGCGCCGACAGGGGGGGGAGCGAACGTCGGTCAGTGCACGGGCCAGCGCGCGGCGATCTCCTCACACGCCCGCCGCACATCACACAGGCGGCGCGCGCGAGCCCGGGGCGCGGTGTAGGCCCGGCCGGCGAACACATCCACCACGAGCACCCGCTTCGGGCAGATGGGCCCCAGGGGCGCGAGGTGCTGCTCGCAGAAGGCCTCCAGGAGCGTGGCGATGTACTGCCCGGAGCGCTCGTCCAGGGGGTGGTGCTTGGAGAAGTAGAGCTTGAGCACGCCCACGCGCGCGTCCCCATGCGCGTCCACCTCCTGCAGCACCACCTGGGGCCGCACCTGCACCGCCACGCCCTCGAGCTGCAACGGAGGCGGCGTCTGTCCCACCTCGGTCACCACCAGGCCCCCGAGCCCCAGCTCCGGGTGCACCCGGCGCCAGGCGTCGATCGCCTCGATGCACGACTCGGCGCGCTGCGCGTCGAACACGTCGGGGAACACCGTGGTGGCCAGCCGGTGCTGGTGCCGGCGCAGCACGGCCTCGTCCTGGCCGTGGCACAGGAAGTCGGTGATGGCGTGGGCGGCCTCGGGGTAGCGCAGGTAGCGCGGATCCGGCGGGTGCTTCTGCGTGTCGATGAGCTGCTTGCGCAACGCGGGCGTCGCCGTGAGGTAGCGCCCCAGCTTGTTCTCCGAGACATGGGGTGACTCCGTGCGTCCGGGCATTTTTGGTCTCCCTGCTGCGTCGTGAATGAGCAAAGATTAACGGTTGGGTCTGACATTCCAGGGGGTCGGGACGGGCGATATTCCCCTCGAAAAAGCAGCCCCTGGAGGGCCGCCCGGTGCGTGGGCGGAACGGCGCTTCCCGGCCCGCCCGCGCGGTGTCTCGCGCGCCCCTCCGCCCCACCTTTCCAAGGCGAACCGGAACGCGGGAGGCGGCGCATGTCAGCTCGACGGAAACTGGGGTGGATGGGAGTGGCGGCGGCCCTGGGATTGGCCGTGCAGGCCTGTGTGGCCGTCCCCGTGAGGGAACGCCCCCGGTATGTCTCCGAGCCCCGGTACTACGGCTATGGAGGCAGCGGCTACGCGGTGCCCGAGGTGGACCCTCGCGACGCGCGGGAGCAGTGCATGCACGTGGCACGAGACTTCCGGGGCTACCGGGGCGTGCGCGCGGGAGGCGTGGATCAGACGGGGCCGGAGACGGCTCGCGTCAGGCTGTTCGTGGGCGGGCCCTACGAGCGCGAGTACGTCCTGGATTGCCGGTACGACGCCCGGACCGGCGCGGCCTACGTGCCCTAGGCGGGCCACCGAGGATGCCAGGGCGAGGACTGGAGGCGCCCCGGTGGACCCAGGATGCTAGGGGCAGTAGGTGTTGCCGTTCGCGGCGGTGCGGCACGCACCCCCATTGTTGCAGATACCGCTGGAGGGACACCGCGGCCGACACATGTCGTTATCGGCGCAGATGCTCGCCGCGGGACAGGACATGTCCGGGTAGGCACAAGCGAGCCCCTGCTTGACGGTGTCGAGCGTCTCCGGCGTGTCCAACTCGGCGGCTCCACCACAGCCCATCAGCATTCCGATCGAGACCGCCACGGCGCACACCAGTCGTCGCATGTTGTTGCCCCTCAGGTGAAGTAGAGCGCCAACCCTACACGAGTCCTCGCCTGATTCGTCCGGGGCTCAGTAGTGGGTGGGAGTCAGATCCACGTTCACGATGATGTTCCCATCCACGGTGAAGGTGCCGACGGCCCGGTAGGAGTAGTAGCCGCTGTCGTCGATGGCATCGAGGCTGAAGTCGTACGTGCCGGGCGCGAAGTCATGGAGCGTGATGCCGTCGTAGCCATTCTGGCTGCACGGGTAGTAACCGCCGTTGTCGAGCGACTCGCCGGGAATGGTGACGAGCACCTGATCGATCCTCCTGTCCTGGGCGCAGCTGGCGCCCGCGAAGGACCAGGCGAAGGTCACGTTCCCTGGCTCGGAGGAGTCCGAGTAGACGCACCCGGACATGAGGCACGAGGACAGCAGGGCGGAGAGAAGACCCAGACGATTCATGCGCATGAATGGCTCCGGCGGAGAGCGGAAGTGGAGTTGTTTCCGGCGGAGGGTGGAGAGGAACCGGGCGCGCCACAACTCAGGGGTGTGTTCCACGGCTCGGAATGTGGGCCACACAACGCCTTCGCGACGGTCCGTGTGGAAAAATCTCCGGGTTCGGTGGGAGAGGTGACGGAGCTGCTGGGGCTCTCGTGTTCGGAACTTCGCCCGGAAGCAGGCAACACCGTTTCAGGACGTTCCAGTCCTCGCCTCCGAGGATCCGGAGGACAGGAGGATTCAAGCCATTCGCAACGGCATCCTCCGTGGGCCTCTTTCGCGATGCGGCGCATGGGAAACGGGCATACGCTGGATGCTGATGACGGTACGTCCGTGGAGGGTTTTGCTGGTTGCCGTGGTGTTGGCCTTGGGCTGCGTCGCGGGTTCATCCCTCCAGCACGGATACTCTGGGGTCTACGAGTCGAGTACCGTGGCCGCGTCTTCTTCTGGTGCGGGGCATGGCCCGAGTCCTCGCTCTCGGTTGTCGCATCCACGAAGCGAGGGCAGCCGAGACACGTGGGTCGCGCAGGTGAATCTGGGCGAGATGGCTGGACGCACCCTCACGGGTGGCGCAGTGCGCGTGGATGCCTTCGACTCCTTGCTGTTGCGGGTGGGGTTGGAGCGCCGAAGCGAGCCGTCCACGAATCCCGCGCTGCTCACCGCCCAGGATGCGATCCGGCTACTGAGGGAGTTGCTGCGACAGCAGGTGACGCTGGCCTCCCTTCCTCCGCGCATGGTGGTCGGCCACCTGCTGCGCGAGGTGCTGGATGAAGGATCCGTCTCCCAGGAGGAGCTGCTGCGCCGGGTGGATCATTTCAAGAGCGTGGCCGTGTTACGGCCGGACGGCTACCTCGCGTGGTCCCTCACGGGGCGTACGCAGCAACGGGTGGGGTTGGTGGAGTGGAAGCAGCAGGCCTTCCGCGCGGGCCCCTTCGAACTGGGACGCTTCTACGCCGCCCATGGGGGGGTCTTCAGGCGGGTGGATGCACAGCTTCGCCCCATTCCGGGCCCTCCGCTGGCCGAGGTGCACGACGACGCCGACTACATCGGCCGCGGCATGGCTGGAGCGGAGGAGTCCATCGCGGAGCTGTACCACGCGCTGGGCCAGTTGCTGACGCGTCCGGTGGACAGTCTCGCCGCGCTGCGACACCTTCCCGAGGGCGTGGCGGCCCTCGTCGCTTCCTCTCCCGACTACCTTGAGCGCTTGCGGTACATGACGCGGGGAGAGCAGGTCAAAGCGCTCTCCAAGCTGACGACCAGTCTCATCGCCACCTTTGGTGCCGCTGGAGCCACGACACGCACGTTGCGCGGAACGGCTGCGGGACTGGACGCCACCGTCTCTGTGTTGGCGCTCTCCTCCGAGGGTGCATTCGCGGTGGAGCGGGTCGTGGTGCCGGTGGGGCAGGTGGCCACGGTGCTGAGTGGAGGACCTGGGGCCGCCGTCATCCTCCAGCGAGCCAATGCAGGTGGGCAAAACCCCTCGCCCGTCGCGGGTCCCGGCCAGTGGGGACCCGCGAATGAGTCCATGTCCGACCGGGCGCGCGCCTACCAGGAGCTGATTTCGGGGCACTCATCGAATGAGGCTTATTGGGTTGGAGGAATGAGCACGAAGACGGGAGGCGTGAGATTCGACGGCTTCGAGAAAGGCGTGTTGTTGGAGGCCAAAGGCCCCGGCTACGCCAACAAGTTCCTCGATGATCTAGAACCCAAAGCGTGGTTCAAGAACTCTGGAGCAAAGGACCTCGTCAAGCAGGCTCGGCGCCAACTCAGGGCTGCCCAGGAAACAGGTACTCCCATTCGATGGCACATCGCGGAAGAGAAGACCGCGGAGGCCATCCGAATTCTGTTCAAGGATGAGAAAGTCTTCGGGATAGAAGTCGTCCATACACCGTCATTGTAGGGAGATGCTCCGTTCATGTCCGAGAGGTTCCAGCGAATGGAAACGTATTACGCGGGTGCCTACTGGGGGCCACGGAAGGAATCACCCGAGGAATGCGCTCGGCGAGCCGAAAACTTCCTGACCACCGTGTCGAGCGTCGACCCGTCTTTCTCCCGCTGGTTCCAACAAGGAAGATCGCGGAAGGATGCACTGAAACGTCCCATTGACTCCAGCCAGGTGGCACTGGAGAAACTCATTCACAAGGGAAGGGATCGGCAATTCGAGGATCTGGGTTATTCTGTCTGGGCGTGGAACGGGGTGTGCGACGACTACGACGACAGTGGTTTTCACATCCAATGCGGTGGTTATTCGACGGCTGTGAGCAACGTTTGTGTGGTCAATCTGCCCTCCCAAGGATCCAACGCGGAGCGGGTGCTCTCCGCGTCGGTCCTCACGGGCCTCGTGAGGAGCATGGCCCTTGCCTGGGAACCGGATTGGGCCGTGTCCATGTCGAAGACACATCGCGACATGGTGGATGCGGACGGCCGTGCGAATGTCTGGGTGGGATGGGTAACGTATCTCTCGAGCCGACGGGGTCGGGTACCTCCACTGCCCGCGCCCGTGCGCATCGAGCCCGTGGAGGACAAGGGGACTCTCGTCATCCTCACGCCCGAGCGCTTCACCTCCGCCAACGCCGAGCAGGTCGCGCTGTCCGAGCGGGTCCGGGAACTGCTGGATCGCGCGGGATTACTCGGTCCTTCCACTCCATAGCTCGCTGAGTCGTATCAAGGGAACATGGATCAGCCGCGCTTCCCCGCCGTCTGGCCGTAGGTCTTCCACTTCTCGAGCACCCGGGCCATCTCGTCCGAGTCCAGGAGCACGGGCTCTCCTACCTGGAGCGCTCGCCAGTACATGGCCGCGAGCGTTTCCACCTCCACCGCCAGCCGGAAGGCGCTCGTGAGGCTGTCTCCCACCGCGAGCATGCCGTGGTTGGCCATCAGGCACGCGCGCCGTCCCTCCAGTGCCGCCAGCACGTGGCGCGACAGTTCCTCCGAGCCGAACGTGGCGTAGTCCGCGCAGCGGATGTTCTCCCCTCCCGCGCGCGTCACCATGTAGTGGAACGCGGGAATGGGCCGGCGCAGGCACGCGAGGCTCGTGCTGAACATGGAATGCGCGTGCAGCACGCCCCCCACCTCGGGTCTCGTGGCGAGCACGTCGCGGTGGATGCGCCACTCGGAGGAGGCCTCGCGCCGGCCCTCGGACGTGCCGTCCAGACGCATGAGGACGATGTCCTCGGGCAGCAGCGCGTCGTAGTCCATCCCCGAGGGCGTGATGAGGAAGCCCTCGTCCACCCGATGGCTCAGGTTGCCGCTCGTGCCCTGGTTGAGCCCCGAGTCATTCATCCTCCGCGCCAGGGCGATCATCGCCTCGCGCGCGGCCCGGTGTCCGAGCACGCTCATGTGCCCGTCCCTCGCTCGGCGCGCCGCTCGGGGAAGAGCGTGAGCAGGCCTTCCTCGGAGGCCGGACACACGCCCCGCTCGGTGACGAGCGCCGTGACGAGCCGCGCGGGCGTCACGTCGAAGCCATAGTTGGCCACGGGACTGCCCTCGGGGGTGATGCGCACCGTGGCCACCTCGCCGGAGGGCAGCCGCCCGCTCACGTCCGTCACCTCGCGTCCGTCCCGCTGCTCGATGGGGATGTCACGCACCCCGTCCCCGAGCGACCAGTCGATGGTGGGCGAGGGCAGCGCCACGTAGAAGGGCACGCCGTTGTCCTTCGCCGCGAGCGCCTTGAGGTAGGTGCCAATCTTGTTCGCCACGTCGCCGCGCGCCGTGGTGCGGTCCGTGCCCACGATGCACAGGTCCACCTGTCCATGCTGCATGAGGTGGCCGCCCACGTTGTCGGAGATGACGGTGTGGGGCACGCCGTGCTGGCCCAGCTCCCACGCGGTGAGGCTCGCGCCCTGGTTGCGAGGCCGCGTCTCGTCCACCCAGACGTGGAGGGGCAGGCCCTCGTCGTGCGCCAGGTACAGCGGCGCGAGCGCCGTGCCCCAGTCCACCGTGGCGAGCCAGCCCGCGTTGCAGTGGGTGAGCACGTTCACCCGTCCCTCCCGTCCCTTGCGCGCCCAGGCCTCCTGGATGAGCGCGAGTCCGTGCCCGCCGATGGCGCGGTTGATGGCCACGTCCTCGTCACACAGGAGGGCGGCGTGCTTCCAGGCGGCGGCGGGGCGCTCGGCGGGGGGCAGGGGACGGAGCGCGTGGTGGATGCCCTCGAGCGCCCAGGCCAGGTTGACGGCCGTGGGCCGGGTGGCCTGGAGGAGGGTGCGGGCGTGCTCCAGGGCCCGGTCGGAGGCGTCCTCGCGCAACGCCAGACACACCCCGTAGGCCGCCACCGCGCCGATGAGTGGCGCCCCTCGCACCTGCATGGAGCGGATGGCATGGGCCGCCGCGTCGAGCGTGGTGAGGCGCAGGGTCGCGAAGGCGTGGGGCAGGCGCGTCTGGTCGATGATGCCGACCGAGCCATCCGGCTCGGCCCAGACACTGCGCATGGCTTTTCCGTGGACCTTCATGGGCTCTCCCGTCCCCGGCGTGGGGCGACCCTTCCATCATGCCTGGGGGAGGGGGTGGGGCGGGAGGATTCGGGCCGTGCGGACGAGCGGGCGCTCAGTGGCTCCAGTCCACGAGGTTGGAGAAGGCCAGTTGCTCGGTGGCGATGATGAGGTAGGCGCTCGTGTCGACGAAGCGCTGCCACGCGGCGGGGCGGGCGCCATTGGCGGTGTCCACCCAGTCCACGAAGCCGCCGACGACGCCATCCACGGACGTGTTGTTCACCCAGCAGCCCGAGCCGTTCGCCGAGCCCAGGGCGGACAGGGCGAAGTTGTAGTGCTTCCAGGCCGCGCCATACAGGTCATGGTAGTTGCCCGTGGCGCGGGCGATCTTCCACTCGGCGTCGGCGAGCTGGAGCGCGGAGCCCGGGTACACCTTGGTGTCGGTGCCATTCTGGGGCGTCCACTGGTGCACGCCACCCGCGTAGCGGCCGCTCGCGATGCTCAGGGGCACGCCGTTGTAGGCCGTGCCGGTCTCCCACCAGTCGGCGAGCTTCTTCGCGTAGGCCTCACCGGGGTCGCGTGCGCTGAACTCGTAGGGGGCGAAGCCCGTCTGGTCGATGCCGCCGTTGTAGACGCCGTTGCCGCCGCCATCCAGGTAGGCGTAGTAGTTGCCCCAGCTGCCCTTGTCCTGGGCGTTGGCGAGCCAGCCGGCGACGGTGTCGGCCTGGGCGTTGTAATAGTTCGCGGTGGCGGTGTCGCCCACGGCCGAGGCCCAGTGGGAGAAGGCGCGGAAGGCGGCCACGGCGTAGGAGCGGTCGATGGTCCACGAGCCCAGGTGGGCGCTGACGTAGTCGGCCATCTGGTGCGCGAGCGCGTACTGCTGGGACTGGTAGTTGGCCCGGTCTCCATTGGGCGAGTACAGGCAGTACTTGCGCATGGCGATGAGGACCTCGGCGGTGGCGGCGGCTCCGGCGGGGAAGGAGTTGGTCCGGTTGCCATTGGCGTCGTAGTTGACGAACTGCCCGGTGGGCGACTGCATGAAGCCCACGCGGGTGGTGCCATTCACGTTCTCGACGACGTGGTTCTGGGGGTTGCGCACCCAGCTCCAGAAGTAGCCGCTGAGGGCCGTCTTCGCGCGGGAGTCGAGGTCCGGAGTGCTGCGGCCCGCGGCGAGCAGGCGTTGATAGCCATACAGGAGGCCGACGGCGCCGATGGCCGAGGTGCCCGGGTCCACCGCGTCCGCCGAGCGGCTGGTGCCGATGCGCCAGTCATTGAGGGCGCCGTAGCCCGGGGAGGCGGTGGAGATGTTGCCCACGCTGGGGTTGGCGGCCGTGAAGGAGCACTGGGTGATGTAATGGGTCTCCATCCAGACGTTGTCGTAGCTGTCCGCCCGCGCCACCGATGCGCCGAGCAGGAGTTGGACCGTGAGGGAGCCGACCAGCAAGCGGGAGAGGAATCGCATCCTCCGACCCTGGCCGACAGGAGACCTGGAATCCAGGAATTTTGCCTTGAAACCCGTGTCGGTGGGTGTCGCAGGGGCGGAAGACTCCGAGAAGCGGTGCATAGATGGCCCGCTTCGCGCCTCTCCTTTTTAGAGCACCCGTGTCGTCGGTCGTGCCGCGAGCCGCATGTCGGACGGCCACCGCGGCGACACGGTGCTTCATGGGGGGGACAATGCCAGGCTGCCCGGCTCCGGGCAGTGGACCTTGGGGCCGGTCAGCCGGGCGGCGTCAGCGCTTGAGTACGCGTCCCGCGACGGCGTCGAGCTTCGCGAGCACGGCGGGGTCCCGGGCCTCGGGGGCGGTGATGAGGGCGTGGTCGAGCGCCCGCTGACAGCCGTGGGCGCACGGCCCCGCGTGTCCGCCAAGCCGGGGCACCACGTTCTTCACCAGCGCGCGCGCCTTGCCCGAGTTGGCGTGCATCACCGAAACCACCTGGTCCACCGTGACGGCGTCGTGCCCGGGGTGCCAGGAGTCGAAGTCCGTCACCATGGCCACGCTCGCGTAGCAGAGCTCCGCCTCCCGGGCGAGCTTGGCCTCGGGCATGTTCGTCATGCCGATCACGCTGCAGCCCCATGTCCGGTACAGCTCGCTCTCGGCGAGGGAGGAGAACTGCGGCCCCTCCATCACCAGGTAGGTGCCGCCCCGGCGCGCCGCGATGCCCACGCCCTCGCAGGCGCCCATCACCGCGTCCCCGAGCCGCCGGCACACCGGCTTCGCCACGGACACGTGCGCCACGCACCCGGTGCCAAAGAAGCTCTTCTCCCGCGCGAACGTCCGGTCGATGAACTGATCCACCACCACGAACGTGCCCGGAGGCAGGTCCTCGCGCAGGCTGCCCACCGCGGACACACTCAGCACGTCCGTCACGCCCGCGCGCTTGAGCGCGTCGATGTTCGCCCGGAAGTTGATCTCCGAGGGGGGAATCCGGTGGCCCCGGCCATGGCGGGGCAGGAACACGATGGGGGTGCCTTCGAGCGTGCCGAAGCACAGCGCGTCCGAGGGGGCGCCGAAGGGCGAGGACACCTGGCGCCAGGAGACGTCCGTCAGGCCGTCGATTTGATAGAGGCCGCTGCCTCCAATGATGCCGATGACGGGCGAGGAGGACGGGGACATGGCGGGGCCTTTCAGCTCGCGGGGATGGAGAACGCGGCGCGCACGCGCGTGGCGGCCGGGGCGAGTCCCGCCTCCTGGAGTCGCTCGGCGGCCCACGCGGCCGCCTGGGGCAGGGTGGGGGTGATGACGTAGGGGGAATTCATCCCCGAGCCGTGGCGGATGAGACTCGTCATGACGCGCCCCTCCGGCGAGAGCACGAGGTACGCCGAGCCCAGCACGCACTGACGCAGGGCGTTGGCGTGCGCGCGCAGCCAGTCGATGTAGCGCTGGCGGACGCTGGGGCAGACCTGGGACAGGCTCAGCTCACGCACATCGAGTACGTGCACGTGGGGTTCGTTCCGGCGCAGCCACTCGCTCCGGGCCTCCAGGTACGCGTCGAACTCGGACGTCTGGGCATCCGGGCCGAACTTCACCATCAGTAGGGGCCAGAGCCGTCCGTCCACCGAGAGGTGCTCGGTCGACGCGGCGAAGCCGCTCCCGGAGAGCGGGTAGGACGGGCGCGAGCCGTCTGTCGGATGAATGGTGCGTAATAGGACCACGGGTGCGCTCCTATACCACCATTTGACCCGGATGTTGAGTTCGGGGCGATGGTATGGGGGTTGAGGGCTCGGGTCCGGAACGAGAGGAGCCAGGGATGAACCTGCGGTGCCAGTCGTGCGGAGCGGAGCTGGTGGTGGCGCCCGAGTTGCGCACCACGGTGTGTCCGTACTGCGCGGCGCCCTCGGTGGTGGAGCGTCCGCCGAGCGTGGACAGGCCCGAGCCGGTCTTCACGCTGGGCTTCGCGCTCACGCACCAGGCCGCGGGCGAGCGGGTGAAGACGTGGCTGCGCTCGCGCCACCCGTGGACGCACTCGGGGCTCAAACGAGCGCCGCTGCAGGACGTCCGGGGCGTGTATGTGCCGGCCTGGCTCTACAGCGCCCGCGCCGAGTCCGAGTACAGCGCCTCCATCGGCGAGAACTACCTCGAGACGGAGCGGTACACGACGACGGAGAACGGCAAGACGGTCACCAAGACGCGCACGGTGACGAAGACGGAGTGGCGCTCGCTCCGGGGCGCGCACGCCGAGTATGTGCCGGATGTGCTGGTGACGGCCTCGCGAGGCCTGCCCAACGCGGAGCTGGACGCGCTGGAGCCCTTCGATTTGAGAGCCCTGGCGCGCTACGAGCCCGCGCTGGTGGCCGGGTGGGTGACGGAGGAGCCGTCGCTGGCGCGCGAGGAGTGCCTGGCCCAGGCGCGCGCGGAGGCGGAGGCGCTCGTGGCGCGGCGCCTCGCGGCCTTCATGCCGGGCGATTCGCACCGGGACCTGCGCTACCAGACGCGCTTGGAGGAGGAGTCGCTGGACGTGTGCCTGGTGCCGGTGTGGGTGCTGGCGGCGCGCTACGCCCCGAACGCGCCTCCGCTGCGCGTGGTGGTCAACGGACAGACGGGCGAGGTGTACGGCAATCCGCCCGTGTCGTGGGTGAAGGTGGCGCTCACGGTGCTGGCGGTGCTGGCGTTGGGCGTGGGGCTGTACTTCCTCCTGCGAGGCCACTCATGACGGCGCTGGCGGCGGTGGGGTGCGCGCGGTGTGGCGGCGCGCTGGAGGTGGGGGACTTGCGCTGTCCGCTCTGTGGGCTGACGGCGCCTGGCTCCCGGGTACCCGGTGCGCCGCGCGAGAAGGTCCACGCGCGGGTGGCGCGCTGTGACACCTGTGGGGCCGCGGTGGAGTACTCGGCGGAGGCGAAGGCGCCTCGCTGTGCCTTCTGCGCCTCGGTGATGCACGTGGAGGTGATGGCGGATCCCCTGGAGCAGGCCGAGGCCATCGTGCCCTTCGAGGTGGATGCGGCGGCGGCCCGCGCGGCGCTCGGCCGCTTCCTCGCGCAGGAGCGCTTCTTCCGGCCCTCGGATCTGGCCGCCCTGGCGGCGGTGGACTCGTTCCAACCCCTGTGGTGGCCCGCCTGGGGGTTTAGCGCGGGGGCGAGGGTGAGCTGGGCGGCGGACTCGAACGCGGGCCACCAGCGCTCGGACTGGGCGCCGCACGCGGGTCAGGTGGAGCTCTCCTTCCAGGACGTGCTCGTGTCCGCGTCGAGGGGGCTGTCGGAGGGCGAATGTGCCCGGCTCGCGGAGGGCTATCGGCTGAACGCCGCGGGGAGCGAGCCCCGGGGCCCCGAGGACGCTCAGATGGAGCGCTTCGACGTGACGCGCTCGGGGGCGCGGCGGCAGATTCAAACGGCGGTGGAGCACGAGGCCCGCCAGCGCATGGAGCGCGAGCACATCCCAGGGGTCCGCTTCCGCAACGTGCACGTGGCGGTGGTGCTCTCCCGCTTGGAGACGCGCCGCTACGCGCTGCCCGCCTACGTGCTGGCCTACCGCTACCGCGAGAAGCTCTACCGGGTGGTGGTGCACGGGCAGGACCCGGCCGTGGTGCTGGGCGAGGCCCCGGTGTCGTGGGCCCGGGTGCTCCTGGTGGTGGTCTGGGTGCTGGTGGCGATCGGGCTGCTCGGGATCCTGCTCCTGCGCTGAGTCCGCGACGGGGCGGGGCCTTGGGGCTGGCCAACGGACCCGAAGGCGCGATAGCCCGGGGACATGCGGATTCCGGAGTTCAAGCTCGAGCGGTACTTCGCGAAGTGGGAGTTCCAGGCGCCCTACTTGCTGTGCTCCTCGGACATCGAGGGCTGGAGGATGAGCGACTTGCTGGCGCTGGCGGACGCGGACGCGCGTGAGCGCTGGGAGCGGCTGACGCTCGGCTACACGGAGTCCACGGGCCTGCCCGCGTTGCGCGAGGAACTGGCCGGGCTCTATCCCGGGGTGGACGCCGGGCAGGTGCTGACGTTCGCGGGGGCGCAGGACGCGCTCTTCGTGCTGCTCAACGTGCTCCTGGGGCCGGGGGACCACGCGGTGGTGACGTGGCCGGGCTACCAGTCCCTGTACGAGGTGGCGCGGGCGACGGGGGCGGAGGTGACGCTGCTGCGGCTGCGCGAGGACGAGGGCTGGCGCCTGGACCTGGCGGCGGTGGAGCGCGCGCTGCGGCCGGACACGAAGGTGCTGGTGGTGAACTTCCCGCACAACCCCACGGGCGCGCTGCCGGACGCGGACACGTGGCGGGGGTTGTTCGCGCTCGCCGAGGCGCGGGGCGTGTACGTGCTGTCGGACGAGGTGTACCGCTTCCTCGAGTACGACCCGCGCGACACGCTGCCCGGGGCGGTGGAGGTGTCGGCGCGGGGCGTGAGCGTGGGGGTGATGTCCAAGGCGTTCGGGCTGGCGGGGTTGCGGGTGGGGTGGCTGGCGAGCCGGGACGCGGGGCTGTTGGCGCGCTGCGCGGCCTTCAAGGACTACACGTCCCTGTGCAACGCGGCGCCGAGCGAGGTGCTGGCGCTCATGGCGCTGCGGGCGCGGGAGCGGGTGCTGGCGAGGAGCCGGGCGCTGCTGGCGGACAACCTGGCGCGGATGGACGGCTTCTTCGCGCGACGGCGGGAACATTTCTCCTGGGTGCGCCCCAAGGCGGGAAGCGTGGCGTTCCCCCGGCTGTTGCGTGGGGAGTCGGCGGAGAAGTTCTGTCAGGCGCTGGTGGCACAGGAAGGCGTATTGCTTCTGCCCGGAGCCGTGTATGACTTCCCAGACGACCATTTCCGGCTGGGGCTGGGCCGCACGAACCTGCCTGACGCGCTCGCTCGACTCGAGCGCTTCTGCGACACCTTCTTTCAACGCTGAGGCGTTTTTGAACAACAACGAGCACCGGATCGCGCTGTTCCTCGACTTCGAGAACCTGGTGACGAACACCGGTATCTCCCCCAACAACTTCGACCTGCAGCCCGCCATGGACCGCCTGCTCGAGCGCGGCAAGGTGGTGTTCCGCCGGGCCTACTGCGACTGGTCGCGCTTCAAGGAAGCCAAGGGCAACCTGCACGGCTACGGCGTGGAACTCATCGAAGTGCCGCCCTCCACTCGCTCGGGGAAGAACGGCGCGGACATGCGCATGGTCATCGACGCGCTGGAGCTGTGCTACGCGCGCGAGCACATCGACACCTTCGCCATCGCCTCGGGGGACAGCGACTTCTGCCCGCTGGCCTACAAGCTGCGAGAGAACGGCCGTACCCTCATCGGCCTGGGCGTGAAGGAGGCGACGAGCCCCCTCTTCGTGAAGGCCTGTGACGAGTTCATCTACCTGCGCCCCCGCCACAAGGAGGAGAAGGAGAAGGAGCGGGAGCACAAGAAGGAGGACAAGAAGGACAAGCGCTCCGAGGAGGGCGGACGCGGCCGGGGCAAGCAGGCCAAGGAGTCCGCGCCCTCGTCCAAGGGCAAGTCGGAGGTTCCCGACATCGCGGTGGAAGTGGTCCAGCGGCTGCTCGGACGCGCCACGGGCTCGGTGAATCCCTCGCTCATCAAGGAGGCCATCGTGCGCAAGGAGCCGGACTTCGACGAGCGCGACCACGGCTTCTCCACCTTCGCCAAGCTGCTCGCGGCCATGGAGCACGATGGCCTGCTCAAGCGCGTGCAGCAGGGCCGCCAGTGGTACGTGGTGGCGCCGGACGCCGCCTCCGAGCCCCCTCCCGCCCCCAAGGGCAAGCACGCGCGCGCCGCAGCCGCCGCCGTCGAGGAGGACGAGGAAGAGGTCTACCCGGACCCCATCGACGACTGAGCGGGGGCGCTCAGGGCTTCACGGGCGCCGGGGGCTTCTTCCCGTGCGCCTCGATGCGCGCCTTGAAGTCCTCCAGCAAGTCATTGGGGATGGGCACGGACAGGTTGTACTGGGCGAGCTTCCATGCGCCCGCGTCCTTCACCAGCACCCCGGAGCCCCGGGCGGGGCCCATGTTGGGCGTCGCCAGCGCCTCGTCGAACCAGGCCACCGCCCCGTCCTTGGAGAAGGTCACCCGGCGCGCGCTCGGGGTGAAGCTCCACGCCTTGCCCCGCGTGAAGTAGGGCCGCGCCCACACGCGGAACTCGTCCCGCGTCCAGCGCTCGCTCCCATCCGTCCCGAGGTACACGGCGTCCGGGGTGAAGTGGCCGAAGTAGCGGGCTTCGTCCGCCTGGGCGGCCGCGCGGTGCCAGTCATCCAGCACGGCGTTCACCGCGGCCAGGGGGGTGGTGTCCTTGACCGGCTCGGGCGAGGCGGTGACGAGGGTGATGCACAGCAGGGAGAGAGGGGACATGGCCCTCATGAGTGCGTGAGGCGCCGCGTGGGGTCAAGCGCACCAGCCGGGTCTCACCCGGGGATGAACCGCGGCTGCTTCAAGCGGTTTTGACAGCGGTACCGCTGTTATAACGGCGATTCGCACGCCCACTTCCGAGGAGAATCCATGACGACCGCACTCGATACGCGCCCCCGCTCCGATCTGGCTCCAGGCCGCTTCGCTCAGAGCCGCTATGTCATCCGCCGCAAGGTCTTCAAGCTATTCGGAGGGGCCTTCCACATCTACGACGAGGCGGGCCAGGTCGTCTTCTACTCGAAGATGAAGGCGTTCAAGTTGAAGGAGGACCTGCGCGTCTTCACGGGCGAGGACATGCGCGAGGAGGTGCTGACGATCAAGGCGCGCAACATCCTCGACATCAGCGCCACGTACGACGTGACGGATCCGAAGACGGGCGAGAAGCTGGGCGCGCTGCGCCGCAAGGGCCTCAAGTCCATGCTGCGCGATGAGTGGATGGTGCTGGACGTGCGAGACCAGGAGGTGGGTCTCCTCCAGGAGGACAGCATGATGCTCGCGCTGGTGCGGCGCCTCCTGTCCAACCTGGTGCCGCAGACCTTCACGGGGACGATGGGAGGCACGCCGGTGCTGAACTTCCGCCAGCACTTCAACCCCTTCGTCCAGCGCATCTCGCTCGACTTCTCCATGGACCGGGCGGGGAAGTTGGACCGCCGCCTGGGCATCGCGGCGGCCGTGCTCCTGTGCGCCATCGAGGGCCGCCAGCAGTAGGCTCCGGGGCGCGCTGGGCGGGAATCAGCCGAGGGCCGCGTGGGGCATGGCCTGGCTTCTCGGCTGATTCACGGCGTATTTCATCTTGTTGTTGCCCCCGGTGTAGATGACGCGGGGATCGGACGGCAAGGTCGAGTCCTGGGCGAACGCGGCCAGCGAGGCTTGAGTTCTGGGTAGTCCTCTGTGAGTTCGATCTCGATGTGCCCGTCGGGGAAGAAGCGCACTGCGAAGTTCTCTGGATTTGGAGGTACGGGGCCAGTGAGCAGGACTTCCTTCTCGCACCGACGCTTTCGCGAAGGCGTTCCTCGTCGCTCTTCATGCACGTGCAGGCTCCTGGGCCCATGAACAGCCCGAGCAGCATCAAGTGCCGGAACTTCCTGGAGGTCATTGTCCGAAGCCCAAGGGGAAAGGCGTGGGGCGTTCTACTGGAGCCCATACCGCGCTTCTTCCAGAATCCCGCCAAGGGGTGGCGCTGTCTCGCCAGAGGGGAGGCTTCGGGCCTCCCGGAGTATCCTACCGGGACGGCTCGGGGCGGAAGCGCCGCTCGATGCGCGCGCGCAAGAGTTCCAGCACCTGTGCCTCGCTCTGCCCGGCCTCGGGCTCGAGCTTCACGGTGACACTCCCCCGGCCCACATGCGCCTCGGCGTCGAGCGGGTGGCCTCCCTGCACCAGCCGCACGTGCTCGGGTGCCAGCTCCACACCGTAGGGTTGCAGGTACAGGTCCACGAAGCGCTGGCGCAGCCGGCCGGCCGTGAGGGCTTCACGCTCTTCGGGCAGGAGCTGGAAGCCCACGCTCGTGCCCGCCAGCCGCAGCGCCTGCTCCACCACCGTGCCCAGCCGCAGCGCGTGTGGCAGCAGCGCTTCCTGTCCCTCGGAGCGGCTGTAGAGCCAGTAGCTCTTCTGCGTGTGGGCGCACAGCGGGCAGACCATGCCGTTGAGCTCGTCGAGCCCGCGCGTGCGCAGCAGGTGTTGCAGCAGCACTTCCTCGCCGCAGCCCTTGCACTGCTCCTGGGGGCCAATCACCGAGAGCACCGAGCGGCCTCGCTCGGCCACGTCCGCGCGTTGCAGGGCCAGGGGCACGGCGGCCAGCAGCTCCGCCTCTCGCAATTGCAGGCCGAAGCGCACCTCCTTCTTCATCACCCGCAGGCCCAGCTCCAGGTGGCGCGGCAGCCGCGTGAGCGCCTGGTCGTAGGTAGGTGCCTCCGGCATGTCGAGTTCGCGCAACAGCTCATAGCGCTCGGCCCAGGCGTCGCTCGTGTCGAGCCCCGGGGGTGGACGGCCCGCCGCCTCCGCGAAGAAGGCCATGAGCGTGAGCGCCACCTGCCAGGGCTCCTGGGTGACGGCGTCCTCCAGGCGGCGCGCCAGCTCGCGCGCGGCGGGCGTGGCGCGCTGGCGCTCCAGGCGCAGCACGCCCTGGCGCACCAGGGGACTCTCCAGGACGGGATCGAAGGCGCGCAACTTGCGGCCCTTGGCTCGCTCGGGGAGGGTGGTCATCCGCTTGTTCCTCAAGTGGGTCAGGGCGCGCGCGGCGCGCTCGAGCTGCCGCAGGCGGGCGCGCACATCCTGCGCGAGTCCGTGCAGCTCCTCGTCCAATTCCACGCGCGATTCGGCCAGGTAGTCACGGCCCTCGGCCTCGCGGCGCTGGGCCTCCTCGTGGAGGCGGGCGGTAGCGGTGGCGCGCAGGTGCTCGCGCTGCTGGCGCAGGGAGTGCGCGGCGGTGGATAGCACCTGGATGCGGCGCTCCAGGTGGGCCAGCCGCTCGTCGTCGGTGAGGGCCTCCGCCGGTTCTCCCGCGCCCACCCGGGCCGCGAGCAGCTCCAACGTGGCCCGGTCTCCCGCCTCGTAGGCGACGTTGACGCGGACCATGAGCGCGTCCAGCCGCGTGCGCTCCTCGTCCGACTGCGCCAGGTCCGGGTGCAACAGCCGCGCGAGCCGTCGGCGCAGCCGCTTGAGCACTCCGGCTTCGTCCTCGCGCTCGGGTTCGGCGAACGCGGGCCGCGTGTTGGCGGGCTCCTCGTCCTCGTCGGCTTCCAGGGGCTCCACCTCTTCGTCCTCGTCGGGCGCTGGAGGGGTGGTGCGCGCGGAGGAAGAGCCGGGGCGCCGCGGGGCCTCGGCGGGGGGCGGGGGTTGCTCCAGGAGGCGCGTGAGGGCGGCGCTCGCGTCCTGGAGGGTGCGCAGCCGGCGCAACAGACGTTCCGCGCGGCCCACCTCCTCGGAAGGCTCGGCGAGCGAGTCCTCATAGGCGCGGGCGAAGCGTTCCAGCTCCTGGTGGAGTGCTTCGAGGCCCGAGTCCAGGGCGTCGATCTCCGCGACGAGTTCGCGCAGACGCAGCTCGGCGCGGCGCAGCGGCGGCTCCTCGGCGGGAGGCGCGACGCGAAGCAGGGCCGACTCGGGGGAGAGCGGGGCTGTCGACGAGGAAGACATGAGGGGGACGGCTGCCCGGTACAGGGTACTCTGGAGGGGGGTGATCGCCCGGAAACGGTCCGGGTGCAAGCTGTCGCCCGGCCGCCGGGGAGACGGGCTTGCCCGGCCGTGCACGTCCGGTGCGCTTCGGCCTATGCTCCGAGAGGACCCGAGCACCGGAGGCATTCATGGCAGGCCGAGATCCCTACCGCCGTGTCTATGGCACCCCCGCCTTGCGCCGTGTGGGCGGGGGGCAAGAGCAGTTCGACAAGGAAGCCCTGGAGGGGCCCGCGGAGAGCCCCACCGCCGCGGTGCGCGCGCAGCGCCAGCTCGACGCGCCGCTCAACCCCGGGCGCAAGAGCTTCGCCTCGAGCCTGGAGCGCTTCGCTACGCCCCCGAAGAAGAAGTAGCGGCGGCCTCCGGGAGGGCCAGCCCGCGCCACTCCTGCGGATCATGGGCGCAGAACACCCGCACCTTGCCCGCCTGGGTGCTCGCGAGTTCGTGCAGCCGCTGCCGGTTCTCCCGCCGCTCGCGTCCCTTCATCTGGAGGAACGACTGGTAGATCCGCAAGGAGGTGGGGCAGTGAGCGGGTTGCTCCACCTCGCCACGGAAGAAGTAGGCGTCCCCCGCGTGCAGGAGCCACGTGTCGCCCCGGTTCACCGCCACCCCGCAGTGTCCGCGCGTGTGCCCGGCCAGCGGCACCAGCAGGATTTCCGGCGGCAGCCCCTCCAGCTCGCGCACGCAGTCGAAGCCGAACCACCGCTCGCCCCGGGCCGAGTCGTACAGCTTCCAGTCCGGACCATGCGCCCACTGCACGCCCTGGTAGCGCATGCGCTCCAGGAAGGAGCGCTTCTCCATCGCCGCCACGTGCTCCGCCGCGTACACGTGCACCCGCGCCTTGGGGAAGTCCGCCAGGCCGCCGGCATGATCCAGGTCCAGGTGCGTGAGCACGATGTGGCGCACGTCGTCCCGCTGGAAGCCCAGCCGCTCCACCTGCCGCGCCATCGTCTCCGCTGGGTCCCAGATGGGCCTCACCGAGCGCAGGTTGTCGCGGACGCCCTGGCGGGAGGACGCATGGTGGTCCTCCAGCCCCAGGGCCGTGTCCACCAGCACCAGGCCCGCGTTCGTCTCGATGAGCAGGCAGTGGCACACCAGGTGGTTGTCTCCACCGCCAAGCACCAGCTTCCGGCCCCAGGGACACAGCGTTGCCCCATTCAGATGATGGATGCGCATGGTCCGCCAGCATGGGCCGCCGGGTGACGGAGTCAACGTCCTGGTGCGCTCATGGCACTCTGGGGCGGTGCGCTCCTTCATGTTCCCATCCTGCTTCCTCCTCGTGCTCCTGTTCGCGGGTCCGGTCCACGCCGAGGAGGCGCCCCCGCGCGCGTTGGCGTGTCTGTCCCGGTGGTACGCCGTGCGGCCCGTGCGCGTGGGGGACGCGTGGCATGCCCAGGTGGGGGCGGCCACCTTTCCCTGGGACGATGGCCGGACGAAGTCCTTCGAGGAGAAGCTGGCCTCGCCGGACCTGGAGGACACCTTCTCCCAGCCGTATGTCTTTGGCCCCGTGCTCCCGGTGACCCGGGAGAACGAGGACCCTGGCCGCATCCGCTTCGATCCGCTCTTCCTCGCCACCTACGGGGACCGCCCGGCCCGCGTGGACGTGGTGGAGATCGTCTTCCTGGGACAGCGCTTGAAGGTCCACCGCAAGGTGGCCCCCGCCTTCCTGCGCGTGGCGGAGCGGTTGGAGCGGGCCCTGCGCGACACTCCCTCCCTGCGTCCGTACCTGCGTTCCCTGGGAGGCACGTTCTCGTGGCGGAAGATCGCCCGCACGCAACGCCAGAGCGCGCATTCCTATGGGGTGTCGCTCGACCTGAACGTGGCCCTCTCCCACTACTGGGACTGGGCCCGCCCCCGCGAGCCGGTGCGGTGGACGAACCAGATTCCCCCGGCCATCGTGGAGGCCTTCGAGGCCGAGGGGTTCATCTGGGGCGGGCGCTGGTACCACTACGACACGATGCACTTCGAGTACCGGCCCGAACTGCTGGATGCCGCGTGCCGGTAGGCCCGTCTCAGGGCGTGTAGCGCGTGGTCTCCGAGCCCGCGAACAGGACCTGGCCGGTGTGCAGCAGGCCGGCCCTCCGGGAGTGGAGTCCCGGCTTCCCACTGGTCGAGAGCGTCCAGGTGTTGGTGGTGGGATCGTAGATTTCGGCGGAGTCTCCGCTCGCGGCCATCACCTGGCCCGAGTAGAGCAGGAGCAAGGCGTGATCCTGTCCCCGCGCCTGCTTCATGTCGGGACCGCGCGTCCACTGGTTGTTGAAGGGGTCGTACAGGTACGTCTCCGCGGTGTCGCCCTGGCCATTGCCGCCGCCCGTCAGCAGCACCTGACCCGAGTACAGCCGTATCGTGGAGTGGAAGGCGTGGGGGCCCGGGACATTCGTCGCGGCCCGCCAACTGTTGGTGCTGGGGTTGTAGATTTCCGCGTTGAAAGCCGGGGAGACGCTGCCGGTCACCAGCACTTCCCCTGAGTAGAGCTTCGTCGCCGCCTGGAAGAAGCCGACGATGGTCTTGGGCCCCGTGTAGCTCCAGGTGCCGGTGTCGGGGTCATACACCTCCGCGGTGGTGGTGAAGGTGCCTCCCGGCTGCATGCCGCCGGTGACCAGCACCTTGCCGGAGTCCAGCGGGGTGAGCGTGAACGAGGAGCGGCCCGTGTTGAGCGAGCCCGTATAGCTCCAGGTGCCGGTGTCGGGGTCATACAGCTCCGCGGTCTGGATGCCGGCCGTGACGCCGTTGGAGCCGCCGACCACCAGCACCTTCCCCGAGGCGAGCCGGGTCGCGCGCGCGTTGACCCGCGCCTCGTTGGGGGCGCCCGTGACGCTCCAGGTGTCCGTGTAGGGGTCGTACAGCTCCGCGCTTCGCAAGCGGGTCCCGCCTTGGATGCCGCCCTCCACCAGCACCAGACCCGAGTTGAGTACCGTGAGGGTGTGATCCGAGCGCGACGCCTTCATGGGCGCGTTGATCGTCCAGGTGGCCGCCGTCGTGCCCAGACCTTCGGACAGCGAGGCCACGGAGGTGCCGTTCGCGGCATCCGGGGGCTCCGCCGGTGCTCCACAACCGCTGGCCAGGGGAAGGGCGCCAGCGAGCAACAGCGATAACCGCAACGTCTTGTGCATGGGATCTCCTTGGGGGGAACGCTCGGGGTTGGAGCGTCTCGGAGCGCCAGCTCCGTGCCTCTTCACGCAAGGGCTGGTTGTTTATTCTGGGCGTGCGGAGAATTCGGAAGTCGCTCCATCCGGCTCGGGGGATGGCATGCTCGCCGCCTTCCCCAGGAGAACACACATGAGTGGAGAGATCGTCTTCTATCACAACCCCCAGTCGCGGGCGCAGATGGCCCACTGGATGCTCCACGAGGTGGGCGCGCCCTTCCGCGTCGTGCGCATCGACTTCGAGAAGCAGGAGAACAAGAGCCCGGAGTTTCTCGCCATCAACCCGATGGGCAAGCTGCCGACGCTCGTCCATGACGGCACCGTCGTCACCGAGACGGCCGCGATCATCGCGTACCTCGCCGATGCGTTCCCCCAGGCGGGCCTGGCGCCGCCGCCGGGTGACAAGCGCCGGGGCACCTATTACCGCTGGCTCTTCTTCGGAGCGGGCTGTTTCGAGCCCGCGCTCCTCGACACCATGTTCAAGCGCGCGCCCATCGAGCGCAAGGGTGCCCTCGGCTACGGAAGCTACGAGGACACGATTGGCGCGCTCAAGACGATGCTCGCCCAGGGCCCCTACATCCTCGGGGACCAGTTCAGCGCGGCGGATGTCTACGTCGGCGCGGAGCTCAGCTGGGCCGCGTCGTTCAAGGCGCCTGGGCTGGATGCGCCCATCTTCAAGGACTACATCGCGCGCATCACGGACCGCCCCGCCTACAAGCAGGCGGCGATCGCCGACGGCCGCACGGACCTGAAGTAGGGGACAAGGCCCGAGCCGAGGGCCCGGCGCGAGCATCGCCGGGCCTTCCCATTAACTTGGCAAGCCCTCCACGACGTGCACGTGGCGGAGGAGGACGTCCGCGAGCCGGGGCACGACGGCGCGGGGAATCGCGTGCCCCATGCCCTCGATCGTCACGAGGGTCGCGCGGGGCAGGTTCTCCGCCAGGTGCCGGGCGTTGGAGGCCGGACTGATGGGGTCCTCCGGCGTGGCGATGACGAGCGTGGGCACGGTGACGTGGACGAGCTCCGCCCCGCGTTGCAGCGCCGAGTAGTCGGCCCGTGCGTGGGCGCCCGGATTGTCGGGCCGGCCCGCGTGGGCCATGATCCGCTCCTCCAACTCCCGGAACTCCTCGGGGTCGAAGGGAAGCACCCGCCCGTTGAGCCTGCGCCAGTGCTCGATCCGCCACGCGATCTCCGCCTCGCGGTCGCGCGGCTCGAACATGTGCTTCCAGAGCTCGAGCAGGTCCGGAGCGATGGGGGCTTGCTTCGTGCCGTCGGCGAGCGCGGGTGTGCCACCCAGGGCTGGGATTCCAAAGAGGGCCGCGCTGAGCAGCCGCTCGGGGTGCGCGACCATGAGCCACTGGACGAGGGAACCTCCCAACGACATGCCCACGACATGCGCGCGGTCGATGCCGAGCGCATCGAGAATGGCCAGTGCGTCCTCGGCCAGTCGCGTCACCGGATAGGGCTTCGTGTCGAAGGCCCAGGTGGAAGCACCGGTGTCCCGGTGGTCGTAACGGATGACCCGGTGACCTCGGGCGAGCAGGTCCACGAGCGCGTCGGGCCAGGCCAGCCCCGATGCGTTGGCGCCCATGATGAGCAGGATGGCGGGCGCTCCCTCCGGACCTCGGGATTCGACCCAGAGCGACACTCCCTCGGCGACCTCGACGAAGCGTTCCATGGCGTCAGCCTCGCACGCCCGCGGCTTCCCCCGCGAGTGTCTTTCTCGCCGCACTGTCCTCCAGACGTCGTGGCTAATACGCGACCGCGACGCCCTGACGGACGTACTTCCGGGCATCCAGCTCCCCGACGAGGAATGCCGCCACGTCCCCCCGGGCGATCTTGTTCCCACCCTTGATGCAGTAGGTCGGCTCCTGCCGGTACCGGCCCGTCGGGGGTTTGTCCACCAGCCTGGGGGGCCGGACGATGGTCCAGGCGGACAGCTTGCTGTGCTTGACGGCCTCTTCCATTCGGGCCATGTCCTCGAAGACATCCTTGAGGAAGAACGGTTTGACGACGTAGTTGAGGATGAAGGGAGCGCCGGGATCCTTGCCTGGGTAGGCGCCGCCCGCCGAGATGCACAACAGCCGCTCCACCTTCTGCTTCTCCATCGCGTCGATGATGTTGCGGATGCTGGTGGAGTAGAGCGTCACGTGCTTGGTATTCGAGCCGGACCCGATGGTGGAGATCACCGCTTCCTGTCCGGCGATGGTCTTTTCCACGGCGGCGGGATCGGTCACGTCGCCCTGGATGACCTTGAGCCGCTCATGGGTCGTGGTCAGCTTGGACGGTGTCCGGACCAGGGCGGTGATCGTGTGGCCTCGTGCGAGCGCCTGCTCCAGGACGAGTTGCCCGGTGGCGCCCGATGCGCCAAAGAGTGCGAGCTTCATTCAAATGCCTCCCTTCCACATATGGACATATGTTCATTCGCGGCCATGGCAACAACCGGGACCGCGCCCGGGTGTGCCTGCCCTCCCTTCAGGACAGGTGCGTCGTGGGGTTCAGTACGCCGCGAGCACTTCGTAGAACGCGGCCCCTGTCGTGTATTGGCGCAACGACTCCAGCGTCTTTCCACGGTGAACGGGGCCCTGCTCCCACGCGTGGAAGGACGCCAGACTCTCCCACTCGCTCAGCACGACGAAATCCATCGGCTTGGAGCAGGAGTGCAGCAGTTCGTTGCGCACGAGTCCTGGCGTCCCCTCCAGGACGCCGCTGATCTGACGGTAGAGCTCCTCGATGGTGGAGCGCTCTCCCTCCGGAGCCTGGACGAAGAGCATCACCCGAGCCCGTCCCGTCATTGTTCGCGCGCTCCGGGCAGGTGGTGCAGCACCGTCATGGTCTCCATGCTGCCCTTGGCGCGCACCGTCCGGAGCTTGTCGAGGTGCGCGGCATGCTCCCAGCTCTGCTCGAACCGGCGGAAGGTCTCCTCGTCGGGCCAATCGCTGACGATGAGGTACCTGCCCGGCGCCTCGCGGCTGGCGGACAGCCATTGGGAGATGTTGTCGGGATGCGCCGCCACGGTCTGGCCCACTTCCAGCCAGACCCGCTCGAACTCCTTCTCATTGCCGGGTTGGACGTCCATCGTGAGTTCCACTCGGAAAATCGTGTCGTTCATCAGATGCCTCCATTGACTTCGAGAGTGATTCCGGAAACGAACCGGGAGAGCGCGCTGGCGAGGTAGAGCACCGCGCCAGCGATGTCATCGGGCTGGCCGAGCCGGCCGACCGCCGACATGGCCTCGTACTTCTTGCGTTGCTCGGGCGTCAGTCTGGAGACCATGTCCGTCTCGATGATGCCCGGCGCCAGGGTGTTGACGCGGATGCCTCGCGGCCCCAATTCCTTGCACAGCGAGCGGGTCAATCCAATGACCCCCGCCTTCGAGGCCGTGTAGTGCGAGCAGGCCGCCATTCCGCGCGTGGCGACACTCGAACCGACGTTGATCACCGACGCCCCCTCCGCCAGCAGGGGCAGTGCCTCACGGACGACCAGGTAGATGGAGGTGAGGTTGGTATCCAGCGTCCGGTGCCACTCCGTCGGGGTGAGATCCGAGAGCGGGACGTGGCTGATCGTCCCGGCGTTGTTCACCACGATGTCCAACCGCTCGAAGCGCCCGCGGCATGTCTCGAACAGCCGCGCCACATCCTCCTCCTGGCACACGTCCGCCTGGACGAGCACGACGTTCCCGATCTCCCCGGCCGCGCGGGCCAGTGACTCCACCGCCTCGCTTTGCTGGCGGTAGCAGGCCACCACGTTGACGCCCTGTCGCGCGAGCGCGAGCGTGATGGCGCGCCCGATGCCTCGGGAACCGCCGGTGACCAGCGCGTTCCTGCCCTTCAAATCAAGCTGCATGGTGCTCCCCCCGCGAGGCCGCTTCTTCCACCAGACGCTTGATGCGGGTCATCTGAATGGCCGAGTTCTTGTTGATGTGCTGGGTCATCGCCTCGTCACCCACCGGCGCGTCCGGCCTCATCTTGAACTGCTGCTTCCAGCGCATCTCGACGCCGCCCTCGACCTCGCGGTAGGTCCACTGGATGTGCATGTATTCGAACGGGCCGGGCTCGACCCGACGCGCGAGCACCGTGCGGGTCTCCGGATCCGCGGTGCGCTCGGACACCCAGCCCCACACCTTCCCGTTCGCGTCGGGGTGCATGGTCAACCGGAAGCGCACGGTCGGGCCGTCTCGCTCCAGGATCTCGACGGTGGCGTACTCGCTGAACAGCTCGGGCCAGGACTCGAGGTCATTGGTCATCCGCCACACCAGCTCCATGGGCGCGCGGAGGGTGATTGAATTGTCGGTATTCCCTATCATGTTCAGACTCCCATGTGGATGAGATCGGGGGTGGCCGCGTTGTCGTTGACGTAGGCGAGGGCCAGGCGCGGCGTCATCTTCTGGAACATCAACTCCTGGATCTGAACGCCGAAGTCCTGGCTGAGCCGGGCCTCCACCTGCAGGATGGCGAGGGAGTCGCAGCCGAGTTCGGGGAAGGTATTGTCCAACCCGTCCTCCGTCACGATGTCGGGCTCTCCCATGCACTCGTGGATGATCTGGTTCAGATGCTCGATGGTCAGGTTCCTCATCGTCTTTCCTTGTCTGTTGATTCAGCTTGTCTGTCCATGTGCTCAATCGACACGCCGTACCACCACGGCCGAGTTGAAGCCTCCGAAGCCTCGGGCGAGCACCAGCGCGTTGCGCACTGGCACCTTCCTCGGCTTGTCGAGAACCAGGTCGAGATCACAGCCAGGTGCGAGCTCTCGGGTTCCCACGGTGGGTGGAATGACCGAGTCGGTGATTGTGAGCAGTGCCGCGACGACATCCAGGGCCGCTCCGCCGGCATACAGCCGGCCAGTCATCGTCTTCGGCGCGGTGACCGGCACACCCCTCGGCCCGAACAGGCGGACGAGGGCCTCGGCCTCGATGCGGTCGAGCGCGGGGACTCCGGCCGCGTCCGCGAACACGACGTCGATGTCACCCGGGGCCACGCCCGCATCGGCGAGCGCCTGCTCGGCGGCGCGGTACAGGCCCGGCTCACGGCCCGAACCCGGCCGTGGATCGAAGGTGGCCGCGTAGCCGGCGATCTCTCCGTAGATGCGCTCGACGCCGCGCTCCCGGGCCGCCGCTTCGTCCTCCATGATGAACATGGCACCCCCTTCTCCGGGCACGTAGCCGCAGGCCTCCGTGTCGAAGGGGACGTAGGCCCGTGAAGGCTCCGACCGCCGGCTGAGCAGGCCATTGGTGAGCTGGCACGTCAGCGCGTAGGGGCTCAAGGGCGCCTCCGTGCCACCCGCGAGCGCCATGCGCGCCCCGTTGCGCAGCACCCGGCGGGCATGTCCCACCGCGTCCAACCCTCCCGCCTGCTCGGACACCACGGAGGAGCACGTTCCCTTCATCCCGTACTTGATCGAGAGCTGTCCGGTGCTCGCCGCGTAGAACCAGCCGATGGACTGGTACACGCTCACGAACTGCGGGCCCTTGCTCCACAACCGCTCGATCTCCCGCTGGCCGAACTCGTTGCCGCCCGAGGAACTCGCGCCGATGACGGACATCTCGTAGGCCGGCATCTTCCGGGGATCGAGCCGGGCGTCTTCCAGTGCCATGGAAGCGGCGGCCAGTCCGAACTGCGTCCAGAGGTCCGTCTGGACGATGAGCCGCCCATCCACGAGCTGGGAGGGGGTGAAGTCGCGGACCTCGCCCGCGAGTTGAATCGGGTAGGCCTCGGGATCGAAGCGGGTGGGGCGCCGGAGTCCTCCGCGGCCGCTCAGCGTGGCATCCCACCAGGCGCGGACGCCCAGTCCGTTCGGGGCAATGGCCGAGATGCCGGTGATGACGGCACGGCCGCTATCGAGTGCGTTCAAGACGAGACCTCCTTGGAGCGCGCGAGCAGCATGGCGGTCTGGAAGCCGCCGAAGCCGCTTCCGACACTGAGGACCACGTCCACCCGCTGCTCGCGTGGAACCTGGGGTACGTAGTCGAGATCGCATTCCGGATCGGCCGTGCGCAGGTTGGCCGTGGGAGGAATCACTCCCCGTTGGATGGTCAGGGCGCACGCCGCGATCTCCAGCGAGCCAATGGCCCCGAGCGAGTGGCCAATCACCGATTTGATGGAGCTGACCGGCACCGCGTACGCATGCTGGCCCAGGCTCTTCTTGAAGGCCGCCGTCTCGTGTCTGTCGTTCTGCCGCGTGCTGGAGCCGTGCGCGTTGATGTAGCCAATGCGCTCCGGCTCCATCCTCGCCTGCCGCATCGCCACGCGGATGGCCTCGGCCATCTCCTCGCCGTCGGGGCGCAGGCCGGTCATGTGGTAGGCATTGGCCCGGCAGGAGAACCCGACGACCTCGCAGTAGATGTGGGCGCCCCGCCGGCGCGCATGCTCCAGCTCCTCGAGGACGAAGACTGCGGACCCCTCGCCCAGCACGAAGCCGTCGCGGTTCAGGTCGAACGGGCGGCTGGCGTGCTCGGGATCATCGTTGTTGGGCGACGTGGCCTTGATGGCGTCGAAGCAGGCGACGGAGATGGGCGAGATGGGCGCCTCCGAAGCACCGGTGATCATCACGTCCGCCGAGCCCTCCTCGATGAGCTGGAAGGCGTGGCCCACCGCGTCCAGTCCCGAGGTGCACCCGTTGGAGATGACGGCCGAGGGGCCCTCGGCGCCGGCCAGCCAGGCCACCTCCGCGGCGAGCGTGCTCGGAATCAGGCTGAGGTACAGGTGCGGCGTGGCATAGGCGGGATCCACCTGCCACTTGTGGCCACCGTCGCTGACGACGACGTACTCGTCCTCCAGCGACATCGTGCACCCCACCGCGCTGCCAATGCTGACGCCCGTCCGATGGGGCTCGCTGGGTGTCGACTTCAGCCCGCTGTCCGCCAGCGCCTCTCGCGCCGCGACGGCCGCGAATTGCACGCAGCGGTCCATCCTGCGTACTTCCTGTGGAGACAGCCCCTCGCGCTTCGGATCGAAGTCGCACTCGGCGGCGATCCGCGAACGGAAGTTCGTGGCATCGAACAGGGAGATCCTCCGGATGGCGGAGCGCGCGGAGAGGAGCCGATCCCAGAAGGCCTTGACCCCGATGCCCCCCGGCGCGACCACGCCGATGCCGGTCATGGCGACCCTGCGGCGATTCATCGGCCACCTCCCGCGGCCTGTACCGCGTTGGGATAGGGCTCGGTGTCGACGTGACCCAGCTCCGGCCGGGGTGCCAGCGGGCAGAGCTGGAACACGAGGGACGCCGGCTCCGTTCCGGAGTTCTCCAGCCGGTGACGGACGTTCTTCGGCACCATGAGGGCCTCGCCCGCGCTCAAGGCGATGGGCTCGCCATCGAGCCGCGCGATGATCGCCCCCCGCGTCACGTAGAGGAATTCCTCTGAATAGGGATGGTAGTGCTCGGAGATGAACTCCCCGGGGTCGAGGTTCGCCACGCCCATGAAGCCGGAGGTGGAGCCCACGGTCTTCGGGCTGAGAAGGACTCGCACATCGCCCCCGCGGCGCCGGTCCGCGTGGGCATTGCTGGTCAGGATTTTCGCGATCTGTGATTGGCTCATGGCATTAGCAGAGAGAAAGCGGGTGGAATTTGTGACGCGGCTTTCGACAGGCCTACTTCGCGTGCCAGAAGTAGAATTCGTGCGCCATGGCGTCGAGCGGGCTGCGCCAGGTGGCGGAGTCATACGGCAAGATATGGCTGGCCAGCTTCGTGTTCACGTCGATGAAGAGCGGGTGCTCGCGCACTCTCGCCAGGTGCGGTTCGATGTCCTGCTCCGACTCGATCAGGTGGAAGTAGAGACCCTTGAACTGGAACAGGCTCCGGCGGGTGACGCCGAGCATCTGTGGCAACTCGCCCGTGTCGGACTCGGCGAAGATGTCCGTTACGGCGGCCACGCTGTTGGGATCCATCCTCGCTACGATCAATTTCCTGTACGACATTACTGTGCCTCCTCGAGTGGTTGGAAATTCGTCATCACGGTGCTTCGCTGGGCCGGGACACCGAGATCGAAGATGCGCGAGGCGTTGTCTCCGAGGATGGCTCGTTGCTCCTCCATGCTCAGGGGCAGCGCCTCGATCTCGCGGATCTTGTGCTGGTGGACCACGGGAACCGGCGGCCAGTCGCTGCCGAACAACAGATGCGCCGCTCCGAGCACTTTCAGATTGGCGAGGTGGAGATCGCGGTTGTCGGCGGTCGTATCGGCATACAGCCGGCGGAGGAGTTCACTGGGCGGCGTGTGGATCCGCTGGCCGAGCAGCCCCTCTGGCTTCTTGCCCGCTCCGGCCCAGAGTTGAGAACGCCAGGCCATGTCCAACCGGGAGCCGATCAGGCTCAGGGCTCCACCACTCGCCGTGCCGATGATTCGCAGCGACGGGTACTGCTCCAGCCGGCCGGAGAGCACGAGCGCCGACAGGCCCAGGGTGACGTCGCAGTAGCGGCCCACCATGTCGAACAGGCCGTAGTCGGAGATTCCCTGGCAGCAGACGGGATCCATCCCGGAGTGGATCATCACGGGCACGCCCTGCCCGGCGGCGAAGGCGAAGAAGCCGTCTGCCCGGGGCGAGTCGAGGTACTCACCATGCCCGCTGGGATTGGTGATGATTCCGACGAACTCCTCGCGGTGCAGGTATTCCTCGGCCGCCGCGAGCACCGTGTCGTCCGCGAACGGATCGCAGTAGACATAGGCGCGCAGCCGACTCCGGTGCTTGGAGACGGTCGCGCCAAGCCAGTCGTGGAAGGCCCGCAGCTTGTCCAGGGGCTGCTCGTAGTTCCCTCCTCGCGAGGCTGGCACCAGGGTGCCGGGTCCGCTCGGGCTCCCGATGAGCGTGAGGTCGATCCCCGCCTCCGCCTTGACCTCGATGAGTCGCTCCACGTCGAGGAGGCTGGGGGGAACGGGGGCTCGCTTCGCCAATTCCGGATGGGCGAGGTGCGAGTGGATGTCGATGATCATGGGAGAATGTCCTTCGCGAGTGACTCGTTCGTGCCCTCTGGGCTCCGGAGCGAGTCCATGAGGAGCTGCAGCATCTCGGCCGAGAAGTCGATGATGTGCGTTTGTGAATAGCCATTGTTCGTGAGCTGGCGAAACATCGAGCTCGCCATGATCCGGATGGCCTTGGTCCGTTCGGCGGGTGCCGCTTCATGCTGAGTGGTCTTCGTGTCGTTCGTTGAATTCATTGAGCTCCAACCCCCGCGTTACGCAGCGCTAGAAGGCCTCGGCGTGACTTGTGATTTGGTGCCTGCTCGGGTTCTCCGGTGGCTTGCCTGGTGGGCAGGTAACCGGGGCCAGACGTGTGAACGCCCGTCGTCACAGCGCGGCTGCCGGCCCTCTTCCTTGAGGATTCCAGAAGAGGCGGATGCCGGGAGGATGACCTTGCTGAACCAGGAAGCTCATGCGTGGACGATGAAGAAGGACCAAGTCCCCGAGACCATGCGCATGCAGTGCGAGCCGTTCCTCGCCCACATGAAGCTGTCGGGGGTCGAGTGGCGGGACATCCTGCTCGCGCTCGTGGGCATGGAGGTGGACGAGCTATGCGATGACTGGAATGACTGGCACACGCGCTGGAGCGGACTCGGGCGCTCCTACGAGAACCAGGCCTGGCAAGTAGACGTGCGCAACGACCGTGCCTCCCTGCGGCAGACGCTGCTGAAGGCCTCCGCTTGCCACCATCTGGCGGAGCTCATGTTCTTCGACAACCCCGAGGCGAAGTTCATGACGCGCCGGCGGGTGACGCGCCTCTTCCTGGAAGCCAGCCCCCTCCTCCCGTACGAGGTCCGGGTGCTGTCCATCCCGCATGGGGAGCTCCAGCTCCCGGCCTATCTCCTGCGCGCCCGTTGGTCGGAGCCGGCCCCGTGCGTCTTGCTGGTGAACAGCCTCAGCTCGGCCAAGGAGAGCGAGTTGCTCGTCCTCGCGAGGGCCTTCCTGGCCCAGGGTCTCTCGGTCCTCCTGTTCGACGGTCCCGGCCAGGGAGAGCTGGCGGGGCTCCACCGCATGGTCATCCCCTTCGAGCGGGTCGTCGAGAGCGTCCTGTCCCAGGCGCGGGAGATCCCGGAGATCGACGCCGAGCGGATGGGCGTCTGCGGCCTTGGCCATGGTGGCTACCTGGCGGCGAGAAGCGCCGCGCAACTCCCCGGCGCGCTCAAGGCCTGCGCCTGCATCTCGGCGGGGTACGACCATGACAACCATCTCCACCTGAGCCCGCTGGTGCGCCAGGAGTCGCGGTACGCGTTCGGCCAGCCCAACGATGCCGCCATGAACCGGATCGCCCGGGAGGAACTGAACCTGCGCGCGATCCCCCGGCTCGCCACGCCCCTGCTCACCATCCATGGCAAGCAGGACGCGATCGTTCCCTACGAGTCCTGCATCCGGCTCCTGGAGTGGGCTCGAGGCGACAAGGATCTGCTCTGCTATCCCGAGGAGCAGCATGCCTGCGTGAACCGCACCGATGACTACCTGCCGCGTCTGGGGCGCTGGATGGCGAGCCACCTGGGCTCCCCCCGGTGCTGAGGCCCCCTGATTGGTGCGCGTGCACTCCCCCCTGGACGGAAGGTCGTCCAGGGGGGAGCAACGCTTCAGGGCCTCAACCGGCGACCTGCCATTCCGCGTGCGCGGGCTCCTCGCGGGGCGGGCCCAGGCGCGTGGCGAGCTCCGCCAGCAGGGACTTCACCTGGATGGGCCGGGCCCGGTGGGCCACGTAGCCGTCCGGACGCACCAGGTAGAGGCATGGGGCCCCCGCCCCGAAGCACCGGTGCACCTCGCCCGTCGCGTCTCCCAGCCGATGGAACCCAGACGCCGCGCCGTTCACCACCACCCGCGCTCGGAGCAGTCCTGGCCCGTAGGACTCCTCGAGCTGGTGGGCGAGGGATTCCAGCCGCGCGGTCGTCTCCCGATCGGAGCGCTGCCCGGCGAACAGCAGCAGCGTGTGATGGGGGCCTCGCAGGACCTCGTGCAGGCGCTCCACGCCCGCTCCCCAGATCGGCAGGTCCGGCACGCGCTCTCCAGGCGCGGGCCCGTCCATGAGCCGCACTCCGCCCACGTCCTCGCCCGAGATGGACTCGGTGGACAGGGGGCTGTGCCGGTAGTGGATGAACAGCTCGGAGACGAACCGCAGCAGCTTCCGCTCCATGAAGGAGGTCCTGAAGAACAACCGCGCGACACGGGGCATCACGTGGGCGCGCAATATCCTCAGCGCGAGGCCTCCGCTCGAGATCAGGGCGAACCGCTTGTCCGTGCCCTCGAGCAGCTTCTGGCCCACCCGGTGTCGCTCCAGATGATAGGTGTCCAGCAGCGACGCCGGTGCGCGCCCCCGCGTGACGAGCGCCAGCTTCCAGGCCAGGTTGTAGGCGTCCTGGATGCCCGTGTTCAAACCCTGGCCACCCGCGGGGCTGTGGATGTGCGCCGCGTCTCCCGCGAGGAACACGCGGCCCTGGCGGTAGTTGGGCACGCCCAGGCGGTGCTGCCGGTAGCGCTTCATCCAGCTCGGGTCGCTCAGGCGCGTGGGCACCGGCACCATGCGGTCCGTCAGGGCCTGCATCTCCTCCAGCGTGAGCGGCTCGGTCTCCTCCTTGCCATCCCGGGGCATGATGAAGGTGAGGCGGTAGCGATTCTCTCCTGGCATGGGGAACGCCCCCACCACGCCATACCGGGACGGGATGATGAACAGCTCGCCATGCCCCAGGGGCCAGTCCACGCGCACGTCCACCAGCATGCACGCGTAGTCATACGTCTCGCCCTCGAAGGGAATGCCCGCCTCCTTGCGCACCCGGCTGCGGGCTCCGTCACAGCCGAGCAGCCAGCGCGCGCGCACCGTCTCCCTCGTCCCGTCCGCGTGCGTCAGGGCGATCTCCACACCCTCCGCGTCCTGCTGGAGCCCCTCGAAGGCCACGCCCCATTCCACCGCGAGGCCGAACGAGGAGAGGTATTCGGTGAGCACCGCCTCGGTCGCGTCCTGGGGAACCATGTGCGGGATGGGGTAGCGCGTTCGCAGCCAGGGAAAGGGCTTCATGGCGATGCGCGCTCTGCGCCCACCCGGGCCGAGGACGTTGTAGCCCCCCATGGGTTGCCCACGGGCCAGCAGTTTCTCGGCCATGCCGAAGTCGTCGAAGAGCTCGACGGTGCGCGATTGCACCACCAAGGCCCGTGACAGGTGTGAAGGTGCTTCGAGCGAATCCACGATGCGGCAGCTCAGGCCGTGCCGCGCCAGCTCCGCGGCCATGGTGAGCCCCGTGGGGCCCCCGCCCACCACCAATGCGTCCAACATGTTCAATCGCTCCCGTGGGTCCCTTTCCGGGCCCCTGACTGGGGACGGCGGAGGGGCCTCACGGTCCCGTCACACGCGTCTCTCGGATGATGGCGTAGCCCGTGAACGTGTCCCCGCTGGAGTTCTGGATCGTGTGGAGCCGGGTGTCGCCCTTCACGCTCACGACCTCGACGCTGGTGCCGGGCGTGGGGATCGAGCTCTCATACATGTACACGACCGAGTCTCCGACCTGGAGGGCCGTCCCCTTCATCACCGGATTGTTCACCACGAAGCCGTCGAGCTTCCTGGAATAGGCCGAGGTGAACTCGATGCGCTGTTGCTGACCCTGGGGGTCCGTGAAGACGAGCAGCGTGTAGAGCGAGCCGCAGTCGAGGCGATTCTCCGACTCGACCGGCATCGAGACCAGTACCTGGCCATCGAGGGAATACTGGGTCACGGTGCCCCGCCACTTTCCGGAGATATTCTGGAAGGCACTCAGGTGGTGGGTCGGACACTTGCTCCCATGGACGTGACGCGAGTCCTCGGGGGGACGTCCAGGGTGATGGTTTTCGGAGGGATGTGTATCGAGCGAGGCCATGATTCGAATGGCTCCTTTCCCTCCATGGAGTGACGCCCGAGGTGGTTGTGATGGATGTTTTCGGCAGCTCCAGACGAGCGGGGCCCGGAACGCATGTCCGCCCACCAGGCAACCGAGCCGGAGTCGCCACGGAGCGTCCGGACATCACATCCGCTCCTGGCTGACTCCAATCCCGAAGACCCCGAGAGGTGATGGGCATGAACACTCCGCGTATCCTGGCGCACGAGGACCTGGGCAGAAATCGTCATGCCCGGCGCGGGGGCCGGTCACGGTGGGAATCACCATCAGGTGGGCCACCATGAATCGCTTTCATGAATGGAAATGGTCTATGTACAGCAAGATCCTGACCCTGATGGTGCTCGCCAGCAACGCCATCTTCGTGGGCGGGTTGGTGATGGTGGCCGCCGCCGTCGTCCCCGCCTTCCGGGCGGTCCCCGCCCATGTGTACATCTGGATGCACCAGGTGTTGGACCGCTACATCGAGCGGTACATGCCTCTCACGGCGGGCTTCACGATCCTGACCGGACTGGGCCTCGCCTTCGTGCACCCCGGGACGTGGACGCGCGTCCTCGTGGGGGCCGGGGTGTTGTTCACCGCGACGGTCTCGGCCATTTCGCAGTTCGGCAATGTGCCCCTCAACAAACGCGTGAACTCCTGGCGTCCCGAGGCGCCTCCACCCCCAGGTGAAATCTCACGCCTGGTGGCGCGCTGGCGGCGCCTTCATCTGGCGCGAACGGGCTCCTCGATACTGGCGCTCCTGGCCTTCATTGGCGCGGCGCTCCTCCGCTAGGGTTCGCTCCGGCGCTGTCGCCGCCACGCGAGGAACGGCCAGACGCCGGTCAGCAACACGGGCAGCCAGCTCGGTACGCCCACCCACGAGGACGCCGCCTTCTCCGGCGCGCGCACCGGGAGCTCCGCGGGCGGGTACTCCTCGTGGATGAGCCAGAAGCCCCTCGAGTTCCAGATGGAGCGCGGCTGAGGGCGCCTCGGGGCGTGGAAGAACGCGGCTCCCAGGTCGATGCGCTCCAGCTCCCTGTCCGGAGGGAGCCTGAATTGATCCGCGCCCACCAGGAAGGCGCCATTGCCGGGCCAGCGCAAGCGCACGTGGGCCTCGATCGCGGCGGGTTCCTCGCGCCGGTCCGTGTCGATGCCCACGGAGGTATAGAACCCATAGCTCGTGGGCCACATCACCAGGAATCCCAGACAGGGCACCCAGGCGAGGCCTCGAAGGAACGTGCGCCTGGGCTCTTGGCCACTCACCATCGCCGGACTGTAGCGTGCCCGGCGGTCCCTGGGAACCGGCTACGGTTTGGGAATGAGGATCAGTTCGTCTTCCTGCTCCAGACGGTATACCCCGTCAGAGGCCAGGCAGCGCTCGGTGTGCACGCGAATCTTGTCATCGAGTGCGCGTAGCTCCTCGCCTGTCATCGCGGCGAGTTGTTCGGCCGTGTAGCAGTCCTCGTACACGAAGAAGCGGCAGAGCGTGTTCATCTCCTCGAAGGTGCTCGCGGAGAACGCGTTCACCGCTGGCGCGACTTCGTGGGGAGTCCGCTTCTCCCGGAGGACCTGGAGGAGCCGAGGGCTGACGGCCTCTGGCTCGGAGAAGTCGCGGTGCAAATCGTAGTTCTGCCCGCGAGTGGCGGAGAGCAGGACCAGACAGAATCCCCCGGGGCGGGTGAACGCGAGCAGTCTGTCGATGAAGCCGCCCCAGTCGGCGAAGGGCACGTGGTACAGGACGTGGGAGCAGACGACCAGATCATACGGCTCGGATGAGGAATGCTCCTCCAGGGTGCTGTGCACGATGGTGGCGCCCGGGAGCTTCAACGCTCGGATCTGCTCCCGATTCGGTTCGAGCAGGGTGAGCGAGCCAAAGTGGGGAGCGAGCCGCTGGGCGACCGTGCCGGGCCCCGCGCCGACGTCGAGCAGCGAGGGACGCGCGGGCAGGTGGGGCAGCACCCGCTCCTCGACGAACCGCCCGATGTTCTCGTGATGCCGGGCGGTCCTGGCGAGCAGGCCGAACGCCGTGGCGTATTGCTCCGGTGTCAGGGTGATTCTCATGGGGGCACTCCTCGGACTTCGGGTGGGCTTCGGCGTTCCGTTCAGGGCTCGACGACTTGCGGTGGATGGCCCCGGTCCTTCGACACGGGCAGGTAGCACTTGCCCTCGTGCTCGGCCCGATCCTCGGCGCAGGGGGGGCGCTGCGCGAGTTCTACCCAACACCCTCCGTTGATCTCGACCTCGAGCTGTTTCTGGGTCTTGCAGGGCGCCTTCGCCTGATTGCGGAAGGGTTGTTTGGGGATGGGGTAGGCGATAGGCGCCCCGGCGTTGATCAAGGACGGAGCATCCAGGGAGACGTTCCCCGCCGGGCAGGGACGCTCGGGGCCTGGGGCGCCCGCCGTGACGTGGAACCACAGGCCGAGGCCCAGCAGGAGCACGGTGGCGCCCACGGCGGCTCGGGGGAGCCAGCCCCTCCAGCGAGTCCCCACGGGCCCGTAGGCGAAGTGGGCGTGGAGCCGGGGCGAGTCTTCCACGCGCCGGAACGCGGCGTTCACCAGCACGAGCAGGTCCATCATCTGGGTGGGGGGCGCGAAGGGAGGCGCCTTCCTGAGCCTCATGGACACGTCGGGGGAGTCGTGCTCGCAGGAGATGACGAGTTCCCAGGGCCCCCCGTGCAGCCAGTGCATCCTGTCCCCGGGCCGCAGCGTCACGGCCGGCTGGCCGGTGGGCACGTGCCACGACTCGTAGAGGTGCCCCAGATCGGGTCCGACCTCGTCGAACTTCCTCCCGAGCCGGAAGGGCCCCGTTCGAGTGATCGCCTGGTCCTTCTTGTCCGCCACGTGCCGTCCCCTCGTGATGGCGCGCTGGTGCGCCACCGGTAGGGGACCGGATTCAACCACTCAAGTCAAGGACGAGGACGCATCCTGTAGGGTGATAAATGGGGGAGGAACCGTGACGTCCTGCCTCGGGGTGGAGACCCGTGGGGGAGGGCGGATGCGCCTGTGGCGATGAGCCCGTTCGCCCTGCGCTCGCTCGGTCACTCCCGGCGGGCCCAGGTCGGTCGGTCAACGAGCCCCTGCCTGGCAGGCCCCTTGGGTCCGGCCAGGGGAACTACTAGGGACCTACTAATCAGTACTGAATTAGTAGTCATCACCCTTGGCGATGGAGGTCCTTCGCGCTACGGGCCAGGTACTAGTGGTTCCTGGAATTAGTAGTTCGGAGTCCGCGTGCAGATTCCTCCTGCCCCTCCTGACCCCCGGTTGGCCCTGAATGCCCTTCTCAAAAAGGGTCCGGAACACCTCGGGTATTTCTTGTCGCGTGGAGTCAAACCGGAAACTCGAATTACATGAGGTCATCACCGAGGGAACCATGGAGGAACCCGGCGATGCGGGAAGGTCGAGGCGCCCGGACGAACCCATCACGGTGCTGGACATCAGTAATGGGCAAGTCCTCCACTCCCCACCCGATGCGAATGAGCTTTCTTCACGAATTGATGCACTCTGCGCATTTGCCAATGAAAGCGCCGGGGATGCCTTCATCCACCCCGTCGTTCGCGCCATCGTGCTCCACTTCGCGCTTGCCTACGACCATCTCGTAGGCGGCCCGCAACCGCTCGGCGGCGGACGGGCCCTTTCGCTTCGTCGGCACCCCGAGATGAGCCTCGCGCGGTTCGGTCATGAACTGCGCCACGATGTTGGACGAGATGCCTTCCTCCGACCGCGTCCGTAGCTCGCGGAAGTGTCGTCGGCCGCCGAGCACCATGTCGCGCGGGATGATCAGACTCCAACGGTCTCCGAATACCTCCAGCGAGAGACTGATCGGGCATCCCGACCGGTGTGCTGTGCTCATCCGCTTCGGTGCTGCGCGAGAGGAGCGGATGATGCTGAACAAGGGGGAGTACGGGGGAAGCGCCTCCTCTCGGAGCGCTCGGTCGAGCTCATGACCACCGACCACATCACGCCCGAGCAGAAGGCCGTGTCACCCTTCGGGCCTGGCTTCTGGGACAAGCACGGCTGGGGTGATGCCCTCTCCATCATCACCCAACATGAGCCTGGGGATCCGCGGGGTTTCGGCTGGGACGGCGGGTACGGAACATCCTGTTATTGGGATCCCGAGACCGGGCTGATTGGCGTCCTGATGACGCAGCGGACGATGGACTCTCCGACCGCTCCCGCTGCGTTCGTGGACTTCTGGCGCTCGGCCTACGAGGCGATTCCCGCCTGAGCGGGGTGTCAGCGGGTCACTCGCGGTGACGCTCGGCTTCGCGGAAGAGCTGGGAGAGGGAGAAATCGAGCAGGGATTGGCGAGTGCGCATGTAGCGGTGGGCGCGCACCATGGGCAACCAGACGCGGTCCCCGACACGCACCTGGGCCTCGCCGAGCTTCTTGCGCGGGAGCCACTGACCGCCGAGACGGCGCACGAGGACTTCGCCGAGGTAGGCGCCAATGGCGGGCACGGCGTGCTCGTCGATGTTCTCGCGGGAGAAGACTTCCGGGAAGTTCTCGCGCCAGAAGTGGAAGTCGATATCGGTGAGGGCGTCGGGGGTCTCGTCGAAGACGGAGGGTACCGGCGTGTGTAGGAGCGCCACGAGGCGTTCGGAGAGGTCGCCGTAGTGCTGGATGACGCCCTCGGGCTCGGCGACATCCGGATGGAGGAGGGCGTCGACGGGCAGCCACTCCTCGGGCTCTGGAGGTTGGTAGGCGTTGAGTTCGGAGATGCGTCGCTGGCGCTCGGAGAAGGGGGCGCTGTCGACGATGCGGGACAGGAGGGGGGCGAGATCGGGATGGAAGCGGGGCGGGACGGGCGCGAGGGTGGCACTGCGCTCGAGCAGGGCGCGCAGGATGGAGTCGAAGTCGAGGTCGGGACGGAGGTGGCAGAAGGCGCGGGCCTGGGCGAGACGCGCGGCGTGGGAGGCGAAGTCGGAGGCGGTGGGCCAGGTCACCAGGAGGATGGAGCCGTTGGGAAGAGGCTCGACGCGGTGGGCGGGGGTGGACAGCAGGCGCTCACGGCCGATGGTGTCCACCAGCTTGGGCCCGAAGACGTTGAGCCAGCTCAACGCATACACCTTGTCGAAGCCGTCCCGGAACGCGGTCTTCTCGTCACGGCCGAAGTAGGGCGCGCCTGCCAAGATGCTGTCCGCCGAACCGTGAGCCGAGGCATATGCGACCGGGTAGCGGGAGGCCCAGGCTCGGACCAGGTCCACGAACCGTTGGCAGCGCGCCTCCTCCGAGAAGAACGTGAGGGGTTTCACCTCCAGCCAGACGTACAGCTCGGGGGCCCGGGGGGGGAGCCAGAGCCTGGCCGTCATGTCCAACGCAGGCCAATGGGTGCGGTAGAGTCCGATGTCCGTGCTGTACTCGTCACGCGTCTCTTCCAACCCCTTCCAGATAGCGGCGCGGGAATATTTGCGTTGCCGCTTGCCCTTGGCGACTTCAGGCATCCAATCGTCGGCATACGTCTCGAGCGCGAGGAGAAAGGGACCCAACTCATGCTCGAGCGTGGCTTGTGGGTCAAAGGCGCCTTCGAATTCGAGAAGGAGGCTGTCCTCGTCCTTCATCTCGTGAGTGCTCAGCAACTTCATTGGAACAGAATCTCCACTTCTTGTTTCATGGAAAGCGCTTGTTTTTTTGCACTCGCCACGGCCCTGGGATCCGTGGGCTTGAGCTTTCCACCTTCGTAGATGAGGCGGACCCTTTGCACCGATACCTCCGCGCCCAGATGTTTCAGAGATGGGCGGCGGACCCACAGGGTTTCGCCGTAATAGCGCAAGGCCTCGCTCGCGTCTGTCCTTGTTTGTGCCACGAGCGCTTGTTCGTTCATCCGTGAGAGATCCCGGCTCTTGAAGCTGAAGGATTCCACACGGGGCGGCTGGCCCGGAGAAGGGCTCTCCTCGATGACGAGCACATCCGCGAAGCGCACGTCCGGGTGGCCCGGTTTGGACACACCCACGTTCGTTTCGATGCGGGGCCGCTCGAAGTCCTGGAGGAAGCGGCGCCTGGCGCGAGGCAGGGCCGCGTCCTCGCGCAGCAGGGCCACCATGTGGCGCTCGAAGTCGAGTCCCCGGGCGAACAGCCCGCGCATGGGCCCGTACCCTTCCCACGAGAGGGGTGGTTTCCGGGCCTGTCCTTGTCGCAACTCCTCGACGCGCTTGTCCCAATAGGCGACGTACTCGCTCCAGAGCGGGTGTCCCTGGGCACCAAGGGGCGGCGCCTCCACGGCGGGACGCTGCCTGCCCAGCACCGTCACGTCGGCGGACAGGCGTGGGCCCACCGCGTCGAGTTCCGCGTGCGCGAGCCGGGCTTCCACCACCTCTCGGGAGAGGCCCATCGTCTCGTCCACCAGGGACACCACGCCACCCGGGCCCTTTCCCACTGCCGCCTTCACCGTGGTGGGGCCTGCTCGCTGCGTCTTCGCTTCCGCCAGCCACGCTTGTGCCCTCGCCACGTCGCCTCGCGCCGCGTGGAGCGCCAGGGCCGCGGGCTCGCCGCCCTCGTACACCCATAACGCCGCTTCCCGGCGGGCCTGGAGGTAGCGGGCCAGTTCGCGAAGGCCCTCTCCGCCCAACCTCTGCCACAGCCGCTCCGCCACCTGGGTGAGTCCCGGGACGCCCAATTCTGGCACTCGGAGCGGCCCCAACCGCCTTCCGTGTGTCTCCGCGACAAGGCGCACGCCCTTGCCCCCGGCGTACAGGGCCACCAGCACCGCCGAGGCCGACAGCTCGCGCGCGGCCTGCTCGTAGTGGCCCTCGCTCAGCGAGTACACGCCGTGGCACGTGCCCGCCACCAGGTTGTAGAAGCCCAGGGGGACGCCGAACGTCAGCGCGTCGAGGGCGCCGAGGGTCACGTTTCCGGGCGAGAGGGCCTGCTCCAGCTCCGCCCGCTCCACCGCGTCGAGCGCTTCCTGGTAGGGCGGGGGGAGGTGTCCCCGGCGGGTGGAGTAGGTGAGGTAGCGCGCCCCGCGGATCAGCTCGCTGCTGGACAGGGCCTCGGAGGCGGCGCTCGCCACGCCTCGGGCCACGTCGCCCAGACGCTCGGGCCGGTCCTCCGTGTCCGTGAAGTCGAGCCCCCTCCTTCCCAGTGCCTCGCGGACGGCCCGCATGGGCCCCAGGGTTTCCCAGAGGCGCTTGTCGCGCGCCAGCAGGCCCAGCACTTCCTTCACGTCGTCGTCGAAGGCCGTGTGGACGAGGAAGAGTGCGAAAATCTCGGCGCGGGCGGTGCCGTACTGGGCGGTGGCGGTGACGAGGAAGGCGGCGCGCTTGCGGTTGAGCTCCGAGGCTCCTTCGCGCAGGGGACCCAGGGCGCCGAGCCGCACGGCGGACCAGTCATCCAGTTCGCGCACGAACTGGTGCATGTCGTCCACGCCGCGCTGTCGCTCGATGAAGCACGCGGGCGAGTCACACTCCAGGAACGGGGCCAGCGCCTCTTGTCTCGACTGCCCTGTTGAAGGGAATCCGCCCGCGCTTCCTTCCCCGTCCCGCCAACGCACGCGAGGGGAACTCGTGGCACATCCCCCCAGCAGCATGAGCGCGAGAACGGCCAGAGGGCGCAGCCCCTTCGTGAGCACATCGCTGGGAAACCCCATCCCCCGGAGTACACGGGGGAGCGAGCACGGCCGTCAATCGGCCGGTGACGGTGCTATCCGGGCGGTTCAGTCCTCGCCGGGCTTGGTGCTGGGGTACGCGGACCAGTAGTTGGACGGCAGGGGGTTGGTTCCCTTGTCGCTGCGGACGCCATCGCCGTCGGGCAACTCGCCCACTCCCCCGTAGGCTTCCTCGTCCTCGGTGTCCTTGTCCCTCGCCTGGCTGCCGCGCTCACTGGGAGGCAGTTGCCGCTCGCCCTGGGCATCGCGAGAGGGGCCGGTGGATTCCTCGTCATCCCGAGGGCTCGTGGGCCGGCCGAACATATCTTCCGCGGGTTGGGTGGAATCCTTCCTGTCTCTGGTTGCCATGGTGCGCACCTCCGAACCTGGAAGTTCGGCATACGGCCGCCCAGTGGCAACCCGGTGCGCTCCCCCGACTGGAGTTCATGCTGCCAGGAACGCCAGCGCTCTAGCGGGCCGTGGCCGACATGGGGCCGGGCGGCGCCGACGGAGGGGGCTCTTCCATGGGCGGCGCCTCCTTGGGCATGGCGAGGCCCTCGGGAAGGAAGGCGAGCAGCACCAGCGCGGGCAGGGCGAGCACCACGGTGAGGCCGAAGAAGCCCGCCCATCCCACCCACTCGGCCAGGTAGCCCGAGGTGGCCGTGAGCACGCGTCCGCCGAAGTTGGCCAGCGCCGAGAGCAAGGCGAACTGCGTGGCGCTGAAGCGCTTGTTGCACAGCGACATGGTGAAGGCGCCGAAGGCCGTGGTGGCCATGCCGCCGCACACGTTGTCCGAGCAGATGGCGAGCGCGAGCATCACGTGGTTCTTGCCCACCAGCGCGAGCGCGAGGAAGGTGAGGTTGGTGACGGCCTGCAGCACGCCGAAGATGAAGAGGCTGCGGCGCAGGCCCAGCTTCGCGAGCAGCGCGCCGCCCACGAGCGCGCCCACGATGGTGGCCACCATGCCCACGCCCTTGGTGATGGCGCCCACCTCCAGGTTGGAGAAGCCCAGCTTGAGGAAGAAGGGCGTGGTCATGCCGCCCGCGATGGCGTCGCCGAGCTTGTAGAGCACCAGGAAGAGCAGCGCGAGCAGCGCGCCGTCCCGGCGGAAGTAGTCGACGAAGGGGACGACGGCGGCATCCGCCAGGGTGCGGGGAGGGCGATGGCCCTGGGGCTCGGGGGCGAGCAGCGTGGCCACCACGCCCACGAGCATCAGCGCCGCCATGAGCCAGTAGGTGCGCGGCCAGCCGATGAACTGCGACAGGCTGAGCGCGAGCGCGCCCGCGGCGATCATCCCGAAGCGGTAGCCCATGACGAAGGTGGCCACGCCGAAGCCTCGCTCGGCCTCGGAGAGGGTGTCGGTGCGCCACGCGTCGGACACCACGTCCTGGCTGGAGGACAGGAAGGACACGAGCAGGGCGATGCTCGCCATGGCCAGGGGCGTCTCCCGGGGGTTCACCAGGCCCATGGCGGCGATGGCGGCCATCAGTCCCAACTGGGTGAGCAGCATCCACCCGCGGCGCCGGCCCAGGAAGGGCAACGAGTAGCGGTCCATGATGGGCGCCCAGAGGAACTTCAGGCTGTAGGGGAAGGCCACCAGGGTGAAGACGCCAATCGTCTTGAGGTTGACGCCCTCGTTCGTCATCCACGCGGACAGGGTGCCGCCCACGAGCAGCAGCGGAAGGCCGGAGGCGAAGCCGAGCGCGACGAGCAGCCACGCGCGGGGGCTGGTCAGGACTTGGAGGACGGAGTTCTTGGGCGGCATGGGCGGAGCCCCACCATACCGGGCTCGGGGCCGAATCCATCCTGCCTGCTCGCCGCCGGGGGGGGACCCGTTGGCTGGTCAGCAAGCGGACGGCGCTTCGGGTAGGGTGCGCCCGCTTCTCTTCCCCACCCCAGGAGCCGTCCATGAAGCTTCATGCCAACCCGATGTCCACCGCCGCCTTCAAGGTCTTCGCCGTCGTGAACGAGCTGGGTCTGTCCGTCTCGTCCGTCACCGTCGACATGCCCAAGGGCGAGCACAAGTCGCCCGCCTTCCTGGCGAAGAACCCCAACGGCAAGGTGCCCGTCCTGGAGGTCGACGACGACTTCTGTGTCTGGGAGTCCAACGCCATCCTCTGTTACCTGGCGTCCCTCAAGCCCGAGAGCGGTCTGCTGCCCACCGACGCCCGGGGCCAGGCCCAGGTGCAGCAGTGGTTGCAGTGGCAGGCCACCACCTTCGGCCCGTCCACCGGAGAGATGCTGATGGAGACGGTCTACCTCCAGTTCATGGGCCGCGCGAAGGACGAGGCGAAGTACCAGGCCGGTCTGGAGAAGGTCCGCCGGGATCTGGGCGTGCTGGAGAAGACGCTCGCGGGCCGGGAGTTCCTGTGCGGCCGGTTGTCGCTCGCGGACTTCTCGCTCGTCTCCTGCCTGTTGCTGCGCGCGCCCATGGGCCTGTCGCTGGAGGACTTCCCCCAGGTGAAGGCCTGGGTCGCCCGGATCGAGGCGCGCGAGAGCGTGCGCAAGGCGCTGCCCCCCCAGTAGCCCGCACCCCCTCCCCGGGCCCGTTCACCGGCCCGGGGGCCTAGCGGCGCCGGTCCTCGTGGCGCTCGCGCTTGTCCTCGCGGATCTCCTGCTTGGTTTCGTGGACTTCCCGCCGGCCGAGGTCGATGAGCTGCGTGATGAGGGTGCGCGTGCGGTGCAGCTCGCGCGGGCCGCGCTGGCCCACGAGTCCGGACAGCTCGCGGGCGATGGCGGCCCGGGCCGACTGAGAGGCGCGCTCGTTCTGGTAGTCGCGCACGTCGTCCCGGCGATCCCTGTGGTCATCCCAGGTCCCGTCGCGGCGCACCTCGCGGTTGTCCCGGCGGATCTCCGCCCGATCCTTCTGCAGCTCCTGGTGGCCCTCGGCCAGCTCCGCGTTCACCAGGCGGCGCAGCCGGTCCTCCACATCGCGCATGGCGCGCTCGTCCCGGCGGGACTGGGCCGAGTCGAAGCGCGCCAGCACGTCCTCCAATTCCCGCACGTCGCGCCGGTCATCCTTCAGCTCGCGCTTGTCCTGACGCGCCTCCTGGCGGTTCTGCGCGCGCTCGCCCCGGTTGTTGTTCCAACCCTGGGCCTGGGCGGCGCCCGCGCAGAAGAAGAGAGAGGCGAGGACGGCGGATGAAATGCGCTTCATGGGATGTCTGCTCCTGGATGGGAGGGCCAATCGGCTGGCCACGCGGATTCGGACGCTGGCATGCGAAGATTATTCGAAGGGTGTTCGCCAGTGCATGCTCGGGGGCCGGGTGGGCGCGGTGCCAGGGGGGCTCGGCCTAGGCTTCCGGACCATGGTGGACTGTCCGCTCAACATGGATCTGGGTGAGCTGCCGGACGAGGATCCGCGGCTCTACGCCCATGCGCAGGTGGCCCACATCGCCTGTGGAGGGCACGCCGGAGACGAGGCCAGCATGCGCCGGGCGCTCGAGGCCTGCGCGCACCATGGGACGCGGGCCGGGGCCCATCCCTCCTTCGAGGACCGGGAACATTTCGGCCGCGTGGAGCTGCGCGTGACGCCAGAGGTGCTGCGCGCCCAGGTGGCCGCCCAGTGCACGCGGCTCGCCGAGCTGGGCCGGGAGGTGGGAGTGCCCGTGCGCTCGGCCAAGCCCCATGGCGCGCTCTACCACGCGGCCAATCGCGAGCCCGCGCTCGCCCGGGCGGTGGTGGACGGCGTCGTCGAGGCGTTGGGCGCCGGCGTGCTCCTCGTGGGTCCGGGGATGGGGGCGCTGCGCGAGGCGGCGCGCGAAGCGGGACTGGCCTACGCGCGCGAGGGCTTCGCGGACCGGGGCACCTGGGAGGATGGCTCGCTCATTCCGCGCGGCGAGCCGGGCGCGGTGGTGACGGACGCGGCGGTGGCGCGCGAGAAGGCGTTGCGGCTCGCGCTCTCCGGCACGGTGGACACGCTGTGCGTGCATGGGGACTCGCCGGGCGCGGTGGAGCTGGCGCGCGAGGTGCGGAGCGTGCTGGACGTGCTGGCGCTGCGCCTGGAGCCCCTGGGCGAGGGGGCGCTGCGGCTGGTGCTGCCCGAGCGGCTGCCGCGCGGAGGGGTGCTGGAAGCGCTCCAGGCCCTTCCCGGTGTGGGGGACGTGGTGGTGGGCGAGGCGCACGCCTGTGTGTACTTCGACCCCGCCTCGCCACCGGAGGATCCACGGCGGGTGCTGGCCCGGCTCGTGGGGAAGGAAGGCGGAGCGGAGGCTCCGCGGCTCGTCACGGTGCGCGTGCGTTATGACGGGGCGGATCTCCCGTCCGTGGCCGAGCAGGTGGGGCTGTCGGTGGATGACGTGGCGCTGCTACACGCCTCGCGCGAGTACTCGGTGCGTGGGGTGGGGTTCCTGCCCGGCTTCGCCTACCTGGGTGACGTGGACGCGCGCATCGCCGTGCCCCGGCTGTCCACGCCGAGGCCGAGCGTGCCCGCGCTCGCGGTGGGCCTGGCCGGGCGCCGCACCGGCGTCTACCCCTTCGCCTCGCCGGGCGGGTGGAACCTCATCGCCACCTCCGTGGACTTCTCGCCCTTCGACGCGGTGCGCGGGGCGCTCTTGCGGCCCGGGGATCGGGTGCTCTTCGAGCGGGTGGACTGACCATGAGCGCACGGCTGGAAGTGGTGGACGTCCGGGGACTCGTGCTGGTGCAGGACGCGGGGCGCCCAGGCCACATGCACGAGGGCGTCCCTCCCGGGGGCGCGCTGGTGCCGGAGTGGCTGGCCGCGGCCCAGCGCGCGGTGGGCGATGGCGCGGAGGCGGCGGGGTTGGAGTGTTACGGCCGCATGGAGCTGCGGGTGCTCGGACGTGGGGCCTGGGTGTCCACGGGGGGTGAGGCCTTCCGGGTGGCGGATGGGGAGTGCTTCCAGGTGCCCGCTCCCGAGCGTGGCATGGTGCGCTACGTGGCGGTGGAGGGGGGGCTCGACGTGCCCCGGGTGCTCGGGGGCCGGGGGACGCTGCCGGTGGCGCGGCTCGGTGGCTGGCGGGGGCGGGGCCTCGTGCGCGGGGACGTGTTGCCACTCGGCGGTGCGGGAGGTGGTGCGCGATGCCCGCCGACGGCCGAGACGCCCTGGACGGACGAGGTGCGCGTGGTGCTGGGCCCGGAGCCGGGGCGCTTCGGCGCGGGCGCGGCGGAGTCCCTGCTCACCCGCGTCTTCACCGTGTCCCCCACCAGCAACCGCGTGGGCATGCGGCTGCGCGGCCCCCGCCTGCCGGTGACGGATTCGGGCGAGGCCCTCTCCGGTCCCATGGTGCGCGGGGCCCTCCAGGTGCCGGTGTCCGGCGAGCCCATCGTGCTCGGGCCGGATCACCCCACGCTCGGGGGTTATCCCGTCCTGGCGGTGGTCATCCGCGCGGACTGGGGCCGCCTGGCCGCTCGTCGGCCGGGAGACTCCGTGCGCTTTCGCGCGGTGGGCGTGGAGGAGGCGCGCGCGCTCTGGCGGCGGCCCGGTCGGGTATAGGCTCCCGCTGACGCAATCGCCCCTCGGCGGGCGGGGAGAACGCAGTGAAGAAGATCGTGAAGCGTGGGGCGCTCGGGCTGGTGGGGCTCGTGGCGGTGTTGGTGGGCGTGGGTCTGGTGTTGCCGAGGCAGTGGCACGTGGAGCGCTCGGTGGTCATCGACGCCGCGCCCGAGCACATCCATCCCCTCGTGGAGGACTTCCGCACCTGGGCGTCGTGGGCCCGGGAGCCGGACCCCACGGTCCAGGACACCTATGGCGGCGCGGCCTCGGGCGTGGGCGCGTGGTGGGCCTGGAGCGGACCGAAGATGGGGCACGGCAAGATGACCATCACCCGCAGCGACGTGGCCTCGGGCGTCTGGTTCGACGAGGCCATCGAGACCGAGGAGGTCAACGCACATGGCTCGCTCACGTGGACCCGGGAGGGCGGGGGCACCCGGGTGACGTGGGTGGACGAGGGTCAGTTGCCTCCCGTCATGGGCGGCTACTTCGTGGGGCTGGTCAACGACTCGCTCGGGGCGCACTTCGAGCACGCGCTGATGAACCTGAAGACCGCGGCGCGGGAGCGCCGGGAGGAGTCGGCGCCTCGCGAGGCCTCGCAGCCCGTGCCGTGAGCCGAACATCCGGAATGGGTGCGACAACATGTCTCATTCCGCGGGACGCACCCGCTCTCTACAAGGCACCCCACGGTCTTCCGCCTGGAGGTGCATGGATGAAGGTTCAAGCCAGTTCGTTGTCCGCGGTCGCGGTCTTCCTGTTGAGCCACGCGGCCGAGGCGCACATCGGTCTGTCCACGGGGACACCCGCGATCGCGGCCACCACGCAGGAGCTCTCCTTCGGCGTGGGCCACGGGTGCGAGGGGCTCGACACCTTCCGCATCGAGGTGCGCATTCCCGAGGGAGTGGGCGGCGTGCGGCCAATCTCCTCGGCGTTCGGCAAGGCCGTGGTGTCCAAGGACGCGAATGGCCGGGTGACGGCGGTGACGTGGACGAAGGCCGACGCCGACGTGCTGGCGGAGGACAGCCAGTTCTACAAGTTCACCCTGCGCGCCGCGCTGCCCAACGTCCCCTTCACCACGATTTTCTTCCCCACCGTGCAGAGCTGCCGCAAGGCCGACGGCACCGTGGTGACGCAGGAGTGGGTGGGCACCAGCTCGGACCACGGGAGTCACCTGGCCGAGGACACGGCGCTTCCCGCCCCCGCGCTCTTCGTGCTCCCCGCGCGCACGCCCGGGTGGAACAAGTACAAGGTGATGCAGCACGTGCATGACCTGAGCGTCTTCCAGGATGCGCAGATCGTCTGGTCGGGCAACGCCGCCTACAGCCCCAGCGCCTATATCTCCGGCCTCATCGAGCAGGAGCCCAACACCCAGGTGCTCAAGGAGATCCACCCCGACACCGACATCTGGGTCCGCTACTGACGGAGAGGAGCGTGTACGCGATGCGTCCCTGGATCATCCTGTCGGCGGTGTCCTTGTTGTGTGCCTGCCCCGCGGAGCCTCCCTCGTCCCCGGATGACCCGGCTCCGGCCGCGTCCCGGCTGCCCGCGGAGCTGCTGCCTCCGGGCACTCCGGGGGCGGCCTCGGAGCGGCCTCCCGAGGGTCCGGGTCTGCCGGACTCCCTCAAGCCCCCGCGCTGAAGAACGAACGGGCCCCCGGGAGTGCTCCCGAGGGCCCATCGTCATGGCGGGCGGCCTACTGCTGGGGCACGCTCGTGCCGTTGTTCATCATCCCCTCGTTGATGGGCGCGTCGTTGGAGTCCGGGACGATCGGCGCGTCGAGTTTGTCCCCGCCGAGCCCCTCGGGCCGCTCGAGGCCATCGCTGTCCGGCAGCGTGCCGGAGCCACCCGTGCCCGGCTCCTCGAGGGGCGGCGCCCGGTGCACGTCGGGCTCGCGCTCACGCGTGCCCGTGTCGCCCTCGATGGGCGTGGTGTCGGACGGGGGAATGGACTGTGGTGTGTCATAGCCGGTGCCGCCCGTGCCCGTGTCCGGAGCCGGCGGCGTGGACTGCTGGGTGCCGCTCCGGGACGCCGTGTCCGTCTTGCAGCCCGCGCCGAAAGCCACCGCACCCGTCAGCAGACCCGCCAGCAACAGTTTGGTCTTCGTCATGTGTGTTCCCTCCCTGTGTGAGCGGGATAGTGGGGTGCCTCCCCCCGTCGTGCAGCGAGGGCCCGCTCGTCTGGCCGCTGGGCAGGGGAGTGGCTTGGAGTAGGGTGCCGGCTCATGACGACGAGCGCCCCCCTGCGTCTGATTCCCGCCCGGCCCGAGCACGTGGACGCGTGGTGGGCGATGCGCGAGGAGCCCGTCTCCCGGAGTCTGATGCCGTTGGAGCCGGCCTCGCGCGAGTCGCTGCTCAAGCGCTTGACGGAGTCGAGCTCGGACCTGGGGGATTCCAAGGCCACGAGCTTCCGCTGGATGGTGGAGTGGGAGGGGCGCCTCATCGGGACGGTGTCCGCGCGAGAGTTGTCGCGGTTCCACGGCCGGGTGGAGGTGGGCTACATGCTCCACAGCGCGTATCACGGACGGGGATTGGGCACGCGGGCGGTGGCGGCCGTGGTGGCGCGGCTCTTCGACTGGCCCTTCCTGCACCGCGTCTGGCTCACCACGGCGGTGGACAACCTCGCGTCGCAGGGCGTGGCGCGCAAGCTCGGTTTCTCGTTGGAGGGCGTGATGCGCGGGCACTACCTCATCGAGGGGCGTCGCAAGGATCAGCAGGTCTGGGGCCTGGTGCGGCCCGAGTGGGAGGCGCGGCGCGCGCAACTGCTCCCCCTGCTCGAGGGCACCTACGGTCCGGAATGAGGGGTCCTATCCGGCGTCCTGTCCGGTTCCGCCGTCGAAGGTCGGTGACGCGCCGAGCTCCCCCTTGAACCAGCGACCGCTGTCATCGGGCCCGGTCAGCGCGTCCGGGTGTTCGGGCTGGCCATCGAACAGGCGCCGGAGAATCCGGCCGTCCCTGCTGATGGCGTAGCGCACACCGGAGTCGAGCGCCGGGTATTCCTGGCCACAGTGCGCCAGATTCTCGTGAATGGAGATGAAGAAGATGTCTCCCTGGCGGATGAGGCGGTAGGTCTGTGCTTCCTTCTTGTATTGGCAGGGCGGATTTTCATCGCCAGAGGGGCGGAAGTCCTCGGCGGCGATCGCGAGCGCGCGAAGCGCCTCTCCACTCAATTCAAAGGGGTCTTCACTCGTTCCGACTCCAATGGCATCCCGGTCGAAGAAGGGAGGAAAGACAATGGACGGGTCATCCCCGACTGGAACCTGGGCGGTGGATGAATGCCGGAACAAGGCACAGCTCGCGAGCAAGATGACGGGCGTGAAGAAGAGGATTTGGAGGCGCATGTCTTGCCCGTGATGTGAGCGGTTGTGGTGATTACCGTTCTTCGATGACATCGAATCTTGTGTCACTGGTCCATTCGACCCGACCGAGCCGGACTCCATTCCAATCCCCTTGGGCGTGGACCCACTTCAACAATTCACGGGTCGCGGGAATGTATTGATAGAAGCCGCCGCAGCGAGAGGATGCTTCCCTCTCGGTGTTCGCGAAGAACGCGATGACGGAGAGGGGGATCTTCCGGTTGCCCACATCGGCGAGCAGCGCATGGGCATTGGTCATGGCCGCCGCGAAGCGGATATCCCCCGAGGAGATGCCCGTGGCGAATGGGTGATTGTGAAGAATGAAGATATACTTGATGCTGCTCGGTGGATAACGGGCATCATCTACGTCTGGCGGCAGCAGACAGCGTGTCTCTCCACGGAACGAGCTGCCCGGTACGGGCGTATCGGTCAGCATGCTCAGTTCGTATTTGTGCTCGGGAGTGTAATAAAGCCAGGCGCAGTACTCCGTGGACACTCGCAAGGCGAGTTGGCGATCGCCACCTTGGAGATGGCCGACGGAGGCATTGGGTTTCGAGAGGATCAGCGGGCAGGCTGCTTCGAGAGCGTCCGAGAAATCGTCGTATGGGCCGAAGTCGACTACTGGTCCAGGGATGCTGTCGGGTTGAGTTCCTGGGGCAGGTCGCCAGAGCTGCGGATCCTGATGCTGAGTGGACACGCACGCCAAGCAAAGCATAGGCGCCAGCCAGGGGCGTGACTCCAGAAAGTTCATTGCCCGGTAGTCTATCATGACAGAACCGGGCACCGTATTTTTTCAGGACAGGACGATTGGGGCTGCGAACGCTTTTATCGCTCCTGGCCTTCACCAGGCACATTGGACGGCCGGGTGGCTCCCGTCTTTTCGTTGCCCGGATCCTGGATGTTCCCGCGGCGGGAATGCTCATCCAGCGCGGCTTGATGCTGGGGATGCTCGGGGTTGAGGGTCTTGGACCGATCGTCGTTCGACTGGTTTGGTGTCGGGCTCTGTTGCTTCGCCATGGCATCTTCTCCTCGTGAGTGGGGAGTTACCCAGAGATGGGTGGACTCCTCCTCCGCTCAAGGTAGGACCTCGGTACGAGAGTGACAGCCTCACGGGGCGCGCGTCCGCTCGGCACCTCCTCCGTGGCTCAGCCGTGGCTCTTGCGCGAGCGCCCTTTCGACGCGGTCTTCTTGGTGGCCGTCTTCTTCCGGGCCGTCTTGCCCCAGCCCCGCTCCATGTTCTTGTAGGCCTTCTTGCCCACCGTGGACTTGCTCTTGGGGCGAGAGGTCCCCGCCTTCTTGCGGCGGTTGATGTTGGCCACGAGGCTGTTCTTGGGTTTCGTCATGTGCTGCCCTCCTCCCCGCTCACGAGCGCTTGCGCGTGCTCGTGCGTTTCGTCGTGGCTCGCTTCGTGGTGGCGCGCTTCGCCGCCGGGCGTTTGGCGGTGGCCCGCTTGGCGGCCTGGCTGCGCTTGACGGACTTGCGTTTGCGCGTGGCCGCGGCCTTCTTCGCCGCCTGGGAGCGCTGCGCCGAGGTGCGCTTGCCCATGCTGATCTTCCCGCCGCGCCGCGAGGACTTGTGCGTCTCCGGCTTGCCATGCCCCGAGCCCCCGGGCTTCTCGCCTCCTCCGGACTCGGCGTTCACCGTGGCCCAGGCACGTGCCGTGGCGACCTTGGGCGGCGTCCCGTGCTCGATGTAGCCCTCCTCGATGTGCTCGGCCTTCCTCTTCTGTTTGTCGGTGTACTTGCTCTTGTCTCCACGGGGCATGGCGTCTCCTCCTTATAAGAGCAATGTGCGGTGGCTCGGCCGGGATGCAACTGGGATAGCCTTCCGTCCATGGCCGAGACGCTGGCGTTGGAGCACGAGGGCTGTCGACTGTCCTATGGGGTGGAGGGGTCGGGGCCCCCGGTGCTGTTCATCCAGGGCGTGGCGGTCCAGGGCGAGGCCTGGCGTCCGCAGGTCGATGGACTCGCGGCACACCACCGCTGCCTCTGGTTCGACAACCGGGGCCTGGGGGGCAGCCAGCCACTCACGGGCGCGTTGAGCGTCGCGCGCATGGCCGAGGACGCGCGGGCGTTGATGGATGCCCAGGGCTGGGAATCCGCGCACGTCGTGGGCCACTCACTCGGCGGCCTCATCGCCCAGCACCTCGCGCTGACGGCGCGCCCGCGCGTGCGCAGCCTGTCCCTCCTGTGCACCTTCGCCCGGGGCCAGGATGTGACCCGGCCCTCGCTCGGGATGATGTGGCTGGGGCTGCGCTCGCGCGTCGGCACGCGTTCCCAGCGCCGCCGCGCCTTCCTGCGCATCGTGATGCCTCCCGAGGTCCTCGCCGGGGCCGATGAGGACGCCCTCGCCGAGCGCCTCGGGCAGGTGTTCGGCCATGATCTGGCGGACTCGCCCCCGGTGACGATGAAGCAGATGTCCGCGATGGGGGCTTATGACGCCCGGGCCCGGCTGGGGGAACTCGCTGGCCTGCCCACCCTGGTGGTGAGCGCCACGGCGGACCCCATCGCCCCGCCGCGTCTGGGCCGGGCGCTCGCCGAGGGCATCCCCGGGGCTCGCTTCGTGGAGATTCCCCGCGCGTCCCACGGCGTCACCCTGCAGCTCGTCCCCGAGGTGAACGCCCTCTTGCGCGAGCACTTCGTCCGCGTCCCCTGAGTCCCGGACATCACGGGCGGACGGCGCCGAAGCGGCCCGACAGGGACGCGAGTACCACGAGCAGTTCCACGGGCTCCACGGGTTTGGGCACGTGGCTGTGGAAGCCCGCGAGCAGCACGCGGGTGCGGTCCTCCACGCGGGCGTAGGCGGTGAGCGCGATGGCCGGGGTGCGGCCTCCTTCCGTGGGGGGCAGTGCCCGCAGCCGGGCGATGAGCGAGTAGCCGTCCTCGCCGGGCATGCCGATGTCGGAGACGAGCACGTCGGGCCGCTCCTCCTTCAGGCGCTCGAGGCACTCGTCCACGGTCGCCGCGGTGCTCACCCGGACGTTGCAGCCTTCCAGGATCGTGCGCAGCAGTTCCCGTGTGTCCTGCTCGTCATCCACGATGAGCACGCGCAGGCCCGCGAGCTCCGGGGGACATTGAATCCCCTCGTGGGCGTGCTGGAGCCCGGGCGGCACGGCCACCTCGCGGCGCAGCGCCACGGACAGGGGGAGGCGCACCGTCATGGTGGTGCCCTTGCCCACGCCCGCGCTGAAGGCATTCACCGTGCCGCCATGCATCTCCACCAGTTGCTTGACGATGGACAGGCCCAGGCCGAGTCCCCCCGCCCTCCGGGTGAGGGTGCCCTCGGCCTGACGGAAGCGCTCGAAGATGTGGGGCAGGAAGTCCGGGGAGATGCCCGGCCCGGTGTCCGCCACGGTGATTTCCACCGAGGAGTCACGCCGCTCGATGAAGACCTGCACGCGCCCGCCCTTGGGGGTGAACTTCACCGCGTTGGACAGGAGGTTCCACACCACCTGCTGCAGCCGGTGCGCGTCCCCCATGACGCTGCTCGTGGAGTCCAGGGCCGTCTGCAGCCGCAGCCCCTTGGCGTCCGCGGCGGGCCGCACCGACTCGAGCGCCTGCTCCACCACGGCGCTCACCTCCACGGGCTCCACGGCCAGCTTGAGCTTGCCGGACATGATGCGGCTCACGTCGAGCAGGTCCTCGATGAGCTGGCCTTGCGCGCGGGCGTTGCGCTCGATGGTCTCCAGGGCCCGCTCGCGCTTCTCCGGGGGGATGTTGCCGTTGCGCAGCACCTGGACCCAGCCGAGCATGGCCGTGAGGGGCGTGCGCAATTCGTGGCTCACCGTGGTGAGGAATTCATCCTTGAGCCGGTTGGCCTCCTCGGCTTCCTGGCGTGAGGCCTTCTCCCTCGCGAGCAGCCGCTCGCGCTCGTCGCGGCTCTCCTCCTGTCCTGGACGCTCGGCGGTCAGCGCCTGGGCGATGCCCGAGGTGATGAACCGGGTGAGCACGCGCAGGTCTCCCGGTGAAGGCGAGACATTGGATTCTCTCAGGACCTCGGACACCACCTCGCCCAGGGCGTCATACGCGTCCACCAGGGACTCGAGGCGGAATCCCTCCTGGAGCCAGGGCGGCACGGGCGGTGGGCGTTCTCCTGGCGTGGGCCGCTCGCTCGTGGCCCGGGCCAGGGCGGTGAGCAGTTCCGGGAGCGGGAGCGGGGGGCTGGAGTCCACGGGGGGCGCGGTCCGCCCGCGAAGGGCCTCGTTCCAACGGCGCAGCAATTCCTCTCGTTGGGTGTCGAGCAGGGTCGCCAGGGAACTCATGCGAGTCCTCCCGGGACGTCCCTCCACTCCTGGCCATGAGGACTGTTCGCGGACTGCCTGGCTTGCAACACCAAATGTCGGTCTCCTCATGACCAACATCCACATTGGTTCCGTCCATGGCACCTGGGGCGGAAGGCCTCCGATGTCGAGCGCGAGGGGGGGATTGTGGATGGACGGGCTCGTGACGGGGCGGGGACTCCGGGTGACCCCTGGGGTGGAGCGTGCGCGCCGTCAACGGGGTGGCGCGCGTTCGGGAGCGTGGGGGCGGAGTGGCTGCCCTCTCGGTGTCCTCCCGGGCACGCGGTCACGGATTCAGGCGGGAGGGCCGCGCCGCGCGCGGAAGTCAGACACGGATTTTGAAGACGGGCCATCCCCATCCACCCTCGGGCGGACGGGAACGGCCCTTGGACGCCAGTGACTACTTCCTGGCCGACTTCATCACCTCACGGGCGGCCTCGATGACCTTGTCCGTGGAGAAGCCGAACTTCTGCAGGAGCGCCTTGAGGGGCGCGGAGGCGCCGAAGGTGCGCATGCCAATCACCTTGCCGGTGTGGCCCACCCAGCGCTCCCAGCCGAACGCCGAGGCCTGCTCCACCGCCACGCGCGCAGTGACGGCCTTGGGCAGCACCTTCTCCTGGTAGGCCGCGTCCTGCTGCTCGAACAGCTCCCACGAGGGCATGCTCACCACGCGCGCCTTCACGCCCTCGCCCTTGAGCTTCTCGTAGGCCTCCACGCACAGGGTCACCTCGCTGCCCGTGCCGATGAGGATGACGTCCGGCGTGCCCTCGCTGTCCGCGAGGATGTACGCGCCCTTGGCCACGCCCGAGGCCGGGGCGTACTTCGTGCGATCCAACGTGGGCAGCGCCTGGCGCGTGAGCACGAGCACCACCGGCTGGTGCTTGAGCGGGGCGATGACCCGCCACGCCTCGGTCACCTCGTTGGCGTCGCCGGGGCGCATCACGATGAGGCCCGGAATGGCGCGCAGGCTCGAGAGCTGCTCGATGGGCTGGTGCGTGGGCCCGTCCTCGCCCACGCCGATGGAGTCGTGGGTGAAGATGTGGATGCTCGGAATCTCCATGATGGACGACAGGCGGATGGCGGGCCGCTCGTAGTCACTGAAGATGAGGAACGTGGCGCTGTAGGCGCGCAGGCGGCTGAGCGTCAGGCCATTGGTGATGGAGCCCATGGCGTGCTCGCGCACCCCGTAGTGGATGTTGCGCCCCGCGTACTCGCCCGGCCGCAGCGGGCTGGAGCCCGTCAGGTATGTCTTGGTGGACGGGTTCAGGTCCGCCGAGCCGCCCACGAGCCACGGGTAGTTCTTCGCCAGGGCGTTGAGCACCTTGCCGCTCGAGTCGCGCGTGGCCAATCCCTTGGCGTCCGCGGGGAACACGGGCAGTTCCTTGTCCCAGCCGTCCGGCAGCTCGTACTTCTGCATGCGCTGGAGCTGCTCGGCCAGCTCCGGGTGCTGCTTCTTGTACTCGACGAAGCGCGCCTCCCACTCGCCGCGCAGCTTCTGGCCGCGCGCGCCCACGCCCTCGGCGAAGCGCTCGCGCACGCCCTCGGGCACGAGGAACTGGGCGTCCTCGGGCCAGTTGTAGTTGCGCTTGGCGCCCTTGATTTCCTCGGCGCCCAGGGGCTCGCCGTGGGCCTCCTTGTTGCCTTCCTTCTTGGGCGCGCCGAAGCCGATGCGGCTGGTCACGATGATGAGCGTGGGCAGGCCGCGCTCTTCCTTGAAGGTCCGGAAGGCCTTGGACAGGGCGCTCAGATCATTGGCATCGGCGACCTTGAGCACGCGCCAGCCATAGGCCTCGAAGCGGCGGCCCACGTCCTCGGTGAAGGCCAGGTCCGTGCTGCCGTCGATGCTGATGTGGTTGCTGTCGTAGACCCAGCACAGGTTGGGCAGCTTGAGGTGGCCGGCGATGGAGGCGGCCTCGGAGGACACGCCCTCCATCAAGTCGCCATCGCCGCAGAGGGCCCAGACGTCGTAGTCGAACAGCTCGAAGCCGGGGCGGTTGTAGTTGTCGGCGAGCCAACGGCTGGCGATGGCCATGCCCACGGAGTTGGAGACGCCCTGGCCCAGGGGGCCGGTGGTGGTCTCCACGCCGCTCGTCCAGCGGTACTCGGGGTGGCCGGGGGTGGAGCTGTCCAGCTGGCGGAACTTCTTGATGTCCTCGAGCGACACCGCCGCCTGGTCCTCCACGGTGTACTCGGAGGTGATGCGGCGCACGCCCGTGAGGTGCAAGAGCGCGTAGAGCAGCATGGACGCGTGCCCGTTGGAGAGCACGAACCGGTCGCGATTGGGCCAGATGGGGTGGGTGGGGTCGTAGCGCAGCTCCTGCTGCCAGAGCTGGTAGGCCACGGGGGCGAGCGCCATGGGGGCGCCGGGGTGGCCGGAGTGGGCCTGTTCCACCGCGTCCATGGCGAGGGTGCGGATGGTGTTGATGCAAAGCCAGTCGGTCTTGTCGTGGGTCATGTCTCGCGGATCCTCTCGGGCGCCGACCATGCCTCAAAGCGGGCGGGAGTGGCCGGGCATTCGGCGGAAAGGCGTGGCCGGGTCGACAGAGTGACCCCATACGACGGGTCGGACTGGCGGACAGCCCCCCGGGGTGGCATATGGTGTGTGTATGTCGATCGAGAAACCGTTGCGAGAACTGGTACAGGCGGAATTGAAGGCCCGCCTGGCGCCTATGCACAAGGCCATCACGCGGATGGATGCGCGCCTGGACATCGTTCCGGAGCTCGTGGACATCATCCACCGTCTGGCTCCCCTGGCCACGCGCATGCAGTCGCTGCAACTCGCGCTGCCGGGGTTGTCCCTGCCCATCCCTGGACGAGGCAAGGCGGCGCCCGCTGGCCGTCAGGCTTCCGCGGCCCGCCAGGCTCCCGCGGTGCGTCAGGCGCCCGCGGCTCGTCAGGCGCCCGCGGCCCGTCAGGCGCCTGTGGCCCGTCAGGCCGCGCCCGCGCCCCGTGAGGCCGCCTCGAGCGCGGTGGTTCCCGCGCCCCGGGGCCGTCCCGCGGGCCAGGCCGTCGTGGCGCGCGCGGTGGAGGAAGGCCGTCGTTGCGCCGTCATCGGGTGCAAGCGGCCCGCGCGCTCGAAGGGGTTTTGCTCGGCGCACTACCAGAAGCTGCGACTGCTGGTGAAGAGCGACCGCAGGCCGACGAGCTGGGTGGACGACGCCTCGCCGCAGTCGGTGCCGGACGTGGTGCTGCCGCGGGGCCGCGCGGCCTCCAAGGCTCGCGAGGAGACGCCTGCTGCCACGCCTGTCCGTCCCGAGCCGCCCAAGCCCAAGGCCTGGGTGCGCAAGAAGGGCGCGAAGGAGCGGGTGTCCCTGCACTGATGCGGGTTGCCGCTGGACGCTCGCCCCGGGGAGTCATTGACACCTCGCCCCGGGGGTGATTTCCGGCGGGCATGAGCGATCAGGGTTTTCCGGTGACGGTGGCAGTGCGGCGCCCGGACGGGCGGACGGAACAGGTACGCGTGGGGACGGCGGTGCGCAACGGGGAGGGCTTCTCGTTGCGTCTGGGTGAGCTGAGCATTGGCTCCACGCCCGACGCGGCTCCGGCGCCCCGGCGGGCCGCGCCCTCCTCTTCGTATGGAGGAGGCGGCGGTGGGGGCGGCGAGATATCGGTGTTCCCCAACTACGGCCGCAGCAAGGGCGGTCCCATCCAGGGCGCGAGCATGGGGGACCTGGAGTACTACGCGAACGGCGCGCGGCGCTCGCTGGGCGACCCGAGCAAGTCGCGCTGGCACGATCGCGAGCGTCAGCTCCTGGCCTCCATCGAGGCGGAGATCGCCCGGCAGCGTGGGGGTGACTCCGGGGGTGGGGACAATGAGCCGCCTCCCCATGGGGACGATGATTTCAGCCGCGGCGGCGGCGGCGGTAACGACGACGACAACATCCCCTTCTGAGTGGAGGAGGGGCCCTCAGGCGCGGGGCCCGGAGCGGGGCGGGGGGGGCTCCAGGGGCAGGCGGACGGTGAAGGTGGTGCCCTGTCCCGGAGTGCTCTGCACCGCCACCTGGCCATGGTGGGCCTCGATGATGCCGCGCACGATGGCGAGTCCCAGGCCGGTGCCCAGTGCCTTGGTGGTGAAGAAGGGCTCGAACAGGCGCCGCATCGCCTCCGGGGAGATGCCGGTGCCCGTGTCGGTGATGGTGATGAGGGCCTGAGGAGGGCCCTCGCGCGCCTCGGCCCGGCCGAGCTCCACCCGGAGCGCGCCGCCCTGGGGCATGGCCTGCAACGCGTTGAGGAACAGGTTGCTGAGCGCCCGGTGCAGGAGCTGGGCGTCGAGCGGGGCCTCGGGCAGCTCGGGGTCGAGCGCGCGTGTCACCTCGAGCGGACCGGGACGGCCGGGACGGGCCTCGGAGCGCAGCGCGGACTCCAGGGCGCCCTCCACCACGGGCGCGAGTGGCTGGGACAGCAGGCGGGGCGCGAGCGGCCGGGCGAAGTCGAGCAGCCCATTGACGAGCAGGTCCAACCGCTCCACCTCCTCGCCCATGACGCCGAGCAACTGCCACGTGGTGCTGTTGACCTCGGGGCGAGACAGGCGCAGGAGGGCGGCCACGGAGTTGGCGATGACGGCCAGGGGGTTGCGCACCTCGTGGGCCACGCTGGCGGACAGCTCACCCACGGCGGCCATGCGCTCGCGCCGCACCAGCTCGCGCTGCGCGGCCGCCAGCTCCCGCAGGGACTCACTCAGCTCCGCGTTGAGCCGCTCACTCTTCTCGCGCGCGTGCCGTTGCTCGCTCACGGCGCCCGCGAGCAGCAGTCCGGAGCCGCCCACCGCCGCGAGGAAGGACTGGAGGAAGAGGAGGCTCGCGGTGGTGGCGGCCGTGGGGGTGCTCTCCAGGGTGTCGCTCGCGGCGAGGGCGAAGGGGCCGCGGCCCATGAGCGTATGGGCCACCGTCACCGCGGCGAGCGCGAGCAGGGCGAGGGAGGTGCCTCGTGCCTCGAAGCGCAGCGCCGCCCAGAGGATGAAGGGGAAGGCGGCGTAGGGCAGGGGGTGGTGGGGGCTGGGCGTCGCCGGGGCCCACGCGAAGGCCAGGTGCACGGTGGCCACGAGCCCGAGCAAGAGCGCCGTCAGCTCCACGACGCGGCGGCGGGGCCAGGGCACGGAGCCCGTGGCGCCCCAGGTGAGCAGCAGGGGGGCCACGAGCAGCACGCCCATGGCGTCACCCACCCAGAAGACCCGCCACTGCCGCCACCAGTCCACCCATTCCACCTTGCCGTGCAGGGCGAGCAGGGTGGCCCCCGGGGTGGCGCTGAGCACGGGGCAGAACAGCACGGTGAGGCCGAGCAGGCTCAGCACGTCTCGCACCCGCTGCATGGACGGGCGGAAGCCCACGTAGCGGCGCAGGAGGAAGGCGCCGACGAGGGCTTCCAGCGCGTTGTCCGCGGACAGCATCAGCGTGCCGGGCGTGGGCCAGCGGCCGGGCGCGCTGGCGAGGGGCTCCAGGAGGATGGCCGTCACGAGGAGCAGGGGCCAGTGCCGCCAGCGCGTGAGCAGCAGGGCGGTGAGCAGCACGCCGGCGGGAGGCCAGATGGCGGAGAAGTGCTCGCCAGGGGGCGTCAGCCGCATGCCCAGCCAGGCGCTGGAGCCGTACAGCAGGATGAACAACCCTCCCGCGACGAGGGGAGGCCAGCGTTGGACGATGTGCTTGGACTCGGGCACGAGAGCGGAGTGTACGTTGGATTGGAGTCGGCACGTACGTGAAGTCCCGGCTGGACGCGGGGCGGGCTCAGGAAGCGCGGCGAGGGCTCACCCCGGGCGGCGCAGCAGCTCCTCCACGTCCCTGGACGGGGCCTCCGAGGGGTGGACCTCGCGCATCCGCCAGTCCTTCACGGCGACGTCATCGAGGAGCAGGTGGGGCTTGGGCAGGAAGGCGAGGAAGCAGTGCGCGAGTCCCAGCTCGCTGGCCGTCTGGCGCGCGTAGGAGGCGCCGCCGGTGCTCCAGCAGTACAGCTCGGCTCCTCGCTCGTGCAGCTCCCGGACGCGCTCGACCATGGGAATCATGGGGATGCGCTTGGAGCCGAAGCTGCGCACCAGGGTGTCGTCCACGTCGACGTAGATGACGGTGGGGCGAGGGGCGGGAGGCGGGGCCATGTCACGAGTCCTTGGCTTGCAGGCCGTGCCGGCGCACCCGGCGGCCGAGCGTCACGGGATCCATGTCCAGCGCGGCGGCCGCGCGCCGCACCACACCGCCATGCTGCTCCAGGGCATCGCGGATGATTTCCTTCTCCAACTGCTCCAGCCGCTCGCGCAGCGAGCCCGCGCCGCTCACGCGTACCTGTTGCCGCCGCACGCCCTCCGCGTTGCCCACGAGCGCCGGAGGCAGGTGGCAGGCGCGCACCAGCTCGTCCTCGCCGGACAGGAGCACGGCGCGCTCCATGCAGTTGCGCAGCTCGCGCACGTTGCCCGGCCACTTCGCCCACAGGAGCACCTGCGCGGCGTCCTCGGCGAGGTCCGCCGCCGTGCGCCGCAGGGTGCGGTTGAAGTGGGCGAGGAAGTAGCGCGCCAGGTCCAGCACGTCCTCGGGCCGCTCGCGCAAGGGGGGCAGGTCCACGGTGAAGCTGTTGAGCCGGTAGAACAGGTCGCTGCGGAAGCGTCCCGCCTGGACCTCCTCGGAGAGATCGCGGTTGCTCGCGGCGATGATGCGCACGTCCACCCGGCGCACCTGGGTGCCACCCACCGGCCGCACGTCGCCGCTCTCCAGCACGCGCAGGAGCTTGGACTGGAGCGCGGGGGTGGTGTTCTCGATCTCATCCAGGAAGATGGTGCCGCCGTCGGCGAGCACGAACAGGCCCGGGTGGTCCGCCACGGCGCCGGTGAAGGCGCCCTTCACGTGGCCGAACAGCTCGCTCTCCAGCAGCGTCTCGGTGAGGGTGCCACAGTCCTGCACCACGAGCGGCTGGCCACTGCGGCCGCTCAGCCGGTGGATGACGCGCGCGAGCACCTCCTTGCCCGTGCCCGTCTCGCCCTGCAGGAGCACGGCCACCCGGTGGGGGGCCGCCACGCGCACCAGCTCCAGCACCCGGCGCATGGCGGGGCTGCGAAAGCCCGGCTCCTCGGCCACGTCCGCCCCGTTGGCGAGCCGAGGGGCTTCTCGCGCGCGCTCGCGCAAGAGGTTGCGCTCGAGCTCCAGCGCCGCCCGCCGCTGCTCGGTGCGCAGGCCCAGCTCGCGGCTGGCCTGGAGCACCGCCTGACGCAGCGCCACGGGCTCGACGGGCGGGGTGAGGGCGCGGAAGATCTTCCCCTGGTTGAACAGCTCCACGAGCCGCGCGGGCATGGCGGGGGCGCAATAAAGGATGCGGGGGGACAGGTCGCTCGCGGGCCCGGCGCCAGTGGGGTCCGCCTCCGCGCGCCGCGTCGCCAGGCGCTCCACCAGGGCCACCGCGCGCGCCTCGTCCCGGCCGCAGATGAGCAACGCGCTCACGTCTCCGCGGCCCAGGAGCGTGTCCACGTCCTCGGGCGCCTGCACGAAGCGCAGCCGCACGTGGTTGTCGAGCGCCGCGCGCAGGAGCTTGAGCTCACCTTCCTCCGCGTACACCACGGCCACGTAGAGCTGGTGGTCCAGCAGGTAGCGCTTGAGCGCCACCCCATCGGAGCCCTCGAAGGCGTGGAAGCTCACGCCCAGGGCCGTCACTCCCCCCTCGTCCCGCTCGGCGGGATCATGCCGCCAGCGCACCGTGCCGCGCACGTGGATGCGCGCGCGCGAGTCCGGCAGGGTGAAGGCCATTTCCAGCTCCTCCCCCTCTCGGGGCCCCTGGGTGCGCCCGCCCGGGGTGGCGATGAGCCCGATCCCCGTTTCGCTGATGTTGACGGCGCAGCAGCCCTGGAGGTGCGGTTGGGTGACCACCTGCACGTAGAGGGGCTTGCGTTCGCTGGGCGTCGGGGAGGTGGGGGAATCGCTCGGGGCCGTCATTTCGGGTGCGGTGCCGCGTCGGCCGTGAAGCCAGGTGGAATTCAGGAGAAACCAAGAAAAGAGGTGTTTGTCCAGGAGCCGGAAGAGGGAGGGGCGCTTGTGCGCCGGGCGAGGATGCCAGGGCCTGGGCGAGGGTGAAGGGCCGGTGGAGAGGCAGGCGGAGGTGGGCGGGGGCTCCACATGTCGGAGGGCCTGGAGGGCCCTCGCGTGGGAGCCGAGGGCACGAGGGGTGTGGGGCGGCGCACGAACGGGGCGGGAGGCGTCGGGGAAAAAACGGGACCGGAGTCGGGGGTGCGGTGCCGGGTGAGAGGGGCGTGGTTAGCGTGGGGCCCGGTGGCGGGCGGCGCCCGGCGCGTGAACGGGAGGGTGGAGTCATGAGAACGAGCGGCTGTGGGGTGGAGCCGGACCTGGAGCCGGGGGACTCGCTCGAGGACCTGTCGCGGCGGCTGGCCCTGGCCATTCCCGGTGACACGGTGCGGGGCACCTTCTTCCTGGGCACGCTGGACACGGTGCGCGAGTGCAGGGGCGAGGCGGGGGTGCGCCGCTGCCTCGCGGCGGTGGACGAGCCGCGCCTCATGGAGTTCTTCCATTACCCCCTGGGCACCTTCCTGCGGCTGAACGAGGCGGCGGTGGTGGAACTGGCGCCGGGGGGAGGGGGCTGGACGTGCGCGCAGCGGAGGCTCGGGCGGCGGGCGGCGGTGGACCTGCTCACGAGCGCCGCGGGCCGGGCGCTGGTGCTCTTGTCGCGGGGCGAGACGCGGCGGCTGATGGGCAACCTGCCCTCGGCCTACCGGGCGGCGGTGAACCACGGTGAGCGCTCGGTGGTGTGGGAGGGGGCGAGCCGGGGCCGGGTCATCATGCGGCGCGACTTCATGCCATGCGCCTTCCACGAGGGGGTGCTCGGCGCGATGCTGGAGTCCACGAAGGCCCGGGGGGTGGTGGTCCAGGGCGCGCGGCTGGACGTGCTGGATAGCGAGTACCGGGTGGAGTGGGAGTAGGATGCGGCGCTCCGCATGTCCCTGCCCCTCGTGCACATCTACTGTGACGGCGCATGCTCGCCCAACCCCGGCATTGGCGGCTGGGGCTCCATCCTCATCTCCCCGGCGCACGACAAGCGCCGGGAGCTGAGCGGCGCCGAGCCGCACACCACCAACAACCGCATGGAGCTCACCGCGGCGCTCATGGCGCTCCGGGCGCTCAAGGCCCCGTGCGACGTGCAGCTCTTCACGGACTCGCAGTACGTGCGCAACGCCTTCGAGGAGAAGTGGCTGGAGAAGTGGCAGCGCACGGGCTGGAAGACGTCGAGCAGGCAGCCGGTGCAGAACGCGGACCTGTGGCAGGCCCTGCTGGAGCAGACGAAGGTGCACCGGGTGAAGTGGAACTGGGTGCGAGGCCACTCCGGGCACGAGGAGAACGAGCGCGCGGACTCGCTGGCGGTGGCGGCCCGGCTGGCGCTCGCGGCGACGCTGGGCCGCTGAGGGCCGGGCGCACGCCTCGCGCTCGATGCGGTAGCCCTCCTCCGTCCTGTCCGCGGACATGACGCGTTCATTACCCCTCTTGTGGATGGAAGGGCGCGAGCGTACCGGGCTTCGCGTGTCCGGGGTGACCTGTCATGTCGGAGGTGACTTGTAATATCCCGCCTGGGCGGATGACCCAGGGGGTGAGGGATGGCAGGGGCGGGGCAGGTTCCAGGAGTGGACGGGAGCGAGGGCGGAAGCGGGGAGGCGGTGGGCCCACGGGTTGACGGGCGAGGTCGGGTGCCGCACGCTGAGGACATGGCACGGCGGCATGGAAACGAGGACCGGTACCCCCGAGCACCCCCGCAAGCGGCGTGGGATGCGATGAGTCCCGAGCAACGGGAGCGGGTGGTGGAGGAGCTACCGGGGGAGGTGACGGACGCGGAGATGTCTCCTCCGGAGGGAGACCTGCACTTCCAGGCGAAGGTGCGCGCCTTGGACACGCTGAGGGGGCACTTCACGCGGCGGCGGCGCGAGGTGTACCTGGCGGCCGAACTGCCCGTGTACTACCCGGACGAGCGCCGCTTCGCGCCGGATCTCCTGGCGGTGCTGGACGCGCCGGTGCACGAGCGGAGCAAGTGGATGGTGAGCGCCGAGGGCAAGGGGTTGGACTTCGTGCTCGAGGTGCACGTCGGGGGGGATCGGAGGAAGGACGCCCGGAAGAACGTGGCCCGTTACGCGCGCCTGGGGATTGCCGAGTACTTCATCTACGACCGGCGCCGGGAGCGGCTGCTGGGGTACCGGCTGCCGGAGGCAGAGGCGCGGGAGTACGTTCCGATGGTGCCGCGCGAGGGCGTTTTCGTGTCGGAGCGCCTGGGGGTGGAGTTGCGCCTGGAAGAGGGGCGGCTGCGCTTCTTCGCCGGGCAGGAAATGCTGCTCGAGCCGGAGGAGATGATCTCCCGGCTGGAGCAATTGTCCGAGCGACTGCGGCACCGGGCGGACGAGGCGCTCCAGCGGGCGGATGCGGCCCGGCGCTGGGCCATCGAGGCGGAGAAGGCGGCGGAGCGGCGAGCGGTGGAGGCCAAGGAGCAGGCGGCGGAAGCCGAGCGGCAGGCGGCGGAAGCCGAGCGGCAGGCGGCGGAAGCCGAGCGGCAAGCGGCGGAAGCCGAGCACCGGGCGCGGGAGGCGGAGCGGGAGGGGGGAGCCGCGGAGCGCCGGGCGGCGGAAGCCGAGCGCCGGGCGCGGGAGGCGGAGCGCCGGGAGGAGGCGCTTCGGGCCGAACTGGAGCGGCTTCGGGAGGCGGGAAGCGGACGGGGATGACACGAGGGGCTGGCGAGGAGGCGGGCGCGGTGTACAAAGGCGCCTCACGCGATCGCGCTCAGGGAGAAGAGACACCGCATGGCTCGGGACATCGTCATCTGGCCGAACAAGGTCCTCACCACGCCGACCCAACCGGTGACGGACTTCGGGGACAACCTCACCAAGCTGCTGGACGACATGTTCGAGTCGCTCAAGGAGGCGGAGGGCATCGGCATCGCGGCCAATCAGGTGGGCGTGCCGTTGCGCTGCTCGTGGGTGGGGCGCGAGGACGGGACGTTCTTCGAGATCATCAACCCTCGAATCCTGGAGCAGTCGGGCCCGGTGACCCTGGAGGAAGGGTGCCTGTCGGTGCCGGACCAGTTCGCGAAGACGCCGCGCTTCCACAAGGTGAAGGTGACGTACCAGGATCGCTCGGGCGCGTGGCACGAGCTGGAAGCGGAAGGCAAGCTCGCGCACGTGTTGCAGCACGAGATTGGCCACCTGGACGGGCACGTCTTCGTGGAGCTGCTCTCCTCGCTCAGGCGGGGCCTCATCCTGGAGAAGATGCAGAAGCTGCAGAAGGCCCTCAAGCGCCGGAAGAACCAGGGCGAGTGAAGGAGCCCCCCCTGGCGCTGGGCGGGGCGGACGTGATGAATTTCGCTTCCGCCCCCCGCGCCTGGAGCTGTCCCCCGTGCAGATGCTCGTCCTGTTCGCCCTCGTTGGGGTTGGTTTCGGTGCGTGGCTTCTGTTGAGGAGCCACCGCCGGGTGGGGACGGGAGAGGCGCTGGTCATCGAGCGGGGGGGCGCGCCCACGCGGGTGTGCTTCGGCAGCGCGTGGGCGCTACCCGTGCTCCACAGGGCGGAGGTGTTGGACCTGTCGGTGCGCAAGGTGGTGGTGGAGCGCCGGGGCCGGCAGGGGCTGTCGTGCCGGGACGGCATCCGCGTGGACCTGCGGGCCACGTTCCTGGTGAAGGTGGCCCGGAAGGAGTCGGACGTCTTGCACGTGGCGCGGGAGGTGGGCTGCGCGCGGGCGAACCGGCTGGAGGAGGTTCAGGCGCTGTTGGAGGAGCGCTTCGCCTGCGCGCTCGGCCAGTCGGTGAGCACGTTCAGCTTCGAGGAACTGGTGGCGGACCGGAGCCTGTTCATCGACCACGTGGGCATCGAGGTGGGTGACGATCTGCTGGGCTTCCGGATGGAGCGCATGTCGCTGGGCCGTCTGGAGCAGACGCCGTTGGATCAACTGGATCCCACGAACGTGCTCGATGCCCAGGGCATCCAGAAGCTGACGGAGCGGGCGAGGCGCCTGGCGCTGGAGACCGGGAGCGAGCCGGTGGCCTCCTCATGGGGGGAGCCGCCCGACGCGGGCGGCGAGGTCGGGCGGGCCGGGGGGGAAGGGGAGCGCAGCAACTGAGCGCCCCGCGCGCTCACGCCTGGAAGCGCGAGCAGTCGATCTCGTACTTGGTGACCTTGTAATTGACGATGCGCTCGGTGGTGCGCAGCAGGCGCGCCGCCTTGGCGCGGTTGCCGCGAGTGCTCTTGAGCGTATCGAGGATGAGGTCCTTCTCGAACTGTTGGACGGCGTCGGCGAGCGAGGTGTTGGTGTTGCTCTCGGAGGCCTCGGCGGTCTGGAGGGTGGGGGGCAGGTGGTGGCCGTGGATGGCGTTGCCGTCGCAGACGAGCACGGAGCGCTCGATGATGTTCTCCAGCTCGCGCACGTTGCCGGGCCAGTGGTAGCTCACGAGCATGTCGATGGCGGGCGTGGAGATGCGGCGGATGTTCTTGCCGTGCTCGCGCGCGTACTTGGCGACGAAGTGGTCGGCGAGCAGCAGCAAGTCGGATTTGCGCTCGCGCAGGGGGGGGATGAAGAGGGTGAAGACGTTGAGGCGGTAGTAGAGGTCCTCGCGGAAGGCCTTCTCGGAGATGGCCGTCTCCAGATCCTTGTTGGTGGCGGCGATGAGGCGCACGTTGCTCTTGAGCGTCTCGGTGCCGCCCACGCGCTCGAACTCGCGCTCCTGGAGCACGCGCAGGAGCTTCACCTGGGTGGAGAGGTTGACCTCGCCAATCTCGTCGAGGAAGAGGGTGCCGCCCTCGGCGAGCTCGAAGCGGCCGCGCTTGCGCGCCTGGGCGCCGGTGAACGCGCCCTTCTCGTAGCCGAAGAGCTCGGACTCGATGAGCGTCTCGGGGAGCGCGGCGCAGTTGACCTTGATGAAGGGCTTCTTCGCGCGGGTGGAGTTGTAGTGCAGGGCGTGGGCGATGAGCTCCTTGCCGGTTCCGGACTCGCCGCGGATGAGGACGGTGGTGTTGGTGCGCGCCACCTGGTGGATCTGCTCGTACACCTGGCGCATGGGGCCGCTGGTGCCGATGATGTTGGAGAAGTCGTAGCGCTCGCGCAGCTCCTGGCGCAGGGTGGTGTTCTCCTCGAGCAGCCGCTTGCGCTCGTCCTCCAGCAGCCGGTGGGCGGCGAGCGCCTGGCCAATCATGGACGCGATGACGCCGAACAGGCGCGTCTCCTCGGCGAAGTCGCGCTCCTTGTCGTGGCGCAGGTCCACGCCGAAGGCGCCCACGGGCTTGCGGTTGAGGGAGATGGGCACGCAGATGAAGGAGAACTCCTGGGGCCCGGTCTGCCGGCCGTGGAAGGCGCGGTGCAGGAAGAGCGGCTCGCGGCTGATCTCCGGCACGACCACGGGCTTGCCGCTCTGCACGACGCGGCCGGTGATGCCCTCGCCCAGCTTGTAGCGGACGTTGCGGCCCTCGGCGCTCAAACCAATGGAGGCCTCGATATAGAGATCCTGGGTATCGGGGTCCATCAACGTCACGGTGCCGCGCAGCACGCCGTGGTAGCGCTCGAGCCGCTCCAGGACGCGGTGCAGGGCGGCCCGCAGGTCGACCGCGCCGGCCAGGGCCTGGCTCACCTCCAGCAGGCTGGCGAGTGCCGCGTGCCTCCCCGTCTGCTCCTCCTGTACCCGCTTCGCCATGGGCGCGTGCCTCCCTCTGGAGTGACTAATGAATCAACGGAGCCATTCCTACAATTTCGTCGGTTCTGGGTCGATGGCCTACAAAATTGTAGGGCGTGGACGACCCGTCCCGAGGGGCGATGAGGCGGATGAATGTCCGTCAGCGGGCGTCAGCAGGACTCTGGGCGTCGGATTCTAATCATCGGAAGAAGGGTAGACCTACCGATCGGTAGGTGCAGGTCGCGGGGGGTGGGTTCCCTCGGCACGCGGCCCGGCGCCGAACCCAAGACGCGAGGCGTCGAATCCGACGAATTTGTAGGTTGGAGAGCCAAATCCGACAAAAACGTAGGAACCGGAGGGCGCCCGGAAACCGCCGTGAAGGACACCCACCGTGATTCCAGGGGGTTACAATGAAGGCGGGGGAGCGGAGAGGGTTGGCACCATCTCTGCATTGAGTCCTCGCATCAGGCGGTGGAGTCGAGGGCCCCCCGACAGGGCCAGGAGACGTCGAATGCGTAAGGTGATGGCGGAGTACATCTGGATCGATGGGCAGAAGCCGACGGCGAAGCTTCGCTCGAAGATGAAGGTGGTGGAGAAGCCGGAGATCAAGAGCCTGTCCGATCTGCCGGACTGGGGCTTTGACGGTTCGAGCACCTACCAGGCCGAGGGCAAGAAGAGCGACCTCCTGCTCAAGCCGGTGCGCTACATCCCCAATCCCCTTCGCCCGGGCACGCCGGACGTGCTGGTGATGTGCGAAGTGATGATGCCGGATGGCTCCCCGCACCCGAGCAACTCGCGCGCCCCCCTGCGCGCGGTGGCGGAGAAGTACGCCTCGTTCGACACCTGGTTCGGCCTGGAGCAGGAGTACACCCTCTTCGAGGGCAACCGTCCGCTGGGCTGGCCGGACAAGGGTTTCCCGGCGCCGCAGGGCGGCTACTACTGTGGCGTGGGCAGTGACGAGGTCTTCGGCCGCGAACTGGTCGAGGCGCACGCCGAGGCGTGTATGCTCGCGGGCCTGCACATCAACGGCACGAACGCCGAGGTGATGCCCGCGCAGTGGGAGTTCCAGATTGGCCCCGTGCCGGCGCTCGAGATGGGCGACGAACTGTGGCTGGCGCGCTGGCTGCTCTACCGGATGGGCGAGGACTACGGCATCAGCGCCACGCTGCACCCCAAGCCGGTGAAGGGCGACTGGAACGGCACGGGCTGCCACACCAACGTGAGCACCAAGGCGATGCGCGAGCCGGGTGGCCTCAAGGTCATCGAGGCGGCGTGCGAGAAGCTGCGCGCGCGTCACGAGGAGCACATCGCGGTGTACGGCGCGCACAACGTGGAGCGCCTGACGGGTCTGCACGAGACGGCGCCCATCACCGTCTTCCGTTATGGCAACAGCGATCGCGGCTCGTCCATCCGCATCCCCATGGGGACGGTGAACGACGGCAAGGGCTACTTCGAGGACCGCCGTCCGGCCGCCAACTGCGACCCGTACGAGGTCTGCCGCATCATGCTCGAGACGATCTGCAGCTGAGATCGTCGCAACAGGACTCCTTGGGGTAAGGAGGCGTTGGTCTGGCGGACGGGAGGTGTCGGGCTTCCCGTCCGCCAGGCCCAGCGTTTGCCCCGGGGCACGAAGTGTCGAGGAGAAGGACTGTCTTTCCCGAGGTAGGCCCCTCCGGGCTCCCGTCTCTCGGAGGGGTGTTTGCCCATCCGCCGGGCATGCGTGCGGTCGAGCCTCTGGTGTGGGGGCGATTCCCCGCGGGGTGTGCGCGAGCGCGGGACGTCCCTACGTTTGGTCCATCCAACAGGAGGAGACGACCATGGGTGAGTGGACGGACAAGGCCAAGGGCAAGGTGAAGGAAACGGTCGGCGTGGCCACGGGTGACCGCGAGCTGGAGGCCGAGGGCAAGGCGGACACCTTGAAGGGCAAGGTCAAGGAGGGCATCGAGGACGCCAAGCGCGCCATCAAGGACAAGGTGGAGGACCTCAAGGGCCGCAAGCGCGAGGATCCGGACGCCATCTAGGAACGCGTTTCAGGGTGGAGCAGCGTGGGCCGCGGGGGATTTTTCCCTCGTGGCCTTTCGCGTTTTGGACGGTGGGCTCCCGGGGAAACGCTTCAGCGGGACGCGGGGTGAATTCATCCTCACTCCGGGCGGGCCCCGAACGCGGCCGAGTTTCAACCGGTCTATGATCATCCGCCCGGAGGAAACTTTCACGTCGAACCTCCGACCATTCATCACATCGAGCGCGGAAGCATCCAACCGTGCCGGAGGAGATCGACGGTGAGCACGTCCAAGATCAATCAGCCCGCGAAGAGTGGAATCCCCGGCCCGAAGACGGAGAGCACGCAGGCGAACCGGGAGACGCGCCCGGCGAACGCGGTGGGCCGCGAGACGAAGACGGAGGACAGGGGCTCGGCGACTTCCGTGAAGACGGCGGACGGTTTCGAGGCACCCGCGCGAGCCGCGGGGAGGCGCCAGGCGTCCTCGTTCGAGTCGGTGTCCGCGGTGTCATCGAGAAGCGCCGAGGCGCTGGGCGGCGCGGCGGGAAGCCAGAACGTGGCGGGGGCGCGAGCCGCGGCGGCGGTGAACACGGCGGCGCCGGTGGCGGGACCGCTGGTGAAACGCTCGGTGACGCTCACCTACGACGCGGGCCCGCACAGCCGGATGACGAACCTGAAGGTGAAGGGGAGCTGGGACGCCACGGGCAAGTACAGCGCGCAGTGGAACGAGCAGTCGGTGGCGATGAAGCCGTTGGGGGACGGCAAGTGGTCGGTGACGGTGGAGTTGCAGGACGACGGGCAGCCGCGTGACTGGCAGTGGGGAGTGACGGCGGACAGCCCCACGGGCAAGGACCAGTGGGTGGTGATGGGCGAGGGGAACCTGAGGTTGGACCCGAGCAAGCCCACGGCCAGCTACGCGCCGACGACGTACCACGAGATGGGCTCGACGCGGTCGGGGAAGGACGCGGCGTTCAAGTTCTGGGCACCGGACGCGAAGAGCGTGCAGGTGAAGGTGACGGACAAGCAGGGGCGGGTGGAGCGCTTCCCGATGACGCGTGACGAGGGGGGCAACTGGTCGGCGCGGGCGGAGGGGAAGTGGGACGAGTTGTTGGGCAAGTCGTACACCTACGAGGTGGTGGACTCGGTGGGCGACTCGAGCGAGCGGCCGGACCCCTACGCGCGCGAGATGATGGGGGAGCAGCGGGGCCTGGACCGGATGTACCTGGACGCGAAGACGGGGCAGGAGGTGAACCGTTACGCCACGGGCGCGAAGGAGCTGATGCGCTTCGACGTGGACGGTGAGGAGGGGGCGGACCGGGCGTACCTGGTGCTCAAGGACGAGAGTGGACGGGCGCTGAGCAAGGCCGAGGTCATCAAGCGGCTGGGCGAGTTCGACACGTCATTGGTGGACAAGCTGCGGGGCGGGAAGTTCAACGACCACTGGTCGAAGAACATCGAGGCGGACGGGCGCATCCGGATGACGAACCAGGACGGGGCGTGGACGACGCTGGTGGATGATCCGAAGAAGCTGGTGGGACTGCGCTACGAGTTCCAGGTCTTCGAGAAGGACGCCCAGGGGCAGTTGCGGATGAAGGGGGACGTGAACCGGGACGGGAAGCTGGGCGATGCCGAGCGTCTGGGGTCCTCGGTGAACGACGCCTGGAGTGACGTCATCACCGAGGGCAGTGGCGTGACGTTCCGCGGGTCGGTCATCACGGATCCAACGAACTTCCAGTGGAAGAACGACGATGCGCCGCGAGAGAAGGACCACTCGAAGTGGGTGGTGTACCAGCTGCACGTGGGCAGCTTCCTGGGCGAGGGGGGCAACTCGAACCGCTCGACGCTCGAGGACCTGACGGCGAAGCTGGACTACTTCAAGGAGCTGGGGGTGAACACGCTGGAGCTCCTGCCGGTGAACGAGGTGGAGGGGTCGCGCAACTGGGGCTACCTGGGCGTGAACAGCCTGGCGACGGAGAGCTCGTTCGGCTTCGAGGACACGGATGGGCGGTGGGTGAGCGGGACGGAGGCGATGAAGCGCTTCATCGACGAGGCGCACGGCAAGGGGCTCAACGTCATCTCGGACGTGGTCTACAACCACGTGTTCGGCGACTACAACGGGCTGTGGAACGTGGGAGGCCCGGAGAATCCCTACTTCAACTGGTCGGAGGAGCCGGGGAAGAACGAGTTGCGCGAGACGCCGTGGGGTTCGGTGCCGGCGTACTCGGAGCCGAAGGTGAAGCAGTTCTTCGTGGACCACGCGGTGCAGCAGGTGGAGGAGTTGCGCTTCGATGGCCTGCGCTTCGACTTCACCGAGCCCATCAAGGGGACGGGAGGCAAGGACGGCTGGGAGATGCTGCGGGAGATCAACCGGCAGGTGCACTACTACAACCCGGACGTGTGGACGGTGGCGGAGCAGTTCGACTACGACCCGAGCATCTCGAGGCCGGCGCAGAAGGACGGGACGGGGGGAGGCTTCGACGCGCAGTGGTACACGGAGTTCCAGCACCGGCTGGTGAATGACAACAGCAAGCCGGGGTTGATCCAGGCGGCGTCGAGGGGCCTGAAGACGGACATGGACGCGTTCGTGGGGCTGATGACGAACCCACGAGGGCTGGATGGGTGGAAGAACGCGCTGTCGATCATCTCGAACCATGACGAGGTGGGCAACGCGCAGCGGACGATGAACACGGCGGAGGGCAACGCGCCCACGGACTTCCCGGAGCAGTGGTCTCGGAGCGCGGCGCGTTTCGCGGCGGGAATGGGCCTGGCGGGGCCGGGCATCCCGATGTTCTTCCAGGGAGACGAGTTCGGGGCACAGAACGACTTCCGGTGGGGCAATCCGTCCACGTGGGACAGTGGCTGGTCGTGGGAGTCACTGGGCAAGGACTGGAACTGGGACAAGGTGACGTTCAACGACGCGCGCAAGGCGGACTACGAGCGGCTGTTCCAGATGCCGGATGCGGCGCGGGCGAAGGACAAGGCGTACCAGGGGTTGTCGAGCGAGGACCGGAAGGTCTTCGAGGGACTGGCGGCGATGCCCGCGGAGAAGCGCACCGAGGCGATGCTGGACATCACGAAGCGGCAGAGCTTCCAGTTCTACAAGGACGCGATCGCGCTGCGGCAGTCGAGTCCGGCGTTCAGCGCGGATGCGGAAGTGAACCGGGTGTACACGCACAACGACGACTCGGTGCTGGCCTTCACGCGGAAGGCCGGTGGCGAGGAGTACCTGGTGGTGGGCAGCCTGAACCAGAAGAACCAGGAGGGCTACACGCTGCCGTTGCCTCCGGGAAACTGGAAGGAAGTGCTCAACAGCGACGCCGCGGCCTACGGAGGCGGCAACTTCGGTAACTACGGAGCGACGCTGAGTGGCGGGAACACGAAGGTGAACATCCCGGCGGCGGGATACGTGGTCCTCAAAAAGGTGTAGCGCCCCTCCCGCGCACGGGGGAAGGCGGGTTGCCTCCCCCCGGAGACGCGGAGCGGGCGCGTGGTGCGCGGATTCCTCTCCGGACGAGTCCACGTCGTCCTTGCGGCGGGGGTTGCACCAAAAGCGGGACGCAGCACCTTGGGGGCAGGTCGGAGGAATGAGTGCCCAGAGTCGAGCTGCGATGGGCAGCGGCTCGGGTGCCACGGACGACTCAGCCAGATGGATGGGCGGGAAGAAAAGAGAGGGAGAAGGCGGTTGACACTCAACGCGGCGATGGTAGAAGCCGCGCCCCCTCGGACGGGAAGGCGAAGCCGCGTTGGCGGTGGGACGCCGTTCGGGGACAGAAGAAATAAGGAGTCGACGCAGTGAGGTTGACTCCGAACGCGGCGGTGGTAGAAGCCGCGTCCCCCGAACCGGGCAAGTGTTCCGCGAGGAACAGAGGCCGGGAGAAGGGGAAAGCGAGAGTCGACGAAGGAGGTTGACACTCAGGAGGGCGAGAGGCTAGAAGCCGCGCCCCGACGGACGGGAAGGCGAAACCGCACTGGCGGTGGGGACCTCCGGACGCAGCAGGAAAGACGAAATAAACAGTCGACGAAACGAAGTTGACTCGA
>Ga0081606_1000050_pt1 | contig 110911 bp, 52 predicted proteins | sample EareggfetidaYelm_FD_71127 | JGI IMG/M metagenome (GOLD analysis project Ga0081606, IMG submission 71127) | Earthworm egg capsule microbial community from the University of Washington, USA - E. fetida Yelm (SPADES assembly) (version 2) | ecosystem: Host-associated > Annelida > Reproductive...
GGGGGCGCGCGGGGTGCGGCTGGCGGGGTGCGCCACGAGTCCTCCGCGCGGCGGCCTGTTGAGCGGCCATGGCCAGGGACTCGTCCTCGCCGAGGCCACCGGCGGCTCCGGCGATCTGGCGTCCGAACGGCCAAACGCCACACGTGCCCATCAAGCCGTCCTCGGCGTCATTGACGACGTGTCTGGCTCCCTGGGCAGGAGCTCCAGCGCTCTCTCCAAACTCGAAGCCAGTCAGGCGGGCATCAGCGGCCAGGCCGATGGCTTGTTCACCCGCTACGTCACCTACGGCGTACAGCAACGGCAATGGCTCGACGTCGCGCTCGGGGGTGCTACTCAATTGGCCCACACCGCCTCGCAGCTGGACGACCCGGACATGCGGCTCGCCCTCCTGCGACTCTCCGGCCCGCGGCTCGAGGCCGCCTTGTCCGGTACCCAGCTGCTCTCCGCATGGATCGACCTCTTGAACCTCACGGACGTCGTCATCCAACGCTGCCCCTTCTACAGCCTCGAGCGGTTGTTCATGGGCCTGGACGGCGTGCACAAAAGGATTGAGCCCTCCATGACGGCGCTCTCCTCCCTGGAGCCAGGCCAGGTCGAGTCCACGGCGAGCGCACTTCCCGTCCTCATGGGGGAACTTTCCCGCGACTTCACCTCCACCCGTGAGGCCGTGCGCGTGTCCACGGAGCGAGCCGGTCAGCTCATCCTGGCGGCGCAACTCGTCGAGATGCTCACCCAGGTTTCGATGATGAAGCTATCACTGCCACGGCTGCCGCCAGCCGCTCCCGCCACGTTGGGCGTGGGGCTCGTGATGGGCTCCCACGGTGTAATGAGGGGCACGCAGGTCGTTGTCTCCGCCGAATGGGTGGAGATGATGCGCCGACTCGTCCAAGCGGGCGTCCTCTCCGCTCCCGTCGTCGGCGCCGCCGTGCGGATACACGCCGGACAGGTGATGATGGCCCAAGGGCACGACGAGCTACCCAGCGGGGTGCGCGATGCCCTGGGCGACGGGCCCGAGATTGGCGCCATGCGCCAGACGGGCAGGGTGGGGGCGGGCATGACCGATCCACCGCGGCACCATGTCCTGCCTCGAGAATTCCGCGAGTGGTTCGAGCAGCGCGGCTTCACCGGCGAGATGAGCATCGACCAGTTCTGCGTCAGGATGGAGCAGTCCAGCCACGAGGCGATTCATGGCGGTGGTAACTGGCGCCTGGGCCGCCAATGGCCCGGCGAATGGAACCGGATGATCATGAAGGCGCTACGCGATGCCGAGACCGATGCTGGCCGGACGTTGACGCGAAACGAGGTTCTGGACATCGTCGCGGAGGCCATGAAGGAGTACAACCTCCCGATGAACTTCTCCCCCTGGATAGGGCGATGAGCGACGGACAGGCATGGCGGGGCCACTGGAGGGTTCGCCTGTATGAACGGGTCAGAGAGAGAGGTTACACCTCGCTCACCGCCTTCGCCGAGGCGCGACCCACCGCGTCACTGGTGGCATTGGCCGAGGAACTTGGCGAGGAGGACATCGCCGGAGTGCAGGTGTTGAGCGGATTGCACGCAGAGGCGGAGCAACGCAAACAAGTCACACGATTCGTGCGTGATGTGCTCGTCCGCATGTTGACGCAGAGTCTTCCCGACGGCTGGCCAACTGTGCTGGACGACACAAACCGGTTCAAGGTCGCCAAGGCATTCGGCCGCTGGTCTGCCTATACCCCTGAAACGCATCAGAAGCGCGTTGAGCAAGCGAGGGCAGCGCTCCTCGCCACACCGCCGCCACCCGGTTGGCGCCCACTTGGCCCCGATGACGATCTGCTCCGCATGCTCCTGCCCGATGAGGCGGTCTAGGTTCGCGCTTCGGTTGGAGACCTGACAGGTAGTGCGGCGCCCTTGAAAGAAGGCCTGGCGCCACCGCGCGGGTCATGTTCCCAGATCGCGGTTTGATCCGCGGCGATCTGGGGCGCAATCCCAGCGAACCGGGTGCGAGTAGTGACCCTGATACGTCTCGGCCGAGGGCAGCCCATCTGCCTCGGACCTCCCGGGCAGGGGTCATCGCGGACCTGTCCCCCGGTGGCCTCGCGGGGCGCTCGGTTCGGAGTGCCAGCGTGTTGGGCGCCGTGCATCCGTGTTTCGAGGTGCCGCGTTTCGTTCCGGCGCGATCAGCCAGGGTGGGGGTGGGTCGGGAGAGATCTGGTACTGGCGCCGGGAGGCGCCCACCGCGACGTTTGGGGCAGGGCGTCGCGAGTTATCCACAGGCCCCCCGTCGAGGTCTGAAGTCGGGGTTTTGCTGCGTCTAGGAGGTGCGTCTAGGGGGATCGCGGAAGTCGCCGTTTTCATTCGGGAAATGGCGGATCCCGGTACCTGGAATGACGTAGCCTGGTACCTGGAATGACGTGGCTCCGGTACTCAGAATGACGTGGCTCCCGAGGGATCGGCCGGTACTCAGAATGACGTAGCACCGCGTCGACCCCGCCCCACGTAACCTCGCGAAAGCACAGGACATCGGAACCGCCGTCCACGGCTTCTCCACAGCCCGCGAAGGCCCTGCTCACGACTCGTCGGCCGGTGGCCGGCTCACCATCAGGCGCGGGGCCCCCACGGCCGCCAGGACGCGCGACACCGGGGGACGCGAGGACACACCCGGCAGTTCCAGGCGCGCGTCCTTGAGGTCCTCCGCGGGCCTCAGGACGAACCGGTTGCCGTCCTTGGTGAGGTGGTTGGGGCAATCCCGCCAGACGCCCTCCACCAGGGCCTGGCTCGTGCGGATGAGCTGCCGCGCCTTCTTCTCCGCCACCACCTGGGAGCCCAGCTGCGCGAGCAGTCCCTCGGCGCCGAAGACGGGCACCCCCATGGATGAGAGTTTCTTCTGGTGCAGCTCCCAACTGCGGTGGGCCTGCCAGATGTACAGGTCCAGCGCCATGGGGTTGTTCTTCAGCGCCCGGACGGTGTTCAGGTCCAGCGGCATCACCTTCTGCCGCAGCGACGCCGCGAAGGAGCGCGACAGGGTGATGAAGTTCTGCCAGAGGCTGTACTGGTTCGGCTGCTTGCCGTGCTTGTCGAACCAGAGGTCCACCGCGTCGATCAGGTTGTAGCGCCGGACGATGTAGCGCTCGCCCGAGGCCTTTCCGTCCCGCTGCCGCTCGTCATAGACGAAGAGGGTGGCGTGGGTGAGGCGCAGCAGGCTCTCCTTGAGCGCCAGGTGCTTGGAGCCGCCCGTGGGCAGCCCGAAGGCCATGAGGATGTCCCGGACGGATCTGAACTGGATGACGCCGTTCTCCGGCTGGCCACACACCGCGTAGGCCGACGCCAGCCAGATGGGCAGCAGCCGATCCTGTCCGAAGGGCACGCCATGCTCGGGCACGCTGGTGATGCGATAGCGCATGCCGCCGTTGCGCCGCTCGTACTCGATGCCCGGAAAGCGCTTGTAGGGCAGACCGAAGCGGATGAAGTCCTCGGGGCTGAAGGCGAGCAACTGCGTTTCATCGCGGCGGGCCTCGATGGCGTCCGCGAAACGGAGGATCTTGTTGCGCGAGCGCGAGGAGACGGGCGGCACGCTCGCGGCGGCCTCCGGGGCGCGCGGCGCGGCGGGGGGCAGGACACGCAGGGAGAGCTGTCCTCGCGGGGCATCCACCGCGGCCTCCTCGGCGGGAATCGCGGGAGTCTTTGGCGCGTCCGGCTGGTCAGGCACGTCTTCCCTCCAGGGGAGCGTGCGGCACCTCCCCACCCGGGCTTACACCCGCTCCGGCAGATCGCAAGGAAGCCGCCCGTGAGGGCCTTCGTGCGCCGCTGGAAACCCGGGCAAGCGGTCCTAAGTGTCACCTCGTTGATGCTGTGAGCGCTCCGCTCCCGCCAGGTAGGGGAGCGGGTCAACGAGCGATGGCCGGGCTTGCCAGGAAGTGTAGACGGACGCCAACCACACCACGGTGCGTCTGGTGTCCAGAGCGCGGAGAAGATGGTGACGACCGAGGCCTTGTGCGCGGACAGGGACTCGACTCGGCGCGCGCCAGCAGCAGCGCGGCGCCCAGGAGCCCGTGCAGGGAGGATTGCCGCTCGCGGCAGAGGGACAGCAGCCGCTCCGTCTGGGCGGGCGCCAGCCGGCGGTGGACGAAGCCCGAGCGGACCTCCGAGGCGGGGGTCTCCAGGGAAGAATCGGAGTCGAGCCGGGCCGACAGCCGGTTGAGCGCCGGAGACACGCGCAGGAGCGTGGACGAACTCCGGGAGACCACCGTGTTGAGCACTCCGGTGCCCGGGAGGGGGGACCAATCAGATCCTCGTAGGCGGGCCGAGACTGGAGTTCCGGTGGACGCTCGCCTCCCGGAGCCATGACACGCAGGCGCTCCCGTAGGACGAAGCAGCCCGACAGGGCATCGCCGATCAGATGGTCATATCCGCAGATGAGCTCCGAATGAGAGCCCCCCCGGACGAGCACGAACCGCGCGAGGGGCCCTCGGGAGGCATCGAACGGGAGGTTGATCTGCTTGTCCACCTGCTGGAGCCAGGAGCCCTCTTGCTCGCGGGGCACCACCTCGAGGGGAAGCTCGGGGACGGAGGCGCGCGAGAAACGGGGGGGAGACTCCGCGAGGATGTTCGCCTGGAGGAGGGGGTGCCTGCTCTGCAACGCGGGAAGGGCCTCGCGAACCCGGGCCTCGGTCACCGGACCGGACACCCGGGCGGTGATGGTGATGTTGAAGGGGCGCAGTTGCCGCACCTTGTAGAAGACCTGCTCCGTCGGTCCGCGAGCGCGTTCCATGAACGCGGGCTTAGCAAACTTCACCCGTGGTGCGCATCCGACTCCGCTCAAGGATTGGCTTCACAAGTCCTGGCGTTATCATCAGCATGGGGTCTGCGCCTGTTCAGTCCCGGTATCGCTCGGCTACGCGGTAGAGCCGTGTGAGGGAGTAGTCCAGCAGTGCCTGTCGCGAGCGCATGTAGTGGCGTGCCCGGACGAAGGGCAGCCAGACGCGACTGCCCACGAGTGGCCGCCCAGGTTGCGCACCAATACCTCACCCAGGTACGCGCCAATGGCGGGCACCGCGTGCTCTTCAATGGCTTCGCGCAGGCGGCTTGTCGGGAACTCCTCGCGCCAGAAGTAGAAGTCGGCGTCCGTGAGGGACTCGGGCGTCGCCTCGAAGACGGAGGGCACTTGGCCGTGCAGCAACGCCACGAGGTGTTCGGCGAGGGTACTGTAATGCTCGCGAGCGCGCTCCGGGTCGTCTACGTCCGGAGGTAGGGCGGAGTCGGCGGGGCGCCACTCCTCGGGCTCTGGTGGCTGCCAGGCGTTCAATTCGGCAATCCTACGCTGGCGCTTGTGACTCGCGACGCGGTCCACCACGCGCGAGAGGAGTTGCGTCACGTCTGGGTGGTAGCACGGTTCCACGGGGGCGAGCGTGGTGCTGCGCTCGCGGAGGGTGCGCAGCACGGTGTCGAAGTCAAGGTCTGGCCGGAGGTGGACGTGGGCGCGGGCCTGAGCATGGCGCGCCTCATCGCTGGCGAAGTCCGCGACCGTGGGCCACGTCTCCAGGAGAACGCAGCCGTTGGGGAGCGCCTCCACCCAGGGGGCGCGGACCTTCGGAGATTCTCCCGCCTGATTGCGGCGCCAGCGTGACGCAGCCAGTGGAGAGCAGCGCGGCTCCCAGCAGCAGCGACACCCACCTGTGCAGCGCCAGCAGTGTGGAAATCATCAAAGCCCCCGACGGAGGGCCCTCATTCTAGCAGGACGCATCGAGCCGAGGCGGGCCCATCACTCGGGCGCACGTCACACTAAGCAAGCGCGGCTGCCCCAGTGTTGCGAATTGCAGACTCCGTGACGTGTTGCGGAGACGTGAGACGTCCAGGGAACAAACCTGGAGGTGCACGTGGAGAAGGAGTTGGTCGTGGCTTCGATGTTCTTGGTGTATGTTGCCCGTCGCTGTCCATTCCCATTAGGAGAACGCAATGAACCTCATGCGGTTGTGCAGGCACACCAAGGGGATTGGGTTGCTCGCGACCTTGAGTCTGACGTCGGTCGTTCAGGCCGCCCCGCTGTTGATCACCTCCGCCTATCCGGAGGCGTCCACGGCGAAATTGTATGTCTACGGCGAGAACTTCGGGACGACGGCCCCCGTGGTCAAGTTCGCAAACATCAACGTGTCAGTCCTTGCCAGCACGGACACGCACGTCTCGGTCCTCATCCCCTACGGCCTGCTCAACACCCCAGGAACCTATTTGGCCTGTGTATCCAAGGGCACGGGGACGGACGACAACTCATGCATTGGCGTAGCGGTCGGCCAGCAAGGGCCGAAGGGCGACAAGGGAGATACGGGACCCGTTGGGGCTACGGGACCCAAGGGCGATCCCGGTGCCAAGGGAGCCAAGGGCGCTACGGGGGACACCGGGCCAGCGGGTCCAACCGGTGCTCCGGGCCCGAAGGGGGACAAAGGCGACACTGGGTTGACCGGCGCGGCGGGACCCAAGGGGGATACTGGAGCAACAGGGGCCATCGGACCGAAAGGAGACAAGGGCGAGCCAGGTGAGGTCGGGCCCACGGGCCCTGCGGGGGCGAAAGGCGACAAGGGAGAACCTGGGCCAGTTGGACCACAAGGACCCAGTGGGATCGCGGGAGTCTCCTGTCCTGCGCGCATGTATCGTCATTACACCGGTTACACTTTGCTTTTGGGTGCTGGATTGGCGAGCGGGCGCGTGTTCCGGACTGTCTTTCCAGATGGTAACCCTTTCGCTGGGTCCCAAGTCGTTCAGTGCTGGGATGGGTCGCTCATCATAGGAACATCCCATGCTACGGCTGGCGGACAAATAGACCATGTATTCAATTAACTGACAGGTCCGGCTTGCCGCGCGGGTTTTCGCCGCTGCGGCCCCTGACTGGCGCCCGGTTCCCCCAAGCCGAGGCCAAAGGAGGAGAGCCAGGCGCTGGCAGCGACGGTGGAGGAGCCGAAGGAAGGAGAGGAGGCCGCGAGTAGGCTGGGCGTGGCTGCATCCGTACCTCTCCAGCACTCAGTTGACATAATCCATCTTATCCGACTCCAATAAATACGGGCACTTACGACCGTACGAAGTTTATCAGGTCCCAGTGAACCTCACTTCATGCATTCACACTGTTTCAAAGCAGGCCCGAATATTTCCCGAAGGGATTTTCCACTCGTGAGCCAATACTGAGCGGCGGCGGGAGCATTGGCATGACCCGGCTCGGATATTCCCGCGGTTGGAGATGCGCCATTGACGAGATTCCAGGCGGGCTTGACTACATAATATGCGGCATTTGATAGTCCAGGAACCAGGCCAGACCCAAAGCCCGCCGTACGAAGCATCCAATCCGCATCCACCGGCCCACCAATAGTCTCGAATGTGGCATTCAAGCCCGGCAACTCACTCCCATTCAGGGAGTTGTATGCCGACGAGAATAGAACCCCACGCGCACTCGACTGTTGGTCGTCAAATTCAAGCAGCCTCTCAAGACTCGCGCACTTGTCGCTGGTGACGGGCTTCAGCCCGCTTGGATCGATGTACTCGACCGGGTTGCCGCCGACATAGGCATAGAGGTTGGTGTCGCCCCCTCTGAAACGAATAGGATCCTTCGAGGTCCATCGCCCCACCTCCGCATCGTAGTCCCGGGCGCCAAAGCGAAGGAGCCGGGTGTCCTGGTCGTAGAGGCCGCCCGCGAAACCAAAGGGCTGGAAGCCCGGGTTGGAGTCAGCCAGCACCTCGCCGAAGGGGCCATACTCGATGGCCTGGGCCACCACGCCCGTGGAGGCGTCGACGACGAGGCGAATGCTGCCCAAGTGGTCGGTGAGCAGGCGATAGGTGACGCCGCCCTTCACCATGTAGTCCGGAACATGCCCCTGGCTGGCGTAGACGAAGCGAGAGGCCACGGCGCCCGCGCCGTCTAGCTCTGCCACCACACGCAAGGCCCCGTCATAGAGGAAGCCCTGCACCAGGGAGCCACCGAGACGCTTGCCCACCCTACGGTTGGCGGCGTCCACCACATAATCCACCTGGGTGCCGTCAGGCAGCTGTACATGGATGAGAGCGCCCAGGGCGTCATAGACATACCGAGTGGGTGAGGCCTCGGGTGTGCGCAGGCGCTGTTGCAACTCGCCATTGGGGCCGAAGGTATAGCTGGCGGCCCCGTGGGTTTGGAGTCTGTCCTGGGCGTCGTAGGTGGCGCCAAGAGTGGTGCCGCCCCGGGTGAGACTGGTGCGGTTGCCCTGGGCGTCATAGCCGTAGGTGGCATGGAGCACTCCATCGAGGGTTGCCGTGTGCAGGCGCCCAGCCTCGTCATAGGTATAGCCCCACGAGTGGGGGACGCCTGCCACCACTTCTGTCTTGGAGGAGATGCGCCCGGCGGCGTCCCTGTCCAGGGTGAGGTTATAGATGGAGGTGGTGCCGAAGGCAGCGGACAGCGTCCGCAGCTCGCCATAAGGGGTGTACTGCTGCTCCGTATTCACCTGGCCCAGGGTGGTGGAGGAGAGCAATCCATTGTCCGCCCTGCGCCCCAGCGACAGCACCCCAGCGGAGGTGAGCACGCCGTCGTTGTCGTAGCCATAGGCGAAGGACTGCCCCTGCACATTCAGGGTGCCGAGGGTGAAGTCCGGCGTATAGGTGTAGCCCACGCTCCCCTGCACCGCGCCACTCCATGCCACACTCCTCACCAGGGACCCGTCATAAGCGTAGGCCAAGCTGGGGCCCGTGCTATCCGTCAGGGAAGAAAGGCGCCCCTGGGCGTCATAGCCAAAGTCGACCGTGGTGCGAGCCGTGGTGAGGAAGTCCACCCGGCCCGCGTTGTCCCTTGTCACCCGGATGGTGGAGCCATCCGGCGAGGTGGCAGACGAGAGAGCGCCATCAAGGTCGTAGACGTATTCAGTGGGAGGTAGGGGTGTGGAGACGGAGGGCGGCGGCGGGGTGTAGCGGGCCGTGGTGTCCGCGGGAGTGTAAAGGAAGGCGTGAGCGGGCCGTTCTGGCGGCACCAGTTGGATGAGATTGCCGTGGGCATCGAAGGAGAAGCCCACCGTGAATCCTCCTGGCAGTTGCTGTGAAGTGAGGCGGCCCGCCGGGTCGTAGCTGAAGCCAGTGGTGCGCTGGAGGGGGTCCACCACCGTCTCCAGGTAACCCGCAGCGTTGTAGGCATAGGTTACCGCACGCTCCCCTTGGGTCACCGTCCAGAGGCGACCCTCGGAGTCATAGCTGTACTCCACCGGCAGCACCCCCGGAACCTCCTGCCGCACCAGCCTTCCCTTCTCATCGTAGATGGCGGTGGACTGGCGTCCCTCGGGACTTCTAGCACGGAGTGTGCGGCTCGCGGCTGTGTACGTGGATGTGTAGGTACGCCCATTTCGAGTGCGCGTGTCCACCAGGGTGCTGAGTTCCTGAAAGCGGTCGCCGTTAGCATAGGTAGCCACATTGCCGTGGGAGAAGGTGGAGGTGAGCCCACTCGGTAACTTCACCTGCAAAGAAGAGAAGAGCGGTGCCTGCATACCGAAGCGGGCATCCGGGCCCAGCACTTCGGTGGTGACGGTGCCATCTGGCGTCGTGATGGTCGTGGTGCTTCCGTCCAGCGCCAGAAGGCGCGACGTGACAGTGCCGTCCGGGGCTGTAGTGTAGCGCCTCTGTCCTCCTCCTGGCAGTTCCTGCACCTGGTAATGGGTGGTGGATCCCAAGGCAGTGGAGACAGCCACCGTATAGCCGTCCTCTGCGTTTGTCCGCGTCAATTGCTTGTAGCCCCCCCCCGGGTGGGTGTCTCGCTCCAGCTTGCCCTGAGCATCATAAGTGTACTGGTGTAGGCCCCCTCGGGCATCCCGCAGCGAAGAGAGGAGGCCATTGGACGCGTGCGTCAGGTCCACCGTTTCTCCCGCCGGGTTCGTCAGGGAGGCGAGATAGCCCTGGGCATTGAACGACAGGAGGGTTCGCTGGCCATGGGGAGCCACGATCGCCAGGGGCTTGCCCGAGGTGTCTCGCTCTACCCGGGTAACCAGTCCGTCCCCATCCGTTACCGAGGTGAGTAGCCCGTCCGTATTGTACTCAAATCGGTAGCGAAGCGCCCTTGTCAGCGCGTCCACGGTGCGAAGGTGTCGCCCCCCAAGTCCAAAGACGTACACCTCGCTGCCGTCCTCGGAGGTGACGGACACTTCGTCGACCGAGGTAAAAGGGGAGAAGCCCACGCGCCGAATGCGGTGGGTCCATTCGTCCGCGATATACAGGCTACCGTCTGGTCCCAGAGCGACATCGGCTGGAATGCCAAGAAGAGCTTGGGTGGGCGGCCCCCCATCGCCGCAAAAACAGGGGGTGCCTGTGCCTACCACGGTGGAAATAGTGCCTTTGGGGTCCACTCGCCGAATACGGTAGTTATGGGAGTCCGCGATATACAGGCTACCGTCTGGTCCCAAGGCGACACCCATTGGTTTAAGAAGAGCTTGGGTGGCCGGCCCCCCATCGCCGCCAAAGCCCCACGAACCCGTGCCCGCCACGGTGGAAATAGTGCCGTCCGGGCCCACGCGCCGAATGCGGCGGTTGGCATGGTCCGCGATATACAGGCTACCGTCTGGTCCCAAGGCGACACCCATTGGTTTAAGAAGAGCTTGGGTGGCCGGCCCCCCATCGCCGCCGAAGCCCTCCGTGCCCGTGCCCGCCACGGTGGAAATAGTGCCGTCCGGGCCCACGCGCCGAATGCGATTGTTGGTGGTGTCCGCGATATACAGGCTACCATCTGGACCCACGGCGACACCGCGTGGGTAGTAAACAAGGGCTTGGGTGGCCGGCCCCCCATCGCCACCGAAGCCCTCCGTGCCCGTGCCCGCCACGGTGGAAATAGTGCCATCCGGGCCCACGCGCCGAATGCGGCTATTGGCACGGTCCGCGATATACAGGCTACCGTCTGGACCCACGGCAACACCAGATGGCTTGCCAAGATGGGCCTGGGTGGCCGGCCCCCCATCGCCGCCAAAGCTCCACGTGGCAGTGCCTGCCGCGGTGGAAATACTGCCTCCTGTAGCCTGCTCCAAACGCCGCTCACCATTTCCGAGGAAGAGCATCTTCCCGCGTCCGTCCCACTGGTGGTGCGGAGAAAGCCGCCAGCCCCCGAGGTTTTCAGGGGTTTCACTCCATCCCCCCACTTGGGACTCCCACGTCTGCCAGAGCGTCATTTCCCTCTGCTGCCGATTGAAGATGGGCTCGGAGCCCGCGAGAGCGAAGGCTTGAGTGAACTCCGCAGGCTTCAAATAAACAAGCGGGTAGAGGTAGCCTGTTCTGCCCGTGACTGGCACCCCGCCTTGCACAATGCGGCCATACGCATCCTTCCCATCCCACGTAAAGGAAAGCGTCTGATGAGGAGCGGCTGGCAGGGCATGGGTGAAGAGCCTTCCCGCGACACTCACTTCGACGACAAAGGCCTCGACGGAGGGTGGCACCGAAGCACCGCTCACGGGGATGCGCAGGGTTTTATTGTCCGGCCCCTGCATCCGGTCACTCCGGTAGTGGAGGCGAAACGGCGTGCCCAAGAGGGGCAACGACTCACCCAGCGCCTGATTTTGGCAATCAATGACACTGCCGGACTGACACTCCGGCTTGTTCTCGGGCCCCTTCCGGGGCGCCGCGTTCGTCGGGGACCGGGCCCCGGGAGGAGGCCCGTAGGGCCAGTTGTAATCCCAGGGGGTGAAATGAGTAACCGGCACTCGCCACAGGCTCTTGCCCACGGGATAGAGGCTGGCCAACTGACGCTGCTCCGCCTCGGTGATGCCCAGCGCGGACAGGTCCGCCACGCTGTCCGGAAGTCCGTCTCCGGTGACATCCAGTTGCGCCACGCCGTCGATGACGCTGTGCACCTGGAGGATGCGGCCGTTGTCCGAGGGCAGCCAGACCCCTCGCCGCCGGTCGTAGTAGCCCGCGGGCACGGGGCCTCCCACGGGGAAGCCCAGGAAGTTGTCCACATAGGAGGCCACGGGCTGGGTGAAGCGCACCTCCTGGCTGTCCAGTGCCAGGGCCTCGTCCAGGGACAGTTCCACCGCGTAGGTGTAACCACTGGTGGGGGGCAAATGCGCCGGCATGGAGGCGGGCCCCGCCGCTCCCACCGTGTACTCGGTGGCGCGCACCGTGGCCGAATAGAGGGGCACCTCGTCCCCATTGGGCAGAACGGCCAGGGCCTGGGTGCCCGGGGCGAAGAGGAGGGTGGCCTGCCGGGTGCCATCCTCGTCCGTGACCGGGCTGCCTCGCGCCACCTGGAGGTTGGTGCTCGCGCCGGTGAAGTCCACGGGAGTGCCCTGGGGGTCCAACGGCACCAGCACCACGTCCGGCAGCCAGGCGAAGTCTCCCCAGGGGACTTGGAGCTGGCGCTGAGACGGCAGCAGACCCTCGGCCTCGTACCGCACGGTGAGCGGGCCCCCGCCATTCACGGCCAGGTCGAAGAGGCCGTCCTCGCGCGTGAGGGTATGGCCATACTCCGGATGGTCGAGCAGGGAGACGCGCACCCCCTCCAAAGGGTACCCTTGGCGTGAGAGCACCTTGCCGCGCAGCACCGTCAGGCGCCGGGGCTCCAGGGTGCCGGGGGCCACCCCCACCTGGATGGGGTTGTCTCCGGAATAGAGGAAGGAAACGGAGTCCTCGAAGGTCGGTACCGAGAGGGTGGGCAGAGGGGGAGCCACCTCCTCGGGATTGGGCGGCAGGTTGGAGGGGGGCACCTCCACTTGCAGGGCCGCCGCGGTCTCCTCTGACAGCGAGCCGTAGGTATTGCCTTGGTTGTCTTGCCAGGAGAGGGACACCTGGGCCTTCTGCGCCTGCCCGTCGAGGGCCCTCAGGCGCGCGGCGTACTCCGAGGCCCTTTCTCCCTCCTGCCTCGCGGGGAGGGGGGGCGCCGTCCAAGTCACCTCTTCGCGCCAGGTGGCGCCCGGAGCCAGCGCATTCAGGGGCACCTCCACCTGAGTGCTGTCGGGGAGCACCACCTTGACGCGTCCCGAGACGGCAGCCGCCGTGCCCACGTTGGAGGCCGTCAACGTGTAAGCAACCTCCTGGTCTGGCAATACCTGAGAGGGGCCCTCCAGGCCCAGGGTGAGGCGCGGCAGCACCAGTTGACTGGAGGAGGAAAGCGAGAGGGGCGCCCCCTGCGCTCCTTGGGAATCGGTGAAGTGCACTTGCCCCTGCGAGAGGAGGCGCTGGCTTTCCACTGTCTCCAGGCGCTGCTGGTAGGTGGCAGCCGACTCCCCTTCCCCGCGCGCCGCGACACCCGGCGCAGCCAGGCGGAACGTCACGGCGCGCTCCTCCCCAGCCGCCAAGGAGCCCACCACGGATTCAGCGGACGGCATCTGCGTCCCCTGAAAAACTTCTCCCACCCGCACATCCTTCGCGGGCACGGAGGACTCGTTGGAAAGCCGCACCTCCACTTCGAAGCCCTGCCCTGGCACCACCTCCATGGGTTGTGTCTGCGTTGCGACAAGGGAGGCCGACACCGGAGCGGCACGGTCACAAGCCACCGCCCCCACCAGCACCCACAGGACAAGTAAACGTAAAGGCGACGAAGCCATGCGGAATCCCCGTAGGTCGGCGCCTTCGTTCGCGCCGTGGTTGGGCACCATACAACGCTGGAAAGAGTACCACTCAGTGCCCTGCCTACTCGATCACCGCCCGTGTCGCCACAATAACATTAATGATGGACTCGACGCCAAGTTAGCTTAGCACAGGCGTGACACGGGTCAGCTCAGGAGGAAGAGATGCGACAGGTTTTCGGATGGATGCTGGTGTTGGTCCTTGGATGTGCCACAGGAAGAGTCAGCCAGGAGACTCCGGATGCGCGACTAGTGGAGGCGCAGGCGGATTTTGACACTGCGACGAAGCTCAAAGGCACGGGCGAGTATTCCAAGGCCTTTGCACGAGCCGAGCATGCGCTCGCGCTCCGAGAGGCGGCGCTCGGAACCACGCATCCAGACGTCGCCAGTTGCCTGGAGTTGATGGGGGACCTCCATCGGAGACAAGGGCACCTGAATCATGCCGAACCCCTCTTGAAGCGCGCACTCGCCATCTACGAAGCAGCCCGCGGCAAGAGTCATCCCGACGTCGCCGCCTCGCTCAACAGCCTCGCTGTCCTCTACTCCGACCAGGGGTTGTACGATCAGGCCGAACCCCTCTTCAGACGCGCGCTCACCCTCCGAAAGGCAACTCTCGGCCACAAACACCCCCTCGTCGCCGCCTCGCTCAACAACCTCGCTGCCCTCTACATGAACCAGGGGTTGTACAGCGACCGGGCCGAGCCGCTCTATTGGCGCTCGCTCGCTATTCGCGAGGCGGCCCTTGGCAAGAACCATCCCGACGTTGCCCAGTCGCTCAACAACCTCGCGAACCTTTACACACAACAAGGTTTATACGCTCAGGCCGAGCCCCTCTTCCTGCGCTCGCTCATCCTCCGCGAGGCGGCCCTCGGCAAGAGCCACCCCGACGTCGCCCAGTCGCTCGACAACCTCGCCAGCAGCTACGCACTGCAGGGGTTATACGACCGGGCGGAACCCCTCTTCCTGCGCTCGCTCTCCCTCCGCGAGGCGACTCTCGGCAAGAGCCACCCCCTCGTCGCCACCTCACTCGGCAACCTCGCCCAATTCCGTCTGGCCCAGCACCGCCTCGCCGATGCCCTGCATCTCTACACTCGCGCCTTCTCCATTTCCGAGCAGCGTCTGCGACGGGAGGCTATCGACTTCTCCGAGTCGCGCCTTTCCAGCTTCCTCCGCTATCTGCGTGCCTCCGAAGAAACGCTCTACGCCCTGCTTCGCGCCCACCCGGAGGATACCCACGCGCAACGTTTGGCCCTCAGTGCCGTACTTCTGCTCAAAGGCCGTTCCGTCGCGGAGACGGCCAACATCTCCCGTATCCAAAACCAGAGCCTGAGCTCTGCGGATCGCGACACCTTCGAGCGGCTTCGGGGCCTGCGCACCCAACTGGCCACCCTCTCGCTCGAGGGCCCCGGCGCACGTCCCACGGAGGCCTACCAACAACGGCGCCAAGCCCTGGCCGACGAGGGCGATTCGCTCGAAGCGGAACTCGCCAAACGCTCCGCACCCCTCCGAGCCCTCACCGCTCTACCGCCCCCCTCCCAAATCGTCGACCGCGTCGCCGCCGCCCTCCCCAAGGACGGCGCACTGGTCGAGCTCATCGCCTACAGGGACAGCCCCCTCGTCCCCAAACCTGGTACGCCGCTCTCAGAGACTCCCAGCCAATCGCGCTACCTCGCGCTGGTGCTCTTCCCCGATGACTCCACCCGAGCCGTGGACCTCGGCCCCGCCGCTCCCATCGACGCCGCTACTTCGCGTCTGCGCGATGCCCTCGCCCACCGCGACGACTCCTACCAGGCCACGGCCCAGGAGCTTTACCGGCTCGCCTTCCAGCCCCTACGGCGCCTCCTCGGCTCCACTCGCCGCATCCTGCTGTCTCCCGACGGCCAACTGGGCCTCGTCCCCTTCTCCGCCCTTCACGACGGCCAAGGCTTCCTCCTGGACTCCTTCGACTTCACCTACCTCACCTCGGGCCGCGAACTGCTGCCTCGGCCCCAGGAGAGCGCCCCCGCCACCTCCGTCGTCGTCCTCGCCGACCCCGACTTCTCAGCTGCCCCTCCCTCCGCGCCTTCCGACTCACGCGACTCAGCCCCGCCCTCCGACGCCCTCGAGCGCTTCTTCTCCTCCTCCTCGCGCGCGGACCTGCCCAGAAGCTCCTGGGTGCCACTGCCGGGCGCGCGTGAAGAAGCCCGGGATATTCAGCGCCTGATGCCGCAGGCCCAGCTCTTCCTCGGCCCCGAAGCCACCAAGGAGCGCCTGCTGCACCTGCCCACCCCGGGCATCCTCCACCTGGCCACCCATGGCTTCTTCCTCGGCAACGCCCCCCCCTCCGCTTCGGGCTCCCTGAGCGCGGGCGTCGTCGAGACTCCGAGCGGCTCCCCTCGGCCCCAGAAGGAGCGCCTGCTGAACCTGACCACCCCAGGCAGCCTCCACTCGGCCGCCCATAAATTCTTCCTCCGCAACGCCCCCTCCTCCTCGGGCTCTCGCAGTGCGTTCCCCATGGATACCCTGAGCGGCCTCCCCCCGCCCCAGCAAGAGCCGCTGCTCAACTCCGGCCTCGTCATGGCTGGCGCTCGCGCCACGGACCTGGGCGCCTCCGCGCCCCGTGCCGACGCCACTCTGGTCACCGCGCTGGAGCTGGCCGGGCTCGACCTCTGGGGCACCCAGCTCGTCGTCCTCTCCGCCTGCGATACCGGCCGCGGCGAAGTCCACCTCGGCCAAGGCATTTACGGCCTGCGCCGCGCCCTCGTGGTGGCTGGGGCCGAAACCGTGGTCATGAGCCTGTGGAAGGTGAACGACGACTCCACGCACCTGCTCATGGACTTCTACTACCGCAACCTCCTGGCCGGTCAGGGCCGGGCCTCGGCCCTGCGCGAGGCCATGCGCTCACTGCGCGCTTCCCATCCCCATCCTCATGATTGGGCTCCCTTCATCGCCCTGGGCAGCGATGCCCCTCTGCACGCCATCACCCCTTCCGCGCCTCGGACTCCGAAACCATAGGCCTCTTCATCTGGCGCCGCCGCGCGGGTTGTGCTCAATCCACGAGGGCATGAAAGCGGGTGGTCGAGTGCCCATCCAGAGACCGAGGGGCGGAGGGACGCGCGTCCCTCCGCTCCGGAGAGCATTACCCGAAGAGATTGCCGATACCGATGGCCAGGATGAAGACGTCCAGGCGTGCCTTCATGAAGTCCTTCTTCGTCGAGATCGTCTCACCCAGGATCTGGGTGTAGTCCGCGTCACCCACGTGATTGGGCCAGAAATCGGAGTCCCCCTCGTGTGTGGGATTGCCGGTGAGGGCGAACTCGAACCAGTACTGGTTGACGCGTTCCTGGAAGGCCCTGCTCTCGTCGTCGAAGAAGCCCTGGTTGGGCGGGCACATCTCGGCCGTCCCGAAGACATAGGGGATATCGGAGCCGTGGCCGACGCCAAAGGGGTTGCGCGGGCGCAACAGGGGCGTGGTGTACTCGAAGTAGTAGCGCCAGGTCTTCTCGCGCTTGCCGTGCTGCTGCCCGAGCAGGCGGGGCACCACGGTGAACAGCAGATCCCGGCACACCTGACGGCCCAGCTCCGCGTCGTCGTTCTTGATGTCGGGGTAGAGCGGCCCCACGAAGATGAGGTTCTCCCTCAGCTTCTTGATGACGTCGACCGGATTGATGCCGAAGTCACTCACCACGCTCGAGTCGAAGCTGGTGTTGCCGAGGATGAGGGGCAACTTCGCCTCGGTGCCCGCCTTGAAGGTATCGGCGATGGACTCGGAGAGCACGATGTCTCCAATGATGGCCACGGGCGCGTTGGAGATGGGCGTCTCCTTGGGCTTCTCCGGCACGAGGGACCAGAGCGTGCTCGCGTCCAATTTCCGGAGCTGCTCGGCCGTGGCGCCCTTGCCCGGCAGGCCCGCGAGCGTGGCGAAGTTGATGCCCCGCTCACGCGCCTTTTCCTGAGTGGCCTCGGGCAGCCCATACACGCTCTGGGCGATGCCCTTGTGGAAGAGCCCCTTGGCCAGCGGCGTGGAGAACAGCGCCAGCACGCTCTTGCCGCCCGCGGACTGGCCAAAGATGGTCACATTGTCCGGATCGCCACCGAACTGGGCGATGTTGCGCTTCACCCACTGGAGCGCGGCGATCTGATCGAGCAGGCCGAAGTTGTTGATCGGCTTGTCGGGATTCTCCGCGTCCAGGGCGGGGTGCGAGAAGAAGCCCAACTGCCCGAGGCGGTAGTTGAGCGTGACCACGATCGCGCCCTTCCTCACCAGGGGCGAGCCGTTGTAGACCGGCAATCCGCCCGCGCCGATGATGTAGGCACCGCCGTGGATCCACACCATGACGGGAAGGCCGGAGGGCTTGGTGTCGTCCGACTCGAACGGGGGCATCCAGACGTTGAGATAGAGGCAGTCCTCACCGAGCGGTTCGGGATCCCCTCCCCCACTCTTCCTGCACTCCTCCGCGTTCTGGAAGGACGAGGGACCGTACTCCGTCGCCTGATGCACGTCCGGCCAGGGGGTAACGGCCTCGGGCGGGCGCCAGCGCAGGCTGTCCACGGGCGGCTTCGCGTAAGGGATTCCCTTGAACACGAAGACATCGTTCTCGACGATGCCCTGAACGGAGCCCTCCTGTGTCTGGACAACCGGCGTGCTCTTGTTCGTCATGGATGAAACCTTTCCGGGGAAGCGAGTGGCGCGCCTATAGCTAGCAACCCGCCGCGGAAGGAGTGCATCATCATTTCGCTGAATTGACAGATGGGGGAGACTGTGCAGCGCTTCGCGACAGCGTCAGCACCCCTTGGGCGAAGAGCCCCTGCAACAACTCCAGCTCCCGAGCCAGCGAGGGCCGGGCCAGCACCTGTCCGGCTCGCAGGCCCCGCACCTCCGTGAACAGCGCCAGCGCCTCGGGCGACAGATGCGTGTCCTGGAAGTCCGAGACGACGTGCCCCTCCGCATCCATGTCCCGCACGAGCGGACTCAGCCGGAGCTCCAGTGCCTCGAAGGGCTCCGGCGGGGGCAAGGGCTCGTGGAGGCGCCGCACGCCTTCACGCAGGCTCTCGGCGAAGCGCTCCCGCGTGAAGGTCCGCCGCAGGTACGCCCCGCCCTCGCGGCACCCGGCCTCGACGGCCTCACGCGCCTGGGGCTCCCACGACGCCTGGAAGATGCGCGCGGCCATCCCCGCGAGGTCCCCTGGCGCGCCTACCTGGAGTCCGTGACCCGGCGGCAGGACATGCCGGAGGTTGCCCAGGCCCGGGGTGTAGACGGGGCACCCGTGGAACACCGACTCGAGCACGGTGAAGCCAGACGCATCCGGCGCCACCGGGCAGGCCAGTCCGAAGCGCGCCCGCTGGAACAACTCCGCGCGCGCCGCCCGGCCGAGCTCTCCCACGGGGATGAGCACGTCCTCCAGCGCGAGCCCGAGCCTCTGGAGCCCGCCCCGGGCCTCGTCCGCCCCGGAAGCGCCATGGGCGAGCGCGAAGGCCTCCGCCGTCACCGCCAGGCGGAAGCGCCGTCCCCGCCTGTGCTCCAGCGACAAGCCATTGAGCCCCACCAGGAGAGAGAGCAAAGCCCGCCAGTCCACCTCGCCGGGCTCCAGGGCGTGCCCCACGACGTCCTCGCCCGCGTCCAGCGCCCGCTGGAGCGCGAGCGGCAGCGCCTCCCCTCCCCCACCCTCCCCGCCTTCAGGGGCGTCCACCCAGGGCAGGGCCGGCGTCAGACGGTCCACCACCTGGAAGGCCTCCGGCAGGAGGCAGCGGCGCCGGCGCCAGTCCGGCAGCGCCAAGAGCGAGGTGAGCACGTCCGCCATGTAGGACGAGAGCACCCAGTAGCGATCGATGAGGGGATTGCCCAGCCACGTGGCCGGTGAGCCGGAGAGCCCGTGGAACAGGACGGCCGTTCGCCGGGCGTGGACCTTGCTCGGCGGGCAGATGCCCAGACCGCGCTCGCAGTAGACGGCGAGCTCCGCGGGCACTTCTCCCCGGAGCCGCCGGACGCGCTCCGCCGAGGCCAGGGGAATGAACGCGTCTCCCGGAACCGGACACCGCCGGAAGTACCCCTCGCACGTGTAGCCCAGGTGCGTGAGGCCCTCGGAGAGGAGGCCATTGATGAAACCCGGAGCGCCGCGACGCGGCTCCGCATCCATGAGCAGGGTGGCACGCCCGAGCACGCGCTTCTCCATGAACTCCATCATTCGCAGTGAGTCCGTGAATGTTGTATTAACATAAAAATCCCGCCACGGTACTTGCCCACCCGCCCATGACCGCATCCCATCGCCCCGAGCCCGCCGCCCTCTCCGACTCCGACACGGCCATCTTCGAGCGCCGTGAATCCAACGTCCGGCTGTACTGCCGCTCGTTCCCGACGGTTTTCACGAAGGCCAAGGGGGCGCACCTGTTCGACGCCTCGGGCCGCGACTACCTGGACTTCTTCTCCGGGGCGGGCGCGCTCAACTACGGGCACAACAACGAGCACATCAAGCGCAAGGTCATCGAGTACCTGGAGTCCGACGGCATCGTGCACGCGCTGGATGCCTTCACCGACGCCAAGCGCGCGTTCCTCACGCGCTTCGAGGAGACGATCCTCGGGCCGAGGCAGCTCGACTACCGGGTGCAGTTCTGCGGCCCCACGGGCACCAACGCGGTGGAGGCGGCGCTGAAGCTGGCGCGCAAGGTGACGGGGCGCACGGGCATCATCGCCTTCTCGGGCGGCTACCACGGCATGACCATGGGCAGCGGCTCGGTGACGAGCAGCCGTGGCGTGCGCAAGGCGATGGGCGTGCCCCTGGCCCACACCACCTTCGTCCCCTACCCCGACGGGCCCCAGGGCGCCTTCGACTCGCTCGCCTACCTCGAGCGGCTGCTCGCGGACAGCTGCTCCGGCGTGGACGTGCCGGCGGCCGTCATCGTCGAGACGGCGCAGATGGATGGAGGCGTGTACGTGGCCTCGCCCGAGTGGCTCCAGGGCCTGCGCAAGCTCACGAGCGCGCACGGCATCCTGCTCATCTGCGACGACATCCAGGTGGGCTGTGGGCGCTCGGGCCGGTTCTTCTCCTTCGAGCGGGCCGGCATCGTTCCGGACCTGGTGACGCTGTCCAAGTCCATTGGCGGCTATGGCTTCCCCATGGCGCTGCTGCTGATGCGCGCGGAGTTGGATCAGTGGAGGCCGGGCGAGCACACCGGCACCTTCCGCGGCAACCAGGTGTCGTTCGTGGCGGCCACCGCCGCGCTCGACTTCTGGGCCACCGAGGACTTCCGGCAGGGGTTGGAGCAGCGCTCCGCGTTCTTCTCGGGACTGGCGCACCAAGTGGCGCCCCAGGACGAGGTGCGGGGCCTGGGCATGGTGTACGGCATCGACGTGGCGAAGCGGGGCGGCGCCGAGCGGGCCCAGCGCGTCCAGGCCCTGTGCTTCGTGCGCGGGCTCGTCATCGAGACGTGCGGCCGCGAGGACACCGTCATCAAGCTGCTGCCCCCCATCACCACGGGCAACGCGGAGCTGAAAGCCGGCTGCGACATCCTCGCGGGTGCCCTGCGCGACGCCTGAGCGCCGTCAGGGGGGCCTGACGGGGGCCGCGGATTGCCGCACCGGTGCGGCGAGCGCGGCCTCCCCCCTCGGTGGCTCGCACCGGGAGTGACGGACAGCCGACCATGCCAGGATGCGGATGAGGAGACCATGGTCGTCCAGGCCAACAAGACATCGGCAGACCTCGAGCCCCATGGAGGGAAATGAGGGTGGGAGATGACCCACGTCTCCGCCTCCGCGGCGTTCCAGACCCCCGGGTGTTGCGTCTCGGAGGACTCGGAGGACCTCCGCGCCCGCGTCGCCAGCTCCTCGCGCGCGAGGTGTTCCGCGTCGTCTTCTACATGCCACACGATCACCCCGACATCGCCCTCGGGGTGAGCCATGCCCTCGATAGCTACCTGCGCGCCGTGGGCGAGGGGCCCCAGCGCATCCACTCCGTCAGCCTCAACCATGACGAAGGCGCCCCCCTGACGGAGGAGCGGTGGAGTTGGGTGCGCCGCCTTCTCCACGAAACACGGCCCTGGTCCTTCCCGGACGATTACGAGGAGTGGGAGCGCGGGGACATCGAGAAGCGGCGCTTCGAGCGGGGACTGCTCTTCACCGGAGGCTTCGGCATCCGCAATGGCTACGAACTCGAATACAAGGCGCGCATTCCGTGGCGGCCCGCTCCCGAGCGGCCATTCGTGAGCCTGCTCACGGCGACGCTTCCCATCGAATACCTCGAGGAGCAGGGGCCAGGACGGGTGCGCCAGCTCGCCTTCGACATGGCCTCCCAGCTCCGTTTCGCCTCTGGACACGCGGGACTGGCCCTGCGGCTCCATGGGTCGCTTCCGCCCATGCACGACGCCTTCCGCGCCGAAGCACTGCGCTACCCAGGCATTGATCTCCGTGAAGCCTGGGGCCACGAGGAATGGATGGGCTGTCGAGTGGATGGCGTCCACTGGCTCAACTTCATCGGGCCCCCTGCCCTCTCCCAGCTTGGCGGCGCGACGGCCCTGCGCCCCCGGCTGCACGCGGCCGAAACAACGGTGGTGGAGCTGGACGCGGAACACGTCGTTGTCTGTCTGGGAGAGAGGCCGGACGCGGGAGACCCGACCACCGGGAAGACCCTCCCCGCGTATCGCGAGTTCGCCCAGGTGATGGAGCCCTGGCTCGAACCGCGACCCTCGCGGCCACCGTCATGGCGCTTCACGGAGGCAGAGGCCCGACGCTGGTGGAGACGCTTCCTCGACTGAACCCACGACCGGTTCAATAGACAATGAAGTCGAACTTCTCGACGACGGTCCTGAGTTCTTCTGGAGCCGTGTCGAAACGCTGGGCCACGGCGGGCGCGAAGTAGGTCACCGCCCGGGTGGCCGACGGACGATTGTGCAGCTCCTCGATGATGACACGGCCAAACCGGCCCGGCCATTGGACGGCGCGCAACTCCTCGGCCCTGCCAATGGGGTCCAGGATGGTGAAACACGGCCATTTGGGAAAGCGCAGGGTCGAGGGATCACACCCCATGATGCGGCACCCATCCAGGCGGGCCTCGGTGAAGTCACAGTCCTCGATGGAGCCGTGCTGTAACTCCGGTTCACTCCCATACTCAGGCCAGTGCCCGAAGTCGCATCCCGACAGGCGTCCCTTGAACCGGCATCCTTTCAGCGAGGCTCTTATCCACTGCTGGTGGTTCTTCAACTCCTGCTTCACCTCGAACGTGCAGTCGATGAACCGGGCCTGGTTGATGAACAGGCGGCTGGCGGGCACCTTGAGGATGATGGTGCAGTTGCGCAGGGTCAGGTTGGGACCCAGGAAGTAGTGCGCGCTCTTGTCCACCACCTCGAAGCGCTCGTTTTCAATTTCCTTGTCCTCGATGATGAGGTTACCGAGCCGATCCATGGCCGCCCCTTTCAAAAGGTGAGCATCCGGAAGAACTCGCCCGCCATGCGGCGGCCATGCCGTGCCAGGTTCGACTCCGACCCAGAGAGGATTTCGTACTGATAGCCACCCGGCGAGAGGTCAACCACGTCAACGCCCTGCTGGTTGAAGCGATAGAGTCGTTGAAACTGCCTTTTGACCGTTTCGTGCACGTAGCGCCCTCGGGCCTCGCGCTCCAATAGTCGCGCCAGCCAGTACCTGCCCTTGTCCAGGGCATCCTTGATGGCGCCCGCCTCGTTGTCCGAGAGCTTGTCGGGCCCCCATTCCCTCGCCGCCCGAGTCACCGCCTCCTGCAACTGGTCCCCGACCTTGTCCTGGGCGGGGATGTCCCCCACCGACTTGCCGCGCGGCAAGTGCCAGCGCTGGCCATTGCCCAATTCCACCTGCCGGTTGCCGCCCCGGTGGCGCAGGACAGTCGCAGGGGAGCGCCCTCCGGGAGACTGTCCCGATCCGCCTCCCCTCCCCTTCTTGAGCATCGCCACCGCCAGCGGGCCCTGGGGGGAAGCCGCCACCGTCTCCACGACCTCCACCGCCGCGGCCAACGCCCCTTCCCCTGCCACCACCGTCCCCACCTGCCGGACTTCCTCCAGGACAGCGGCCCCTCCCTGCGCCTCCCACTGCGCCTGCGCCAGGCCGTAACCCGGCAGCGAGCGCACCTTCGCCGCCACCTTCCCCAGCGAGTGCCCCGTCAGCGTCGCCACCGCCAGAATCATCGCCCTCGCCGCGTCCTGGCCCAGCACCTTCCCGAAATCCGATCCCGCCGCGCGCAACTCCTCGAAGGTACTCGCCTCGTGAGCCGCGTTCGCCATGTGGCTCCACCCGTCCATCAACCCATACACCGTGTCCCATCCCAACCACGCCACCAACATCACCGTCAGGCTCGCGGCCACCGCCTTCATCGTCGGCTCGGGTACCAGCCACATCATGCAGTAGAGCGCCACCGACCAGACGACCAGGGACACGAGAGCGCGCGTGTCCAGCAGCTCATTCGCCAGGGCCTCGCGCGTCTCGTCCAGCACCGAGCCGAACGCCAGCGCCAGCGCCAACGTCCGCCGGTCGTCCGTGCGCAGGTAGGGCCCGTCCTCCAACAGCCCCAGGCAGTCTCCCCCTCCTCGGTGCCCACACCATGCCAGATACCTGGCTCGCAGGGCCTCATCCGCCTCCGGAGTGAGGCGCACCGGGCCCGACTGGGCCAGGGGCACGAAGGAGTACGTCCGCTCCCGGTAGCCCTCGAGCAACCATACCCCCGCCATCGCGACGGTCTCCACGTCCTGCCGCGACGTCCCCGGCACCGCCAGCCATTCGAGCGCGGCCTCTCGTGGACTCCCCGTTGGCCTCACGTCTCGTGCGAGCCTTTGGATGGCTCGCTTGAAGTCCGCCTGGGTGATGGGCACCGGCCGGGTCGCCACGGCGCCCAGTTCCATCCACTCCAGGGCATACACCCTGGCCGACTCGGCTCCGGGCTCCCCGGTGCGCCCCCCTCGCCCCACCGGGCCTCCCCCACGGCCGCCCGCGACGCACGCCGAGTGCAGACAGAGCACGAGAAGAAGCCAGCCGCCCAGCAGGCGGCGAAACCCCGCTCCCTCCAATCGCGAACGCTCTTCTCTCACGGGCAAGCCGCACCTCCTCCTCTCTATCTGGACACGCCAGATTCCATTCGAGGGCCATCCGCGCCGTCAAGGATCCCTGAATCGCACCTGTTCGCATCAGTCGAGGAAGCGGCGCCACCAGCGGCGCCATTCCTCCGCGTCGGAGGCCTTGTCCTGGGAGGAGCTACGTCCAGTGCCGGGGTAGAGTCGTCCTTTCGAAGGGGTTGCTCCATCGCGAAGCTATCGGGGGACGTCCGTGCTCAACGCCTGTCGGTATCACCGCGGACCGCGCCCCCTGCTGGGCGGCTGGTTTCTCCTCGTCCTCTTCCTTCAATCCGCCTGCGCCACGGGCGCGCCTTGGGGCAGCCTCACGACGGGCTATCGCCACCAATCGCTCACGCCCCCACCCGCCCCGAAAGAGCCGGGCCTCGAGTGGGCCACCGCGTATGCGGTGGACTTCCTGGAGCCCGGCGCCGTCTCCACCCGGCCGGTCCCCATCCACAAGGCTGAATTCCAGCAGGCCTTTCTGCGACTGTCGCGCGACGTGCGGCTGGCGCGGAAGAGTCCTCGGGAGGCCGCGCATGAGCTGCTGCGCCTCTTGCCAAACCCACACGAGCCGCCAAGGGTGACAGCCCAGGGAGACTGGACGCTGGAGACGTTCCGCGAACGGGGCTACACCTTCCTCCCCGAGCGTCAGGAGGGGGCTGTGGTCCTCACCCCGCTGGCCGAGGACGCCCTCAAGGACAAGTACCTCCAATGGTGTGGGCACCAGGGGGGCGGCGACTGCCTGGGCCTGCTGGATGACGGCGACTGGCTGCGCACCGATGACCGGCGCACGCTGGCGCTCGCCATGGCCCTCGGCTCGGTGCTCGATGAGACGCGCAACGCCCTGGCGAGCGAGCTGCTGGATGAGCGGGCACTCGTGTCCCTGGTCGTCTGGACGGTGGCCCTCTATGCCATGATGTGGCTGGTGCCCGAGCCGACGACCAAGGCCATTGCCGCCGGCATGACCCTCCTCCTGGTGGGCTACCTGGGCCTCAACACGATGTACGGGCTCATGGACGGGTGGGCCCGGATGGCGAACGCGGCCCACGAGGCCACCACCTTCGAGGAGCTGCGCGCGGCGGGAAAGACATTCGGCGAGGTGCTGGGCGAGAACGCGGCCCGGGCCATGATTCTGGCGGTGGCCTCGCTCGCCGGGCACACGCTGGGCCAGGTGGCCGCCCGGGTGAAGTCGCTGCCGGGCTACCGCCTGGCGGGCGCACAGTGGGAGGCCCAGGGAGGGGCCGCCGTCCTGGGGCGGGTGGAGGCCTCGCGGACGGCGCTCGCGCAAGAGGGCGCCCTGGCCAGGGCCGTGGTGGCGGTGGAGGCGGTGGCCACGTCCCCACAGGGCCCCCTGGCCGTGGTGATGCTCAAGAGGGGGCCGGGCCGTGGGGCGGGACGGGCTCCCGGGGGCCGCTCCTCCGCGACCGTCATCCGTCACCAGGGTGGGAACCAACAGGTGGAACTCAGCGACGGCCAGCGCTGGCACTTGCCTCGCGGCAAGTCCGTGGGAGACATCCCCGCCCAGGATAAGGTGGGGGACCAGTTGCAGGAGGCGGTGACCCGGGCGGCGAACGAATGGGGGCCTGACAGACTCAGCCCCCGGGAGAGAGGAGCCATCAACGATGCCCTCAAGAAGGGGGAGTATTGGCTGGCGCGGCTGTTGGAGCGCGAGGCCCGGGGACGCTACGTGCACGCCCGGCTGAAAGAACAGTTCGACGGACTCCTTCGATTCAACCAACGAGGCGTTGATGTGGTTGACCTCTCTCCGGGGGGCTATCAGTACGAGATTCTCTCCGGCTCGGAGTCGAACCTGGCACGGCATGGCCGCCGCATGGCGGGCGAGTTCTTTCGGATGCTGACTTTCTAGGAGGGCTGTCCATGGGGTGGCTCACCAACGTCGTCTTCAAGGACCAAGACATCCAGAACGAGCGGCTGGAGCTGACGGACAAGAATTCGCTCTACTTCCTGAGCACGGGCCTGACGCTGCGCAACTGCACCGTTGTCCTGAAGGTGTCCGCCCGGAATCTGGTCATCAAGCAAGCACGCTTCATCGACTGCACGTTCGAGGTGAAGCAGGAATTGAAGAATCACCAGAGCTGGGTCAGTGCCTACCTGAAGGGCTGTCGCTTCAAGGGACGCCTGTCGGGATGTGACTTCGGGCACTGGCCCGAGTACGGGAGTGACCCGTGGTACCAGCACGGATTCATCGAGGACTGTGACTTCACCGAGGCCCGCCTGGATGGGTGCCGCTTCCATGGCTGTGACCCTGGCACGCTGCGCTTTCCCAAGTGGCCCTGCTTCACCTTCCTGGACCCCATTGGCAGAGCCCATGAGCTCAACCGCGTCCAGTGGCCGGGACGATTTGGCCCCGTGGTCGTCGAGGATCTGCACGCTCAACCTCCTTCAACCAAGGCCCTGACCTTCTTCGCCCCAGCCGAGGCGAAGCGGTATGACACCACCCCGGAAGCACTCCGGGCCGTCATCGAGCAGTTCGACTGCATCCTCCACTGAGCGGTCGCGCCACGGCACGGCACCCGTCCATCTCCATCAGTCGAGGAAGCGGCGCCACCAGAGGCGCCATTCCTCCGCGTCGGCGGCCTTGCCCTGCTCCGCGAGGTAGCTCCAGGGGAATGGCTCCAGCCAGGGCTCCATCACCCGCGCGAACTCACGGTACGCGGGAAGCGTCTCGCCATGAGCCAGATCCCCCGCCTCGGGCCCCGGCCCCAGCGTCACGAGGACGCGCTCGGAGTCCAGTTCCCGCAGCTCCATGGAGGAACCAAGCCGGGCACGGAGACCCGCGGCGCCTCCCAGCGCGGACAATACGGGCGGGCCGAGGAAATTCATCCAGTGGACGCCATCCACCTGGAGGCCTACCTCGTCGAGAATGCCCGCTTCGCGAACATCGAAGCCGGGATAACGGAAGATCAACGGGCGCAAGGCATCGAGCCGTCCGAGCCGGGGCGGGGCGACGTCCAGGGCGAGCCCGGCATGCCCGGAAGCGAAGGGAAGACGCGAGGCCAGCTCGAAGGCAAGCGCTCCCAGGAAGCCAGCCCCCCGCTCCTCGAGGTACTCCGTGGGCAGGGTCGCGCGGAGCACACTCGCCCTGCCGGCCGGGGCCTCTCGCCAGGGTATGCGCGCGTGGTACTCGAAGGAAAAACCACTGTCTTGTTCGCCGTAGAGGCCCAGGTAGAAGGCCTCCTCACGCGAATAGTCCTCCGCGTATCGGCGCTCTTTCGGATTCAGGGCGGCCCGGATGACCTCCCAACCCCTGTCATCGAGCGCATCCAGTTCCCAGTCACAACACGTGTACCGCGACAGCGCGCCCGGGCGATCGTCGACCACGCGCAAGTATCTGTCCAGCGCATGGGACACGGCCGCGGCGATGTCGAAATGGTCGTGGGGCACGAAGAAGACCATCCGCACGACATCACGCACGAGGAGACGGTCCCAATAGCTGACTCCCTCCCCTGTCTCGGGAGTCCACGACGAATAGGCAATGGGTCCTGGGATTCGGACTCGCGGGCGGATGAGCGTCATGGAGTCATCGACTGGCGAACGATGGCACGCTGTGGAGTCACGAGGGCGGTTGGACACGCATGAGGCAACGGCGGGTTTCGGTGATTACACGGAGTTGAAGCCCATTCCGTCAAGATGTTCGTCGTCTCGACGGAGAAGAACCCGACGTGCACAACGCCTTTCGGCATCTCGGCCAGGGGAACCGGCCCGCTGCTGGAAGAGCTTGGCGAGTTTCCCGTGCTCAACGCCTTTCGGCATCACGGCCAGGGGAACTACCCAGTGGGAGAAAGAGATCCGCAAGGCCACCAAGTGCTCAACGCCTTTCGACATCACTGCCAGGGGAACGCATGCGCTAGATGTGCATCGCGTTGACGGGCCGGGAGTGCTCAACGCCTTTCGGCATCACGGCCAGGGGAACAACTGCGCCTGCGTCGTACAACCCAAAGGCTCGAAGTGCTCAACGCCTTTCGGCATCACGGCCAGGGGAACCTCGCGGCTGCAAGGTGTGGGCGGTGGGCACCGAGTGCTCAACGCCTTTCGGCATCACGGCCAGGGGAACGAGATTGCCGCGGTGGTCTCCGCCGAAGATCCCAGTGCTCAACGCCTTTCGGCATCACGGCCAGGGGAACGTGCGACGCCTACAGCGCGGCGCGGGGGAAGGCCCGGTAGTGCTCAACGCCTTTCGGCATCACGGCCAGGGGAACCACCAGGGCCTGGCGCGCAGCACCGCGGGCTCCGTGTGCTCAACGCCTTTCGGCATCACGGCCAGGGGAACCGACGAGCCGCGCTTGAATCTGCTTGCGCTCGGTCAGGTGCTCAACGCCTTTCGGCATCACGGCCAGGGGAACCCACATGCCCATCACGCTCCGGAGCCTGAGCCCCACGTGCTCAACGCCTTTCGGCATCACGGCCAGGGGAACGTCGGTGTCCTCATCCACCAGGCGTACGGCAACATGTGCTCAACGCCTTTCGGCATCACGGCCAGGGGAACAACGATGACCTGAACGGGAAGATTCAGTTCTGGGAGTGCTCAACGCCTTTCGGCATCACGGCCAGGGGAACGCGCGCTTGTAGTCGACGTGCCCGCGCTCCAGGCCATGTGCTCAACGCCTTTCGGCATCACGGCCAGGGGAACCAACGTTTCGGCGCCGACATCATCGAGGATGGTGAGTGCTCAACGCCTTTCGGCATCACGGCCAGGGGAACCGTTGACCCCGAGACGTGGAGTGCCAAGTACAAGTGCTCAACGCCTTTCGGCATCACGGCCAGGGGAACTTGGCCTTCCTCAAGGAGTACGAGGAGATCTACGCGTGCTCAACGCCTTTCGGCATCACGGCCAGGGGAACTCGCCAAGAACAGTTTCACGCACACGCTCGGCCAGTGCTCAACGCCTTTCGGCATCACGGCCAGGGGAACTGAAAGGCCAAGCAGTGACTGTCATGGCATGTTGAGTGCTCAACGCCTTTCGGCATCACGGCCAGGGGAACCATCCACGTTTCCTCCTTCATCACCTTGTGCACGAGTGCTCAACGCCTTTCGGCATCACGGCCAGGGGAACCTGGAGAGGGTGGCCATGAGGATGAGCGCTCGAGTGTGCTCAACGCCTTTCGGCATCACGGCCAGGGGAACTCGCCTCCGAGCTCGCGGACCATCTGGCTCGGTGTGTGCTCAACGCCTTTCGGCATCACGGCCAGGGGAACCCCGGCGTCCCAGCTCGTCGGCCGCTACTGGAAGTGCTCAACGCCTTTCGGCATCACGGCCAGGGGAACGGGCCCTGAGCCGTTCCCGGTCAACGCATTGAACGTGCTCAACGCCTTTCGGCATCACGGCCAGGGGAACCTTCGATCTCGACGCGAGGACGATCATTACCACGTGCTCAACGCCTTTCGGCATCACGGCCAGGGGAACTGCGCAACCACACCTTGCGCCGCTCCAGACGCTTCGGTGCTCAACGCCTTTCGGCATCACGGCCAGGGGAACGGTCAGGGTCTCTTCGTAGCTCGCGGTCATGACCTGCGTGCTCAACGCCTTTCGGCATCACGGCCAGGGGAACCGTACGGCGACGGCATACCGGAGTTCGTGGACCAGTGCTCAACGCCTTTCGGCATCACGGCCAGGGGAACGGTTGACGATTTCGGTGGCCACCGCCGTCGACAGCCCGTGCTCAACGCCTTTCGGCATCACGGCCAGGGGAACAAGTACACCTCCATGCTCCGCCAGCGCCGGTGGAGGTGCTCAACGCCTTTCGGCATCACGGCCAGGGGAACACCTCGGCCTGGAGGCGCGTCAACAAGGGCTCGCAGTGCTCAACGCCTTTCGGCATCACGGCCAGGGGAACTGGGTCTCCACCCAGCGGCTCCAACTCCAGCTCCAGTGCTCAACGCCTTTCGGCATCACGGCCAGGGGAACGGGCTCCTCTGCGGGGCGCAAGATGAGCAAGCTCACGTGCTCAACGCCTTTCGGCATCACGGCCAGGGGAACCACCGTGGCAACAGCCCCGGTCGACGAATTCACCAGTGCTCAACGCCTTTCGGCATCACGGCCAGGGGAACCTCGACGTGCGCGACGAGCGCATCCACTCCACCCAGTGCTCAACGCCTTTCGGCATCACGGCCAGGGGAACGACCACGTGGAGCGATGGGACCTTCGCGAAGAAGTGCTCAACGCCTTTCGGCATCACGGCCAGGGGAACCATGGCCTATCAGGATAACGTCGTCGAGGAGGCCATGTGCTCAACGCCTTTCGGCATCACGGCCAGGGGAACTTCTGGAAGCCGACTCCTTCTTCGTGAACATGCCGAAGTGCTCAACGCCTTTCGGCATCACGGCCAGGGGAACCACAGACGCTGTCAAGTACGTGTACCGGACTGACAGTGGTGCTCAACGCCTTTCGGCATCACGGCCAGGGGAACGGTACCGAGTATGTGGTCCAGGCGCGGTCTGTAACGTGCTCAACGCCTTTCGGCATCACGGCCAGGGGAACAGGGCGTACCCAACTTATCAAGCGTAGACGTAAGGTGCTCAACGCCTTTCGGCATCACGGCCAGGGGAACCTCGTCATCAACGTGCCTCCAGGACACGCCAAGAGGTGCTCAACGCCTTTCGGCATCACGGCCAGGGGAACGGCATGCTGGACGCGGCTACCAAGCGGGAGATGGCGTGCTCAACGCCTTTCGGCATCACGGCCAGGGGAACGAGCCTTCGCGGGGCGCGCCTTCGCGACCACTGAAAGTGCTCAACGCCTTTCGGCATCACGGCCAGGGGAACTGATGAAGTCCGGATGTCGAGCGGCACGCGCGCGGTGCTCAACGCCTTTCGGCATCACGGCCAGGGGAACGGGCGCGGTGATGTCGGTGGCGGGGGTTGAGGCCGTGCTCAACGCCTTTCGGCATCACGGCCAGGGGAACAGCCCACCAAGACTCGGAAGTATTTCGCCAAGCTGTGCTCAACGCCTTTCGGCATCACGGCCAGGGGAACGGCTCCAGCGCGTAGAGGTAAGACGCCTCACCTTGGTGCTCAACGCCTTTCGGCATCACGGCCAGGGGAACCCTTCATGCGCCGCGCCACGTCCAGCGTGTGCTCGTGCTCAACGCCTTTCGGCATCACGGCCAGGGGAACCGCCGATCCGCAGTACCAGGAGTTCTTCCCCGTCAAGTGCTCAACGCCTTTCGGCATCACGGCCAGGGGAACCCAGGAGATGAAGTTGGGGGTGAACCTCCAGCTCAAGCGGTGCTCAACGCCTTTCGGCATCACGGCCAGGGGAACCTGACTCGCCAACAGCATCGGGACGATCTCGCTCCAGTGCTCAACGCCTTTCGGCATCACGGCCAGGGGAACGAGCCGCAGTCTATGCCCGAGGTGGTGACGCTCGTGTGCTCAACGCCTTTCGGCATCACGGCCAGGGGAACGGTGGGATCTCCCCGATCGTACTCCATCCACTCCATGTGCTCAACGCCTTTCGGCATCACGGCCAGGGGAACGGGGCTCACCAACAACGTCAACAATGCGGTGTCCTCGTGCTCAACGCCTTTCGGCATCACGGCCAGGGGAACTGAGGATCGCAGAGCAATTCGAAGAAGACGTTCGGTGCTCAACGCCTTTCGGCATCACGGCCAGGGGAACCGCCCCTGCCAATTCCATCATGATTCCGCATACTTACGACCCTGCTTTTCACGCTCCTCCTTTCCTCCCCCAGTCCTCCGCCCGGTTTGTCCCCGGGTGACCGTGCAACCGGGCGTTCTCGCTGGGGAATCCTTCGATCAAGCATCTATTCACCTGCCAAGGAGCCGTCAAGCCCCTGATTTCATTCCGCTTTTAGCGGTTTCCGGTGCCGGACCCCGCCGCCACCGGCGGGTGCTTGATTGCCTCAGAGTACACGAAAGGGCGCTGGATCCTCCGGCCAATCCTCCTTCGGGTTGATGGCCTTCACCCGCTCGACACATCCCCCACACAGTCCCAGCACCAGGAGCGTGTCCTCCTTGTCCATGACCTTGGACAGTTCCCAGCGCAGCTTCTCCCGATCCCGGTCGGTCAGCAGGCAGCGGAACACGGAGAGCTGGAGCCGTTCGCCGTGGCCCCGCATCAACTCGTACACCTTGCGCCAGCGCTTCGGGTCGCGGATGTCGTACGTCATCAGATACCACCGTCTCGGTTCGGCCATGGTTCACCTCAGTCGGAACTTCGCGAAGAGCCCCGGGCTGCCGGTCCACTCCTTCTCCAGCAGCCGCACCTCCAACTCCACCAGCCGGGCGTAGCTCAACGAGTAGCCCAGCACGTTGTGCTTCCACGTCTCGCGCTTGCGCCGCTCGTACAGCTCGATGGCCTTGGCCCGGCCCCGCTTGCTCAGCCAGACGTGCTCGGGCGTCACCTCGAAGTCCGCGTCCGGCTCCCACGCTTTGCGGTTGATGGAGCCCACCAGAGGCATGTCCACCATGGGCACCCGGAACTGCTCCATCAGGTCCAATCCCAGCGGGCCCGCCGAGCTCCGGGGCTGGTGGTAGAAGCCGAACGCCGGATCCAACCCCACGGCGATGATGGCGGCCTCCACCTCGCGGTGGACCAGGTTGTAGAGAAAGCCCAGCACCGCGTTGAATCTGTCTTTCGGTGGCCGCCGGTTGCGTCCGTCGAAGCGCAGGCGCGCGTCCACGTCCTCGCCCAGCAAGGAAGGCAAGGCCCCGAAGTAGCGTGCCGCGGCCGCGCCCTCCACGCCCCGGAGCGAGTCCAACGACTCGGCCTGGAGGCAGCGTGGCAGCAGGGCGCGCAGGTCCCTCACCGCCGTGGCCACGTCCGAGCGGGACTCGGCGTCGGGTGACCGGGAAGCACCCCCCTCGAAAGGAGGGGGTCAGGCGGAGCGGCGCCTCCGCCCCGGAGGCGGACTGGCGTCCGGCGCATCCGCCAGGGGGATACGGGGAAGCCGGCCGGGCTCGGGCGCCCCAGACACCGGCTGGAGCACCCCCACCGCGTAGCGCGTTCCCCGCGAGCCCACGTGGTCCACCCACACGGGCAGGGTGACGTCTCCCTCGGGCGCCTCCAGAAAGGCGTGGCACTCCCCCGGAGGGCGGGCGTCGGGCAGCAGCCGCACGTCATTGATGAGGTGGGTGGACTCGCCGAGCGACCAGCCCCCGGCGCGCTCCACCGTCCAGGGCTCGCGCAGGGCCCGCACCACCCTCCCCTCCAGGGCCTCGCCGCCGCCCTCCGGCTCCCCGGCGCTGTCGCACCAGAGCACCAGCCGCGCGTCCAGCACGAGCTGCTGCAGGTCCGGCCCCGCGTTCACCCCCACACCCTGGGGCAGTTTCTTGTTCTTGATCTGCCAGAGCGAGCGCAGCACCACGCTGGTGGCGGGCGTGTGCAGCAGACCCGCGCTCACGCGGCAGCCCCGGTGCCGCTCCCGGTCCCACTCCCCCACCAGCGACAGGAGCGCGCCGTAGCAGGTGGCGGGGGGCGGCAGGGCCTCGCTCTCCAAGAACTCGCGCGCCCTCCCCTTGCGCCAGCAGGCGATGGGCACCGTCAGCTCGAGGGCGATCACCGCGCATCCGTCCCGAGCCGTCCGCACACGGCCTCGCATGCCGCCCGGACGCCGGGCAGCAGCACCGCGCCCGTCAAGGCCTCGCGCTCCCCCGCCCCGAGCGCGTCCACCACCGCGCCCCCGAGCACCAGCTCCCCGGCGGAGATGTCACCGGCGCGCACCTTGCGCACCAGCTCGCCGAGCCCCACGGTGCCGCCCTCGTCCGATTGGAAGGCGTAGAGGATGCGTGGGGCGGGCTCCTGGGTGACGCGGAAGACGACGGACTCGGGGCTGAAGTCGAAGAGGAAACGGCCATGGTTGCCCGCCACGGGGCCCAGGGCACACAGGGCCCGCAGCGCCGTGGCCGCCCGCGCGGGCACCCGCAGCGCCGAGGGCGTGAGCGCCACGCCGTACTGGTAGCGCGTGGCGTGCAGCTCGGTGCCGTAGGGCACGGGGTTGGTGCCCTTCTTCTGCGCGGAGGGCGTGGCCCCCGGGCTCGCGGCGTTGAAGGTGACGTCTCCCGGCCACGGGGTGAGGCTCACCGCGCGCGTCACCTCCAGCACCGCCCGGCGCACCTTGGCGCTGCCCTTCTTGTTCTCCTCCTTGGCGGCCTCCGCGGCCATGAAGCCGAGGAGATCGTCGTCGATGAAGGTGTCCTGCTGGGACTTGTCACCCCAGGCCTTGAACTGGGGATCCTTCCATTGGTTGAGCCGCTCGGCGTCGTCGTAGGTGCGGTTGCACGGCTCGCGCTCCGCGAGCTGGCGCCGCAGCGCGAAGCGGATGGACTCCGCGGAGACGGTGGTGTGCACCTGGCCGTTCCAGACGAGCTTCTGCAGGGTGGTGATGTTGCCCTCGGTGAGGCCCCGGTTGTTGGCGGCCGTGCCGTTGGCGGTGACGAAGGCGGCGAAGACGTGAAGGCTCATCCTCGGCCCGGTACTGGTGGATGAAGCGCCGCTCGGCGTCGGTGGCGGAGGCGAAGCCCGCGTACCAGGGCCTGCCCTGGGCCAGGTTCCCGGTGATGAAGGCACGCAGGGCGCTGCTGGCCACGAAGAAGCCCGCGCGCGCCGGGGCCGCGCCCTTCTTCGAGGCCTTGGGCGAGAGGACGCGCACCCGGTTGGGCAGCGCGCGCGCGACGGTGTCGTAGCGGTCGAGCACGTCCTCGGAGAAGACGCCGGTGCGCACCACCGCGTCGCGGCTCTTCTGCTGGGTGGCCCAGGGCAGCACGCGCAGGGTGAAGGCCTCGGCCGAGGCCAGCACCGGCGCCTCTCGCTGGTGCTCCTCCATGCGCAGGGCGAGCTGCACGGCGAGCACCGCGTCCGAGCCACCCGCCACGGACACCTTCTCCAGGGCATCGGGGGTGAGGCGGGGACGGACCTCGGCGAAGCGGACCAGGTCGGAGGGCGCGAGCGCCACCAGGGCCCCCGTCCTTCCCGGAGCCTTGTAGGAGAGGCAACCCACGAGCGCGAAGCAGGCGCACAGGGCCTCGGCGGCCGTGTACTCCATCTTCGTGACGCGCAGGCCGATGTGGCGCTCGGCGGCGCCCGGGTAGGCCCAGCCCGCGAGCGCGGTGCTCCCCTCGTGAAGGGCCCTGGCCACGTCCTTCCACGCCCCCTGGTGGACGAACGACGTGCAGCCGCGCACCTCGAGCCCCACCTCGCGCTCGTCCACCGTGAAGGTGTGCGTGCGCGACGGGCCATCCAGCCTGGTGGTGGAGCCGTGCTGGAGGAAGGTGAGCTTGAGCGCGTCCTGGAGCGCCACGGCCACCTCGGACGAGGGCTCCTTGCCGGGCGGGAGGGTGCCAGGCAGCTCGATGAGACCCAGCGGGGCGCGCAGGCGGAAGGACTCGCGGAAGAGGACCTCGAGCGTTTCCTCCGGGGGCCGTCCACCCCAGGACAGGCGAATGGCCGTGGGCTCCACGGTGGCCGAGCCCGGGCCCAGCGGCACGGGCGAGGGCCAGGGGTGCTCGCGCGGCAGCAGGGCTCGCAGGGACGCGGCGAGGCCTCCCGCGCCCGCGCGCAGGAGCGTGGACATGCCGGGAGCGTGGAGCCGCACCCGCAGCTCGGGGACATCCTCGGCCGGGCGGGACTTCACGGCTTTCGCCATCGCGCACCTCGTTGGGGGTCGTAGTCCAACGCCTCTGGAGGAGCCACCGGGAGGAAGTGGACCCGTTCCCAGGCGGTCCACCGCAGCGCGCGGGGCGGCGAGTTCATGGGCAGGGCGGCCTCCAAGGCCTTCGCCCTCCCCTCCCGCCGCACGGCCTCCACGTCCTCCGCGCGCAGCACCGTCAGGCCGGGACTCGCCTCCCGGAGTTCCACGGGCACCGTGGTGAAGCCCCCATCCAGCCAGGCACTGGGCAGGAGCCCCGGCACGCGGTCCTCCGGCGGCGCGTCCCAGGCGGCCACCAGGTCGCGCTGGGACACGGGCCCGGTGCCCAGCCGCTCCAGCCAGGCGTCCGCCTCGCGCAGGAGCCCTGGGGGGTCGTCATAGGGCGGGCCGGAGAAGGGGCACACGACGAAGGGCGCGGGCGGGGCCGGGCGCTCCGGTGAGCTCCGCCGGTTGAGCCGCCCGAGCCGCTGGATGAGCGCGGGAATGGGGGCCAGGTCCGTCACCAGCAGGTCCGCGGACAGGTCCAGGCTCATCTCCGCCACCTGGGTGGTGCACGCGAGCACCGCGCCCTCCCGCTGGAAGGCCTGGATGACCTCGCCATGGCGCTGAACCCTGTCCCCGTAGCGGAAGCGGCCGTGGTAGCGGCGCACGGGCAGGCCCCGCCGTTCCGCCTCCCGCGCGACGTCCAGGCAGCGCTCCACCGTGTTGCTCACCCAGAGCACCTTGCCCCCTCCGGCGAGGCACGCCTCCACCTCGCTCCACTCGGACGCCCCGAGCACGCGGCGGTAGCGGGGCAGGGCCTCCAGCTCCGCGGGTCCCTCGAGCTCCGCCAGGGAGACGCCATGGACGCGCTGGCACAGGGACCGGAGGGCCTGGAGCCGCGCCGAGGGGAGGCTCGCCGTCATCAGCAGCACGGGAATGCCGGGCAGGGCCTCCAGGAAGCGCAGGAGCGCGCCGAAGAGCCTCGCGTCATAGGCGTGCACCTCATCGAAGACGACACACGCGTCACAGAGGGCGGGCCACGCGTACAGCCCCTTGCGCTGGTTCTGCACCAGCCCGAGCACCGTATCCACCGTGCAGGTGAGGACGTCCATGCCCCAGGCGCGCAGCGCGTCCAGGCGATCCTCTCCGCGATGGCCCTCCCCTTCCCGGCGCAGGTCGAGCAGTTCCAGGTCCACCTCGGCGCGCGAGTGCTCCAGCCGCCCCGAGACGTCCGTCCCCGGGAGGTAGTCCCGGAAGCCCTCGGTGGCGGTGCCCGTGGTGGGGTACGTCAGCCAGAGCTGGCGCCCCGGGTGCTGGCGCGCGGCCCAGGCATAGGCCGCCACGGTCTTGCCACTGCCGCAGCCCGCCCGGGCCAAGGTCAGGGGCCCGGAGCTTCGCGCGACCGCCTCCTGGAAGGGCCGCGCGGGCCTGCCCGCCAGCCGGCGCTCCACGACGGAGGCCATCTCCTCGCCCGTGGCCCGCTGGGACAGCTGCGCGCCAATCCACCCGCGCTTCTCTCCCGCCCGGGGCAGCGCCGAGCCCGCCACGTCCGCCGCGAGCACGAGCGCCTTCACCACCGGGAGCAATCGCGCCTCCTCGGAGCCCCGGGGAACACGCCGCTCGAAGTCCTCCTGCCATGCGAGGAACTGTTGGCGGGGATGGCTCCGCCGCGACACCTGGACACGGTGCGGCTCGGAGAAGGACGGCGGAGGCGGCAGGCCCAGCTCGTCCGCGATGAGCGTCAGCGTGGCGTGGAAGTCCGCGTGGTGCATCAACAGCTCGAGGGACGAGCCCGCCCCCGAGTCCTCGGGAGCGATCGCCTCCGACCAGAACTTGCGGTGGTGCGCCGCGGCGGCCACCAGCGCGAGGCACAGGTCCCCCTCCCCTTCCACGGCGGCCCCCAGCCAGGACGCGAGCGGCTGCCCGGGCCAGCACATCCACAGCGACAGGGCCTCGTGGCGCACCAATTGGGGAGCCTCGCGCTCGCGGCGCACCATGGCCTGGAAGTGGTCGCCGCACTTGCCCAGGTCATGCACCGCGGCCGCCGTGAGGACGAGCGCGCGCAACCGGGTGGCGAGCCCTGGCGGCAGGCCCACGGCCCGGAGCGAGGCCTCCGCCCGGTGTTCGAGCAATTCCCTCGCCGCCGACAACACCAGGGCGGTGTGTCCGCGCAGCGTGGCGGCCCCGGGAATCGGCCCCGTGCGCGGAGGACTCTTGGCCAGCAAGGGCCGCTCCGCCTCAGCCCGTCGTGCGCTCATGGGCCGCCTCATGCGCGCGGGATTCAGGCGTGGGGAGGAACAGACCACAGCCCATGTGCCTGCGGCCTCCGAGCCCCTGTTCCTGCAACAGCAGGGACGCAGTCTCCGAGAGTCCCGAGAGATCGACGGCGAAGCCCACCACCTTCGCCCCCGCGATGGTGACGATGCGCCGGCGGCCCACCCGGAGGACGCACCCTCCCCCCGTCAGCTCGTCGATGAAGCGATAGGCCGTCTCGAGGAAGCCCCGCTCCTCCAGCGCGTGCTTGAAGGTGACCAGACGCGCGGAGAGCTCGGGCACGGGCACCAGGGCGTGCACCGAGGGCGCGCCCAACGTCAGGCTCCGCCCGGCCACGGACAACCCCTTGCCCGTCAGGCCCAGGAACAGGGGAATCGACTCGGCCGGGCAGCGGATGCGCAGGGCACCTGGCGCCAGGCGCAGCAGGTCCCCCGCGGCGCTCTGTCCGCGCAGCGTGAACACCCCCACGTCACGGCGCTCGTGCAGCCCGGGCAACTGGCTCGCCAGGGCGGAGAAGAGGGGATAGCCGTGGTCCAGCGGCATCGCCCCTCCCCGCGCTGGAAAGACAAGGTCGACAGTTGGCATGGCCCCACCCCCGAGGTTGAAACCGCCATGCGAGTGCCCGCCATGCCCGCGACAAGAAAGATCACTCCCCTTCCGCGTCCGAGGTGGGAGCCTGAGAAGTACGGTGGGCCCAGACCTCCGGAAAGAGCGTTTCCGTGTCGAGCAGTTCCTTTCCGTACCGCCGGGTCAACAGCCGGCGCCATTGCCGGAGCCGGGGGCTCTCCACCTCCAGGGTCCGGGTGGTGGTGTTCCAACGGCTGGCCGTGTCGCGCAGCACCAGGCCCGCGTCCGGAAGGAACAGGGGAAGCTCCTCGCATTGAGCCAGGGGCGAAGCGGACGAGCCCTTCGTGGGAGCGATGGCCCGGCGGATGTCATCCACCACGACGAGCACCAGCGCGGAAGGCCGGTGCGTCACCGCGTCGTGGCGCATCAGGCAGTCGAAGGAGAGGCGCGGGGGCATCAGGTCCGGCAGCCGTTCGAGCGCGGCCCTCGCCCCACCCTCCCCTCGCGCCACGCGATCCTCCAGCCGAAGGTGGATCCACTCCCGGACCCGCGCGAGCAGCGACTCGTGCAGCGCCTCGGGAAACAGGAGGGGAGAGAGGATGTCCCAGCCCGCCAGCCGGGCCTGGGCATAGAGCTCGTTGCGCAGCAGGAGGTAGCGGAGCACGGGGACAGGGGGACGGCGCAGGAGGTTCTTGTCCTCGGGGACTCCGAGCGTCCGCAGGCCCTTGCCACCGAGCCGGTAGTAGAAACCCGAGAAGCCCCCCTTCTCCGGCTGGGCGGGAGCCTCCTTGAGGAAGCCCTCCTCGACCATGCGCTGGAGGCGCATGCGGGTGTTGCGCTCGGTGCGAGGCTTCTGGGTCTCCGGGTTGGTGGCGTGAAAATGATCCACCAGCCCGTGCGCCTGGAAGGAGGTCAACACCCGCAACCGCTGAAGGCGCTGGAGCAGGAGGAGTTCTTCCGGAGCGACCTCGGGAACGCTCGGGCGGGGACCTGGACGACGGGCGGAGGGCGGGGTCATGGAGCCAGGAGAAGGGCCTCGGAAAGGACGGCACCGAGCGCACCGGCTCTAGCACACCCCTCTTGGAAAAATCACCCGTGAATCCAAGGGGTTGGCTCTAGCGAGGAAATCACCCATCAGCGCACCATGATAGGTATTTTCCCCATAAATTACAGTAACTTAGCTAGCATCACGGCTTCCTCACCGTACCGGTGCGGAAACGAGCGTTGAAAAGTGTGCCTAGGCCTCGGGCTCGTCGGTCAGCCGAGAGAGGAGACCGGTCAACTCGGCGCGAAGCGCGGACCGCTGGGAAGGCGTCATGTCGGCGATGGCATCCTTCTGGATGAAGAGCTGGCGCTCGTTGCTGACGAACGGCGTGCCCCGGGGCAGCGCGGCCAACTTGAGCTGCTTCTCCTCCACCACGTCCTTCGCCTGCTTCTCCGCGCCCCGCCCTCCCCCACGGATCCGCTTCACGTACTCCACCACCCGGCGCTTCTCCAGGTCGTGCATGAGGACGTATTCCAGGTGTTTGCGGAACTCGCGCTCCGCCCACCGGGGCTGGTTCTTGGGGGCCTCACGAGCCAGGTGCGAGTAGAGCTTCGCCATCTCCTCCGCGATGGTCAGCTCGCGGATGACCCGCACCACCAGGATGGGCTCGGGGATCTCCTTCTCGCCCCGAGGCGACGAGATGACCTGCATCTTCACGGAGCCGTCCGGATTGAGCCGGACCTCGGGCTTGCCCTGCGCGTCCAGCTTGGGAACGCGAATGCCCTCCTCCATGGCCTGGCGCAGCGCCTCGGGGCCCGCGGCGATCCGCATGCAGCGCTCGATGCGATCCGACCCGAGCCCCACCTTCTTGGCGATCTGTTCCGCGGACAGACCATCCTCCTTGGCCATGTTGCGGTAGCCATCCCCTTCCTCCAGGGGCGTCAGGCTCGCGCGCTGGAGGTTGGAGATGAGGGCATCCGCGCGGCTGTCACTCGCGGGAGCGGAAGGGCGGACGATGGCCGGGATGTTCGACCATTTCTCGTCCCCCGTCTCCTCCAGGAGGTCCAGGTGCGCGCGCCAACGGTTCTCTCCGGAGATGAGCCAGAAGAAGCCCGAGTCGTTCGGATCCGGCTCCAGGGTGACCGGCTCCACGAGGCCCCTCTCGCGGATGCTGTCCCGGAGCTCCTGCCGCCGCTCCTCGGAGAAGTGCTTGCGCGGCTGGAAGGGGCTGCGGCGGATCTTGCCGACGGGGATGCTCAACAACCGGGCGCCCGGGACCTCATCACCCGTGGGCAGGGGGCCCTGGGCGACCTTGCGCGTCGTCAGCTTGGAAATGTCAGGCACGGCGGAGAACCTCCTCGACGAACTGGGTGTATTCGATGGCCCCGCGATTCTCCGGCTGCGCCAGCACGACGGGACGGCCGTGGCCGTGCGCGTCGCCAATGGCCCGGAGGCGGGAGATGGATGTATGGAAGAGTCGGCCCTGGAAGAGTCCGCGCAGGGCGCCCAGCATGGCCTGGGGCGTCTTGGAGCGCGCCTCGTTGAAGGTGGGCAGCACCCCCATGACCTTGAGCGCTGGCTGCGCCGTCTGCTTGAGGCTCACGACGAAGTCGTTGAACTCGATCGTCATGGGCAGCGTGCCGATGTCCAGTTGCACGGGCACCACCACCTCGGGGCACGCGATGACGGCGCCAATCATCAGGATGCCGAGCGTGGGGGCGCTGTCACAGATGATGTATTCGTAATCCGAGGCCAGCGGCTCGAGCGCCTCGGAGAGCCGGAAGTGGCCGCGCGGATCGCGGTCGAGCACCTGGGCGTAGTGGGACAGGCGCGAGTTGGCCGGCAGCAGATCCAGGCCCGGGGCGAGCGGGTAGGGGTGGGGCGTGAAGGGCTGGCCCGACAGCAGCTCCACCACGGTGTAGAGCGGAGCGAACTCCTCGCGCACCTCCTCGGCCAGACCCAGGAAGATGCTGGCCCCCGCGGCGGGGTCGAAGTCCACGAGCAGCACCTTGTGGCCCCGGAGCGCCAGCACGGTGGCGAGGTTGATGGCGGTCGTGCTCTTGCCGACACCGCCCTTGTTGTTGGCGACGCAAATCCGGCGAGCCCTGCGAGTCATTGGGGGCCTTTTCGTGGTTTGGAAGGGGGCGAGCGAGTGCGCGTTATAGGGCGCCGCTCGCGAGCGGGTCAACGCGGCGGGACGCCGACGCGACAGGTCGCACGTCGGGTGTATCCATACGCCTCCAAGCGTGTCAACGGCGCAGTGGCGCCGGACGCGAAAACGCGAGGAAACGGGGCAGGGGAGGGTGCTCAGTCCCCGCCGCGGCGGTGCTCGCGCGCATCGGCCACTTCCGCGTGACCGAGGATCTTCCCGGCGAACTCGAGCTGCTTGCCGAGCTGGACGTAACGGCGCGCGGCCTCGGCATGCTCATGGTGCAGGGCGAGCTGCGCGGCTTCGGCGCTCAACCGCCGGGCTGAATCCAGGAATTCTCTGATTTCCCTGGCGTACTGCTCTGCCTTCTGCGTGTCAGTGAGGGTCGGGGGAGCCACGTGGCCGTGGCTTACCCGAAGGAACGGCGAAGCTCCAGGGGGGTGGAGTTTTGCCCTGGCGCGAGGGAAGGGAGAGCATGGCTCACCATGGATCGTCCCGCCCCCACCCGCGTCGGCCCCTATCGGGTGTTGCATCCGTTGGGCAGCGGCGGCATGGCCGAGGTCTTCGCCGCCGAGCACGAACACATGGGGCAGCGCGTGGCGCTCAAGCTGCTGCGCCCCGAAGCGGCCCGCGAGCCCCAGCTCGTCAAGCGATTCATCCAGGAAGCGAACGCCCTGGCCCGGCTCGATCACCCCGGAGTGGTCCGCGTGCTGAACTGCGACCGCCTGGGGGACACGGCCTTCCTGGCCATGGAGTTGCTGCTCGGCCTCACCCTGCGCGAGTGGATGCGGCGGCAGGACGGCCCCGCTCCCCTCCGGGCCGCCCTGGCCCTGGGCAGACACATCGCGGACACCATGGGGGACGTTCACGCCCAGGGCATCGTCCACCGCGACCTGAAGCCAGAGAATGTCTTTCTTTGCCCGGACGAGGCCTCCGAGCCGCCCCTCGGCCACCGCGTCAAGCTGCTGGACTTCGGCATCGCCAAGCTGCCGCCCCTGCCCGAGAACGCGCTTGGCGCCACGCAAATCCATACCCATGAGTCGGCATTCATGGGCACCTACCTCTACATGGCGCCGGAGCAGTTGCGCAGCGCCCCCTCGGTGAATGGACAGGCGGATGTCTATGCACTGGGTGTCTTGCTTTTCGAACTCCTGGCGGGCCGCCATCCCTTCGAGACGGAAAACGCCATCGATGTCATCACCGCCCACCTGGAGCGGGATCCGCCATCGCCGCAGCAATTCGTCCCCGGCCTCCCCGGCGAGTTGTGCGCCTTCATCCTGTCCATGCTGGCCAAGGAGCCCGCGAGCCGCCCGACGATGCGGCGCTGCGTGGACTTCCTCGGCCATCCCTGGGAAGACATCCAAGACACGTGTCCCATTCCGGGGCTCGCGCCCTTCACGGACATGCAGGCGGAGCTGTTCTTCGGCCGTGAAGCCGAAACCCAGACACTGCTCGCCCTGCTCGACGAGACCTACACGGGAAGGCGGCGGTGGGTTCAACTCGAGGGCCCCAGTGGCGTGGGTAAATCCTCGCTGCTCCAGGCGGGAGTGCTGCCCAGGCTCCAGCGAGACGTCCGGTGGCGTGTGGTCTCGTTCCGGCCGGGCCATGAACCCCTCCGAGCCCTGGCGCGGGCACTCGGCGCCCTCCCGAAGGATGGCGGGGAAGGGGAGACACCAGAAGCCCTGGAGCAATCGCTGCGCACGGATGCCCAGGCCCTTCGCACGTTCGTCACGGCGCATACACCCCGGGGCTGTTGTCTGTTGTTGGTGCTCGAGCCCCTGGAGGAAGTGTTCACGCTCGGCGCGGAAGAATGCCCGATCATGGATGCGCTGCTCGCACAGGCGCTCGCGGCACCCGACTGTCCCTTGCGGCTGCTCACCAGCCTGCGCAGTGATTTCCTCCACCGCATCGAGCAAGTGCCCCTCCTCGCGCGGCACCTGCAACACGCCGCGCGCTATCCGTTGCTGCCCATGGAGGAGGCCCCGCTGGCCCAGGTCATCCAGGGCATGGCCCGCCACACCGGGTTGAGGCTGGATAAGGGTCTGGCGGATCGCATGGTGCGGGATGCCCGGAGCGAAGGAGGGCGGCTGCCCCTGCTGAGCCATGCGCTGCGCGGACTCTGGGAGATGAGTCACGGCGCGCCCCTGACCCACGAGCATTACGACCGGCTCGGAGGCGTGGGGGGAGCCCTCGCCCAGCAGGCCGAGGCGCTGCTCGATGGACTGGGCGAGCGGGGGCGGGAACGCGCCAAGTGGCTCCTCCTGTCGCTGGTACGAATCGGCCAGGGCGTCCCCGACACCCGCCGTCCCCGCGCGAGGCGGGAAGTGCTCGAGGCCGCGGGCGGCGACACGTTGGCCGAGGAGGTCCTGTTGCGGCTGTCCGGCATGCCCGCCCCCAGCGGCCCGGCGGCCCCGACGGGAATGCGGCTCCTGCTCCTCTCGGGAGAGACCGGCCCCGAACAACAGCGCGTGGACCTGGTCCACGACATGCTGCTGCACAAGGTGCCCTCCCTCTCCCGGTGGATCGAGCAGGAGCGGGCACTCCTCGAACGCTACGCGGACCTGGAGGTGGCCGCGCAGGCATGGGAGCAGGCGAAGTGCCCCGTGGAGGGACTGCCCACGGGAACCCTGCTCACGCACTACCGGGGAGAACCCTCGACCCGCCAGCGCACGAGCGTGGCGCACCAGCGGGTGAGTCCCGTGGCGGCCCGCTTCCTCCAAGCCGCGGAGCGGGAGGAGCGGCGGCGCGCCTTCCAGAAGCGGTTGATCGTCGTGAGTTCGGTGCTGGCGGTCGTGCTCATCCTCTTCTACGCGGTCCGCGCGGATCACGAGCGGCGTGTCGCCGAGAGCGAGCGCCTGCGCGCCGAGCGGGCACGGCAAGACATGCAGGACACGCTCGCGACCTTCCTCTCCACCGTGGACGAACTCGTCGAGGATCAGGACTGGAAGCTCAGTTGGATCGCCAACACACTGGAGCCCCGTCGGCAGATGCTCATCCGCGTCCGACAGGCTTTGACCTCCCTGCCACGGCCCGGGAAGGCGCGGCCCGAGGTGCATCGCGTTGAAATCAAGGCCATCCACCGGCAGGCGGACTTCGCCCTCCATGATGGAACGCTCCGGATGTCCGGCCAACACCTGAGCGAGTCACGCACGATGCTGCTCGCGGACGGCGCTTCTCCAGGAGGAGATGGACGGCTCCTGCGGCTGCTGGCCCTCGACTACTCGAAACAGGGCAAGGTCGAACAGGCCTTGGGCCACGCGGACCGGGCCCGGGAGGACTTCGGCACGGCCGTGCGGCTGTTGGAAATGCCAGACGCCCAGAGCGATGACCCGGTGGACGACCGGCGAACCCTGGCGGTGAGCCTCCAGGAACAAGCGGAATCAACACTCCGCGATGGAGATCCACGGGGCGCGGCGGCGCAGCTGGACAGGGCCATCCACCTCCACGAACAGAACGGCGAGGCCTACAACGAAGCACTCCTCGCACTCGCATGCGCCGCACGCGGCGAGGTGGCTCTCGCGGAGGGTCAACCCGAGGCAGCGAGGCGCCACCTCGAACGGGCGCTTCGCCTGGCACGCAAGAGTCACCAGTCCAATGGAAATCAGTATGGCCGGTGGGTGCTCGCGCGAGTGCTCGTCCAGGACGCGGCCTTCCAGTTCGGACAGGGGCAGCGGGCGCTGGCGGAAGGGCATTACGCCGAGGCACGCGAACTGGGAGCGGAGTTGAGGGAAGGGGAGCCCCCCAGCAAGCGGTTCACGCTCGTCTGGCTCGACGCCCTGGCGGGATTGGAAGCGTTGGGAGGAACCCGCTCCGAGTCCAGGAGTGAACTGCATCGGGAGCGCTGCACCGTGGCCAGTGAGTTCCAGGCCCGGGACGCGGAAGATGTACGATTCCAGTTCCCGGACTGTCCGGGGGCGCTCCCATAGGGGGATTGAACGTGAGCCAGGCATCCCAGCCCAAACCGTCCATCGAGGAGTTGTTGCGCCAGGTGCGCGAGAACCGGGCGGGCGCCTGGACGGAGTTGTTCCGCCGGAGCAGGCCCGCCCTGCGCAGGTGGGCCCGATACCGCCTCGGAAGTACGCCGCCGGCCGGAGCCCGTCCCTCGGATGTGACCCAGGACGCGGAACTGGGGGCCTACCAGGAGTTCAAGCGGTTCACGGGGTCGAGCGCGGGGGAATGGAAGAAGTGGCTCAAGCGCATCCTCGTATCCCGGTTCGAGGACATGCGCCGCAAGGCGGAAAGCCAGAAGCGGAACGAGTCGGGACACCTGCACCTGGACGCCCCCGAAGCCCAACACCAACCCGCCTCGCAGCGGAGTCCGAGTCAATTCACCGCGCATCAGGAAGAGTGGCGAAGGCTGCTCACCCATCTCAGCCAGTTGCCCGACGCCCAGGGTGAAGCCCTGTCCCTCTACCACCTGGAGGAACTGTCGTTCGCCGCCATCGCGGAACGCATGGGCAAGAGCCAGACCGCCGTGGAGTCATTGATCCAGCGGGGCGTGCGCACCCTCCGCGACCGCATGACCGAACAGCGGAGCGAAGAGCCCAGCGGAGCCACCTCGGATGACGCCATCGCCCGGAACGCGGCGGACGCGGCCCTGCTCGTCTATCTCCGCAAGCGTCAGGCGGGAGAGCCCGTGGACCCGGAGACCTTCGCCCATGGCCATCCCCTCTGCGCCGAGGACTTGCGGAGCCTGCTCCACTGGATGGAGAAGCTGCACGCGCTCCGGCCCACCTCCTGACGCGCGATGCTCCCACCTCGAACACGAGTCGGTGAGTACCGCGTCGTCCGCTTCGTGGCGGAGGGCAAGACCAGCACGGTTTACGAGGGACGCCACTCCACCCGGGGAGGCACCGTGGCGATCAAGGTGCTGAACCCCGAGTGGTGCATCCACCCCGAGGTGGTGGCCCGCTTCCTCAATGAGGCGCAAACACTCCAGGAACTCCACCATCCGCATCTGGTGAAGGGGCTGGACCGGGGAGTCCTCCGCGAAGGCCCGCCCTTCATGGTGTTGGAGTGGCAACCCGAGGATCTGGACCGGGCGCTCACGAGGGTGGGAGGCCGTCTTCCGGCGCGGGAATGCGCCCAGGTGGTCCGGCAACTGGCCGAGGTGCTCGCCCTGCTACATGTACGAGGCGTCGTCCACCGGGACCTCAAGCCCGCCAATGTCCTCGTGGCCCACCGGGAGCCTGGAGCCTGGAGGGTCCAGCTCGCCGACCTCGGGCTCGCCAAACGGCTCGCCTCGGTGGGGCAGGGGGAGCTGGCGATCTCCACGGCCGGGAGCGCACTCCTCGGAACCTGGGACTACATGCCTCCCGAGCAATGGGTCAGCGCCAAGAACGTGGGCGCCCGGGCGGACATCTATGCCCTGGGGATTCTCTGGTTCCAGTTGCTGGCGGGCCGGCTGCCCTTCGTGGGGGAGGAACAGTCGGGCTTGATGTTCCAGCACGTCGGGAAAAAGCCTCCCCTGGAACTCATCGCGGAACGAGCGCCCGAGTCCACGCGGACGATGATTGCCCGCATGCTGGGGAAGAAGCCCGAGCAGCGGCCCTCGGTGGAGGAAGTCCTCGCCCTGGTGAGCGCCCCGCCGGGGTGACGTCCCGCCCCCTCCGAGAAAAAAGCACCTGCCCGCGATGGGACCGCCTTCCTTTTTACGTCCTCTGCATTGGACGCGAAAAACCGAGGAGCGGACACCATGTGGAGCGTGCGCGAGGCGCTGGAGAAGTTCATCCAGTCGCTGGAGTTGACCGAAGGGCAGCAGCAGGAGGTTTCCCGTCAACAGACCGCCGTGCGCGAGTGCTTGATCCACCGGCTCAAGCCGAGGACGACGTTCCTCTCGGGCTCCTACAGCCGCAACACCGCCATCCGGCCGCTGCACGACATCGATCTCTTCGTCGTGATGGGAGAAACGGCGCCTCCTGGGGGGTACAGCACCTCGTCCGAGTCGATCACGGCGGAGTCGGTGCTCAAGCAGGTGCGCAAGGCGCTCAAGGATCAGTGGCCCAACAAGGAGTTGCCCATCCTCCAGCGGCACTCGGTGCACATTGGTTTCGAGGGCACGGGCATCGAGTTCGATGTGGTGCCCGCCTACGCCGTTCCGACACCGGGCCAGGAGGTGTTCCTCATTCCCGAGCGGGAGACGGGCACCTGGGTCAAGACCAATCCCAACATCCACAAACAACGGAGCACGGAGGCCAACGAGACGGCGGGCAAGAAGCTCAAGCCGCTGCTCAAGGCCGTGAAGCATTGGAACCGGCATCATGGCTCCACGCCGCTCGGCTCGTTCCATCTGGAGGTGATGAGCTACAGCGCGTTCCGCACGCCCCCTCGGAATTACATCGAGGGGCTGGAAATCCTCTTCACCCACTTGAGCGAGCAGGTGCTGAACCCCTGCCCGGATCCCGCTCGCCTCGGCCCAAACGTGGATCATCGGATGGAGCCCAACCAGCGGCGGGCGGCCCACGATGTGCTCAAAAGCGCGGCCCGGCAGATGCGGCTCGTGCGGGATGAGAGTGACAACGATCCACCCAGCGCACACGCACGCTTGAGCAGCCTGTTCGGCGAGTTCTACCGGAAGGGTTGAACCCGAGGGCCACCTTCATCCCGAGACCTCTCGACAGGAACCCCATGGACATACCCATTACGCCCAGAACCCGAGCACTGATTCTCCGTTATGAACACGATCGGCTCGTCGACGACTCCCTGGCCCGGGACGCGGTGAAGCAGGGGGGCGCGGAGAGCGACCGGGATGTCGCCTCCATGGTGCTGCATCCCTACGATCCCGCGACGAACATCCGCCAGCGACCGGAGAGAGACTGGGCCTGGGCGTTTCTCGAGAACGAGCGGTTCGCCGATGCACTGTTGAAGAAGGAGCGGGAGTGCGACGTCCCGGACCTGCACATCCACCTGTTCGGGTGCGCCCCCCTCGTGCTCCTGCTGCACCTGGGGTGGTGCCTCTCGCGGCGTCCCCTGACGGTCTACCAGCAGGAGAAGGCAACGGGCGCCTGGTCCCTGGGATACAGCCGCGCCCAGCCCTCCACCTCCGAGCCATTCTTCCAGATCGAGGGATTGCCCACGCAGAAGCAGGGAGGCCGTGGCCATGTGGCGCTCATCATCGAGGTGACCAACCCCATCGCGGACATCGCGCGCGCGGAGTTCGAGAGCCGGCATCCCTCGGAAATCCTGTCCACGGTCCGGATGTGGCCCGCGCGAGGAATTGGGAAGAAGTCCGTGCAGCACCCCGGAGACATCGCCAGCGCGGTGGATCAACTGCGCGATGTGCTCGACACACTGCACGAACGCCGGACCGGAGCCGAATCCGTGTTGCTGGCCATGGACTGTCCCGGAAGCATGGCCACCGCGTTCGGCTCGGCCATCAATCCCCATACACAGCACCCCTTGTGGTTGCATCAATATGACGCCGACCCCGCCAGCAAGCGGCGCTACACCCCCGTCCATCAACTCCGTCACCAGCGACGCCCGGCCTCCACTCCCGCCACGGACCTGACCAATGCCCAATGGAGTGAAGTCCTGGAAGTGCTCCGCGAGGTGACCCGCGTCCACACGGAACTGGTCGAGTGGCTGAGTCAACCCAAGCAGAAGCCCTTGATTGCCCGGCTCGGGGGAACGGCGCTCCTGGAGAGCAAGATCCACGACATTCCGGCAACGGATGAGAGCACGCTGTCCTTCCGTCACCTCCAGGGACGCTGGAGTTTCGAGATCGGGTTGCTGCGGCGCTTCCAGGCCCTGCGGACGCGGCTGGAGCGAAGCGAATGGGACGAATGCGTCCGGCTCTTCCTGCTCCACGAGGCGTATCACGTCCAACAGGAAGGACCCAATTCCTATGACTATCGAGGCATTGGCGCCACGGGCTGGGTGCTCGAATCCGTGGATTATGACGCGGACGTGGTGTCCATGGAACTCGCGCTCGATTGGAGGAACAAGGGCAGGGCTCGGCCAGCGAGTGGCAAGGAAAAGGTCCAATCCATGGAAGCCATCATCTGGAATGCCCTGGAGAGCGTCCGCATCTTCGAGCCCGAGTGGCCCGTGCGTGAACTCTCCGAGCGACGGCTCCGACGCTACGTGATCTGGCTGTTCCATGCCTGCCGATTGGGATTGAGGCAATCCAAGCAGGACCCCCAGGCGAAACTGGACCGGGTGGTCCTCGAGTTCACGGGCCTGCCCACGGTTCCGGACTCCCACGAGACGTATCACCAACACAGCGTCCGGCTGGAGGAGCTGGACAAGGCCAGTGGATTCGGCCTGGCCTTCTATTTCAGACACAAGCTGACACGCGACACGGACACCGCATGGATCCGGGAGTTGCTGCTGGCGATCAGCCGGTGGGAGGACCAGCGCCGCGACAAATCCCAGGACAAGGTGCGGCAGCTCTTCGAGCTGTTGTTCAACCGGCATCCCGCCCTGCTCACGCCGAGCGAGCCATGACAACGGCTCCGGATCCGCTCCGGCTGGAGCGCCGCTATGTGGGGGGCCCGACGGTGAAGTCGCTTCGGGTACGGCTCATGACGACCACGCCCATCCTCGGGGGGGCTCCCGTCCCCCGTGAGGTGGACACCGTGGATGTCATCCGCGTCCCCTCGATTCGCGGGCACCTGCGCTTCTGGTGGCGGGCGCTCTACGGGCATGAATGCACCGAGTCCCGGAAATTGGCCGACCGGGAGCGTGCCCTGTGGGGCGGCGTGGGGGGTCTTGAGCAGGGAACGCGCTCCCAGGTCGAGCTCCGCGTGGAAGTGGAGCAGAACTCCGTCTCGGATGACACAACCGATATCCGGCAAGGCGACACGGGCGCGTATGCCCTCTGGCCCGCCCGTGCCACTCAGACACAACAGGCCGCCGCGCGCCTGAAACCAGGTCTCCGCTTCCAGCTCCACCTCAAGGTCCCCTCGACGCATCTGCTCGAAGTGGAGAACGCGGTTCGCGCCTGGATCCTCTGGGGCGGATATGGAGGCCGCACGCGCCGGGGACTCGGCGGACTCACCGTGGTGGATGAGCAGCCGCGCTGGCTCCCCACCAGCCCCTCCCGGGAGGCTCTGCGGGGGCTCTTTCATGGACTGCCGCTCCTAGGGGAGCCATCACCGCCCCCCGCAGGCAAAGCCCGGCAAGTGCCGCTCCTGGAGGGGGCGCGTCTGGTCCATGGCCGCCTGGAACAAAGGTCCGAAGCGGCCTGGAACACCGCCCTCGATTGGTTGAGGAAGTTCCGCCAGGGACAAGCGCCCGCCGGAGCGCGAGGGGAGGGGAGCCTCCGCCGGTTCGCTCGGGAATGGGGCGATCCCAAACGTCCAGGACGTTCCAACTGGCCCGAGGCCGACAAGATCCGCACCCTCTTGCCCAAGAACGACGGCACGTCCTGGGCGCACGCTCCAAGAGCGGCCTATTCGCGCTCCAAGGAGGCCTCCTGGCCCCGCGCGGGCTTCGGGCTGCCCCTGGCCACCCGATTCCAGAAATCCGCGCGTCCTGAACCAGGACAGAAGTACGGCAGGCCGTACCCGGAGGGCGAACCCGAGGACGTCGAGCTGCTCTGGCACGACGGAAAGGACGTCCGCGAGCGCTTCGCCTCACCCCTCATCGTCAAGGCCATGCCCCTGGCGAACGGCTCCTTTGTCCCCATCGCGCTCTGGCTCCACCGCGCCTGGCCCGACCAGGGTCACGTCGTCCTGACACGTCAACGCAAGGGAATGACCCAACGAGAAGAAGTCCCTGGATCCAAGGCCCCCTTCGACCGGCTCCTCGCTCCTGGGGACACGGCCCTGTACGCGCCCCTCCAGGCCACGAGCCTCGCCGAGGCATTCCTCTCCTGGGTGAAGGCCCAGGGCGCGAAGGAGTCCTGACATGACCTCGCATCTCCTCGTCATGAGCCTCGGTCCCGTCCAGGACTTCATCGCCCAGGCCCGGCGGACCCGGGATCTCTGGTTCGGCAGCTACGTGCTCAGCGTGCTCACGCGGGAAGCCGCCCTCGCGGCCCGGGCGCTCCGGGCCGAGCTCATCATCCCCGCGCACCTGGATGAGACGGACACCGCGCCCAACGTCCCCAACAAGCTCTTGATGCTCGTCCGGGAAGGGGAGCCCCGAACCGTGGCCCGGGCGGCCCGGGACGCGGCCCGGACGCACCTGCGCGAGTGGGGGATGGACGTCTGGAAGAAGCACCCCCAGCTCGTGGACCCCGGCACCCAGGAGACCGCCCGGGAGCAACTGGACACGCTCCTGGAGTTCCACGCCGCGTGGTGCGCCTTCTCCACTGAGGCGGACTACCCCGAGGCTCTGCGGCGCGCCGAGGAGGCCCTGGCCGCGCGCAAGCGGTTGCGGGCCTTCATGCCCTGGACCCACCAGCGCGGCGGCGTCCACAAGTCCAGCCTGGATGGCGCCCGGGAATCCGTGCTCGGAATGGGGGAGCGCAAGGAAGGGAAGTGGCGGCGCTTCCGCATCGGCCGGCGCGAACAGCTCGATGCGCTCGGGTTGCTCAAGCGCACGGGCGGCGAGCCGGGCCAGTTCGTCCCCGTGCCAACCATCGGCCTGGCGGCCTATACGGCGCTCGCGAAACGGCTCCAGGCCCCCGCTCTGGAAGCCCTCACCCAGGAATGTGAGTCCTTGCGCAAACAAGACGTGCTGACGCGGGTGCATCCGGACGGCAAGGAGTGGGTGCGCGACTTCCCCTTCGATGCCCAGTTGTTGCTGCCTGGCCGATGGCTCACCCACCTCGAGGAGCAGGGCGTGGCGCGTGAGCGCGCGGCGCACTTCGGCAAGACCTTCGTGCGGCCGCTCCTGCGCGCGTTGGAGGAGCCCTATCCCTATGTGGCCTGCCTCGTGGCGGACGGCGACCGGATGGGTGAGGCCCTGCGCGCATTGGCACTGGCTCCCCGCGGCCCCGAGGCGCACCAGACGCTGTCCCGCGCGCTCTCCGGCTTCGCCGCCGAGGCCCGGAGAATCCTCGAGCGGGAGCATCGCGGCGTGCTCGTCTACGCCGGGGGAGACGACGTGCTCGGCTTCGTCTGCCTTCCAGACGCGCTCTCGTGCGCGGCCAGGCTGTACCAAGCCTTCGCTCGCGCCATGGAGGAAGCACTTCCCAACACGGAGGAGGGAACACGGCCCACGCTCTCCGTGGGACTCGGAATCGGGCATGTGCTGGAGAGCCTGGGCGACCTGCTCGACCTGGGGCGCCGGGCGGAGGGGCTGGCGAAGGGGGAGGATCGCGATGGCCTCGCGCTCCTGGCCCGTCTGCACTCCAGCCGGGAGCATTCCTGGCGAGGGCGCTGGCCTGACCATCCCGTGGAAACGCTCGGGGCCGCCGTCACGCTGCGGGAGGAGGGCAGGCTGCCCCTCACGAAGATCCGGGAGGTGCGCACCCTGGCGCGGCGCATGCCTTCCCGGGAAGCGGTCCTCGAGGACGAGGCGCGTTGGCTCCAGGTCCTCTCGAACGAGATCCGGCGGGTGCTGGCCCGGGTCGAGCTGGGCGCGCCCGGAGCGGGCCTCACCCCGTCCGACGCGGGGCTCCGCCTGGAGGAGCAGCGCACCTGGAGGGCGTTACATACCCATGTGGAGGCGTGGGCCGAGCACATGGCCCTGGCGGAAATGCTCGCGCGCGCGAAGCCCCGGAGCCGGAAAGCCGCCGGAGGTGCGTCATGAACACCGCGCGCTTCGCCCTGCTGCCGCGTGACGGCCTGTTCTGCAAGGACGGCCGCGGTTGGTACACGAGCGACGTCGGCCGTGGCCACTCGCATGCGTGGCCGCCGCCCTCCACCCTGCGGGGCGCGATGCGCGCCGCCTGGGGCCATGCCCTCATGACCCGGGCCTCGCGCACCCTGACCCCCGAGGCATGGGAACGGGAGACCCAGGGCGTCCACATCGGACCCCCGCTGACGCTCGCACGGCCCCTGGGGGAGCCCTTCGCCTCCCGGCACCGGATGTGGCCCACACCCGCGGACGCGGTGCTCGTGGAGGGGAGGGTGCGGCGGCTGCTTCCCCGGCCTCATCCCGAGGTGCACACCCTGGGGACGGAGGACGACGACGCGCTGGAAGCGCTCTGGCGTGCCACGACGCCCCCGGGAAAACCCCAACCGCCGCGCTCCTTCTGGACGGAAGACGCCCTGGTGGGCTGGCTGCGGGGAGAAGCCCCCCCGACGCCGGGCGACACGGGGCCCCTGCGACGCACCGATGTGCGGGTGACCTTGAACGCCCAGACCCAGACTGCGGAGCCGGGCATGCTGTACCAGACGGAAGTGCTGGAGATGCTCGGCGAGGGGGAGCGGGAGTGGGCCCTGGGCCTGGAGTGCACCCTGCCCGGTGAGGCGTCTGGCTTTCCCTGGGGGCCCGTGGGGTTGGGAGGAAAACGGCGGCTGGCCCTGGCCGAGCCCCTTCCCGGCGAGGTCTTCGCGGCTCCGCGCGGTCTGCCCGAGCGGTCCCCTGGGCTGCGGCTCATCCTGGCCACGCCCGCGCACTTCCAACGCGGCTGGCTGCCGGATGGGCTGGAGCGAGTGGACCCCGGCGGGCAGCCCCGCTGGGAGGGCACGCTTCCCGGCGTGGAGGGGAGGGTGGTGCTCCGGGCCGCGCTGGTGAACCGGCCGTTGGAGCTGTCCACCTGGGACATGGCGCGGGGGAGACCTCGTGCCACGCGCCGGCTGGTGCCCGCGGGCGCCACGTACTTCTTCGAGCGCGTGGACGGACGCCCCTTCACCGCCTTGAAAACGCTGTGGCTGGCGGCCTGGGGCGGCGGCCACGAGGAGGGCCTGGGCCGGGTGCTGCCCGGGTCCTGGAATCCGGAAGAGGAACACACATGAGCATGGAAACCCGACCGTATCTGCTGCACGCCCTGTCGCCCCTGCACGCGGGGACAGGGCGGAGCGTGGGCATCATCGATCTGCCCATCGCCCGGCTGCGCGCGACGAACATTCCCTTCGTGCCGGGCTCCTCCCTCAAGGGCGTGCTGCGCGAGGCACGCCATGGATTGCCGGACGCCGAGCGGGAGGCCCTGTTCGGCCCCTTGCGCAGGGTGAGCGGCCCGGAAGGGGACGAGGCGTGGGAGGGAGATCATGCCGGAGCGCTGGTGGTGGGGGACGCACGGCTGGTGGCACTCCCCGTGCGCAGCTTCGTCGGCACGTTCGCCCTGGTGTCCTCGCCCCTGCTGCTGGAGCTGGCGCGCAGGGACTTGAAGGGCATGGAGGGAGTGCCAGAGCGCCTGAAGCCCGTGGCGGGGCCCATCGCGCGGGTAGGCCCGGGCAACGTCACCGTGTCGCCGGAGCCCCGCAAGCTCTTCCTGGAGGACCTGGACCTCGACGTCCAGGTGGAGCCCGCGGTGGAGGCCTGGGCGCGCTTCCTCGCGCGGGCCCTGCCCGAGGACGAGGAGCTGATACGCGAGCGCTTCGTCGTGGTGGATGACGAGACGATGAGCTTCCTGATGGAGACGGCCACCCAGGTGGACACGCGCGTGCGCATCGACTCCGAGACGGGCTCGGTGGCGGAGGGCAACCTCTGGCAGGAGGAGAGTCTTCCCGCCGAGACCCTGTTGGTGGGGGTGCTGGCGGCGGGGCCGAGCCTGCGCCGGGACATGCCCTTGAGCGCGAGGGACGTCCTGGATCGAGCGCTCCGGGAGCCCGCCTGGCTTCAACTGGGCGGCAAGGCCACGGTGGGCAGGGGCCGGTGCCGGCTGGCGGCGTGGCCGGGCCTCGCGAAGGAGGCACGGCGATGACCCGCCTCACCCGGGAGCAACAACGCGCCCTCCATGCCTACACACGGGTCGAGAACGTGCCCGTTCCGGACCGGGCGGACTACGGAACCCAGGTCAACGCCCTGGGAAGCGCGGTGCTGCGCAATGGCCTGGCGGCGGCGCTGGCGTTCCTGGAGCGCGACCGGGAGAAGAAGGCCGCGGTGAGGCGACTCCTCGACGACCTCGCCGACGCGAGGATTCCCGGGCTCGTCGAGGACCAGGGAGCGAAGCTGCCAGACGCGGTGCGCCGCCTGGACACGCTCGGCTACATGCTGGCGACCCGCGAAGTGCTCCAGCTGGTGGTGTGGTTCCGTCGCGCGGTGCAGGCGACCTTCACGACGAAGGAGCAAGGCCATGTGGCTGGCGTCGAGCCGTGAGCCCTGGAGCCAGACCTCCCCCGAGGACGCGCACGCGGGGCTGGGCTATGCCCGGGGCGCCCCCCTGGCGGTCCTCCGCAACGAAGACCCCAAGGCGAAAGAGGCGAGAGAGGCTTGGCTGTCGCGCCTGGCCCAGTGCAAGGAACCCGCGCGCTATGCCCAGGCGTTCCGCCGTTGGCGGGAGTCCCTTCGCTCACCGGACGTCCTCTGCTTCACCGTGCGGGCCACGGGGCGGCTCCTCGTGGGCCATGGCACCTCGACGGCGACGGGCGTGGGGCTGACGCTCCAGCACACCTGGGGCGTCCCCGTGTTGCCCGGCTCGGCGCTCAAGGGACTGACGGCCCACTACGTTCAAACGGTCTACGGCCCCGAGGGAGAAGCCGAGGAGCCCGAGCGCGAGCCCTTCCGGGGACTCACCTGGAAGGACAGCCGACCCGTCCGAGCACCCGGCCCCCTGTTCCGGCGGCTCTTCGGTGCTCCGGAGCTGGAGTCCTCCGAGAACAAGGCCATTCGTGGCGGGGTCCTCTTCCACGATGCGCTGTGGGTGCCCTCGGGAGAGGGGAGGGGAGCGCCGATGCTGGCGCGCGACGTGCTCACCGTGCACCAGCGGCGGTACTACGAAAGCGAAGGCGCGGAGTGGCCCGTGGACTTCGATGATCCCAACCCCGTGTCATTCCTGACGGTGGCGCCCGGAGGACGATTCCTGGTGGCGCTCGAAGCCCGGGGAGACCGGGCCCTCCTGGAGCGCACGGGCCGCTATGTGAAGCAGGCATTGGAGGACTGGGGACTGGGCGGAAAGACCGCCGCGGGGTACGGCCGCTTCACCTCGGAAGACACCCCGGAAGTACGGCCGAGGAGGCCTGAATCCCCCGCCCTGACTGAATTGAGCGCGTGGTTGGAGGAACAGCGGGCCCTCCAGGTGGAACAGCGGCGGCAATTCCAGCAGGTGGAACGGGAATGGGTGGAGCGGCTGCTCGGACTCACCGAGGAGGAGCGCCGGGCCGCCGCCCACCTTCTCAAACGCCATCTCCGCATCAAAAGGGGTGAGGAAAAACTCCGCTTGGAAGAACTCCTCACGCGGCTGGGAGCCTGAACATGTCCATCGTCGATCTGCTGTTTCCCGTCCGGGGAGGCCCGGTGCCACTCGACCACGGCTACCTGTTGTTCTCCGCCCTCTCGCGGCGGCTGCCCGGGCTGCACGCGCACCCCGGCATCGGCGTCTTCCATCTGAAAGGGACGAGAACCCAATCCCAGACACTCCTGATGGACAACGGAACCCTGCGTCTGCGCTGCCCGGCGGACGCCCTCGCGCTCCTCCTCCCCCTCGCGGGAAGCCCGCTCGTGCTCGCGGGACAGCGACTCCTCCTGGGCACGCCCAGGGTCCAACCCCTGACGGCCCCCGACTCCCTGTCCTCGCGCCTGGTCACCTTCAAGCATGCCCTGGACGCGAACACCTTCCATTCCTCCACGGTGAAATTCCTGGCGGAGCTGGGCTGTGTCGGGACTCCCGCCCTGGGCCGACGGCGGACCCTGTCCATCTCGGGCAAGAAGGTGGTGGGCTTCGCGCTCACCGTCCAAGGCCTCTCGCCGGAGTCCTCGCTGCGGCTCCAAGCACAGGGCCTGGGCGGGCGCCGCCACATGGGCTGTGGGCTGTTCCTTCCCACCCGACAGGACGGGTTTGTAATAGACTCAACATCCGAGCGGCGTCCGCGAAGCGAGACCCACGGCAAGGGAGCAATGGATGGACAAGCAGGCCCTGACCCCGGAGTTCTGGGATGTGTTCGTACGGGATTACTGGAACCAGAAGCCGGTGGTCTTCAAGGGAGTCCTCCCGAAGGATCTGCTGACGGACATGGATGTGCTCCAGGCCTTCGGTAACTACGCCGAGGACTCGCTCAGCCAGGGGCAGAAGCCTCCGTCCAAGCGCAAGGGAGGATTCGCCCGCCTCTTCGTCGAGGGACGGCAGATCGGCCCCATGGAGCTCATCAAGTTCATGCCCCAGGGCTCGAACCTGACGGAGTACGTGGGCGCCGTGGGCGCGACCTTCGGCGGCGCCCGGGTGGGCGTCATCCTCAACGACGTGGAGCTGTTCAATGAGAGGGCCGCCAAGGCCATCCGGGGAGTGGTCGCCCCCCTCATCGAGCGCATCGGCATCCCGGCGAAGAACGTGGAGTCCACCATCTTCGCGGGCGACTACGACGTGACGCCCTTCGGCATCCACAAGGACGAGTCCGCCGACGTGCTCACGCTCATCATCGCGGGCAAGAAGCAGATGCTCGTCTGGCCCCAGGAGTACTTCGACGAGCACCCCGAGCGTCTCCAGATGCTGCCGCTCGGCAACGAGGCCATCTCCCACTTCATCCAGGATGCCACGGTGCTCGAGGCCCATCCGGGAGACCTCATGTACTGGCCCGGCTCGGCCTACCACGTCGCCACCAGCGCGGGCGGCGTGGTCGCCACCTGCGGCATCGGCTTCTGGCACAAGGCGCTCCTCTCCGACGCCGTGGGCGAGCTGGTGCGGGAGCTCGTCGCCTCGAAGCTGGGGAGCCAGAACACCGTCGTCGCCGCCTGGAAGCCCGGAAGCGTGCCGCCCCCCCTCCAGGGCACCGAGGACGTCCTGCGCCAGCTCGTGGCCAGCGGCGAGTTCCAGAAGGCGCTCGCCCAGGCCTGGCAGGGCAGGGTGGAGCGGCTGGGCTTCCTCGCCAACGACCCGGCGAAGTAGGCCCCCGGCGGGGCCCCGGCGCCTCGCGGCCTACGTGCCGTGAGGCCGCAGCGTGGGCTCGGAGCCCGGCAGGGCCGTGGGTGTCTCCGGCCGGAACTGGCCGTCCTCGAGCATCAGCAGCCGGTCCGCCAGGTGGAAGTAGCGGTCGTCGTGGGTGATGACCAGGACCGCCTTGCCCTGGCGCTTCAGGTCCGGCAGCAGCTGCTCGTAGAAGAGCACCTTGAAGACGGGATCCTGATCCGCCGCCCACTCGTCAAAGACGTAGAAGGGGCGATCCTCCAGATAGGCGGTGAGCAGCGCCAGGCGCTTGCGCTGGCCCTGGGACAGGGCCGTGGTGGACAGCGCCCCGTCCTTGAACGTCACCTTGTGCGAGAGCTGGAGCCGTTCCAGGTAGCGCGTGGCCTGCTCGACCAGGTCCTCGCGCTCCAGGCCCTGCAGGCGCTCGAACAGGCAGAAGTCCACGAACACCACCGAGAAGAGCTGCCGGTAGCGCTCCCACGCCTCGTCCCCGGTGATGGGCACCCCGTCCACGAGGATGTCACCGGACTCGGGCGTGTAGAGCCCGGTGAGCATCTTCGCCAGCGTCGTCTTGCCGCTGCCATTGCCTCCCACCAGGAAGACGAGCTGTCCCGGGCGGATCTCCAGGTGGATGGGGCCCAGGATGAAGCGGCCGTCCTCCTTCTCCCGGTGGTAGGTGTGGGTGAGGCCTCGCAGCTCCAGCCGCTCGAAGGAGGCGGGAGGCGCGCCCAGGAGTTCCGGAGAGCGCTCGTCGAGCCCCAGCGTCTCCAGCTTGTGCAGGGCGATGGCGGCCTGCCCCACGGTGTGGAAGCTGTTGAGCACGTTGTCCAGCGGCTGCTGCATGTAGAGGATGGTCAGCGTGAAGCCCGTCAGCGTCGCCGCGTTCACCGAGGGGAAGTGGCCAGGCACCACGAAGAGCAGCAGGCCGATGATGACGAAGAACAGCAGCATGCCCCAGCTCGAGTTGGCCGCGTCGATGCCGCCGCTGCGCACGTCCAGGGAGCGCAGGAGCGTGGCGGTGCCGTTCAGGTCGTCGCGCAGGAAGGACTCGCGGCGCCAGCGGTGCATCTTGAGCTCCTTCACGCCGTCCATCAGCGTGCGGAAGTGCCGCAGGAGCAAGTCATACGTCTCGCGCGCCGAGCGCAGCAGCTTGAGCGAGCGCGTGGCGGAGAAGACATACGTCACCAGGCCCACCGCCATGATGCCCGCAGTGGTGAGCAGGATGGGCCAGGACAGCCACGCCATGTAGCCCAGGCACCCCAGGAGCAGGGCCACGTTGATGAGCAGTTGGGGCAGCAGCATCAGCCCGATGCTCACGCTCATCACATCCCCCGTCAGCGTGGCGAGCAGGCGGTGCTGGCCCACCTCCTCGAGCCGCCGCAGGGGCGTGGCGAGGATGCGGCGGCCGAACTCAGCGCGCAGCTCGAAGATGACCCCGTGCTGCATCCAGTTGAGCACCGCCGTCGAGGCGAAGCGCGCGAGCAGGGCGATGGCGCACAGCCCGGCGAAGTACCCGCCCAGGCCCGCGCCCGCCCCGGTCAGCGCGGAGCTGGTGAGCGCGAGCAGGCCCGCGTTGCTCGCGCCCGCGATCAACCCGCACACCACCGCCAGCAACACCGCCAGCCTGGAATTCCTCAACAACAGGAGCAACAACTTCACGCGCCACCTCCGACCCGCTCCAACAGCTCCAGGAAGTCCCGGCTCAGGGCCTCCACCGACTCGCGACGGAAGGCGTCGAGCTTGTACTCGAAGCTCCCGCTCAGTCCGTCCGCTCCTCCCGCGCACACCAGGGAGATGTCACTCACGGCCATGTCCAGCTCCAACGGTACCGGACTCAGCGTGAGCCCCGGCAAGCCCGGCCGCTCCGTCTCCCCCGGCGAGGAAGAGAAGGAGAAGCCGGCGGGAAGCCTCGGCGTCCGTCCCGCGGGCACCGAGGGGTTGAGCAACCGCACCAGCTCCCCGTGCGGCAGGCCCTGGTACGCGAAGGCCCCCAGGTAGCTGGCGCGCACCCGGTGCAGCAGCTCGCGGAAGCCCGGGGCGTCCGCCAGCCGCGTGCGCACCACGAGCAGGTTGGCGAACATGCCCGGCAGCGCCTCCAGCTCCGGCCGCACGCGGTGGGCATGGGCGAAGGCCACCAGGCTCTCTCCCTGGCCCGAGAAGCGCGCCAGCGTGGCCTGGTAGGCCGTCAGCAGGAGCAGGAAGGGCGTGACGCCCTCGCGGCGGCTCAGCGCGCCCAGCCGCTCCCAGAGCTCCGGCGAGAGGGTGAAGGGCAGGCTCGCGCTCCGCGGGCTCTCCGCCTCCGGATCCACGTGGGCCGCGGGCAGGGGCCTCACGGACACGGGACCGGCCAACGTCTCGCGCCACCAGCCCCGCAGCCGCTCCAGCGTCTCGCCCCGCAACCACTCGTGCTGCCACCGGGTGAAGTCGCGGTATTGCAGCGTGGGCTCGGGCAGGGGCGAGGGCAGCCCCTCACCGAAGGCGCCGTGGAGCGCCGCCAGCTCCCGGAGCAGCACCTGACCGCCCACCAGGTCCGTGATGGCGTGGTGCAGGTTCAGCAGCAGCAGGTGCCGCTCGTCCGACACGCGCAAGACGTGCGCGCGCAGCAGGGGGCCCCGCTCCACGTCGAAGGGACGCCACGCCTCCTGCTTCAGGCGCTCCAGCGCCGCCACCTCCCGCTCGGCCTCGGGCAGGTGCGTCAGGTCCTCGAGCGCCAGCGGAACGTGTCCGGGAGGGCCGATGTGCTGCACCGGCTCGCCGTCCACGAGGGGGAACGTGGTGCGCAGGATTTCGTGCCGGCGCACCAGCTCCCCCAGGGCGAGCGAGAGGGTGTCCGTATCGAGCGCGCCCTCCACCCAGAAGGCCGTGGGGACGCTGTTGAGCGGGCTGTGGGGGCCTCCGCGCTCCGGAGACCAGTAGGCCTGTTGGGACAGCGAGAGGGGAAGCCGCTCGACGGGCTCGGTGGGCACCACGGGGGGCGGTGCCGATGGCTGTCCCTCTCGGGGCGCGGTGAGCTTGCGCGCCAGTCCCTCGATGGTGGGCGACGCGAAGAGCTCGTTGATGGAGATCTCCACGCCGAAGATGGCCTGGACGCGCGAGATGATCTGCGCGGCCAGCAGCGAATGCCCTCCCAGGGCGAAGAAGTCATCCGTCACGCCCACGCGCTCCTGGGCGAGCAGTTCGGCCCAGAGCGAGGCCAGCAGCTCCTCGGTGGGCGTGCGCGGCGGCACGTGGGCTTCCTCGGCGAAGGACTGCTCCGGCCGGGGCAGGGCCGTGCGGTTGAGCTTGCCCGCGGACGTGAGCGGGAACCCCGGCAGGAAGACGAACGCCGAGGGCACCATGTAGGTGGGCAGCTTCCGCTCCAGGAGGGCACGCAGCGCGGAGGACTCGGGCAAGGGAGCCTCCGCCACGACGTAGGCCACCAGGCGCTTGTCCCCAGGGAGGTCCTCGCGCAACAGCACGCACACGTCGACCACCTCGGGGTGCTCGCGCAGGCAGGATTCGATCTCCCCCAGCTCGATACGGATGCCCCGCAACTTCACCTGGCCGTCGAGCCGTCCGAGGAACTGCAACGAGCCGTCCGGCAACCAGCGCGCGCGGTCCCCCGTGCGGTAGAGCCTCGCTCCAGGCGTGGTGCTGAACGGGTGGGGCAGGAAGCGCTCGGCCGTCAGCGCGGGCTGGCCGAGGTAGCCACGCGCCAGGCCCACGCCGGAGACGAAGAGTTCCCCGGGCGCGCCCAGCGGCACCGGCCGCAGGGCCTCGTCCAGCACGAACAACTGGGTGTTGGGCCAGGGCGTGCCGATGGACACCGCCGACGCGGGTCCGTCCAGGGGCGTGATGGACGCGCAGACGGTGACCTCGGTGGGTCCGTAGGCGTTGAGGAACCGCCGTCCCTGGGACCACGCCCGGGCGAGGGCAGGGGGGCACGCCTCGCCCGCGGAGATGAGCGTGGTGAGCGCCGGAAGCTGGAAGGGGTCCAGTTGGGCGAACACGGTCGGCGTGAGCGTGACGGCGGAGACGGATTGGCGCACCAGCAGGGACTGGAGGGGCGCTCCGGGCAACAGGGCGTCCCGGGGCGCGAGCACGAGGCAGGCGCCAGCCAGCAGGGCGCCGAACACCTCGCACACCGACGCGTCGAAGGACGGCGAGGCGAACTGCAACACCCGCGAATGGGCCGTGAAGCCGTGGCGGACCACCGCCGCCTGGGCCGTGTTGCACAGGCCCCGGTGGTGCAACAGCGTCCCCTTGGGCAGGCCCGTCGAGCCCGACGTATAGATGAGGTACGCCAGGTGCTCGGGGCCCGTGAACGACTCGGGCGCGTGCGAGGGCCGCACCGCGATGCCGTCCCAATCCGTGTCCAGACACAGCAACTGCTGGCCCTGGACGGGCAGCTCGTCGGCGATCGCCTCCTGGGTGAGGAGGATGGGCGCGGCCGCGTCCCGCAGCACGAAGGCGATGCGCTCCGGCGGATGGGACGGATCCAACGGCAGGAAGGCACCGCCCGCCTTGAGTACGCCGAGCATGCCGATGACGAACTCCGGCGAACGCTCGACGCACAGCCCGATGGGCGTCTCCGGACCCACGCCGAATTGCCGCAGGTGGTGCGCGAGCTGGTTGGCCCGCGTGTCCAGCTCCCGGTAGGTGAGCCGCGTGTCCTCGAACTGGAGCGCCGTCGCCTCGGGGGTGCGCTCCACCTGGGCCTCGAACAGGTGGTGGGCGCACGTGTCGAGCGGCACGTCCACTCGCGAGTCGTTCCACTCCACCAGCATGCGCTGGCGCTCGGCCGCCGACAGCAGCGTCAGCTCCGAGAGGGGACGCTCGGCCGACTCCAGCAACTGCTCCAGCGCCGTGCGCCAGTGGCCCAACAACGCGCCAATGGTGCCTGGACCGAAGCGCCTCGTGTCGTAGGAGAGCATCAGCACCAGCTCGTCATGCGGCATGACGCACGCCGAGAGGGGGTAGTTGGTCCGGTCGATGAGCTGGACATCATCCACTTCCAACCGGCGGGCCTGCTCCTTCACCTCCGCGTCCACGGGGTAGTTCTCGAAGACGAGGATGTTGTCGAAGAGGGCCGTGCCCCGAGGCACCTCGCTCCAGCCCTGCACCCGCACCAGGGGGCTGTGCTCGAACTGCCGCATCTCCACCTGCTGCACCTGGAGCCTCCGCAGCCATGGGAGCACCTGCTCGTGGGGCGGCACGCGGACTCGCACCGGCAGGGTGTTGATGAACATGCCCACCATCCGCTCCACGTGCGGCACGGTGGGCGGACGGCCCGAGACGGTGGTGCCGAACACCACGTCGTCCACTCCGGCATGGCGGGCCAGCACCAGCGCCCACGTCCCCTGCGCCAGGGTGTTGAGCGTGAGGTGGTGCTCGCGCGCGAACGTCCGCAGCGCCGTCGTGGTCCCGGCGGACAGGCGCAGCTGCCGCTCCTCGACCTCCGGCGCGCCCTCGGCCCGAGACTCCACGGGCTCGGACTCCGGCAGCGGCGTGGGCGCGCGGAAGCCCGCGAGCGTCTCGCGCCACCAGGACTCGGCCTCCGCCAGGTCCTGCCGCAGCAACCACGCGATGTACTCACGGAACGCGGGCGTCCGCTCCCGCCGGGGCGTCTCACCGCGCTCGAGGGCTTCGTAGAAGGCGAACAGCTCCTCGAACAACAGGCCCACGCTCCAGCCATCCAGCAGCAGGTGGTGGTAGCTCCAGACGCACTGCCACGCCTGCTCCTCCAGGCGCACCACCGTCATGCGCGTGGGCGGCGCGAGCATCAACTCGAAACCCCGGGCGCGATCCTCCCGAATCAGCGCCTCCATCCGCGCCGTCCGCTCCTCGGCGGACAGGCCCCTCACGTCCAGCTCGCTCCAGTCCAGCGCCACCTTCGCGCGCACCACCTGCAACGGCTGGGGAACCTCCTCCCACAGGAAGGACGTGCGCAGGATGGCGTGGCGCTCCACCAGGTGCTCCCAGGCGCGCCGCAGCACGGCCATGTCCATGGCGCCCCGGAAGGTCCACACGAGCTGCTCGAAGTAGACGCCCGAGCCGGGCGAGAGCCGCGCGTGGAAGAGCATGCCCTCCTGCACCGGCGACAGCGGGTAGAGGTCCTTCCACTCCGGCACCCGCGCCGTCACCCGCTCCAGGACGTGCGGCTCCAGCTCCACCAGGGGAAGCTCGGCCAGGCTGGCGTCGTCCTCCGAGGGCTTCGCCTCCGCCAGCGCCGTCAGCGTCTCCAGGAAGGCGCTCGCCAGCGCGTCGATCGTGCCTCGCTCATGCAGGTTCTCGCTGTACGTCCACGCGAGCTCCAACCGCCCCTGGAAGACGCCGCCGTTGATCTCCAGCACGTGGGAGCGTGGGCCCCGCTCGCTCCGGGAGGCGCCACTGGGCTCCTGGTCCGCCAGGGAGAAGAGCGACGTGCCCGAAGCGAGGGTGTCGAGCTGGCCCAGGTAGTTGAAGAGCACCGGAGCGCCCGGCAACGCCTGGAGCCGCCGCGAGGCCTCGTCCCGCCGCAGGTAGCGCAGCAGGCCATGGCCCAGGCCCTTTCCAGGCATCTGCCGCAGGGACTGCCGCACCCGGCGCAGCGTCATGGCCGGCACGCCCGAGGCATCCGCCTCCAGCAGGGCGGGGTAGAGCGTGGTGAACCAGCCCACGGTGCGCGACAGGTCCACGTCCTCGAACAACTCCTCGCGGCCGTGCCCCTCCAGGTCCACCAGCAGGCGCGGCTGCCCCGTCCAACGCGCGACGGCCTGGGCGAGCGCCGCCAGCAGCACCTCGTCCATCCGCGCCCCCGGCGTGGAGGACACCGTCTGGAGCAGGGCCCGCGTGCGCTCGGCGTCCAGCGACACCGTGAGGCTCCGGGCCGAGGCCAGGTCGTTCTCGCCCTGACGGTCCACGGGCAACGGGCGCGCATGCCGGCGCGGCTCGGAGCGCCAGTAGGGCAGCTCCCGCGCCATCGCCTCCGAGCGCGCGTGGACATCCAGGCGCTCCGCCCAGGTCTTGAAGGACGTGGTCTTCGCCGGCAGTGCCACCGCCTCGCCCCGGCCCAACTGCCGGTACGCCGTCTCCAGATCCTCCAGCACGAAGCGCCAGGACACCGCGTCCACCACCAGGTGGTGGAGCACCAGCAACAGGCGTTGCGTGCGGCCCTCGCCCCGCTCGAAGAGGGCGACCCGGAGCAGGGGACCGTGGGTGAGATCCAGGCTCCGTTGCAGCTCCGCCGCCGCCGTGTCGAGCGCGCTCGCCAGCTCGTGTTCGGGCACGGAGGACAGGTCCACGCGGCTCAGCTCCACCGGCACGTCCGCTCCGGCGTTGTGCTGCGACCAGTCCTCGCCGCTCCGGGTGAGCCGCAGGCGCAGCGCGTCGTGGTGCAGCACCACCCGCCTCAGCGCCTGCTCCAGCCACGCGGCGTCCAGACGCTCGCGCGCCTCCAGCAGCAGGGACTGGTTGAAGTGGTGGGGCTCGGGCGTCTCCTGCTCCAGCCACCAACGCTGGATGGGCGTGAGCGGCACGGGGCCGGAGACGATTCCCTGCTCGTCCTGGCGGCCCGGGCCTTCCGACACCACCGGTGCCAGCTCGGCCAGGGTCTGGTGCCGGAAGAGCTGCTTGGGCGTGAGCCGCAGGCCCACCTGACGGGCGCGGCTGATGATCCGCATGCTGAGGATGGAATCGCCGCCGAGCGCGAAGAAGTTGTCGTGCAGGCCCACGCGCGGCACGCCCAGAACTTCCGCCCACACGGCGGCCAGGGCACGCTCCACCGGGGTGGAGGGCGCCACGAAGGTGTTCTCGGACACGGCCGCGTCGGGCGCGGGCAGGGCACGGCGCTCGAGCTTGCCGTTGGACGACAGGGGCAGGGCCTCCAGGCTCACGAAGGCCGAGGGCACCATGTACTCGGGCAGCCGCGCCTTGAGCTCGGCGCGCAGCGCCTCCACGTCGAGCGTCCACTCGGGAGCGGGGACGACGTAGGCCACGAGCCGCTTGTGGCCCGGCGTGTCCTCGCGCGCCACCACCACGCACTGGCGCACCGACGGCTGCCGGACGAGCACCGCCTCGATCTCCCCCAGCTCGATGCGCAGGCCGCGGATCTTCACCTGGAAGTCGGTCCGGCCCAGGTATTCGACGGCGCCGTCCGCGAGGTAGCGCACCAGGTCACCCGTCTTGTACAGCCGCGCGCCCGGCACCTCGCCGAAGGGATCCGGCACGAAGCGCTCGGCGGTCAGGTCCGGACGGCCCACGTACCCGCGCGCCAGGGCGATTCCGCCCAGGTACAGCTCGCCCACGGCTCCCACCGGCACGAGGCCCAGGCGCGCGTCCAGGACGCGCAGGTACACGTTGGCGATGGGACGGCCGATCGGCACGCTCGCGCGCCGGTCTCCCCGCACACAGGCCCAGGCCGTCACGTCCACGGCCGCCTCGGTGGGCCCATACAGGTTGTGCAGCTCCGCCCCCAGCAGCTCCAGGCAGCGCGCCGCCAGCTCCGCGGGCAGGGCCTCGCCACTGCAGATGACGCGCTTCAGGGCCGTGCACTTCTCCAGGCCCTGCTCCTCCAGGAAGACGCCCAGCATGGACGGCACGAAGTGCAGGGTGGTGATGCCCCGCTCGGCGATGAGTCCGGCCAGATAGGCGCTGTCCTGATGGCCTCCGGGCCGCGCCACCACGAGCCGCGCCCCCGTCATCAACGGCCAGAAGAACTCCCACACCGACACGTCGAAGCCATAGGGCGTCTTCTGGAGGACGCGGTCCCCGGCCGTCAGCCCATAAGCCTCCTGCATCCACAGCAGGCGGTTGCAGATGGCCTCGTGGGTGTTCATCGCCCCCTTGGGCTGACCCGTGGAGCCGGACGTGAAGATGACATACGCGAGGTTGGAGCCCTTCACCGGCGCGGGGACACGCGCCTCCGACCGGGCGAGCTCCGCCCAACCCGTGTCCAGGCACAGCACCTCGGGACCCGCCTCGGGAAACACGGGGACGAGATGGGCCTGCGTGAGCACCACCCGCGCCTCGCAGCCCTGAACCATCGCCCGCAGCCGCTCGCGGGGCAGCGTGGGCTCGAGGGGCACATAGGCACCGCCCGCCTTGAGCACGCCCAGGAGCCCCACCACCATCTCCACCGAGCGCTCCACGCACAGCACCACCCGCGACTCGGGGCCCACGCCGCGCGCCCGCAGGGCGTTGGCCAGTTGCCCGGCCCGCGTGTCCAGCTCCCGGTAGGTGAGCGTCTGGTCCTCGTACTCCACCGCCACGGCGTCCGGCGTGCGCTCCACCTGGGCCTCGATGAGCCCATGCAGCGTCAGCGCCGCCTCGCGGGGCAGGTGGGTGGCGTTCCACTCCACGAGCTGCTGACGCCGCTCCTCCTCGGACAGCAGCGGCAGCCGCGACAACGGCCGCGCTGGCTCCTCGACGATGCCCCGCAGCAGGTGGTGCAGGTGCCCGGCCATCCGGCGCACGGTCGTCTCGTCGAACAGCTCCGTGCTGTACTCGATCATCCCGTTCAGCCCATCGGCCGTGTCCGCCAGCGTGAGCGTGAGATCGAACTTGGACGTGCGCTGCTCCACCTCGACCGGGCTCAGCGTGAGGCCCTTCAACGACAGGCCCTTCGCGTCATCCTGCTCGTGGACGAACAGCACCTGGAACAGGGGAGAACGGCTCAGGTCCCGCTCGGGCTTGAGCGCTTCCACCAGCCGCTCGAAGGGAAGGTCCTGGTGGGCATAGGCGCCCAGCGTCGTCTCGCGCACCTGGGCCAGCAGCTCGCGGAAGGTGGGGTCTCCCCCGAGCCGCGCGCGCAGCACCAGCGTGTTGACGAAGAAGCCGATGAGGCCTTCCACCTCCGCGCGGTTGCGGCCCGCGATGGGCGTGCCGACGCCAAAGTCCTCCTGGCCGGAGTAGCGGTGCAAGAGCACCTGGAAGGCGGCCAGCAGGAGCATGAAGGGCGTGACGCCCTCGCGCTGGCTCAGGTCGCGGACGGCCCGCGCCAGCTCCCGGGGCATGCGCACCGGAATGGCGGCGCCCCGGAAGGACTGGGTGGGCGGACGCGGCCGATCCGTGGGCAGCTCCAGAATCTGATTCATCCCCCCGAGCCGCTGGTTCCACCAGTCGAGCTGGGTCTGGAGCGCCGAGCCCCGCAGCCACTGGCGCTGCCACGCCGCGAAATCCGCGTACTGCACGGGCAGCTCGGGCAGGGGCGAGGGCTGGCCCGCGCGGAAGGCCTCGTGCAGCGCCACCAGCTCGCGCACCAGCACACCCATGGACCAGCCGTCCGAGACGATGTGGTGCATCGTCAGCGCGAGCACGTGCCGCTCCTCCTCGAGCCGCACGAGCAGGGCGCGCACCAGCGGCCCCCGGTCGAGCACGAAGGGCCTCCGGACTTCCTCCGTGGCCCGCCGCGAGGCCTCGGCCTGGCGCTCGTCCTCGGGCAGGTGGCGCAGGTCCTCGACCGTCAAGGAGATGGGGTGCTCGTCGGTCATCCGCTGCGAGGGCCCCTGGGCGTCGACGAGGAAGACGGTGCGCAGGGACTCATGGCGGCGCTGCACCTCGCGCAGGGCGAGCTCCAACGCCCGCGCGTCCAGCGGCCCCGCCAACGTCACCACGGAAGGGATGTTGTAGAGCGGGCTGTCCGGCTCGAGCTGATCCAGGAAGAGCATCCGCTGCTGGGCGAAGGACAGCGCCAGCCGCTCCTCCCGGGACGTGCGCTCCAGCGGAGGCAGGTGCACGCCCTGGCCGGTGGCGACCGCCCGCTCCACCCGCGCCGCCAACGCGCCCACCGTGGGCGCGTCGAACAGCTCGCGCAGGGGCAGCTCCACCTGGAAGACCTTGCGGATGCGCGAGACGACCTGGGTGGTGAGCAGCGAGTGCCCTCCCAGCTCGAAGAAGTCGTCGTGGAGTCCCACTCGCTCCACGTGCAGCAGCTCCGACCACATGGCTGCGAGCTGGCGCTGGACGTCGGTGCGCGGGGCCACGTACTCGCGCGTCCGGGCGCCCTCGCGCGCGGGGGCGGGCAGGGCCTTGCGGTCCACCTTGCCGTTGGGCGTCAGCGGCAGGGCGTCGAGCACCACGAAGGCCGAGGGCACCATGTACTCGGGCAGCTCGTCCCGCAGGGCGCGGCGCAGCTTCGAGGGGTCGAGCACCCGGCCCGCCGCGGGGGAGACATAGGCCACCAGCCGCTTGTCGCCGGGCACGTCCTCGCGGGCGATCACCGAGGCCTCGTGTACCTCCGGCTGGCGCCGCAGCAGGGCCTCCACCTCACCCGGCTCGATGCGGAAGCCACGCACCTTCACCTGCTCGTCCGCGCGGCCCAGGAACTCCAACTGGCCATCCGCGCGGAAGCGCACCACGTCCCCCGTGCGGTACAGCCGCTGGCCGGACTCACGGGCGAAGGGGTGGGGGACGAAGCGCTCCGCCGTCAGGCCCGCCTGATTGAGGTACCCGCGCGCCAATCCCGCGCCGCCCAGGTACAGCTCGCCCCGCACGCCGGAGGGCACCGGGTTCAGCCGCGAATCGAGCACGTACGCCTCCACGTGCTCCAGCGGCCGGCCGATGGGCGGAGGCTGTCCATCCGCCACGCACTCGGACGCGGTGGCCACCACCGTGCCCTCCGTGGGGCCGTAGGTGTTGAGGAAGCGCCGGCCCTCGCCCCAGCGGGCCACCACCTCGGCCGGGCAGGCCTCGCCGCCGGAGATGACCGTGCGCAGCGAGGGCAGGGCGTCCGAGGGCGTCACCGCCAGCACCGCGGGCGTCAGGCTGACCACGGTGATGTCGGACGTCTGGAGCAGTTCCTGGAGCGGACGGCCGGACTCCTGGGCGTGCGCCAGGTGCAGCGTGGCGCCCGACGTCAGCGTGGTGAAGATCTCCTCCACGGAGATGTCGAAGCTGAAGTTGGCGAACTGGAGCATCCGCCCGCCGGGCCCCAGGCCGTAGAGGGGAATCTCCTTGCGCACCAGGTTGCAGACGGCGCGGTGCTCGATGAGCACGCCCTTGGGCCGTCCCGTGGAGCCCGACGTATAAATGACGTAGGCGAGGTGTCCGGGTCCGCTCGCGGAGGGCAGGGGCTCGGCGGACTCCTGGGCCACTTCCTCCCAGTCCGCGTCCAGCAGGACGGTGTGCGCGCCGCTCCCGGGAGGGAGGGCGTCCGTCAGGCGCCGCTGGGTGAGCAGCACCGGGGCCGCGCTGTCCTGGAGGATGAGCGCGAGCCGTTCACGGGGCAGCGAGGGATCCAGCGGCACATAGGCGCCACCGGCCTTGAGCACGCCCAGCACGCCCACCACCATCTCCAACGAGCGCTCCACGCACAGCGCCACCCGCACGTCCGGGCCCACGCCCAGCACCCGCAGGTGCCGCGCGAGCTGGTTGGCGCGGGCGTCGAGCTCGCCATAGGTGAGCGACTGGGAACCGAGGACGAGCGCCACCGCCTCGGGCGTGCGCGCCACCTGGGCCTCGAAGAGCTGGTGGAGGCAGGCGTCCGGCTCGGACCGCGCGGCGTTGTTGCTCCACTCGAGCAGCACCCGGTGGCGCTCCCGCTCGTCCATGAGCGGCACGTCCAGCACCCGCCGCCGGGGGTCCGCCACCAGCGCCTCCACGAGCGTCTGGAAGTGGCCCGCCATGCGGTGGATGGTCGCCGCATCGAACAGCTCCAGGCTGTACTCGAAGAGCCCGGACAGGCCCTCGCCCTGGGGCGCCAGGGACAGGCTCAGGTCGAACATGGACGTGCCCGAGTGCAGCTCCACCGGAGCGAGCGTCAGCCCGGCCAGGCCCTGGGCCTGCTGGGTGCGCGCCATGTTCTGCAGGTTGAACATCACCTGGAAGAGCGGGGTGCGGCTCAGGTGCCGCTCGGGCTGGAGCGCTTCCACCAGCGTCTCGAAGGGCAGCTCCTGATGGGCGTAGGCCCCCAGGCACACCTCGCGCACCCGGCCCAGCAGCTCGCGGAAGCTCGGGTTGCCCGACAGGTCCGTGCGCATCACCAGGGTGTTGATGAAGAAGCCGATCAACCCCTCCGTCTCGCGCCGGTTGCGGCCGGCGATGGGCGTGCCCACCACCAGGTCCTCCTGGGAGGAGTAGCGCGAGAGCAGCAGCTTGAAGACGGCGAGCAGCGCCATGAAGGGCGTCACGCCCTCGCGAGCGCACAGCGCGTCCAGGGCCTGCTTCACCGGGGCGGACAACGGGAAGGCGTGGGTGGCGCCTCGCGGGGAGAGGGTGGCCGGACGAGGCCGATCCGTGGGCAGCTCCAGCACGGGCAGCGAGCCCGCGAGCTGCTTCTTCCAATAGTCGAGCTGGGTGCGCAGCACGTCGCCCGTCAGCCACTGGCGCTGCCACGCGGCGAAGTCGGCGTACTGCGCGGGCAGGGGTGGCAGGGAGACCGGCGTGCCCGTCACGCGCGACTGGTAGAAGGCCACCGTCTCGCGCACCAGCACCTCCATCGACCAGCCGTCGGAGACGATGTGGTGCATCGTGAGCAGCATCAGGTACTCCTGCTCACCCAGCCGCAGCAGGCCCACGCGCAGCAGCGGGCCGCGCTCCAGCTCGAAGGGACGCTGGACCTCCTCCTCGGTGCGCCGCAGGGCCTCCGCCTCGCTCTCGGCCTCGGGCAGGCCGCGCAAGTCCTCCTGCTTCAGCTCGACCGCCGCCGTGGGCTGGATGACCTGGAAGGCCTCGCCCTCCCGCTCGATGAAGACGGTGCGCAGCGACTCGTGGCGCTGAATCAGCCGCGCCAGGCTGTACTCGAGCGCCGCCACGTCCAGGGGCCCGCGCACGCGGAAGGCCGTGGGGTTGTTGTACAGCGCCGTGCCGGGTTGCAGCCGCTCGAGGAACCACAGCCGCTGCTGGGCGAAGGACAGGGGCGCGGGTACCGAGGGATCGCGCGCGGGGAGCGCCGGAGCGGCGGGTCTGGCCGCCTGCTGCTTGACCTTCTGCTCCTCCAGCCGGCGCAGCAACAGCTCGCGCTTCTCGGGGGGAAGGTTGGCGATCCGCTTCTCGAGGTCGTTCACTTGGCTTACTCCAACTCGGCCAGCATGGCTTCCAGCGTGTCCTGATCCACGGACCCCGCCTTGTTCTTGAGGATGAGCAGCGCCAGCGCGCTGACGGTGGGGGAGTCGAAGAGGCTGCGCAGGGGCAGCTCCACCTGGAACTCATCGCGCACCCGCGAGAGCACCTGCGTGCCCAGCAGCGAGTGGCCTCCCAATTCGAAGAAGTCGTCCTCCACGCCAATGCCATAGATGCCGAGCAGCTCCTCCCAGCAGGCGACGAGGCCCGTCTCGATGGCGTCTCGCGGTGCGACGTAGCGGGTGGGCAGGGCGGGGCGCGGGTGGCGGGCGTCCACGGCCTTGGGCGCGGCGGGCGCCTTCGGCTCCAGCCAGAACGCCATGCGCGCCGGGAGATCCGCCGTGGAGACGGCCCAGCGCGCCAGGGGCGGCGCGGACAACAGCCGGTGGAAGGCCTCGAGTCCATCGGCCAGGGCCATGGTCAGCTCGGCCGGCGCGCCTTCGCCCGTGTGCCAGCCGTCCCAGTTCACGCTCACCCAGGGCGTGCCCTGTTCGCGAGACCGCTCGGCGGCGAACACGTCCATGAAGGCGTTGGCCGCCGCGTAGGCGGAGAAGCCGAGCCCTCCCAGCACCGAGGACAGCGAGGACTGGAGCACCACGAAGTCCAGCGTCCGGCCACGCAGGGCCTGGTGCAGCGCGAGCAGGCCATGCACCTTGGCCTGGAACTGGGACGCGCACCGGGCGGGCGTGGCCTCGCGGGCCAGGAAGAAGGTGTCCTCGTTCACGCTTCCGGCCGAGTGCACGACGCCGTGCAACTCCCCGAAGCGCTCCAGCGTCCGGGCCACGGCCGCCTCCATCTGCTCGGGCCGGGACACGTCCGCGCCCACCACCAGCACCTCCGAGCCCCGCTCCTCGAGCGCCAACAGCCGCCGCAGGGTGCGGCTCGTGCCGTCCCCGGCGTCGTGCGTGCGCAGCCACTCCTCCCAGCCCGTCCGCTCGGGCAGGGGCGTGCGGCCCACCAGCACCAACCGCGCGCCCACCCGCCGCGACAGCTCCTCCGCCAGCGCCAGGCCCAACCGGCCCAGTCCGCCCGTGATGAGGTAGACGCCCCGCTCGCGCAGGAGCGCCGGACGCTCTCCGCTCGCCGGGAGCCGCACCGGCTCGAAGGACTCCACCCACCGCTGGCCGCCGCGGTAGGCCACGGCCGCGCCGCCCGGAGAGGACGCGCGCAGCTCGGCCACGAGCTGGCCCACCAGCCGCGTTTCCCCCGCGCCGCCCGCCTCGGGCAGCACCACGTCGATGCCATGGCAGCGCAGCGCCTGGGCCTCTTCCTGGGGCAGGACCTTGCACAACCCGAGCACCGTGGCCCGGCCGGGCTCCAGCGGCTCGTCTCCCGTCACGTCGTGCACGCCCTGGGTGACGAGGCGCAGGTCGAAGGGACCCCGGGCCGCGTGCGCCAGCAGCGCCTGGACGAAGAAGAGCGCGCCGTGGAAGCCCCGCTCCTGCTGGGCCTCGAAGGTGGCGGAGGTGAGCGCCTGACGCTCGCGGGAGAGGTTGCCCAGGTGGACGATCCGCTGGGGGATACCGCCCTGGGCGCTCAGCTCGGACAACAGCGCGGCGTACTGCTCGGGCTCCCGGGGATTCACCGCGAACTGGCGCTCGCCCAGACGCGAGAAGGACGCGCCCTCGGAGACCGTCACCACCTCGTCGCCGAGCCCCGCCAGCCGCGAGGCCAGCGCCTGTCCGAGCCCCGCGCCATCCAGCCACAGCAACCAGCGGGCCGAGGCCTGGGCGCGCGGTGCCTCCGGAGGCAGGGAGCGCGTCCACACCGGACGGTAGAACCACTCATCGAGCGGCTTGCGCTCTCCCCGCGAGGGGGGTGCCTCGGTGGACTCGGCCCGAGCCTGGGCGTCGATCCAGTAGCGCTGCCGCTGGAAGGGGTAGGTGGGCAGCGGCACCCGGCGCGTCGTGCCGTGGAGCTTGTGCGCCTCGAGCCGGACACCGGCCATCCACAGCCGTCCCACCGCCTCCAGCCACACGGCGAGGTCCGCCTTCTCGTCCCTCGGCCCCCGCATGGACGCGAACACCGGACGCCGCGCCGGAGCGGGCTCCACCTGCCGCGCGAGCATGCCCAGCGTCTGCCCGGGGCCCACCTCCAGGAACACCCGCTCCGAGTCCTGGAGCAACGCGGCCAGTCCCTCGCCGAAGAGCACCGGCTGGCGCAGGTGCTCCACCCAGTAGCGGGGATCCGTGGCCTGCTCGGGGGTGATCCACCGGCCCGTCAGGTTGGAGACGTAGGGAATCTTCGGAGGGGACAGACGGATCCGCCCCAGCCGCTCCGCGAAGGACTCCAGGATGGGGTCCATCATCGCCGAGTGGAAGGCATGGGAGGTGTGCAGCCGGCGGTACTCCACGCCGCCCTCGCCCAGCCGCTCCTCCAGGGTCCGCACGTCCTCCAAGGGACCGGAGGCGACACACAAGCCGTGGGCGTTGATGGCCGCCAGGGACAACCCAGCCCCCAGCAACGGCCGCAACTGCTCGGCGGGGAGCGCCACGGACACCATGGCTCCGGCCGGCAACGCCTGCATGAGTTGGCCGCGCGCCGCCACCAGCGCGAGCGCGTCGTCCACGGACATCACCCCCGCCACGCAGGCGGCCACGTACTCGCCGAGGCTGTGGCCCAGCATGGCCCGGGGCTTGACGCCCAGGGACATCCACAGGCGCGCCAGGGCGTACTCGGTGACGAACAGCGCCGGTTGGGCGAGCGCCGTCTCCTGCAACCGCCGCTGCGCCTCCTCCCGCCGCTCCGCCGGGGCGTGGAGCAGTTCGCGCAGGTCCACCCCGAGCAGGGGGCGCAGCTTCTCGCAGCAGGTGTCCACGTGCTTGCGGAAGACGGGCTCGGATTCGTAGAGCCCCTGGCCCATGCCCGCGTGCTGCGAGCCCTGCCCGGGGAAGAGGAAGACGACGGAGGGCTCCGCGCTCCGGACTTCCTGGGTGAGCAGCCGCCGCGCGTCCCGCGAGGCGAGCACCTGCCGTGCGTCCCCCGTGTCCTGACACACCAGGACGCGCCGGTGCTCGAAGCGCCACCGGCCCGCCTGGAGCGTGTGGGCCACGTCCTCCAGCGCCACGCCGGGGTGACGGGCCAGGTGCTCGGCCAGGTTGTCGGTGGCCTTCTCCAGCGCCTCGGCCGAGCGCGCCGAGAGCACCAGCAGCCGCCAGGGCCGCTCCACGCCCCGCGCGGGGACGAGGGTGGGGGCCTCCTCCAGCACCACGTGCGCGTTGGTGCCGCCCATGCCGAAGGAGCTCACGCCCGCGCGCCGGGGCGAGCCATCCGTGGTCCAGTCCCGCGCCTCCGCGTTGACCTGGAACAGGCCCCGGGCGAAGTCGATACTCGGATTGGGGCGCTGGAAGTGGAGGCTGGGCGGGAGCTTGCGGTGGTGCAACGCCAGCACCGTCTTGATGAGCCCCGCCACGCCCGCCGCCGCGTCCAGGTGGCCGATGTTCGTCTTCACCGAGCCGAGCGCGCACGGACCCGCCGAGGCGGGGCGATCCTTGAACGCCTGGTTGAGGGCGCTCACCTCGATGGGGTCGCCGAGCGGCGTGGCCGTGCCATGGGCCTCGACGTACTGGATGTCCGCGGGCGCCAGTCCGGCGACGCTCAGGGCCTCGGCGATGACCGAGGCCTGGCCCTCCACGCTGGGCGCGGTGAAGCCCACCTTGCCGGAGCCGTCGTTGTTGAGCGCCGAGCCCCGGATGACGGCCAGCAGCGTGTCTCCGTCCTCGATGGCGCGATCCAACCGCTTGAGCACCACCACGGCCACGCCCGAGCCGGACAAGGTCCCCTGGGCCCGCTCGTCGAAGGCGCGGCAGTGGCCGTCCGGCGAGGAGATGGAGTTGGGCTGATAGAGGTAGCCCGTGCGCTGGGACGCGGAGACGGACACGCCGCCCGCGAGCGCCACGTCCGTCTCGCCGTTGAGCAGGCTCTGGCACGCCAGGTGGACGGCGACGAGCGAGGTGGAGCAGGCCGTCTGCACGCTGAGGCTCGGTCCCTTCAGGTTCAACAGGAACGAGGTGCGCGTGGCCAGGTAGTCCTTGTCATTGGCCAGGACGAGGGCCTGCTCGCCCAACGTGCGCAGCAGCTCCTCGCGGGGCAACAGGTTGGACAACAGGTAGGTGCTGGCGCTCGTGCCCGCGAAGACGGCGATGGCGCCCGGGTACTGCTCCGAGGAGTAACCCGCCCGCTCCAGCGCCTCCCACGCGCACTCGAGGAAGAGCCGCTGCTGCGGATCCAAAATCTCCGCCTCGCGCGGGGACAACTGGAAGAGGCCCGCGTCGAATCGATCCTCGCCCTCCAGGACGAAGCCCGCGGGCACGTAGCCCGGCTGGGTCCGCAACGCGCGAGGCACGCCCGCCCGCTCCAGCTCCTCGTCGGAGAAGACGGTGCGCGACTCCACCCCGTGGAGCAGGTTGTGCCAGAAGGACTCCACGTCTTGGGCGCCCGGAAAACGGCCCGCCATTCCGATGATGGCGATGCCGTCGGGCAGCTCGGAGTGCTGCTCACTCATCCTGATCTTCCTCTTGAGTCGTCATGCGCGAGGCCCGCGTCCGCTGGCGCTGATTCGCCGACTCGCGGCGCGCTTCCGCCCGGCTCTTGCCCGCTTCCGCCGCCGAGGGCGCTTCCCTCGCGCCCGCGAGGTACTCGGCCAGGGAGCCCACGGTGGGGTACTGGAAGAGATCCGCCAGGGACACCTCGAGCCCCAGCAGGCTCTGCATCTTGCCATGCACCTGCACGATGGAGAGCGAGTTTCCTCCCAGGTCGAAGAAGCGGTCATCGCGTCCGACGCGCTCCACCCGCAGCTGCTCGCGCCAGATTTGAGCGATGGCGCGCTCCAGCTCGCTCCTCGGCTCGATGTAGCGCTCCTCCGACCGGGGCACGCCCCCTTCCACCTGGGGCAGGGCCCGACGGTCCACCTTGCCGCTCGCCGTCAGGGGCAGTGCCTCCAGACAGACGAAGGCCGAGGGCACCATGAACTCCGGCAGCCGCTCCCGGAGTGCATCGCGCAGTGCGGTGGGCTCGGGGAAGGGCTGGGCCGCGGCCACGTAGGCCACCAGCCGCTTGTCCCCGGGGAGGTCCTCGCGCGGCAGCACGCACGCGTCGACCACGCGGGGCAGGGCCCGCAGGCAGGACTCGATCTCCCCCAGCTCGATGCGGATACCGCGCAGCTTCACCTGGCCATCGAGCCGTCCGAGGAACTGCAACGAGCCGTCCGGCAACCAGCGCACGCGGTCTCCCGTGCGGTAGAGCCGCGCCCCGGGCGTGGTGCTGAACGGGTGGGGCAGGAAGCGCTCCGCCGTCAGCCCCGGCTGCCCGAGGTAGCCGCGCGCCACACCCACGCCGGAGACGAACAGCTCTCCCGGCGCGCCCAGCGGCACTGGCCGCAGGGCCTCGTCGAGCACGAAGAGCTGGGTGTTCGGCCACGGCGTGCCGATGGACACCGCCGTGGCGGGAGCATCCAGGGGCGTGATGGACGCGCAGACGGTGACCTCGGTGGGTCCGTAGGCGTTGAGGAACCGCCGTCCCTGGGACCAGAGGCTCGCGAGCGCGGGCGGGCACGTCTCACCCGCGGAGATGAGCGTGGTGAGCGCCGGGAGCTGAGCCGGATCGAGCTGGGCGAACACGGACGGCGTGAGCGTGGCGGCGGAGACGGCCCGCCGCGCCAGCAGGGATTGCAGGGGCGCTCCGGGCAGCAGGGCATGCCGGGGCGCGAGTACCAGGCAGGCGCCGGCCAACAGCGAGGCGAACACCTCGCACACCGACGCGTCGAAGGACGGCGAGGCGAACTGCAACACGCGCGAATGGGCCGTGAAGCCGTGGCGGGCCACCGCCGCCTGGGCCGTGTTGCACAAGCCCCGGTGGTGCAGCAGGGTCCCCTTGGGCCGTCCCGTCGAGCCGGACGTATAGATGACGTACGCCAGGTGCTCGGGGCCCGTGAACGACTCGGGCGCGTGCGGGGGCTGCTCCGCGATGCGCGTCCAGTCCGTGTCCAGCCGGACGATGGTCAGCTCGGGCGAGGACAGGCCCTGGGCCAGGGAGTCCTGGGTGAGCAGCGCGATCGCCCCGGAGTCCTTCACCATGAAGGCCAGACGCTCGCTCGGGTACGAGGGCTCCAGCGGCAGGAAGGCACCGCCCGCCTTGAGCACGCCGAGCATGCCGATGACGAACTCCGGCGAGCGCTCGACGCAGAGGGCGACGCGGGCCTCGGGACCCACGCCGAATTGCCGCAGGTGGTGCGCGAGCTGGTTGGCCCGCGTGTCCAGCTCCCGGTAGGTGAGCCGCGTGTCCTCGAACTGGAGCGCCGTCGCCTCGGGAGTGCGCACCGCCTGGGCCTCGAACAGGTGGTGGGCGCACGTATCGAGCGGCACGTCCACCCGCGACGCGTTCCACTCCACCAGCGTGCGCTGGCGCTCGGCGTCCGACAGCAAGGACACCTCGGCCAGGGTCCGGTGGGAGACCAGGGCCTTCAAGGCATGTCGCCACTGAGACAGCAGACGCTCCAACGCGGCCGGGCCGTAGCGCTCGGCGGACACGAGCCGCAGCCGGAGATCCCTCGCCGGAACGACGCACGCGGTGAGCGGGTAGTTCGTGCGGGAGAACACATGGGCCTGCTGGATGGCCAGGTGGCTGGCGCTCTCCTTCATCGCCTCGTCGATGGGGTAGTTCTCGAAGACGAAGATGCTGTCGAAGAGCGAGGTGCCCCGGGGCAATTCACTCCAGCCCTGGATGTCGGCCAGCGGCGAGTGCTCGTGCTGGCGCGCGTCGAGCTGACGCGTCTGGAGTTCCTGGAGCCAGGACACGACGCGCGCCGACGCGGGCAGACGGACCCGGGCGGGCAGGGTGTTGATGAACAGACCCACCGAGGACTCGACGTGGGGCAGCGAGGGCGGACGGCCCGCCACGGTGGCGCCGAGGACGACATCGGACTCGCCGCTGTGGTGGCCGAGCACGAGCGCCCAGGCGCCCAGGGCCAGCGTGTTGAGCGTGAGCTGGTGCTGGCGGACGAAGGCCTGGAGGGCGGAGGTATCGGCCTCGGACAGCGCCACCTCGAGCTCATGGCCTCCGGTCTCCGCGGCCAGCACCTCTTCCGGCAACGGCTCCGGCAGGGGCGTGGGAGAGGAGAAGCCGGCGAGAGCGGAGCGCCAGAAGGACGCACTGGCGGCGGTGTCCTGCGCCTGCAACCACGCGATGTAGTCCCGGAAGGGCGGCGCCGGAGGCAGCACCGGCATCGCCTCTCCGGCCGCCAGCGGCGTGTAGAGCGCGAAGAGTTCCTTGAGCAGGAGCGCCACGCTCCAGCCATCCAGCAACAGGTGGTGGAAGCTCCACACCAGCCGCCAGTGGGCATCCCCCAGGCGCAGCAGGGCCAGGCGCAGCAGGGGCCGCTGCGTCAGGTCGAAGCCCTTGTCCCGGTCCTCGCGCAGGAAGCGCTCCAGGTGCTCCTGTTGTGCCGGGGCGTCCAGGGCCCGCAGGTCCACCAGTTGCCAGGGCAGCGAGGCCTGGGCGTGCACGAGCTGGAGCGGCTGCTCCAATCCCTGCCACTGGAAGCCCGTGCGCAGCACCGGGTGGCGCACCAGCAACCGCTGCCATGCCTGTTCCAGCGCGTCGGGCTGGAGCGAGGTGTGCAGGTCCCACGACAACTGCTCGAAGTAGAAGCGCGAGTCGGGTGAGCGCAGGGCGTGGAACAGCAAGCCGCGCTGCAAGGGCGACAACGGGTAGATGTCGTGCAGCGGCGGGTGCTCTTGCAGCAGTGCGTCCAGCACCGGCGCGGACAGGGGCGCCAGGGGGAAGTCCGCCGCGGTGCGCACCGACTGGCTCTCGGTCAGCAGGGAGCGCAGGGCCATCACGAAGCCCTCCGCCAGCGCGTGCATCGTGGACTCGTGGTGCAGCGCCGCACTGGAGGTGAATGCCACCTCCAACTGTCCTCCCAGCACGAAGCCGTTCACCTCCCACTGGTGCGAGCGGGTCCCCAGCGTGCTCTGCTCCGGACCGGTAGGCAGGCGCGAGGGACGGAAGTTCTCGGAGGAGGGCAGGGCGGAGTCGAGCTGGCCCAGGTAGTTGAAGACGACCTGCGCCGACGACTGCTCCCGCAGCGGCTGGGTGGCGGCGTCCTGGCGCAGGTAGCGCAACAGGCCGTAGCCCAGACCTCGCTCCGGCACCGCCCGCAGCGCCTGCCTCACCCGTCGCAGGGTGGCGACTGGGGTGGTGTTCGCCTCGCTCTCCAAGAGGAGCGGATAGAGCGAGGTGAACCAGCCCACCGTGCGCGACAGGTCCACGTCCGCGAACAAGTCCTCGCGCCCGTGGCCTTCCAGGTCTACCAGTAACCGCTGCTGCCCCGACCAGCGCGAGAGCGCCAGCGCCAGCGCCGCGAGCAACAACTCCTCCGTCCGCGCTCCCGAGGCGGCCGGCGCCTCGTGCAGCAACAGCCGCGTGTCCTCCGCCGACAGCCGCACCGCGTGACGGCGGGCCGACGCTCTCGTGTTCTCTCCCGCCTGGTCCACCGGCAGCCCGGGCACCTCCGTCGTCGACAGCCAGTAGGGCAACTGCCTCAGCACCTCCTCGGATTGGGCGTGCGCCTTCAACCGCTCCGCCCACGCCTGGAAGGACGTGCTCTTGGACGGCAGCACTACCTCCTGGCCCTGGCACAGCGCGTCCAGGTCCTCCAGCAACACACGCCAGGAGACTCCGTCCACCACCAGGTGGTGCACCACCAGCAGCAGGTACGACGGCGCCTCGGCGCCTTGCTGGAAGAGCACCGCGCGTACCAGCGGCCCCTCCGTCAGGTTCAACGACGCCTGGGCCTGGGCCGACAGCTTCTCCAGCGCCGCGTGCCGCTCGCCGATGGGCAGCGCCGACAAGTCCTCCGTGCTCAACGCGACGGTGGCGTCCTCCACGTGCCGCTGACTCCAGACACCCGAAGCCTCCTTCTGGAAGCGCAGGCGCAGGGCATCGTGGTGCTGGAGCAGTTGCTCCAGCGCCCGTCGCAGCACGGACGCGTCCAGGGGCCTCAGCAGCTCCAGGAGCACGGCCTGGTTGTAGTGGTGGTGCTCGGGCAGCGGCTGCGCCAGGAACCACGTTTGGATGGGCGTGAGCTCTACCGGACCCGTCACCGGCGCCCGCTCGTCCGCCGTGGGGGACTCGGAGCGCACCACACCGGCCAGCTCGGCGACGGTCTGGTGTTGGAAGATCTGCTTGGGGGTGAGCCGCAGGCCCGCGCGGCGAGCGCGGCTGATGACCTGCAAGCTGATGATCGAGTCGGCTCCGAGCGCGAAGAAGTTGTCGTGGATGCCGATGTCCTCGCGGCGGAGGACGGCGGACCAGATGGACACCAGCGTGCGCTCGACCGCCGTACGGGGCGGTGTGATCGTGTGAGACGGCTCGCGTCCGGCCTCCGGCATGGGCAGGGCCTTACGATCGACCTTGCCGTTGGAGGTGAGGGGCAGTGCCTCCAGGACGACGAAGGCGGGAGGCACCATGTACTCGGGCAGGCGCAGCCGCAGCCGCTCCCGCAGGGCCTCCGTGTCGATCGCCATGCCCTCCCGCGCCACCACGTAGGCCACCAGGCGCTTGTCGCCCGGCGAGTCCTCACGCACCAGCGTCACCGCCTGCTTCACGGTGGGCTGATCGCGCAGCGCGGCCTCGATCTCTCCCAACTCGATACGCAAGCCGCGCAGCTTCACCTGGAAGTCGGTGCGGCCCAGGTACTCCAGCGAGCCATCCGCCAGCCAGCGCACGCGGTCTCCCGTGCGGTACATCCGCGCGCCGGGCTCGGCGCTGAACGGGTGGGGGATGAACCGCTCCGCCGTCAGCTCCGCCTTGCCGAAGTAGCCTCGGCCCAGTCCCTCGCCCGCGATGTGGAGCTCGCCGGGCACGCCCACCGGAACGGGCCGCAGGGCCGCGTCCAACACATACGCCTGCTCGTTCGGCAGGAAGTGTCCCAGGCTCGGCGCACCGGGGCGCTGGCGCACGTCGCACACGGACGAGTCCACCGTGCACTCCGTGGGGCCGTAGACGTTGAAGAAGCGGATGGACGGATGCCGCGCCATCGTGACCCAGGTGGCCGCGTCGATGGCCTCGCCACCCACGAGCACGTATCCCGGCACGCCCCGGGTCCGCTCCGCCAGGCCCGCCTCCAAGAGGAGCCGCAGGTGCGCGGGCGCGCAGTCGAGCACGTCCACGGAGTAGCGCTCGAGCCAGCTCAGCATCTCGTCGGTGTCGTCACGCGCCTCGGAGGGCACCACGTACAGGGCATGCCCCTCCAGCAACTGGACGAGCTGCTGCACGGAGGCGTCGAAGGACAGCGGCGCGTTCACGCTCACCCGCAGCGGTCCCTTCGCGTCGGCGAACACCGTGCGAGCCAGTCCGGCACGCAGGTTGAGCACCGAGCGGTGGGAGATCATCACGCCCTTGGGACGACCCGTGGAGCCCGAGGTGAAGATGACGTAGGCGAGGTGTTCCGGCGTCACGGCGACGACGGGCGGCAGCGAGGGCTGGTGGGCCCAGCGCTCCCCGTCCGTGTCCAGGCACAGGGTGTGGCCGGAGTGCGCCGGAAGCTTCTCGAGCAGAGGCCGCTGGGTGAGCAGCACCGGAGCGCGCGTCTCGTCGAGCACGAACGCCAGACGCTCGCGGGGATGGGCGGGATCCAACGGCACGTAGGCGCCGCCGGCCTTGAGCACCGCCAGCAGGCCGATGATGGACTCCAGCGAGCGCTCCAGGCACAGCGCCACGCACACGTCGGGACCAACGCCGAGCGAGCGCAGGTGGTGCGCCAGTTGATTGGCGCGCGCGTCCAACTCCCGGAAGGACAGCGAGGTGTCCCGGAAGGCGAGCGCGGTGGCATCGGGCGTGCGCTGGACCTGGGCCTCGAACGCCTGGTGCAGGCACACGTCCCGCTCCCAGGGCGTGGCCGAGGCGTTCCACTCCACCAGCATCCGCTGGCGCTCCGTCTCGGAGAGCAGGGGCAGGTGGGAGACGCGCTGGTGCAAGTCACCCACGATGGCCCCGAGCAGGTGGCGCAGGTGCTCCGTCAGGCGGACGATGGTCGAGGCATCGAACAGGCCGGTGTTGTACTCGACCGCGCCGTCGAGCCCGTCCGCCGTCCACGTCAGGAAGAGCGCGAGATCGAACTTCGCCGTCTGGCGCTCCACGGGGAAGGACTGGAAGGACAGCCCCGGCAGCTCCAGCCCGGGCAGCACGTCCTGGTCGAGCGAGAACGTCACCTGGAAGAGCGGCGAGCGGCTGGGATCGCGCTCCGGCCGGAGCACGTCCACCAGGCGCTCGAAGGGGAGATCCTGGTGGGCATAGGCGCCCAGCGTCGTCTCGCGCACCTGGGCCAGCAGTTCCCGGAAGGTGGGGTCTCCCCCGAGCTTCGCGCGCAGCACCAGCGTGTTGACGAAGAAGCCGATGAGGCCCTGGATCTCCGGGCGGTCGCGGCCGGCGATGGGGAAGCCGACGTTGAAGTCCTCCTGGCCGGAGTAGCGGTGCAGGAGCACCTGGAAGGCGGCCAGCAGGAACATGAAGGGCGTGACGCCCTCGCGCTGGCTGTGCGCGCGCACGGCGTCCGCCAGCTCCTCGGGGAGCTGGAAGGAGTGCGTGGCCCCATGGAACGTCTGCACGGCGGGACGCGGCCGATCCGTGGGCAGATCCAGGGACTGGGTCGCCCCCGCGAGCCGCTGGCTCCACCAGTCGAGCTGGGCCTGGAGCGCCGGGCCCTGCAACCACTGGCGCTGCCACGCCGCGAAGTCCGCGTACTGCACGGGCAGCGCGGACAGCGGCGAGGACTGGCCCGCGCGGAAGGCCGCGTAGAGCGCCCGCACCTCGCTCACCAGGGGCGAGATGGACCAGCCATCCGAGACGATGTGGTGCATCGTCAGCGCGAGCACGTGCCGCTGGGGCTCCAGCCTCACGAGCAGCGCGCGCACCAGCGGTCCCCGCGCGAGGTCGAAGGGCCGATGCGCCTCCTCGCGCACCTGGCGCCGGGCCTCGGCGAAGCGCTCGGTGGCGGGTACGTCCTCCAGGTCCGCCCAGGCCAGCTTCAGGCCCGGCTCGGACGCGATGCGCTGGTAAGGACCGTTCTCATCCACATGGAAGGTGGTGCGCAACGCCTCGTGACGGCGCTGCACCTCGAGCAGCGCGCGCTCCAGCGCCTCCGCGTCCAACGCCCCCTCCAGCAACAGCGCCGAGGAGATGTTGTAGAGCGGGCTGTCCGGCTCGAACTGATCCAGGAAGAAGATGCGCTGCTGCGCGAAGGACAGGGGCAGGGCGCCCTCGCGCGGCACCGGAACGAGGGCCGGCACATGGGCCTCGGGCTCCGTTCCCCGGCGCGTCTCGATGAGGCGGGCCTGCTCGGCGATCGTCGGGAACTCGAAGACGTCCTTCGGCGTGAGCTCCAGCCCCTGGCGGTGGGCCCGCGCGGCGATCTGGAGCGTCTGGAGCGAGTCACCGCCCACCTGGAAGTACCCATCGTGCACGCCGACCTGGGCCAGACCCAGGACCTCGGACCAGATGGAGGCCAGCGTCCGCTCCACTGGCGTGCGCGGCGCCACCAGACCGATGGCTCCGGAGCGCTCCGCGTGCGGCACGGGCAGGGCCTTGCGATCCACCTTGCCGTTGGGCGTGAGCGGCAGCGCCGTCAGGTCCACGTAGGCCGTGGGCACCATGTACTCGGGCAGCGTCTCGCGCGCGAGCGTGCGCAGCGCCTCCGCGTCGAAGGACTGGCCCGATTCCAGGACCACGTAGGCCACTAGGCGCTGGTGTCCCGGCGTGTCCTCGCGCACGGCCACCACCGTCTCGCGCACCGAGGGGTGCCGCGCGAGCGCGGACTCGATGTCGCCCAGCTCGATGCGGAAGCCGCGCACCTTCACCTGCTCGTCCAGGCGGCCGAGGAAGTCGAGCGACCCGTCCTCCAGGTGGCGCACGCGGTCTCCCGTCCGGTACATCCGCGCCCCGGGCGTCGTGCTGAACGGATCCGGCACGAAGCGCTCGGCCGTCAGCGCGGGCTGGCCGAAGTAGCCACGGCCCACGCCGTCACCGCCGATGTACAGCTCCCCCGTGGCCCCCATCGGCACGGGCCGCCCCTGGCGGTCCAGCACGTAGAGCTGGGTGTTGGCGATGGGCTTGCCGATGGGCACCGAGCCCGTGCCAGCCTCCGCCGCGGACACCTCGTGGATGGAGCAGCCGACGACCGTCTCGGTGGGGCCGTACTCGTTGATGAGCCGGGTCTCGGGCGCATGGGTGCGCCAGAAGGCCACGGCCTCGCGGGTCAGGGCCTCGCCGCCGATGATGAAGGCGCGTGCACGGCCTCGAACCCGGGTCGCGTCGAGCTGCTGCGACAACAGGCGCAGGTGCGTGGGCGTGAGCTTCACGAGGCTGAAGTCCGAGCCCTCGCGCAGCACGCTCGCCAGACCCTCCACGTGCGCGTCCTCGGCCACGAGCACCGAGGGCCGGCCCGCGGCCAGCGGCGCCAGGAGGCTCGTGACGGTGAGATCGAAGGACAGGGGCGAGTGGGTCGGCGCTCCGGTGCCCTCGGCGAGCGGATAGGTGCGCAGCGCCCACGCGAGGTAGTTCATCACCCCGCGGTGCGGAATCATCACGCCCTTGGGACGTCCCGTGGAGCCCGAGGTGTAGAGGATGTAGGCGAGGTTGTCCGACGAGCCCATCGGCGGCACGCGGGTGTCCGGCAGCCGGGCGATGGCCTCGCGGCCCACGTCCACCTGGACGAGAGCGGCGGAGTGCTCGGGGAGCACGTGGAGCAGCGACCGCTGGGTGATGAGCACGCGCGGCGCGGCGCTCTCGAGCATGTAGGCCAGGCGCTCGCGCGGGTAGGACGGATCCAACGGGACGTAGGCGCCCCCGGCCTTGAGCACGGCGAACAGGGCCACGACCATGTCCGGAGTGCGCTCCAGGCACAGGCCCACGCGGGACTCGGGACCGACGCCCAGCGTCCGCAGGTGGTGCGCGAGCTGGTTGGCGCGCGTGTCGAGTTCCTGGAACGAGAGCGAATGCCCCGAGTGGAGGACCGCGGGGGCCTCGGGCGTGAGGGCGGCCTGGGCCTCGAAGAGCTGGTGGACATGCAGCCCGTGGGGGTACGCGGCGCGCGTGCCGTTCCACTCCACGAGCACGCGGCGGCGCTCGGCCTCCGAGAGCAGGGACACCTCGCCCAGGTTCCTCGGGGACTGGGTGGCGAGCGCCAGCAGGGCGTTGCGCCAGTGCTCCACCACCCGGGCGATGGTGACCGCGTCGAAGCGGCTCTGCTCATAGGCGAGCTTGAGCACCAGGGTCGAACCGCTGGGCAGCACCGTGGCGTCGAGCGCGTAGTTGCCGCGCTTGATGGCCTGGAAGTCGCGCACGTCGAGCTGGCCCGCGCCCTGCTTCACCGCGTCGTCGATGGGGTAGTTCTCGAAGACGAAGATGCTGTCGAAGAGGGGCGTGCCCCGGGGCACCGCGCTCCAACCCTGGATGTCGGCCAGGGGGGTGTGCTCGTGCTGGCGCAGCTCCATCTGTCCGGCCTGGAGCTCCTGGAGCCAGGGCACCACCTGGGCCGACGAGGGCAGACGGACGCGCGTCGGCAGGGTGTTGATGAACAGACCCACCGAGGACTCGACGTGAGGCAGCACGGGCGGACGGCCGGCGCTGGGCGTGCCGAAGACGACGTCGGACTCGCCGCTGTGATGGCCGAGCACGAGCGCCCAGGCGCCCAGCGCCAGCGTGTTGAGCGTGAGCTGATGCTCGCGGACGAAGGACCGCACGGCCGCCATCTCCGCCGCGGAGAGGGTGATCTCCCGCTCCAGTTGAGGCAGCGCCTCGTCCGAGCGGCCCGCTGGAGTCTTGTCACCCGGCAGGGGCGTGGGAGAGGAGAAGCCCGCGAGGGAGGAGCGCCAGAAGGACGCACTGGCGGCGGTGTCCTGCGCCTGCAACCACGCGATGTAGTCGCGGAAGGGCGGTGCGGGAGGCAGCACCGGCATCGCCTCTCCAGCCGCCAGGGGCGTGTAGAGCGCGAAGAGTTCCTTGAGCAGCAGCGCCACGCTCCAGCCATCCAGCAGCAGGTGGTGGAAGCTCCACACCAGCCGCCAGCGCGCGTCTCCCAGGCGCAGCAAGGCCAGGCGCAGCAACGGCCGCTGCGTCAGATCGAAGCCCTTCTCCCGGTCCTCGCGCAGGAAGTGCTCCAGGTGCTCCTGCTGCGCTTCGGCGTCCAGCGCCCGCAGGTCCACCAGTTGCCAGGGCAGCGAGGCCTGGGCGTGGACGAGCTGGAGCGGCTGCTCCAATCCCTGCCACTGGAAGCCCGTGCGCAGCACCGGGTGGCGCACCAGCAAACTCTGCCATGCCTGTTCCAACGCCTCGGGCCGCAGGACCGCGCGCAGCTCCCACGACAACTGCTCGAAGTAGAAGCGCGAGTCGGGTGAGCGCAGGGCGTGGAAGAGCAGACCGCGCTGCAGGGGTGACAACGGGTAGATGTCATGCAGGGGCGGGTGCTCCTGCAACAAGGCCTCCAGCACCGGCGCGGGCAGAGGTGCCAGGGGGAAGTCCGCCGCGGTGCGCACCGAGGCCTGGGGCGACTGGCTCTCGGCCAGCAGGGCGCGCAGGGCCTCCACGAAGCCCTCCGCCAACGCGTGCACCGTCGACTCGTGGTGCAGCGCCGCGCTGGAGATGAAACCCACCTCCAACTGGCCCTCCAACACGAAGCCGTTCACCTCGAGCTGATGGGTTCTCGGGCCTTGATCGCCCTGCACCGGACCGGTGGGCAGACGCGAGAGGCGGAAGTGCTCGGAGGAGGGCAGGGCGGAGTCGAGCTGGCCCAGGTAGTTGAAGACGACCGGAGCCGACGACTGCTCTCGCAGCGGCTGGGCGACGGAGTCCTGGCGCAGGTAGCGCAGCAGGCCGTAGCCCAGACCTCGCTCCGGCACCGCCCGCAGCGCCTGACGCACCCGGCGCAGGGTGGCGAGGGAAGACGCGGAGCGGTCCGTCTCCAAGAGGAGCGGATAGAGCGAGGTGAACCAGCCCACCGTGCGCGACAGGTCCACGTCCGCGAACAAGTCCTCGCGTCCGTGGCCCTCCAGGTCCACCAACAATCGCTGCTGTCCCGACCAGCGCGTGAGCGCCAGCGCCAGCGCCGCGAGCAACAACTCCTCCGTCCGCGCTCCCGAGGCAGTGGGGGCCTCGTGCAGCAACAGCCGCGTGTCCTCCGCCGACAACCGCACCGCGTGACGGCGGGCCGACGCTCGTGTGTTCTCTCCCGCCTGGTCCACCGGCAGCGCGGCCACCTCCGTCGTCGACAGCCAGTAGGGCAACTGCCTCAGCACCGCCTCCGACTGAGCGTGCGTCTTCAGCCGCTCCGCCCACGCCTGGAAGGACGTGCTCTTGGACGGCAGCACCGTCTCCCCGCCCTGGCACAGCGCGTCCAGGTCCTCCAGCAACACACGCCAGGAGACTCCGTCCACCACCAGGTGGTGCACCACCAGCAGCAGGTACGACGGCGCCTCGGCGCCTTGCTGGAAGAGCACCGCCTTCACCAGCGGCCCTTCCGTCAGGTTCAACGACGCCTGGGCCTGGGCCGACAGCTTCTCCAGCGCCGCGTGCCTCTCTCCGGCGGGCAGCGCCGACAAGTCCTCCGTGCGCAGGGAAACAGCGGTGTCCTCCGCGTGCCGCTGACTCCAGACACCCGAGGCCTCCGCCTGGAAGCGCAGGCGCAGGGCGTCGTGATGCTGGAGCAGTTGCTCCAGGGCCCGTTGCAGCACGGACGTCTCCAGGGGCTTCAACAGCTCCAGGAGCACCGTCTGGTTGTAGTGGTGGTGCTCGGGCAGCGGCTGCTCCAGGAACCACGTCTGGATGGGCGTGAGCTCCACCGGGCCCGTCACCGGCGCCCGCTCGTCCACCGAGGGAGACGCGATCTCCACCACCTCCGCCAGCTCGGCGATGGTCTGGTGCTGGAAGAGGTGCCGGGGCGTGAGCCACAGGCCGGCGCGGCGAGCGCGGCTGATGACCTGCAGGCTGATGATGGAGTCACCGCCGAGCGCGAAGAAGTTGTCGTGGAGGCCCACCCGCTCCTGACCGAGCACGCTGGCCCAGATGGAAGCGAGGGTCTTCTGCACGGGCGTGACGGGCGCGACGAACCGCGCCGTGTCGGCCGCCGTCTCCGGCACGGGCAGCACGCGCCGGTCGAGCTTGCCGTTGGCGGTGAGCGGGAGCGACGGCATGCCGATGAAGGCCGCCGGCACCATGTACTCGGGCAGCCGCGCCAGGAGGTGGGCACGGAGGACGTCCGCGTCGATCACCTGCTCCGGAGCGGGCACCACGTACGCCACCAGCCGCTGGTGTCCCGGCGTGTCCTCGCGCACGAGCACCGCCACCTGCCGCACCGAGGGGTGCTGCGTGAGGTGGGACTCGATCTCCCCCAGCTCGATGCGGAAGCCGCGCAGCTTCACCTGGAAGTCGGCGCGGCCCTGGTACTCGAGGCCGCCGTCGGTGAGGTAGCGCGCCCGGTCACCCGTCTTGTACAGCCGGGCGCCCGGCGTCGTGCTGAACGGATCCGGGATGAAGCGCTCGGCGGTGAGCCCCGGACGGCCGAGGTAGCCGCGCGCCAGGCCCATGCCGCCCACGAACAGCTCGCCCGTCACACCCGTGGGCGAGGGCCGCAGGTGCGAGTCCAGCACGTACAGCTGCAAGTCCTCGATGGGCACGCCGATGATGCTGCCCGAGCCGCTGAGCGCGTCCTCGGTGCGCAGCGGACGGTAGGTGACATGCACGGTCGTCTCGGTGATGCCGTACATGTTGACGAGCCGCGGCTGGTGGTCCGGATGGCGGGTGAACCAGGGACGCAGGCTGCCGAACTCCAGCGCCTCGCCGCCGAAGATGACGTAGCGCAGCGCCAGCGCCCCCGAGTCCGGTGAGGACTCGTCCACCTGGATGAGCTGGCGGAAGGCCGAGGGCGTCTGGTTGAGCACCGTGACGCGCTCCTCGCGCAGCAGGGTGTGGAAGGCCTCGGGGGAACGGCTCACCCAGTAGGGCACCACCACCAGCCGGCCGCCGTGGATGAGCGCGCCCCAGATCTCCCAGACGGAGAAGTCGAACGCGTAGGAGTGGAAGAGCGTCCACACGTCCCGCGCGTCGAAGTGGTACCAGTGCTCGGTGGCGCTGAAGAGACGGCTCACCTGGGCATGGGCGATCTGCGCGCCCTTGGGCTTGCCCGTGGAGCCCGAGGTGTAGATGACGTAGGCCAGGTGCGCGGAGGACACGCCGGAGTCCGGGTTGTCCCGCCGCTCGGTGGCCAGCTCCTCCCGCGCGGAGTCCAGGCACAACACCGTGGCCTGGTGCTCGGGCAGGCCGTCCACCAGGGACTGCTGGGTGAGCAGCACGGGGACGCTCGAGTCCTCGAGCATGAAGGCCAGGCGATCCTTCGGGTAGGACGGATCCAACGGGAGGTAGGCGCCACCGGCCTTGAGGATGCCGAGGATGCCGACGACCATGTCCACCGAGCGCTCCACGGACAGGCCCACCAGCACCTCGGGCCCCACGCCGAGCCGGCGCAGCCGCCACGCGAGCTGGTTCGCCCGGGTGTTCAGCTCCCCGTAGGTGAGGTGCGTGCCCTCGACGCTCAGGGCCAGGGCCTCGGGCGCGCGCGCGGCCTGGGCCTCGAACTGGTGATGGACGCACACGTCCGACGGGTGGGAGACGCGCGCGCCACTCCACTCACGCAACAGCCGGTGGCGCTCCGCCTCGCCCACCAGGGACAGGCGGGAGACGCGCTCGGTGGGCTCGGAGAGAGCGCTCCGCAGCAGGTTCTCCAGGTGCTCGACCATCCGGCCCACGGTCGCGGCGTCGAACAGATCGGTGCTGTACTCCAGCGCACCCACCAGCCCCTCGGCCGTGTCCGTCAGGTTCAACACGAGGTCGAACTTCGCCGTGTTCTGCTCCACCGGCAGCGAGCGCAGGGAGAGGCCCGGCAGCTTCATGTCGGGCAGCACGTCCTGCTGGAGCACGAAGACGGTCTGGAACAGCGGCGCGCGGCTCAAGTCGCGCTCGGGCTGGAGCGCTTCCACCAGCCGCTCGAAGGGCAATTCCTGGTGGGCGTACGCGCCCAGGGTGGTCTCCCGCACCCGCGTCAGGAACTCGCGGAAGGAGGGGTCTCCCTCGAACCGGGCCCGCAGCACGAGGTTGTTGACGAAGAAGCCGATGAGGGCTTCCGCCTCGGAGCGGTTGCGGCCCGCGATGGGCGAGCCCACGCAGAAGTCCTCCTGGCCGGAGTAGCGGTGCAACAGCACCTGGAAGGCGGCCAGCAGGAACATGAAGGGCGTGACGCCCTCGCGCTGACTGACGGCGCGCACGGAGTCCGCCAGCGCCTTGGAGTAGCGGATGGGCAGGGCCGCGCCGCGGAAGGACTGCGAGGCGGGACGCGGCCGATCCGTGGGCAGCTCCAACGCCTGGGGAGCCCCCTCGAGCCGCTGACGCCACCAGTCCAACTGGGCCTGGAGCGCCGGGCCTCGCTGCCACTGGCGCTGCCAATGGGCGAAGTCCGCGTACTGCACGGGCAGCTCGGGCAGGGGCGAGGACTGGCCGGTGCTGAACGCCCCGTAGAGCGCGGCCACCTCGCGCACCAGCAACAGCATGGACCAGCCGTCCGAGACGATGTGGTGCATCGTCAGCGCGAGCACGTGCCGCTGAGGCTCCAGCCGCACGAGCAGCGCGCGCAGCAACGGTCCCCGGGCGAGGTCGAAGGGACGCTGGGTCTCGCGCGCGGCCAGACGCTGGGCCTCGGGCATGCGCTCGGAGGCGGGCAGCGACTCGACGGACGCGTGCGACAGCGTCAGGCCCGGGCCGGAGGCGTGGAACAGGACGGGCCCCTGCTCATCCACGCCGAAGGTGGTGCGCAGCGCCTCGTGGCGGCGGCAGACCTCGGCGAGGGAGCGCTCCAGGGCGTCCCCGTCCAGCGGGCCCTCCAGGAGCACCGCCGCGGGGATGTTGTAGAGGGGGCTGTCCGGCTGGAGCTGATCGATGAAGAGCAGCCGCTGCTGGGCGAGGGACGGCAACTGCCGGCCTTCCCGGGACACGCGCTCCAGGGGCGGAGGCAGCGCCGCCGGACCGGTGCCGAGCGCCGCCTGGACCCGCTCGGCCAGGGTCGCCACCGTGGCGGAGTCGAACAACTCGCGCAGGGGCAGCTCCACCTGGAAGCCCTTGCGCAGGCGCGAGAGCAGCTGAGTGGTGAGCAGCGAGTGGCCGCCCAGCTCGAAGAAGTCGTCGTGGATGCCCACGCGCTCCACGCGCAGCAGCTCGGCCCACAGGACCGCGAGTTGCCGCTCCAGCTCCGTGCGCGGGGCGACATACGCGCGCTCCAGCGCCGCCACGTCCGTGGGAGCGGGCAGGGCCTTGCGATCCACCTTGCCGTTGGGCGTGCGCGGCAGGGCCTCCATCAGCACCAGCGCCGCGGGCACCATGTACTCGGGCAGCCGCTCCTTGAGGAAGGCCCGCAGGGCGTTCGCGTCGAGCGTCTGGCCCGCCTTCGGCGCCACGTAGCCCACCAGGCGCTTGCTGCCGGGCACGTCCTCGCGCGCCACCACCACGGACTCGAGCACCGCCGGGTACTGCTCCAACGCCAGCTCGATCTCCCCCAGCTCGATGCGGAAGCCGCGCACCTTGACCTGGTGGTCCACGCGGCCCAGGAACTCGATGGTGCCGTCCGGCAGGAAGCGGCCCAGGTCACCCGTCTTGTAGAGGCGGGCGTTGGTCTCCGGGGAGAAGGGATCGGGCAGGAAGACCTCGGCGGTGCGCCGCGGGTCGTTGAGGTAGCCCCGGCCCACGCCCACGCCACCGATGTACATCTCCCCCGCGACGCCCACGGGCACCGGCTGCGCCGCCTTGTCCAGCAGGTAGAGCTGGAGGTTGGCCACCACGCGGCCGATGGGCGTATTCGTGGTGGAGGGTGCCTGCCGCAGCACGTGCAGCGTCACGTCGTCCGAGCACTCCGCGGGCCCGTAGGCGTTGAGCAGCGGGATGCGCGGGTACAGGGAGAACCACTTGCGGCACACCTCGGGCGGCAGGGCCTCGCCCGTGGGAATCATCCACCGCAGCTTCTCCAGCGTGGGACGCGAGTCCCCCAGCGCCTCGGCCTCCTCCATCATCACGCGCAGCACGGAGGGCACCACCTGGACGACGGTGAGCGCTTCGCGCTCCATCTCCCGCAGGAACACGGCGGGGCTGCGCACCACGTCGTTCTCCAGGATGTGCGTGCGGCCGCCCACCATGAGCGCGGTGAGGAACTGCCAGACGGAGATGTCGAAGGACTGCGAGGCCGTCTGCGCCAGCGCGTCGCCGCCCGAGAGGTCCATCTCCCGGATGAGCACGTACAGGTGGTTGAGCAGGCCCCGGTGCTCGAGCATGGCGCCCTTGGGCACGCCCGTGGAGCCCGACGTATAAATGATATAGGCGAGGTCGCTCGGGGTGACGCGCACCGGCGGGTTGTCCTCGGAGCGGGGCGCGGCGAGCGCGTCCTCCAGCCCGAACGCGAGCGGCGGGGGAACGGACGCGGGCAGCAGCTCGCACGCGCGGCTCAGCGGGGCGGCCAGGTCCCCGGCCACGAGCACGCGGGGGGCGCGGCTCTGCTCCAGCACCTGGGCGATGCGCTGCGGCGGGTGGGACGGATCCAGGGGCAGGTAGGTGCCACCGGCCTTGAGGATGCCGAGCAGGGCGGTGAGGAAGTCGATGCCGCGCGGGGCGAGCAGACCCACGGGCATGTCCGGACCCACGTCCTGGGCGATGAGCAGGTGGGCCACGCGGTTGGCGCGGGCGTTGAGCTCCCGGTAGGTGAGCGGGTGGCCCACGCAGGCCACGGCGATGGCGTCGGGCGTGCGGGCGGCCTGCGCCTCGAAGAGGGCGGGGAAGCACTCGGTGGCGGGGAAGTCCACGCGCGTGTCGTTCCACTCCACCAGGAGCTGTTGACGCTCGGCCGGGGTGAGCAGCGGCAGGTGGGTGACGCGCTGGTGGGGGTCGGCCACCGCGCCCTCCAGCACCACGCGCAGGTGGGACACCATGCGCGCGATGGTGTGCTCATCGAAGAGGTCGGTGCTGTACTCCAGCCACCCCTTGAGGCCCTGCTCGTCCTCCATGAAGGACAGGTTGAGGTCGTACAGGGTGGCGCCGAAGTGGATGTCCTCCACGTCCTTCACCGCGCCCGCGAGCTCCGAGGCCGTCTGGGGCCGGTGGAGGATGAAGAGCGTCTGGAAGAGCGGGGCGTGGCTCAGGGTGCGGGTGGGCCGCAGCGCCTCCACGAGCCGGTCGAAGGGCACGTCCTGGTGGGCGTAGGCCCCGAGCGCCGACTCACGCACCTGGGCGACGAACTCGCTGAAGGTGGGCGCGCCGGACAACCGGGCCCGCAGCACCATGGTGTTGAGGAAGAAGCCGACCAGGCCCTCCAGCTCGGCGCGGCTGCGGCCCGCGGTGGGCGAGCCCACGCAGAAGTCGTCCTGCCCCGAGTAGCGGTGCAGCAGCACCTGGAAGCCCGCGAGCAGCGTCATGAACAGCGTGGCGCCCTCGCGGTGGCTGAGCGCCTTGAGGGCCTCGGTGAGCGGGCGCGACAGGCGCAGCGGGTAGCGCTCGCCGCGGCGGGAGGGCAGGGTCGGCCGGGGCCTGTCCGTGGGCAGCTCCAGCACGTCCGGCACGCCGGCGAGCCGCTGCTTCCACCAGTCGAGCTGGCTCTCCAAGCTGTCGCCCCGCAGCCACTCGCGCTGCCAGCGGGCGAAGTCCACGTAGCGCACCGGCAGCTCGGGCAGCGGCGAGGGCTTGCCCTGGGTCCGGGCCTCCACCAGCAGCGCGAGCTCCTGGGCGAGCACTCCCAGGGACCAGCCGTCCGTCATGATGTGGTGCATCACCATGAGCACGTGCGACTCGTCGTCCGCCAGCCGCATCAGGGCGATGCGCAGCAGGGGGCCCTTCTCCAGATCGAACGTCTCGCGCGACAGCGCCATCACCCGCTCGTGCGCGTCGGCCTCGCGGGCCTCCGGCGGCAGGGCGCGCAGATCGAAGCAGTCGACCCGGGCGGTGGACGGCTCGGCCACGACCTGGATCGGACGGCCCTCCACGGTGGAGAACGTGGTGCGCAGGGCGTCATGGCGGCGCAGCAGCTCGGTGAAGCACTCGACGAGCGGCCCCACCTCCAGCCCCTGACGGAAGCGCGCCAGCAGCGGCACGTTGAGCGCGATGTTGTCGGGCTCGAGCTGCTGGATGAACCACAGGCGCTCCTGGGCGTAGGAGAGCGGGTGGGAGCCGCCCTCGTCCGGGTAACGGCGCAGCGCGGGCACGGCTCCGGCGTTCTGGGTGGACGGGGAGGCGTCGGCGGCGAGCAACGCGGACAGGCGCGCGGTCAGCTCGGTGATGCTCGGGCCCTTGACCAGCTCGACGATGGGGAACACCACGCTCAGGCGCGACTGGATGCGGTTGCGCAGCTCCACGGACATGATGGAGTCGAAGCCCAGCGTGCCAATCGGCTGCTCCGGGGGAACCCGCGAGGGCTCCAGGCCGAGCACCGCGCCCACCTCCTCGCGCAGGAAGGACGTCAGCGCCTCCTGGCGGGCGGCCTCGTCCAGGCCGAGCAGCGTGGCGCGCAGGTGGGGATCCGCCGACGCGGCGGGGCCCGTCTCATCGGATTCGGAGGCGGCGATGACGGAGAGCAGCTTGCGCTCGCCCCGGGTCTCCAGGATCTGCCGCAGCACGGACCACTGGATGTCCATGACGCCGGCCTGGATTTCCCCCGCGGCCAGCAGGTGCGCCATGGAGGGCAGCGCCTGCTCGGGATCCATCAGCCGCAGACCGCGGCCGGTGATCTTCCGGCCGTCCTCCAGCCGCATGGCCATACCGGCCTCGGCGAAGGTGCCCCAGTCGACGGTGAGCGCCGGCAGTCCCGAGGCCCGGCGCAAGTGGGCCAGGGCCGACAGGAAGGCATTGGCGGCGGAGTAGGGCGCCTGGCCCGGCGAGCCGATGTAGGCCGAGACGGACGAGAAGGAGATGAAGAAGTCGAGCGGGGTGTCGCGCAGCAGGCGGTGCAGGAGCCAGCCACCAAGCACCTTGGGCCGCATCAACGTGTCGAAGGCCTCCGCGTCCATCTGGAGCAGGGGCTTGTCCTGGGCGAGCAGCACGCCGGCGGTGTGGATGACGCCGCGGATGTCGGGCCAGCCCTCGGCGCGGAACTCCTCCAGATAGGCGGCCAGCGCGGCCTCGTCACCCACGTCCAGGGCGGCCACGTGCACGCTGGCACCCAGGGACTCCAGCTCGCGCACGGCGCGCACCTGCCGCGCCTGGGGAGCGTCCTCGGCCAGCTTCTTCCAGGTGGCGCGAGGCGGCAGCCGGGTGCGGCCCATGAGGATGAGGCGGCGAGCGCCCTGGCGCACCAGCCAGCGGGCCACGTGCACGCCGAGTCCACCGAGGCCACCCGTGATGAGGTACGTCCCATCCGCGTGCAAGCGCGGCGGCGTGCGGTGCTCGGCCAGCGAGCGGCGGCGCACCATGCGCTCCACGTGACGGCGGCCCTGGCGCAGGGCCACGCGATCCTCGCCATCCTCCACGTGCAGGGCGTCGGCGAGCGCGTCCACGGACGCCTCGGCGGAGACGGACGCGTCCAGGTCCACCATGCCGCCCCAGAACTCGGGGGTCTCCGCGGCGAGCGTGCTGCTCAAGCCCCAGAGCGTGGCCTGGGCGGGCTCCAGCGCGTGGGGGCCCTCGCCCACCGGCTGCGCGCCGCGCGTCACCACCCACAGCCGCGCGTCCTTCTCCTGACGCCGCGCGAGCTCCTTGAGCACGGCCACCACCGGCAGGCTGCCGAGCGCCAGCGCCGCGTGGAGGGCCGCCGTGTCCGCGTCCTCGGGCAGCACGGCGTCCAGGGCGCGCAGGTAGACGACGCGCAGGGCCTCCGGCGCTCCGGGCGCGAAGGCGGTGTCCAGCGCGGAAGCCAGCTCGCTGGCCTCGGGCGTGAGCAGCGCCACGGGCTGGCCGCGCTGACGCAGCCGGGCCGCCAGTGCCTCGCCCATGCCGCGCGCGTCCGCCAGCAGCACCCAGCGCGCCGGGCCCGAGCGGACCGGCGAGGCGTCACCCGCGGGCTCCCAGCGCATGCCGTAGAACCAGTCCTCGGACAGCTCGGCCTGCTCGGTCACCGTCCGCGTGCCCGTGGACTGGGGCAGGGCCACCCAGCAGCGCTCCCGCTGCCAGGGGTAGGTGGGCAGCGGCATGACGGGCGTGCCCGGCGCGTAGAGCGCGCTCCAACGCACGTCCACGCCCCGCGCGTAGAGCGCGCCCAGCGAGGACAGCAGCACCGCGCGGTCGTCCTCGCCCCGGCGCATGGAGGGGAGGACCACGCCGCCAGACACCTCGCGCACGCGCAGCATCTGGGTGATGTCCGCCGAGAGCAGCGGGTGGGGCGCCACCTCCACGAACAGACCGTGGCCCTCGTCGACGAGCCGCTCGAGCGTGCGGGAGAAGCGCACGGGCGCGCGCAACTGCCCCGCCCAGTAGGAGCCATCGAGCGTGGTGCCGTCCACGGGCTCCGCCGTGACGGTGGAGAGCATGGGCAGCACGCAGGAGGCGGGCCGGAGTCCCGGCAGCGCCTCGAGCATCGCCTCGCGCACCGCATCCATGTGGTGGGAGTGGGAGGCGAAGGGCACGGAGATCAGGCGCGCGTGCACCTGCTGGTGCTCGAACGAGGCCAGCAGCTCCGTGAGGGCGTCCGCGTCTCCGGAGATGATGGTGGACGAGGGGCCGTTATAGGCGGCGACGCACAGGCGGCCCTCGTACCCCTGGAGCAGACGCAGGGTGTCCTCGGACGGCAGCTCCACCAGGGCCATGCGGCCCCGATTGGCCGCCTGTTGAGTGAGGCGCCCCCGGTGGCAGATGACCTCGATGGCCTGGGGCAGCGTCAGGGCCCCGGCGACGCAGGCCGCGGCGACCTCTCCGGCGCTGTGGCCGATGACGGTGTCCGGCTCGACGCCGAACGAGCGCCAGAGCGTGGCGAGGCCCACCTGCAACGCGAACATGACGGGCTGGGAGAATTCCGTCTCGGCCAGCCGCGAGCGTCCCTCGCCCGCGGCCAGCTCCTCGAGGATGGACCAGCCGGCCAGCGGCTTCAGGAGCGCGTCACACCGCTCGACCACCTGGCGGAAGACGGGCTGCTGCTCGAACAGCTCCTTCGCCATGCCGAGCCACTGCGGACCCTGGCCCGAGAAGACGAAGGCGATCCGGGAGCGAAGCCCGGGCGTGGCGGGGCCCGGGAACACCCCGGCGTGCGCCTTGCCCTCGGCGAGGGCCTGGAGCCGCTCGCGCAGCTGCTCCCAGTTGGAGGCGAGCAGGGCGGCGCGGTACGCGTGGTGATCGCGGCGGGTGGCGGCCGAGGCGCCCAGGACCTCCAGGGGCTCCGCGCCCCGGGGAGTGACGTCCTGGTAGCGCAGGGCCAGGGCGCGCAGGGCCTCGGGGCTCCGGGCCGACAGCGGCACGAGGTGCGCGCGCTCCGGCGGAGGCTCGCGCTGGGCGGAGGGAGCGGTGTAGCCCTCCAGCACCACGTGGGCATTGGTGCCCCCGAAGCCGAACGAGCTCACGCCCGCGAGCGCGGGGCCCTGGGAGACCGGCCAGGGCCTCAGCGAGTCCTGCACCCGCAGCGGCAGCTCGGAGAAGGGGATGAGGGGGTTGGGCGTGCGGAAGTGCAGGCTCGCGGGCACCATGCCGTGGCGCAGACTGAGCGCCACCTTGGTGATGGACGCGATGCCGGCCGCGGCCTCCAGGTGGCCGATGTTGCTCTTCACCGAGCCGATGGCGCAGGGCTCTCCCGGTGCACGCTCCTCGGCGAGCACCGTGCCCAGGGCCTGGGCCTCGATGGGGTCGCCCAGGGAGGTGCCAGTGCCGTGGGCCTCCACGTACTGAATCCGTCCCGGGGACACACCCGCGTCGCGGTACGCCGCGCGCAGCACGGCCTCCTGGGCGAAGCGGTTGGGCGCGGTCAACCCGTTGGAGCGTCCGTCCTGGTTCACCGCGCTGCCGCGGATGAGGGCGTAGATGGGGTTGCCATCCGCCAGGGCGCGCGAGAGGGGCTTGAGGAGGATGGCCCCCGCGCCCTCGCCCCGCACGTAGCCGTTGGCGCTGGCGTCGAACGCCTTGCAGCGCCCATCCGGCGCCATGAAGCCGGCCTTGCTGAAGTTGACGGTGAGCGTGGGCGACAGCAGCGCGTTGACGCCGCCCACGATGGCCAGGGTGGACTCACCCGCGCGCAGGCTGCGGCAGGCCAGGTGCACGGCGACCAGGGACGAGGAGCACGCGGTGTCCACCGCGAGGCTCGGTCCGCGCAAGTCCAACAGGAAGGAGATGCGGTTGGCGGCGATGCTCAAGGCGCCGCCCGTGCCCGCGTAGGCGTCCGACAGCCCCTCGCGGGTGAGCTGCATGGCGCCGTAGTCGCTGGTGGAGATGCCGATGAAGACGCCCGTCTTGCTGCCCGCCAGGCTCCCGGTGGGCAGCCCCGCGTCCTCCAGCGCCTCCCAGGCCACCTCCAACAGCATCCGCTGCTGGGGATCCATGCGGGCGGCCTCGCGCGGGGAGATGCCGAAGAAGGAGCGATCGAAGCGGTCGAGCTGGTCGAGGAAGCCGCCCCAGCGGGTGGTCATCTTCCCGGGCGCGTTGGGGTCCGGATCGTAATACTCGCGCAAGTCCCAACGGTCCGAGGGCACCTCACGGATGGCGTCCGTGCCTTCCAGGAGCAGACGCCAGAAGGCCTGGGGCCCGTCCGCCTGGGGGAAGCGGCAGCCCAGACCGATGATGGCGATGGGCTCCTCGGAGGTGGACTCCCGCGCGGCCGTCGTCGCGGTGGCGGATGCCGGGCCCTCTCCGGCCAGGTAGCGCGCCAGCTCCTCGATGGTCGGGAAGTCCCACACCAGCGTGGGGGGCAACTTGCGCCCCAGCTTCGTCTCCATGGCTCCCGCGAGCCGCACGCCCACCACCGAGTCCACGCCGAACTGCGCGAAGGGCTTGCGCACGTCCAGGCTCGCCGCGGGCACGTTCATGTCCTCGGCCAGGGCCTCGACGATCCAGCTCTCGAGCTGCCGCACCGTGGCGGTGGGGGCGCGGGGCGCCTCGGCCACGGGGGCGGGGGGAACTTCGGGCGTGGGAGCGGGAGCGGCGACGGCCGGGACCGGAGCGGCCTCGGAGGAGGGCGCGCGCCAGAGGTGCAGCGGCTCCAGGGTGCCGTCCAGGAAGGCCGCCTTGGTGGCGCGGCGCTGGATCTTCCCGCTGGTGGTCTTGTGGATGCTGCCCACGGGGATGAGCGCCAGGGCATGCAGTTGCACGGAGTGCCGCTCCGCCACCGCGCCGAGCACGGCGCTCACCACCCGCTCGGGCTCGAAGCCCTGGCGGGCATCCGCCTCCTGCACCACCACCAGCCGCTCCTGGCCGCCCTCCTCGATGGCGAAGGCCGCCGTGCACCCGGGCCGCAGCGACGGGTGGCACTGCTCGACGGTGGCCTCGATGTCCTGGGGGTAGTGGTTGCGGCCGTTGAGGATGATGAGATCCTTGAGCCGGGCCGCCACGTACAGCTCGCCGTCGCTCAGGAAGCCCAGGTCCCCGGTGCGCAGGAAGGGGCCCGCGTCCGTCCCCGCGACCCGGCCATTGAAGGTGCGCTCGGACTCCTCGGGCTTGCGCCAGTAGCCCTCGGCCACGCTCGGGCTCTTGAGCCAGAGCTCTCCCACCCGCCCATCGGGCAGCGGCAGGCGCGACTCGGGGTCGACGATGAGCCATTCCTGGTTGGTGAGGGTGCGTCCCGAGCTGATCAACCGCCGCGAGCCCTTCTGGCCCGGCTCGGAGAGCGCCATCCGCCCCAGGTCCAGGGCATGCGAGTCCACCGTGAGCTCGATGGGGGGCTCCACCTTGCGCCCGCCCGCGGCGATGAGCGTGTTCTCCGCCAGGCCGTAGCAGGGGAAGAACGCCTCGCGCCGGAAGCCGTGGGGAACGAACGCCTCGGTGAAGCGGTCCAGGGTCTCGGCGCGGATGGGCTCGGCGCCGCTGAAGGCGACTTCCCAGCCCCGCAGGTCCAGGCCCTGGCGCTGCTCGGGCGTGCTCTTGCGCACGCACAGGTCGTAGGCGAAGTTGGGCCCGCCCGCGATCGTCCCCTGGTACTCGGAGATGGCCTTGAGCCAGGAGAAGGGCCGCTTGAGGAACGAGTACGGCGACATCAGCACCGTGGAGCGCTCGCACCCGACGTAGAGCGGCGTGAGGATGCCGCCGATGAGCCCCATGTCATGGTAGGGCGGCAGCCACGACACCATTCGGGAGTCCGCGTCGAACTCCATCTTCTGGCCGCAGTGCACCAGGTTGCTGAGCAGCGTGGTGTGGCTGAGCATCACGCCCTTGGGCGTGCCGGTGGAGCCCGAGGTGTACTGGAGGAAGGCCAGGCTGCTTCCGCGCATATCGGGCCGGGCCCATGTCGACTCGATGTCGGGCGGGAGATCGTCCGTGGCCACCCAGCGCAGCTTCGCCAGTTCCGGGGCCATCTCGAACAGGCCCTCGGCCATGGAGAGGATGAACGAGGTGGTGAGCACCACCGTGGCTTGCGAATCGCGCACGATGGCCATCAACCGGGGCAGGGTGCGCTCCAGGCGCGAGGGCTCCGGCGGATAGGCGGGGACGGCGACGACGCCGCCATAGAGGCAGCCGAAGAAGCCGACGAGGTAGTCCAACCCCGGCGGGTAGAGCAGCATCGCGCGCTCGCCGACGGCGGAGTGCTCCCGCAGCAGCGCGCCCACGCCCCGGGCGCGGCGATCCAGCTCTCCGAAGCTGAGGGGAGTCGCCTCGTCCTCCTCGAGCAGGAGGTAGGCATGCGCTTCGGCCCGCCGCGAGGCCCGCTGCTGGAGCAGGTCGACCAGGGTGGAGGGGGCGGCGGAGAGCTCTCTCGGGTTGCCCGATGCCATAAGTGCCTTTTTGGTAAACGCTAAGCGGTTCGCCAGACGCACGCATCTGGCGGAAGGACGAGTCGGAGCGGCGCATGCCCGGCGCGCTCCAAGGACATATCGATGGAGGAAGGAAGAGGAGCCCCGAGGGGCGTCGCTCAATCCTCCGTCAAGCGCGGCTCACGACACCGCGCACCAGCCCACGTCACGGCGCCCACCCGTACGACTCGCGCGCTCGGTGGAAGACAGCGACCGCGGAAGCACCCAGAGGTCAGCGGAATGGTTCGGCTCATGAGCGGAAGAACTTCAATACCAGGAAAAAAGTTCAATTCCCGACACTCTACATGGGCACGAGGCGTTCCCTCAAGGGCTGGCCATCGGGCCGGAGTGTCTACCGTGTGAACACTGGCGTTGTTGCTTCCACGTCTACAAACCGCTCGATGAGTTCCGCCGCGGGCTGATCCTGTTCGGCCCGCTGGAACCGCGCGCTGAGTGAGCTGACGGCCTGTTTGTAGCGGCCCTCGCGTACGACTTGATCCAACCCCGCGAGCAACGTGTCGACGGAGAGTTGAGCGGGGAGGATGCGCGTGCCCAGGCCATGGTGGACGACGCGCGAGGAAATGCCTGGTTGGTCGTACTGCAGGGGGATGACCACCATGGGGACACCCAGGCAGATGCATTCCTTGACGCTGTTGAAGCCGCCATGGGTGATCATGGCCGTGGCCCGGCGCAACAATCCCACCTGGGGGACGCGGTTGGCGGCGATGACATTGGGAACAATCCCATCGAAGGCCGAGGCGTCCAGCTTGCGTCCCAGACCCAGCACGAACTGCCACTCGGGCCGGCTCGCCGCCACCTGCAGCAGCAGGCGGAACAACCGCGTGTCGGCCTGGGTGCGAAAGCCCATGGTGCCCAGGTAGACCAGAATCAGGGGCTTGCCCGGCGTCAGCCGCTCCCAGGGGAAATCCGGCTCCTGGCGCTCCAGATCCACCGAGGGCCCGGCGTAGAGATAGCTCCCCCGGGTCCGGGGCGTGCCCATCTCCACGAACTCCCGAGGACAGAGCACCAGCTCCGGTCCCCGCGTGCAGAGGGTTTCCGCGGTGAAGTCCAACCGCTCCTGGGGAAAGCCATAGCGGCGCGCCAGGCTCTTGATGTACCGGGCGTGGCCCCTGTTCAGCCACCCGAGCAACCGCTGGCGATAGGTGATCCGCAGCCAGGAAAGGGAGCCCCGCAGGGCCGTGAGGGCGCTGCCATCCGGTATCAGGGGCGAGGACAGGGGCGCCGAGCCCGCCTCGCGGCGGAGGGGAATGGTGGTGTTCAGCAGCAACGTGCGCACGCCATGCCCATGGGCGACCAGGGGCGGCTCGGACACGAGCATGTCGCACAACACCAACTGGGGCCGCAGCCGCCGGAAGACGCCGTCGAGCGCGCCCCCCAGCATGGCCTCGCGCACCCGTGCCTGGAGCCGGAGCATTTCCCACTCGAAACGCAACAGCCGCGGGCCCGTGAGCGACGTGGTGTTCTCGAGCAACCGCGCATGGAAGTCCTTGGGAAAGAACTCCTCGAGGATGGGCTCGAACTCGAAGCCCTCGCGCTGGATGAAGTCCTGGAGATCCGGCAGACCGCAGTAGACGACCCGGTGCCCCCTGGCCTGGAGCGCCTTGGTGATCCGCAGGGTCGGATTGACGTGCCCCTGCTCGGCAAGCGGTGCGAAGATGAAAGTCGCCATAACCTCGAATCGACTCTGTCCGTGATGCCTCGGCCGAGTCAAGCCAGGAGACTCCCCGTGCCCAGAAGGGCAAACCTGTTCATGCAAGCCGAGCCCTTCCAGAGCGCGTCGGGCTACATCAACGCGCTGCTCGCGGAGGAACTCGAGCGGCTCGGGTACGGCCTGGACCCGCACTACCGGGCCCCGCTGGGTGCGCGAGACGCCCTCATTCCCCTGGCCAGCGCGGACCGTCTGCGCCGCCTGAGCGCCGAGCCCCCAGTGGACCTCGCCCTGTATTGCGATCGCGGCCTGGGCATCCGCGTCCCCAGCCGGGAGATGGCGCGCCACACGCTCGTGCTCTTCCATGGACTGATGGGCTGGCCGGCCGTGTGGATGGAGAACCCCGCCATCGATCGCCATTGCGTGCTCTCGCCCTATATGCGGGACGTGCTCACCTCGCTGCTCGCGCGGCCCGACTGGAAGCGCCGGACCGTGAACCCGCGCGCCTTCCACTCCGTGTCCTATTGGGTCCCCGCGCTCAGTTGCGTGGAGGCCCCCGAGGGGCACTCCCTTCTGGCCGGAGCGCAATTGCCAGACACCCTCCAGCGGATATTGGACAGCGACGATGTCATCGGTCACGCGCTCCAGGCCTGGAAGCCGGACTGGACGGCGGTCTACAGCATCCTGCTCAACCTCAACGCGCTCGCGCGGGAGCATGGAAGGAGCCAGCGCTTCCGTCTGGCCATCACCGAGGAGGAGTATGCCTCCATCGCGCGAGCCTTCGCCCAGGGCCTGCCCGTGACCGAGGCGCCCCGGGCCGGACTGGAAGCGCTCGGCATGACGCTGGAGGATCTGCTCATCCCCGTCGAGCAGTTGAGTCAACCGGCGCTCTTCTCGCTGTTCCGTCGGGCGCGCTTCGGCCTCGCCTACAATGTCTTTCCCGAGCCCATGGGGTTCTATGTGCTCGAGTCTGTCTTCAATGGCTGCCCGGTGTACACCAATGGCATTGGCAACAACCGGCACGGTCTGCCGCCCGGACATGGGCTCCACGTGAGGGAGAACACGGACATGGCCTGGGGAGACCCCTCCGCCTACGCCGAGGTCGCCGCGCGCATCTACCAGGACTGGGAATCGCCCGGGTCCGTCGAGGCCGAGTGCCTGCGCGGAAGGGAATACATCCAGCGCACGTACAACCGAGAGGCCTTCCGCCGCGGCCTGCATGCCACCCTGGAGTCCCTGGAGCGCGAACCGCCGGCGCCCATGGCCTTCGAGCAACTGGACATCGCGCTCAGCCCGCTCGTGCGGGGAATGGACGAGGAGGGACGCGTCATCTCCGACTTCGAGAACCTTCAACTGGAGCCCGCGGAGCTCCAACTGGTGCGCGAGGCGGTGGGAGGGAAGGCCGGGGACGTGCTCGCCCGAGGGCTCACGGAGTCCGGGTGGGATCGGCTCCAGGGGCTGTTCTCACGAGGGGTGCTGACGTTGCGCGCCGGAACGTAGGCCGCTGTCCCTGGAGCATCCAGCGCCACAGCCATTCCAGGGGACCCATCTGGAAGTGGCGCAACCACCACGCGCTGGAGAAGAGCTGGAGCGTGCACAGGCCCAGGGTGATGAGGAGCGCGACGAACGGGCCCACGCGATCGTACAGGCCCCCTCCAATCCCATAGAAGATCAGCGCGCCCATCCCGGACTGCAGGAAGTAGTTCGTCAGGGTCATCCGTCCCGCCGGAGCGAGCACCGACAGGCGCCGCTTCCAGGAAGGGTGGAGACAGAGCAGCGACAGGGTACAGACGTAGAAGAGTGAAAGGGCCAGGTGGCCCACGAAGACGGCGGGCAGCAATACCGCGAAGAGGACCCGGGGAAGCAACGCCTCGTCGCCCGTCAGGAGCATCTCCGTCCCGAACTCGGCGCCCAGGCCCAGCAGACCCAGTCCCAATCCCCAACCGGCCCAGGTCTTCAGCCGGGCGCGGTGGAGTTCCGCCCGCTGCGGGAATTCGTGACGGGCCAGCCAGACGCCCAGCAGGAAGATGCCCGCCGTCGGAGCGGCATAGGACAGCAGCAGGGGCCACTTGTAGCGCTCGAGCGCCATGACGTTCTCGGCCCAGAGGAAGTCGGCCAGGGAGGACGAGCGATACGCCGCGGCGACCCGGCTCCAATCCATCGCCTCCGTCCCGAGTCCGCCCAGTTGGAGGGCCAGGGCCGCGCCGCAGGGCACGCCCACGGCCAGCACGGCGCTGGTGAGCAGCAACCGGCGGGACGGCCATCGCCAGGCGCCGAGCAGCAAGAAACCGCTCAAGGCGTAGTAGCGGAGGATGTCCGCGCCGAACAGCACATGGGCATGGACGAGACCGAAGAGCAGCAGGATGGACAACCGTCTGACGAAGAGCCGCTGGATGGATTGCCCTCGCCGCTCGGCGCTCTTCAATTGCAGGAAGAAGGACACCCCGAACATGAGCGCGAACAGGACACGCGCCTTGTCGGCGAAGAGGAACGACACGGCCGCCTGGGTAAGCCAGTCCGCGCCGGAGAAGGGCAGGGCGGCTCGCCGCTCGGGCGGAAGCATGGACCAGCCACAGAACAACTGCGTGCCATGGACGATGAAGATCCCCACCAGCGCCGCCCCTCTCAAGATGTCGAGGGTTTCGATGCGCCCGGTGGAGACCTCCGGCCGTGGCTCATCGCGGGATTCCATTCGTCCAGCCAAGCGGCACTCCGGGGAAGTGGGCGCTCGTCACGGGCTTCGTGCGTCGAGCCGTCGACGAATAGCAGGCATGGAGTCCCGGCGAAAGGTCCGGACCAGAACATGGGGCTATGCTTTCGGACGCATGCGCCTCCGTGCGAGACGACGAACGACGAAGCGCGGCGGGGGTGCACGACTGGCCCTGGCCCTCGCCGTGCTGCTGGCGGGGTGCGCCACGAGTCCTCCGCGCGGCGGCCTGTTGAGCGGCCATGGCCAGGGACTCGTCCTCGCCGAGGCCACCGGCGGCTCCGGGGGCCCGACCGAGCCCCCGGGCTGGCCCGACTTCGCCTCTGGCGACGCGGAGGCGCTGCTCGCGCCCTTCCTCGGGTGCGCCGCCCCCTCGGACTTCCTGTCGCTGCAACAACGTGTGGACATGCCCCGGCTGGTGGAGGCCCTGGATGACTGGCGTGCCGTACGGCTCGGTGCCCAGGGCCCGGTGCGCGAGGAGGCCTCCAGCCTGCTCAACCACAAGCGCACCGCCTTCCTGGTGGCCGCCCCCGAGCGGTATGGAACCGTCCGAGCCCAGGTGCTCTCCCTCTTCATCGTCCACACCGCCCATGACGATGACCTGCGGGAGATTCTCTTCCTGCTGGCCCGGGACAAGCGGCTCGCGGAGTTGCTCCAACTGCTGCCCACCTTCCAGACGGCGTTGGAGAAGAGGGGCCTGAAACCCACGGCCCGCGTGGACCGGGACTTCGAGTGGAGGGACCTGGGCCGGGGCCTTGCCCGGGCCGGCGCGGACGCGCTCTCCAGCTCTCCCATGAGTGATGGAGGAGGAGGCTTCGCCTTCTTCCTCCTGCGCGAGCAACTGCCGCCGGACTACCAGCGGGCGCTCGACGAGGCGGAGAGGAAGTGGATGGAGCACCACTTCTCGGCGGGCAACGTGGTGCTGGGGGGCGTGGACCACCTCACCTTCGGTGTGCCGCTGGGCTTCTACGGCCTGCTGGCCAGCACGGGCCAGGGGGCGTCCTCGCTGGCGCGGGGTGAGTACGAGCGGGCCACGCGCGAGCTGGCGCCCGCGGTACTGCTGGTGGCCCTCTACGCGGGGGGCAAGGGCCTGCGCGCCTTCTCCGAGGCCCGGGGTGCACCGGGCCTGGCCCTGGAGCCACGGTGGAGAGGCCTCCAGGAGACGGCGCGGCGGTTGGAGGCGGTGCTGGACATGAAGGGACTGCTCGAGCTGGCGCGCTACCTCCAGGCCAGCCGGGAGGCGGGCCGCTTCGTGGCCGCGGGGGGAGTGGATGCCGCCCTGGCCCTTCATGAGGCCCGGGGAGACGTCGCCAGGGCACGACCGCTGATGGCCAGGGCCAGGGCAGAGGCCGTGGGCGCCGCGAGGCCCACGGGCAGCCTGGCCTCGCTGGTGGACAAGGAGCGGGGCCTCACCCACGAGGTGGTGGAAGCCAAGCTCGCGGCGATGGAGCTCGAGTCCACGGGCCCGCGCCTGCCCAGGGACGTGAGGGTGCTGGAGAAACGGCGGCCCGCGCTCGACGCCCCGCCGCCCGAGGCCCAGGGCAACCCCCGCTGGGGCGAGTACGTCGGCTACTACGAGAAGCGCCTCGGGGAGGTGAAGGAGGGTAGGGCCGACAGGGGCCCCCTGCCGTGGGAGGCCTATGAGCGCATGCGCGGGGGGTTCGCCCGGGGCTGGCCTTCGAGCGTGTCATGGTGGCGCTGCTCGAGGCCGACGCGCGGCTCCCCCGGGCCCAGCGCCGCTTCCTCGGGGACTTCGACCAGCCCCGGATTGAAACGAACGTGGGTGTGATGAAACCGGGTCCGGGCCTGCGCTTCGCGGATGTGCTCGTCATCGAGGAGGGCGGACTCGGCGGACAACCCCGTCGCGTCGAGACCTTCAGCTTCAAGAGCCGCGACCTCTCGAAATTGGATGAAACGATAACGACAGCCCAGATGATCGCCGACGCGAGCGAGGCGCTGAGACACTATGGAGAGACGCTGAATGTCCGGCGGGACTCGCTCCAGCCCCTTCTCCGCGAGGGCAGCGAGGTGCACGTCCAGCGCGTCCGCCTCATCTATGAAGGCGGCGAGTTCAAACCCAAGGGCATAGACGACCTGGACGTGGTCGTAAACAAAGTCCAGGCAGAGGTTCCGGGAGTGGAGGTGTTCTTCCAATGAAGCGGCTGAAGTTCCACGATTCGAGGGACGAGGACTACATCAGGTTTGCCCTCGAAAGCGCCATCGACCCGCAGGTGTCACAGGAGAACGAGCTGCGGCCCTTTCTCGAAGCGCTCGAGGAGCACGCGGGCGAGTGGATGCCTGACGTCGTTGAAGGCAAGCGACGACGCAAATATACCCACGCCGCCATCTGGAAGGCGCTGGAGGAGGCGCGCCGCGAACGAGGAACGACCATCGGGCTCTATCGGACGAAATGGCCCGCGTTGGACATGTCACTCGGACTCTGGTTTCCGCCTCTTCCATCCAAGTTGGATCTCACGATCAAGCTCAAGCCACTCTCCTTTTTCGCGGAGAAGGAGCGCTGCCATCAATTCGTGGAGATGGTACGCGCCTGGGCCTCTCGCTACCCGACTTCTTACGCCTCGGCCCATAGCGCGGATGACAGGGCGTTGGCGGGCTCTCCCCGTTTCGGCCGCGATGAAAAGACCTCGCGGAGGGACGGTTTCGACAAGGTTTACGAGGTGTGGTGGCTCAACGTCTTCGGCCCGAAGTTGGTGGAGACGGTCGGCCGCGAGCGCATGCGGTCCACGCCTGCCTGGAGGGTGGAGGAATTGCCCAATGGCTCCATCCTCCTGGTGACGTGGCCCACCCTGGCGGACTTCGCCAGCGAGGAAGCACGGCTCGCCCAGGCCCGTGCCCACGTCCACCTCCGGCCGGACCTGGACCTCGACACCGTGCTGCGCACCTTGCGCGAGCGCAGCGCCGGGCTCGCTCCCGTGCAGCCCCGCTTCCACCCGGACGTGGCCCCGCTCCTCTCCCGCGTGGTGGACCGCGTCGTCAGCCATGAGCGTCAGCGCAGAATCGCCGACTTCAACGCCTGGCAGCCTCCCGAGCCCGAGGAGTGGCGCCCCGCCGACGCCGCGCTCCCCTCGGACGTGGACGACCCGGAGCGTGCGCGCGAGCAGTATGACACCCTCGCCGAGCACCTCGTGGCCCTGCTGCACACCGACGTGCCCTCCGTCTTCGAGGCCACTCCCGAGTCGCTCCCGGAGGTCGACTTCTACTTCTGGCGCGAGGAATTCCCCACCAGCCGCCTGAGAGAAGCCATCGACGCGCGCGCCGTGCCCGCCATTGGTGCCTACCTGGGTGAGGTGCTGGTGCGCCACCTCGGCGGCCAGTGGATTCCCCGCCAGAAGCTCGAGGAGGCCCAGGTGCTCGTGGGCGACCGTGTCTGGCTTCCCTTTGTCCGCGCGCGGCACTACATGCGCTCGCGCCAGTCCCTTCTGGACTACTCCCTCACCCGGCTCTTCCGCGTCGCCGAGCGTCACCGGGCGTCGACTCCGTGAGGCCGCTGGCCCTGGCCCTCGCCGTGCTGCTGGCGGGGTGCGCCACGAGTCCTCCGCGCGGCGGCCTGTTGAGCGGCCATGGCCAGGGACTCGTCCTCGCCGAGGCCACC
>Ga0081606_1000051_pt1 | contig 110313 bp, 70 predicted proteins | sample EareggfetidaYelm_FD_71127 | JGI IMG/M metagenome (GOLD analysis project Ga0081606, IMG submission 71127) | Earthworm egg capsule microbial community from the University of Washington, USA - E. fetida Yelm (SPADES assembly) (version 2) | ecosystem: Host-associated > Annelida > Reproductive...
GAGGCGGGCGCGCCCGGCACGGTGTGGCTCTTCCCCGGCCGGGGCTCGCAGTACCCGGGCATGGCGCGGGGGCTCCACGAGGCCGAGCCCGCATTCCGTCAGGCGCTGGACGAGTGCGACAAGCTGCTCCGGCCGCACCTCGGCGCGCCGCTCACGGAGCTGCTCTTCGGCTCGGACGCCGAGACACTGGCGCGCACCGGCCTGTCGCAGCCCGCCATCTTCGCGGTGCAGGTCGCGCTCGCGCGCATGTGGCAGGCGTGGGGCGTGTCCCCGTCGGCGCTCCTGGGGCACAGCGTGGGGGAGTTCGCCGCGGCGTACGTGGCTGGCGTCCTCTCGCTGGAGGATGCCTGCGCGCTGGTGGCGGCGCGCGGCCAGCTCATGCAGGCGCTGCCCGAGGGCGGCGCCATGGCCTCGGTGCGGGCCTCCGCGGAGCGCGTGGCCGAGTGGGTGCGCCCCCATGGCGGGCGCCTGGTCATCGCCGCGGTGAATGGCCCGGCCGCGGTCTCCGTGTCCGGGGAGGCCGCCGCGCTGGACGAGTTCCTGCGGAGGCTGGAGGCCGAGGGCATCCGTGCCAGGCGGCTCCCCGTCTCCCACGCCTTCCACTCGCCGCTCATGGACTCCGTGCGGCAGCCGCTGCGGCGCGTCGCCCAGGGGCTGACCTGGAATGAAGCCACCCTGCCCCTCTTCTCCACGGTGCACGGACGGCTGGCCACCGCCGGAGAGCTGGCGAGCGCCGAGTACTGGTGCGAGCAGGTGGTGCGTCCGGTCCGCTTCGCCGAGGCCCTGGCCGCCGCGGACGCGGCGGGCTACCGCCAGTACCTGGAGCTGGGTCCCTCGGCCACGCTGACGGGCCTGGGCATGGAGTGTCTGCCGGGCCGGGAGCGGCTCTGGCTCTCCTCGCTGCGACAGGGACAGGAGGACGGGCGGAGCGTCCTCCACGCCCTCGGGCAGCTGTACGTGAACGGCACCGAGATCGACTGGGCCGCCTTCGACGCGGGCCGCGCCCTGCCTCGCGTCCGCGTGCCCTCCTATCCCTTCGATCGCCAGCGCTTCTGGCGGCACATCCAGGCCCCCACGTCCGCGGCCCCTCCCGCGGCCCCCTCCGCGCCCTCCCTGGGAGCCGCCCCCGCGGCGGTCGAGCCGCGCCAGGCGATCCTCCAGCGCCTCCTGGACATGCTCGCCAGCACCACGGGCATGGCCCTGGGCGAGCTGGACCCCCAGGCCAACCTCTTCACGCTCGGCATCGACTCCATCATGCTCATCCAGCTGCGCCAGCTGGTGGCGCGCGAGTATGGGGTCGAGTTCGAGCTGAGCCTCGCCTACGAGGAGGCGTCCTCGCTCGCGCTGCTGGCGGACTACATCCATGCCCACGCGGCCCCGCCCTCGGGTGAGCCCACGCTGGCCTCCATCGCCGCCCAGGTCCAGTTGCTGAACCAGCAGATCCAGCAGCTCGCCGCGGCCTCTTCCCAGCCTCGCCCCGCCAGCCCGCCGCCGCGCGCGCCGCGTCCCGCCACACGGCCCCCCAGCGCGGTGCTGCCCAACCGGCCCGGGAAGTCCTCGGCCTCGGCGGAGCTGGCCGAGCGCCAGCGCCAGTACATCCAGGCCTTCTCCCCGCGCTACAACACGCTCACCGCCCACTCCAAGGAATACGCGGTGCGCCACCGCGCGCACTTCGCGTCGGGCCGCAACCTCGCGGGCTTCCGCGCGGACTGGAAGGAGCTCATCTACCAGCTCGTCGCCGGACGCGGTGAGGGCGCCTCCATCCAGGACGTGGACGGACGCACCTACCGCGACTTCTCCATGGGCTTTGGCAGCGCGCTGCTGGGCCACAACCCGCCTTGCGTGCGCGAGACGCTCAAGCGCGAGCTGGAGCGCGGCATGCCCGTGGGGCCCCTGTCGGACATGGCCGGCGTCCTCGCCGAGCGGGTGCACCAGCTCACCGGGGTGGACCGGGTGGCCTTCTTCAACTCCGGCAGCGACGCGGTGATGAACGCGCTGCGCATCGCCCGCACGGTCACCGGACGCAACAAGGTGGCCCTCTTCGAGGGCTCCTACCACGGGACGTTCGACGGGGTGCTCGCCCTGGGCGTGGACGGCACGACGGTGCCCGTCAGTCCGGGCTCCACCCCGGGCATGGTGGAGGACGTGCTCGTCCTGCCCTATGGCGAGGCCGAGGCGCTGGAGCTGCTCGAGCGGCACGCCGGGCAGCTCGCGGCCGTGCTGGTGGAGCCGGTGCAGAGCCGGCGGCCCGCCTTGCAGCCGCGCGAGTTCGTGCGTGCACTGCGCGAGTTCACCGAGCGGCACGACGTGGCGCTCATCCTCGATGAGATGATCACCGGCTTCCGCTGCCATCCGGGCGGCATCCAGGCGCGCTGGGGCATCCAGGCGGACCTCGTCACCTACGGGAAGATCCTGGGCGGCGGCATGCCCATTGGCGCGGTGGCCGGCAAGGCGCGCTTCATGGACGCCGTGGACGGAGGCCCGTGGAGCTACGGCGACGGCTCGGTGCCCATGGCCGCCACCACGTTCACCTCGGGCACCTTCTGCAACCACCCGGCCGCCATGGCGGCGGGGAGCGCGGTGCTGGAGCGGCTCCAGCAGGACGGGCCCGCCCTCCTCGAGCGGCTGGATGCCATGACCACGCGCCTGTGCGAGCGGCTCAACGCCTTCTACGAGGCCGAGGCCCTGCCGCTGCGCATGGTGTGGTTCTCCTCGCTCTTCCGGTTCTCCTTCGACGGCGACCTGGAGCTGCTCTACGTCCACCTGCTGGAGCGCGGCATCTATGTCTGGGAAGGCCGCAACTGCTTCCTCTCCGCGGCCCACACCGACGAGGATGTGGATGCCTTCGTCGCCGCGGTGCAGGACAGCCTGCGGGTCATGCGCGCGGCGGGCCTGGTGCCCCAGCGCCGCCCCTCGGCATCCGCGTCCGGCGAGCGGGTGTTGCCGGCCTCACCGGCGCAGCGGCGGTTGTTCTTCCTCCACCAGTTCGACGAAGCCGAGGCGGCCTACCACCTGCACGAGGCGCGGATCATCCACGGCCCGCTGGACGTGCGGCGCCTGAGCGAGGCCCTGGCGGAGGTCATCGCCCGGCACGAGAGCCTGCGCACGGGCTTCGAGCTGTCGGGTGCCGAGCCCCTGCAACACATCTTCCCACGCGTGGAGCCCCGGGTGGAGGTGCTCGCGCAGGAGGGCGCGGACCCCCTGGAGCAGGTGTCGCGGCTGCTGAAGCCCTTCGATCTGGCCCGGCCACCGCTGCTGCGCATGCACGTGGTGCGACTGGGGCCCGAGCGGCACCTGCTCCACCTCGACGTCCACCACATCGCGTGCGACGGCCTGTCCTTCAACCTGCTCGTGGCCGAGCTGCTCGAGCTCTACCGGGGCCACCCGCTCCCGCCCCCCACGCGCCAGTACAGCGACTTCTCCACCCGCCACCTCGCGCTGATGGCCTCGCCCGAGGGCCAGCGCCAGGAGGCCTGGTGGCTCGAGCGCTTCTCCGGGGAGCTGCCCGTGTTGGATCTGCCAGCGGACTTCCCCCGTCCCCCGGTGGCCCGCTTCGAGGGCGGCGTGGTGCGCGCCGAGCTGCCCGTGGAGCAGGTCCGCCAGCTCAAGGCCCTGGCCCGCGACGCGGGCAGCACCCTCTACTCGGTGCTGCTCACCGCCTATGGGGTGCTGCTCCAGCGGCTGTCGGGCCAGCGGGACCTCGTCATCGGCACGCCCATCGCCGGGCGGCCCGGGAGTGACTTCGATCGCACCGTCGGCATGTTCGTGGCCACGCTGCCCCTGCGCCTGCGCCTGGAGCCCTCCGCCTCGTTCCTCGAGCAGCTCAAGGCCACCACGCGCTGGGTGCTCGGCGCCTTCGACAACGCCGACCTCCCCTTGGAGCGGCTGGTGGAGAAGCTGACCCCCCAGCGGGACCCGGGGCGCAATCCGCTCTTCGACACCATGTTCGAGTTCGAGACGGCGGACAGCCGCCCGCTCGAGGTGGAGGGCCTGCGCCTGGAGCCGCTCGCCTTCCACGACGGCACGGCCATGTTCGACCTGGACGTGGAGAACGTGCTCGAGGGGGATCGGCTGTCCGTGCGCTTCAAGTACCGCACGAGCCTGTTCCGCCACGACACCGCCGAGCGCATGCTGCGCGGCTACACCTCCCTGCTCGAGGGCATCGTCCGCGCCCCGGCCACCGCCGTGCGCGACCTGCCCCTGCACGATGCGCGCGAGCGTCAGCGCCTGCTGACGGCGTGGAACGACACGGCCGTCGCCTTCCCCGAGTCCACCCTGCACGGCCTCTTCGAGGCCCAGGCGCGGCGGGTGCCGGAGCAGGTGGCGCTGCTGCACGAGGAGCAGGCCCTCACCTACCGCGAGCTGGACGAGAAGGCCGAGCGCCTCGCCCGGCGCCTGCGCGCGGAGGGCGTGGGCCCCGAGCGCTTCGTCGGCATCTTCATGGAGCGCTCGTTCGAGCTCATCGTCGCCTTCCTCGGCGTGCTCAAGGCCGGGGGCGCCTACGTGCCGCTCGATCCGGAGTATCCGGCCGCGCGCATCGACGTGCTGACGCAGGAGCTGGGCCGCCCGCTGGTGCTGACCCAGGAGCACCTGCGCGCGCGGCTGCCCGAGAGCGTCACGCGCGTGGTGGTCGCCGACACGCGGTGGCGCTGGCTCGAGGGCGGGGAGCCCGGTGGCGAGCGGGCCCCCGTGCTGGGGGATCATCCCGCCTATGCGCTCTTCACCTCGGGCTCGACGGGCCGGCCCAAGAGCGTCGTCGTGCCCCACCGCGCCATCGTCAACCACACCCTGTGGTACGTGCACGAGTTCCAGGTGAGCGAGGCGGACACCTTCCTGCAGAAGACGGTGTTCACCTTCGACACCTCGCTGACGGAGATCTACGCCGCGCTCTCGAGCGGCGCGCGCCTGGTGCTGCCGCGCCCGCGCGAGCACGCGGATCCGGCCTACATCCTCCAGCTCATCCAGCGCCACGGCGTCACCCTCCTGGAGGACGTGCCCTCCTTCACGGCGCTGCTGGTGGAGGAGCGCGGCCTCGGCGACTGCCGCACCCTGCGCTGGCTCAACCCGGGAGGCGAGGCGCTGCCCACCGCCACGGTGAAGCGGGTCCTGGAGCGGCTGCCGGTCCGCATGGCCAACATGTACGGCCCCACCGAGGCGGCGGTGGACTCGGTGTTCGAGGTGTGCGCGCCGGAGGGCGGCCCCCTCGCGCCCATCGGCCGGCCCGTGAGCAACATGCGCGCGTACCTCCTCGACGAGCGCCTGGAGCCAGTGCCCCAGGGCGTGGTGGGAGAGCTGTACCTGGGCGGCGTGGGCCTGGCGCGCGGATACCTCGGACATCCGGACCTCACCGCCGAGCGCTTCATCGCGGATCCGGTGAGTGGGGACGCGGGCAGCCGCCTCTACCGCACGGGGGACCTGGCGCGCCGACTGCCCGACGGGGACATCGTGTTCATCGGCCGCGTGGACCATCAGGTCAAGGTGCGCGGCATGCGCATCGAGCTGGGGGAGATCGAGTCCGTCCTGGCCACCCACGCGCGGGTGGAGACCGCGCTGCTCCTCCAGCGCCCCGGCCCGGGCGGGGGCCAGCAGCTCGTGGCCTATGCCGTCTCGCGCGGGCAGGTGTCCACCGCCGAGCTGCGCGCGTACCTCAAGGAGCGGCTGCCCGCGTACATGGTCCCCGCGGCCTTCGTCGTGCTGCCGGCCCTGCCGCTCACGCCCAGCGGCAAGGTGGATCGCCACGCCCTGCCCGAGCCCGAGGAGCCGTCGCCCGCCACCGAGTCGCGCCGTTCGCCGCGCACGCCCACGGAGGAGCTCGTCGCGAGCGTCTTCTCGGAGCTGCTCGGCCGACAGGTGGGCGTGGAGGACGACTTCTTCGAGCTGGGCGGACACTCCCTGTTGGCCACCCAGGCCATCTCCCGGCTGCGCGCGGCGCTCGGGGTGGCGCTGCCGCTGCGCGCCCTCTTCGAGAGCCCCACGGTGGCGGGCCTGGCCCGCGCCGTGAGCAATGGAGGCCAACCCCTGCCTCCCCTCGAGCCCGCTCCGGCGGCCGACGCCTACCCGCTCTCCAGCGCCCAGCGCGGCGTGTGGCTCGCCTGTCAGGTGCGGCAGGACACGCGCGCCTACAACATGGCCGAGGCCTACCGCCTGGAGGGGGACCTGGACGTGAGCGCCCTGGAGCGGGCCCTCCAGGCCGTGGTGCAGCGGCACGAGGTGCTGCGCACCACCTTCTTCCTCCAGGAGGGAGAGCCGCGCCAGCGGGCCCTGACCACGCCGCTCCCGGTGCTCACGCGCGAGGATCTGTCCGGGCGGCCCGACGCCGAGTCCGCGGCGCGCATGCGCTGCGAGCGGGACCGGACGGAGCGCTTCGACCTGGAGCGCGGTCCGCTGCTGCGCGCGCTGCTGCTGCGCCTCGGCCCCCAGCACCACGTGCTGAGCTTCAGCCTGCACCACATCGCCTTCGACGCCTGGTCCACCCGCGTCCTCATCCGCGAGGTGCTCGCGCTGTACGAGGCCTTCGTCGCCGGCCAGCCCTCGCCGCTGCCGCCGCCACGCCTGCAGTACCGCGACTACGCCGTGTGGCAGACGCGGCTGATGGCCTCGGATGCGCTGGCGGACTCGCGCGCCTACTGGCACCGCAAGCTCTCGCCGCTGCCGCCCGCGCTGGAGCTGGCCACCGACAAGCCCCGGCCCCCCGTGCGCTCGCTCGAGGGCGCCCAGGTGCACTTCCGCCTGGACGCGGGACTCACCCCCGCGCTGCGCCGCCTGGCGCGTGAGGCGGGGGCCACGCCGTTCATGGCCCTCCAGGCCGCCCTCAAGGTGCTCCTCTTCGCCTACAGCGGGCAGCGCGATCTGGCCGTGGGCACGCTCACCGCGGGCCGCACGGACGAGGCGCTCGAGGAGCAGATCGGCTTCTATCTGAACACGCTGGTGCTGCGGGACCGGCTGGAGCCATCGGGGGGGTTCCTCGCGCTGCTCGCCCAGGCCCGGTGCACCACCCTGGAGGCCTTCGAGCACCAGCTCTACCCCTATGACCGGCTCGTGCAGGAGCTGCGGGGACGCCGCGATCCGAGACGCCAGCCCCTGTTCGACGTGCTGGTCAACATGATGGACGCCGAGCTCACGGGCGCCGACCTGGCGGGCGCGGGGTGGAAGGGGCTGCGCGTCGAGGCGCTGGAGGCGGAGGGCCGGGACGCGAAGTTCGATCTCACCTGGTACTTCTTCGACCGCGGCGAGCACGTGGAGGGCACGCTCGAGTACAGCACGGACCTCTTCGAGCCCCCCACCATGGAGCGCATGGTGGAGCGCTTCCAGCGCCTGCTGCGGTGGCTGGTGGAGCACCCCCGGGCCGCGCTGAGCGAGTGGGAGCTCGCGGAGGCGCCCGCACCGCACCCCGTGCGGGCGGCCCACGCCGGCCCCGGGACCGAGCCGCTGTCGCCGCATCAGGAGCGCCTGTGGTTCATCGACCGCTTCGAGCGGGGCAACATCTACCCGGAGGGCCCGACCTACCACAACGTGCCGTGGCTGGTGCGGCTGCGGGGCGGCGTGGACGGCCCCGCGCTGGAAGCGGCGTTGTGGCGGCTCGCCCTGCGTCACGAGGCGCTGCGCACGCGGCTGCTGACGCGGGAGGAGCGCGGCTGGCAGCGGGTGGAGGCCGAGCCCACCTGGCGCCTGGAGCGGCTCGAGGTGGACGACCCCGCGGGGCTCGAGGAGCGGGCGGTGTCCCTGGTGCAGCGGCCCCTCACCCTCGAGGAGGGGCCGCTGGTGCGCGCGTGGTGGCTGCGCGCGGGACAGGATGAATCCCTGCTCGCCTTGAGCCTGCACCATGCGCTGGTGGACTGGGCCTCGCTGGACGTGCTCTTCCGGGACTTCACCGAGCTGTACTCGGCCGAGGTCGAGCGTCGAGAGCCCCGGCTGTCCGAGGCGCCGCTCCAGGCGCGGGACTTCCGCCACTGGCAGCGCGAGTTTCCCCCGGCCGCGTTGGAGTCGCTGCTGTTCTTCTGGCGGCGCGAGCTGGGCGGGAGCCTCAAGGCCCTGGAGCTGCCCACGGATCGGCCCCGGCCGGCCATCCACACCTATACGGCGGGCCGCCACCGCTTCTCGCTGCCCCAGGACGCGGGGGGTGAGCTGGCCCGGCGCTGTGGTCGCGAGCCGGAGGCCGTGCTGCTGGCCGCCTTCCAGGCCGTGCTCCGCCGCTGGGCTGGCCACGAGGAGATCGTGGTGGGCACCGTCCACGCCGGCCGCGAGCGCGAGGGTCTGGCGGACGTCGTGGGTCCGGTGGGCAACCTCATCGTGCTCCGCGCGTTCCTGGAGGAGGAGGCCCGCTTCGGCGACGTGGCCTCGGCCGCCACCCAGACGCTCCAGCGCGCGCGGCGCCACGGCGACATGCCCTTCGATCCGCTGGTGCTGGCCCTCAAGCCGGAGAAGGACATGAGCCGCACGGCGCTGTTCGACGTGCTCTTCCGCACGGCGCCTCCGTCCCCCACCACGTCGCTGCCACGCGGACCGCGCGCCGAGCGCGTCGACACGCACCTGGGCTGGGGCAAGTACGACGTGTCCCTCTGCCTCACCCCCGCGCGGGACACGTGGGAGGGCACGCTCGTCTACAACCGGGATCTGTTCGACGCGCCCACCCTGGAGCGGCTGGCGCGTCACCTGGACACGCTGCTGCGGGCCGCGGCGGCGGCTCCGGAGCGGCCCCTCCTGGCGCTGCCGCTGATGGATGAGGCCGAGCGCGCCGCCGTGCTCTCCACGCGCGACCGGAAGGACTTCGCCGTCGAGGGCGGTCTGTCCCAGCGCTTCGAGCGCCAGGTGGCGCGCACGCCCCGGGCCCCCGCGCTCGTCTCCGAGGGCCAGGTGCTCACCTATGCCGAGCTGGAGGAGCGGGCCAACCGGCTGGCGCACCACCTGCGCGGACGCGGGGTGGGGCCCGAGAGCCTGGTGGGCATCTGCCTCGAGCGGTCGGCGGAGGTGGTGGTGTCCATCCTGGCCATCCTCAAGGCCGGTGGCGCCTATCTGCCGCTCGATCCGAAGTACCCCCGCGACCAGTTGGCCTTCACGGTGGCGGACTCGGGGGCCCGTTGGGTGCTGATGAACGAGGCCTCCGCCCCGGCCCTCGAGGGCTGTGGCGCGAGTTGCATCGACCTCGCCGCCGAGGCGCGGGCCATCGCCGCCGAGCCCGGGACGCCGCTCGGAGAGGCGCCCCTGCCCGAGCAGGCCGCCTACGTCATCTACACCTCGGGCTCGACGGGCAAGCCCAAGGGCTGCGTGGTGACCCACCGCAATGTCCTGCGGCTGCTCGACGCCACCGCGAGCCTCTTCGACTTCGGGCCGGACGACGGCTTCACCCTCTTCCACTCCTACGCCTTCGACTTCTCCGTCTGGGAGCTCTGGGGCGCCCTGGCCCACGGAGGGCGCGTGGTCGTCGTGCCCTACCTGGTCAGCCGCGCGCCGGAGACCTTCGCCCAGCTGCTGCGCACCGAGCGCGTCACGGTGCTCAACCAGACGCCCTCGGCCTTCTACGCCCTGATGGACCACCTGGACGAGGAGGCCATCCGGTCCCTGCGCTTCGTCATCTTCGGCGGCGAGGCGCTCGACTTCCAGCGGCCGCGGCCCTTCCTCGAGCGGCACGGGGAGCACGCCCCGCGCCTCATCAACATGTATGGAATCACCGAGACCACGGTGCACGTCACCCACCGGCCCGTGGGGGCCCAGGAGGTGGCCTCGGGCACCGGCAGCCTCATCGGCGCGCCGCTGGCGGATCTGGATCTCCTCGTGCTGGACGCGTCCCTGCAACCACAGCCCATCGGCGTGGCGGGAGAGCTGTACGTGGGCGGCGCGGGGCTCGCGCGGGGCTACCTGGGCCGGCCCGAGCTGACCGCCGAGCGCTTCATCCCCCATCCCTTCGGTCGTGGCCCGGGCGAGCGCCTCTACCGCACGGGAGACCTGGCGCGGCGCACCACCCACGGCGACATCGAGTACCTGGGGCGCGTGGATCAGCAGGTGAAGATCCGCGGCTTCCGCATCGAGCTGGGAGAGATCGAGGCCGCCCTGTCGAGCCACCCGCGGGTGCGGGGCGCGCTGGTGATGGCGCACGACTTCGGCGGGGGCGACAAGCGACTGGTGGCGTACGTGGCCTCGGAGGATCAGCTCCCCGTCCCGGAGCTGAGGCGCCACCTGCGGGATCGGCTGCCACCGCACATGGTGCCCGCGGCCTTCATCCGCCTGGATGCCTTCCCGCTCACGGAGAACGGCAAGGTCGACCGCAAGGCGCTGCCCACCCCGGAGCGGCGCGGGGCGCTGGAGGAGACCGAGTTCGCCCAGGCGCGCACGCCCGCCGAGGAGGTGCTGGTGGAGTTGTGGAAGCAGGTGCTCCGGGTCGAGCGGGTGGGCATCCACGACAACTTCTTCGATCTCGGCGGTGACTCCATCCTGTCCATCCAGATCCTCTCGCGCGCCGCCCAGCGCGGGCTCAAGCTGCCCGCGCAGGCCATCTTCCACCACCAGACGGTGGCGGAGCTGGCGGCGGCGGCCCAGCCCCTGACCGCGACGCCCTCCGAGCAGGAGCCGCCCTCCGGTGAGCTGCCGGCGTTGCCCATCCAGCGCTGGTTCTTCGAGCAGCGGCAGCCCCGGCCCGACCACTTCAACCAGGCGATGCTGTTGACGGTCCGCGACGTGGAGCCCGGCGTGCTGGAGCGGGCGCTCGAGGCCCTGGTGGCGCACCATGACGCCTTGCGGCTGCGGGCCTGGCACTCCGATGAGGACGACTGGCGCCTGGAGGTGCTCGCCCAGGCGACGGGGCCGGTCCTCGAGCGGGTGGACCTCACCCACCTCGAGCCGGACCAGCGCTCGGCGGCGGTGGAGGCGCATGCCGCCCAGAGCCAGTCAGGGCTTCACCTGGAGCGGGGACGGCCCCTGGCGGCGGTGCTCTATCACCTGGGAGGCCAGGAGCCGGATCGGCTGCTGCTCGCCATCCACCATCTGGCGGTGGATGGCGTGTCCTGGCGCATCCTCCTGGAGGACCTCGACACGGCCTGCCGCCAGCTGAAGGCGAACCAGCCGCCTCGGCTGCCGCCTCGAGGCACCTCGCTCCGGGAGTGGGCGCGACGGCTGCGCGCGCACGCCGAGCTGCCCGAGGTGCTCGCCGAGTTGGAGTACTGGGTGGAGCAGGCCTCGCGCCCCTCCCACCTGGCGGTGGACGAGCCACGAGGGGACGACACGGTGGCCTCGGAGCGGAGCGTGACGGTCGTCCTGGACGCCGAGCACACCGGCCAGCTCATGACGCGGGCGCGCAAGGCCTATGGCAACAGCGTGGAGGAGCTGCTCCTGGCGGCGCTGGTGAGGAGCCTCCGCCTTCCGGATCAGCGCGGCCTGCGGGTGGACCTGGAGGGCCACGGACGACAGCCGTTCTCGCCGGAGCTCGACCCGAGCCGCACCGTGGGCTGGCTGACGGTGCTCTACCCGGTCTGGCTGGAGCTGCCGCCGGACGAGGAGCCGGGCGCGCTGCTCAAGGCGACCAAGGAGCGGCTGCTCACGGTGCCACGGCAGGGCCTGGGCTACGGGATGCTGCGCTACCTGCACGCCGATGCCCGGCTGGCGCGGCTGCCCCCGAGCCCCGTCCTCTTCAACTTCCATGGCCGGGTGGACTCGCCCCTGCCCGCGGACAGCGCCTTCCACCTGGCCCGGGAGGCCGTGGGTCCGCTCCAGGATCCCGGCGCCCGCCGCACCCACCCGCTCGAGGTGACGGGGGCCATCGTCGGCGGACAGCTCGAGCTGTCCTTCGGCTACAGCGCCGCGCGCCACCACCCCTCCACCGTGGAGGCCCTGGCGCGGCGCTACCTGTCCGAGCTCGAGGCGCTCCTGCGCCACTGCCTGGAGCCCGGAGCCGCGGGCTACACCCCGTCCGACTTCCCCGAGTCGGGCCTTTCCCAGCAGGCGTTGGACGACCTGCTCGGCGATCTGTCCAAGCCCCAATGAATGCCCAGACGCCCGAAGAGACTTCCGAAGAGACTTCCATCGACGCGCAGAAGAACATCGAGGCCCTCTATCCCCTGACGCCCATGCAGCAGGGGATGCTGTTCCACGCGCTCTACAACCCGGGCTCGGGGGCATACCTCATCCAGATGCGCTGTACGCTGCGCGGCGAGCTGGACGTGGCCGCCTTCGAGCGGGCCTGGCAGCGGCTCGTGGAGCGCCACGCCGCCCTGCGCACGGCCTTCGTGTGGCAGCGGAGCGAGGGCTCCTTCCAGGTCATCTGGAAGCAGGTGAAGGTGCCGTGGCGGCTGCTGGACTGGAGCCACCTGGCGCGCGAAGCACGGGACGCGCACGTCCAGGCGCTGCTCGAGGAGGACCGGAAGCGGGGCTTCGAGCTGGCCCAGGCCCCGCTGCTGCGGGTGACGCTGGTTCGGCTGGGGTCCGGTGAGCACCTGCTGCTGTGGACGCTGCACCACCTGCTGGTGGATGGCTGGTCCATGGCCCGGCTGCTGGCCGAGGTGGCCGCGGACTACGAGGCCCTGCGCCGGGGCACGGAGCCGCGCTGGCGACCGCCCCGGCCGTTCCGCGAGCTGATGGCCTGGATGCGTCAGCAGGACCTCTCGGAGGCCGAGGCCCTGTGGCGTGAGCGGCTGCGGGGCTTCGAGGAGATCAGCTCCCCCGCCGGCCGGCCCCTGGGCGGCACGGCCTCGGAGGCGCCGCCGGAGTACGAGGAGGTGCGGGTGCGGCTGTCGCGGCGGCACACGCGCGCCCTCGCGGCCCTGGCTGAAGCCAGCCGCGTCACGCTGAGCGCCGTCGTCCTCGGCGCCTGGTGCCTGCTGGTGAGCCGCTCGTGCGGCCGGCGGGACGTGGTGGTGGGAGTGACCGTCTCTGGAAGGCCGGCGGAGCTGGAGGGCGTGGAGGAGATGGTGGGGATGTTCGTCAACACCCTGCCCTTGCGCATCGAGGTCCGCGAGGAGCTGTCGGTCGTGCCCTGGCTGCGCCAGCTCCAGGAGCGGATGCTGGAGCTGCAGCGCTTTCCCCACGTGCCCCTCACCGAGGTGCAGCGCTGGAGCGGCATGGCCCGCGGCGCCGCGCTCTTCGATCACCTCTTCGTCTTCGAGAACTACCCGCTGGCGGACGCGGCGGCGGAAGGGAGCGGCTTGTCCGTGGAGGACGTGCACTCCTTCGAGCCCACGGACTACCCGCTGACGGTGCTGGCCCTGCCGGGCGAGGAGCTGACGCTCCAGCTCACGTATGACCGGCGGCGCTTTCCCGCGGACACCGCCCAGCGGCTGGGTCGCCACCTCCAGGTGTTGCTCGAGACCCTGCCCGAGACACCAGACGCCCCCCTCTTCCGCCACCCGATGCTGACGAAGGAGGAACGGCGACAGGTGGTGGAGACGTGGAACGCCACGGCCACCGCCTTCACCGGCGACGTCTTCCCCCACCGGATGTTCGAGGAGCAGGTGGACCGCACGCCCGAGGCCGTGGCGTTGGAGTTCGCCGAGACGCGACTGAGCTACCGGGAGCTGGACGCGCGCGCCAACCAGTTGGCCTGGCACCTGCGCGAGCTGGGCGTGGGGCCCGAGTCCCGGGTGGGGGTGCTCATGGAGCGCTCGGTGGAGATGGTGCTGGCCGTGCTCGGCACCCTCAAGGCCGGCGGCGCCTACGTCCCCCTGGACCCGGCCTACCCCGCCGAGCGGCTGGCCTTCATGGCGGAGGACGCCCGGCTGCGAGTGCTGCTCACCCAGCAGCGCCTCTCCGGCCGGCTCCCCCGGCACTCCGCCCGGGTCCTGGCGGTGGACACGGACGGGTCCGCCATCGCCTCGCACCCGGTCACCCGCCCCGAGGTGGCGCTCGCTCCGGACAACCTCCTCTACGTCATCTATACCTCCGGCTCCACCGGGCGGCCCAAGGGCATCGCGCTGTCCCATGGGGCCCTGGGCAACCTCATCCGCTGGCACCGCGACGTCCTGCGCCCGAGCCCCGGCGTGCTCCAGTTCGCCTCGCTCAGCTTCGACGCCAGCTTCCACGAGATGTTCGCCGCCTGGGTCACGGGAGGCTGCCTCTACTTAATCACCGAGGAGCTGCGGCGTGACCTGGACGCGCTCTTGAAGGACGTGGCCTCGCGCCTCATCGACCGCGTCATCCTCCCGGTCGTGGTCTTGCAGCGCTGGGCCTCCGAGCACGGTCGCGAGCCGCACCTCTTCCAGCGGCTGCGCGAGATCATCACCACGGGCGAGCAGCTTCAGATCACCCAGCCCATCGTGGAGCTGTTCCAGCGGCTCCCCTCGGCGTCGCTGCACGATCACTACGGGCCGGCGGAGACGCACGTGGTGACGGCGCTGGAGCTGAAGGAGCCGCCCGAGCGCTGGCCCACGTACCCCTCGGTGGGCAGGCCCATCGCCAACACCCAGACATACGTGCTGGATGGGTGGCTCAACCCGGTCCCGGTGGGGGTGGCGGGCGAGCTCTACCTGGGAGGCGCCAACCTGGCGCGGGGCTACCTGGAGCGACCGGACCTCACCGCGGCGAAGTTCGTCCCGGATCCCTTCTCCTCCGAGCCGGGCGCGCGGCTGTACCGCACGGGAGACCAGGCCCGCTGGCTGCCCGACGGCGAGCTGGAGTTCCTCGGCCGGCTCGATCACATGGTGAAGCTGCGGGGCTTCCGCGTCGAGCTGGGCGAGATCGAGGCGGCGCTGGGAGGCCACGCCGCCGTGCGCTCGTGCGCGGTGCAGTTGCGTGAGGACGAGCCCGGCCAGAAGCGGCTGGTGGCCTACTACGTGGCGACCGAGGGCCACTCGCCCACCGCCTCCGCGCTGCGGGCCCATCTGGCCGCCACGCTCCCCGACTACATGGTGCCCTCGCTCTTCGTCCCGCTCGAGCAGCTCCCGCTCACGCCCAACGGGAAGATCGAGCGCCGGGCGCTCCCCCGCCCCGAGGGACTGCGGCCGGTGCTCGCCTCGGCCTTCGTGCCGCCGAGAGATCCCGTGGAGCAGTTGCTGGCGGACGCCTGGGCCGAGGTGCTGGGCGTGGACCGCGTCGGCGCGGAGGATGACTTCTTCGAGCTCGGCGGCCACTCGCTGCTGGCGGTGCGGGTGCTGTCGCGGGTGCGGGCGGCTTTCGGCCTCATGCCGCCGCTGCGTGCCCTCTTCGAGCACCCGAGGCTGTCGGCCTTCGCCGAGCGCATCCGCCAGGACCTCCCGCGCCGGGAGGCCCAGGCGCCCCGAGACCCCCTGGTCCCGATTCCGCGCTGGCGGAGCGAGGAGCCAGCCCCGCTCTCCTTCGCCCAGGAGCGCATCTTCTTCCTCGAGCAGCTGATGCCGGACGCGGCGGTGTACAGCATTCCCGGCCTCCTGCGCCTGAAGGGGCCGCTCCAGCGCGCGGCCCTGGAGCGCGCGCTGCGGGAGATCGTGCGCCGCCACGCCGTGCTGCGCTCGCGCATGATGCTCCGGGACGGAGGGCCCCGGCAGGCGGTGGTGCCCGGGGAGGAGCTGCCCCTGGCCTGGGTGGACCTCCAGGAGCGCCCCGCCGAGCAGGCCCGGGCCGAGGCCGAGCGCCGCTGCCGCGAGGAACTCGCGCGGCCCTTCCGCCTGGAGCACGAGCCCCCCTTGCGCGCGGTGCTCCTGCGCCTGGGCGAGGACGAGCACCTGCTGTCGCTGACGCTCAGCCATTTGGTGGCGGACGGCGGCTCCATCCCCGTCTTCATGCGGGAGCTGGCGGCGCTCTACGAGGCCTTCGCCCAGAATCGGCCCTCGCCCCTGCCCGAGCTGGCGGTGCAGTACGTGGACTTCGCCGCGTGGCAGCGGCACGGACAGGCGGAGGCGCTGGAGGCACGGCTCAGCTACTGGCGCGAGCGGCTGCGGGGGCTCGAGCCACTGCGGCTCCCGACGGACAAGCCGCGCCCCGCGATGCAGCGCAACCGGGGCAGCGGCGTGACCTGGCGGATGGAGCCCGCGCTCTTCAAGGCGGTGGAGCGGCAGCGCGGGCGCCTGGGGCTGACCGCCTCCATGTTCTACCTGGCGGGCTTCGTCGAGCTGCTCGCCCGCTACAGCGGACAGCGGGACGTGGCGGTGGGCATGCCCGTCACCCTGCGCGATCGGGTGGAGTGGGAAGGGCTGATCGGCCTGTTCCTCAACACCCTGGTGCTGCGCGTGGACCTGGACGGTCCGCTCACGGTGCGCCAGCTCCTGGAGCGGGTGCGCGAGACGATGCTCGAGGCGTATGACCACCGGGACGTGCCCTTCGAGCGGATCGTGGAGGCGATGCGCCTCGAGCGGGATCCGAGCCGCGCCCCCCTGGTGCAGGTGCTCTTCGATCTGCACGGCTGGCCGGAGGAGCCGCTGCGGGCCGGCGGCGTCACCTTCGAGCCGCGGGAGGTGGAGGGCGACACCACCAAGTTCGATCTCACCCTCACGCTCGAGCCGCGCGACGGCGGCCTCACGGCCACGCTGGAGTACGATCGGGATCTCTTCGAGCGCTCCACGGCCGAGCGCATGGCGGGCCACTACACGGCCCTGCTGGAGGGCATGGCGGCGCGGCCCGAGACGCCGCTGGTCCGGCTGGAGTCGATGCGGGCGGAGGAGCGCCGCCAGGTGCTGGCCTGGTGCCACCCGGAAGGCGCCCGCTTCGAGCACACGCTTCTCCTGGAGCGGCTGGAGCAGCGGTTCGCGCGGAGCGAGGGACAGCGCGCCCTCACCTCCGTGTCCGGTGACTGGAGCTACCGGCAGCTGGACCGTCAGGCCAACCGCGTGGCCCAGGCCCTGCGCGCGCGAGGCGTGGGCCCTGAGTCGGTGGTGGGCATTTGCATGGACCGCTCGCCGGAGCAGGTGGCGGCGGTGCTGGGCATCTTGCGCGCGGGCGCGGCCTGGCTGCCGCTGGACCCCACCTACCCGGCCCAGCGCCTGGCCTTCCTGGTGGCGGACTCGGGGACGCGGGTGGTGGTGACCTCGCGCACGCACCAGGCCCTCGTCGAGGGGCTGAAGGGGGAGACCCTGGTGCTGGAGGGGTCCGAGTCCCTGGCGGACCTGCCGGACAGTCGTCCCGAGGTCCGCGTGGAGGCCGGGAACCTGGCCTACGTGCTCTACACCTCCGGCTCCACCGGAGCGCCCAAGGGCTGCCTGCTCACACACGGCGCGATGGCCAACTACCTCTCCTGGGCCGAGCAGCACTACTTCCCGGACCCGGAGGGCGGGGACTTCTCCCTCTTCTCGCCGCTCACCTTCGATCTGACGCTGACGAGCCTCTTCCTGCCGCTGCTGCGCGGCGGGACGCTGCACATCGTCGATCCCCAGGCGCCCGTCTCGGAGCTGCCACGCCTGGCACTGCGGAACGTGGCTGCGGTGAAGCTGACGCCCTCGCACCTGTCGCTGCTGGCCCAGCAACCCGTGGAGGCGCCCGGCCTAAGGGTGGCCATCGTCGGCGGAGAACAGCTCACCCACGAGCAGGTACGGGTGCCCGAGCGCCTGTCGCCCCACGTGCGGGTGTACAACGAGTATGGCCCCACCGAGGCGGCCGTGGGCTGCGTGGTGAAGCAGGTGTCCTCGCGGGACGACCGCGTCTTGATCGGACGGCCCGCGAGGCACGCCTGGGTGCGGGTGCTCGACGAGCAACTTCGCCCGGTGCCCGTGGGCGTGCCGGGCGAGCTGTGGATCGGCGGCGCGGGGCTGGCGCGCGGCTACCTGGGCAGGCCCTCCCTCACCGCCGAGCGCTTCATGCCGGACCCCTTCTCGGACCGGCCCGGCGAGCGCCTCTACCGCACGGGCGACCTCGTCCGGTGGACGGCGGAGGGCGAGCTGGAGTTCCTCGGCCGCGCCGATCAGCAGCTCAAGATCCGCGGCTTCCGCATCGAGCCAGGGGAGCTCGAGGCGGCGCTCGAGTCCCATCCGGAAGTCCGCCGCGCCGTGGTGATGGCGCGCCAGGAGGGCGCGGGGGGCGGCCGGCTGGTGGCCTACGTGGAGGCGCCGGCCTCGCTGTCGGTGGAGGCCGTGCGCCAGCACGTCGGGCAGCGGCTGCCGCCATTCATGGTGCCGGCGCTCGTGGTCCGCATGGACGCGCTGCCGCTGACCGCTCACGGCAAGGTGGACTGGAAGGCCCTGCCGGCCCCGGACCGCGAGGCGGCGGGAGCGGAGACCTTCGTCGCGCCGCGCTCGGAGGAGGAGCAGCTGCTGGCCCGGGTATGGCGCGAGGTGCTGCGGCTCGAGCAGGTGGGCATCCACGACAACTTCTTCTCGCTGGGGGGCGACTCCATCCTCTCGCTCCAGGTGGTCTCTCACGCGGCCCGCTTCGGGCTGGAGCTGAAGGTGGAGGCGCTCTTCCAACACCAGACGATCGCCCAGCTGGCCACCGTGGCGCGCCGGCGCCCGGGACTGGCCACCGAGCAGGGTCCGGTCAGCGGCGAGTGGAGCCCCTTCCCCATCCATCACTGGTTCTTCGCGCGGGAGGTGCCACGGCCGGGCCACTTCAACCAGGCGCTGCTGCTCGAGTTGCGCCCGGGGATCGATCCCGCGCGGCTGGAGCAGGCGCTGCGGGCGGTACAGTCTCACCATGATGCCTTGCGCCTCACCGCGCGGCACCAGGAGGGGCGATGGGCGCTGTCCCTGCCGGAGCGAGGCGCCCCGCTGCACGTGGAGCGGATGAACCCGTCCGGGCTGGAGGAGCGGGAGCGGCTCGCGCGGCGGGCCCAGACCGCCATCGACCTGGAGCAGGGCCCGCCCCTGAGGGCCGTCCTCTTCCAGCCGGGCAACGGACAGGCGGACTCCTTGCTGCTGGTGCTCCACCACCTGGTGGTGGACGGCGTCTCGTGGCGCATCCTGCTGGGCGATCTGGAGCTCGCGTATCGCCAGCTCTCGGAGGGCGCCACGGTGGAGCTGCCGCCCAAGACGACCTCGGTGCTCGCGTGGGGCCGCGAACTGGCCGCGCACGCCGCGCGCCCCGAGCGGCGCGAGGAACTGGCCTACTGGGAGCGCACCGCGAGCCGGACGATGGAGCTGGCGCCGGACTCGCCGGGAGGCGCGAACACGGTCGCCACGGAGCACACGGTGACGGTACGGCTCGAGCCCGAGGCCACCAGCGACCTGGTGCAGCAGGTGCCACGGGCCTACAACACGCGCGTGGACGATGTGCTCCTGGCTGGGCTGCTCCTGGCGCTGTGCGACGGCAAGGGGCGTCCGGGCCTGCGGGTGGACCTGGAGAGCCACGGCCGCATCGGACTCACCGCGGAGCTGGACCTGAGCCGCACGGTGGGCTGGTTCACCGCGATGTGGCCGGTGTGGCTGGCGCTGCCCGAGCGCACCAGCCCGGGCGAGGTGCTCAAGGCGGTGAAGGAGCAGCTGCGCGCCGTCCCGGGCCAGGGGCTGGGCTACGGGCTGCTGCGCTACCTGCACCCCGAACCGGAGGTGCGTGACCGCCTGGCCACGCTCCCCCCGAGCCCCGTGCTCTTCAACTACCACGGCCACCTGGACGCGGCCCTGTCCCCGGGCGGCCTGTTCGCCACCGCGGACGAGGCCCCCGGACCCGACAAGGACCCGGCCGCGCGCCGCTCGCACCTGCTGGAGATCAACGCGGCCATCGAGGGCGGGCGGCTCACCGTGAACTGGAGTTTCAGCGCGGAGCTGTTCCACCGCGAAACCCTGGAGCGCCTCGCGCGCGAGCACCTGGAGGCGGTTCGCGAGCTGATCGCGCACTGCACGCGTCCCGGGACGGGGAGCGCCACGGCCTCGGACTTCCCGGAAGCGGGGCTCTCACAGGCCGAGCTGGAATCACTCGAGGACGATCTGCTGGGCTAGGCCCGAGACGCGGGAAGACCCATGGCTGGCGACAACAAGTTCGAATCCCTCTACCCGCTCACGCCCATGCAGCAGGGGATGCTGTTCCACACCTTGCTGCACCCGGGCTCGGGTGCGTACGTCGTGCAACTGCACTGGCCGCTGGAGGGACCGCTGGACGCGGGGGTGCTGCGCCGCGCCTGGCAGGCGGTGGTGGACCACCATCCCATCCTGCGCACCGCCTTCGCCTGGGATCGGAAGGATCGGCCCCTGCAAGCGGTGCTGGCCCGCGCGGAGGTGCCCTGGACGGAGCAGGACTGGAGCGGCCTGACGGCCTCCGCACAAGATGAGCGCCTGCGGGAGCTCCTGGAGGAGGAGCAGCGGCGCGGCTTCGATCTGAAGCGGGCGCCTCTGCTGCGGCTGGTGCTGGTGCGCCTGGGCGAGCAGCGCCACCGGCTGCTGTGGAGCGTGCATCACCTGCTGCTGGATGGCTGGTCCACGGCCCGGGTGCTGGAGGATGTCCTGGGCGCCTACGCGGCCCTCGCCCAGGGCCAGGCGCCGCGCCCGCGGCCCTGCCGGCCCTTCCGGGACTTCGTCTCGTGGCTGGGTACGCGGGACGCCTCGGCGGCCGAGGCCTTCTGGCGCGAGCGGCTCCGGGACTTCCCCGGCGCGGTGCCGCTCGAGCTGCCGTGTCCCGCCAGCGAGCCGGGAGCGGGCGCGCCGGCCCAGGGCGGCGCGTCCCACGAGGAGGCGCGACGGGAGCTGTCCGCCGAGCTGTCGGAGGCGATCCGCGCCCTGGCCCGGCGGGAGCGGCTCACCGAGAGTGCGGTCCTCCTGGGCGCCTTCTGCGTGGTGCTGTCGCGCTACGCGGACCGGCGTGCGCTGGCGGTGGGAGTGACGGTCTCCGGGCGTCCTCCGGACCTGGAGGGCGCCGAGCGGATGGTGGGGCTGTTCATCAACACCCTGCCCTTCTCCGTGGAGGTGGAGGAGTCCACCCCGGTATCGGCGTGGCTGGCCCGGCAGCAGGAGCGGATGGCGTCCATGCAGGCCTGGTCGGCCACCCCACTGCCCGAGCTGCGGCGCCACGCGGGAGTGGCCGCGGATCAACCGCTCTTCGAGCAGCTCTTCGTCTTCGAGAACTACCCCGACACCGGCGAGGCCCCGCCGGACTTGGAAGGACTGCGTGTCGGCGAGGTCTCGTCGGTGGAGCAGCCGGACTACCCGCTGACGCTGGTGGCGGCGCCGGGCGAGCGACTGGTGCTCCGGACCCTCTTCGACGCGCGGCGCTACACCCGCTCCGCCATGGAGCGCCTGCTCGGGCACCTCGAGAACGTGCTGCGGAGCATGGTGGCGGCGCCCCAGGAGAGGCTCGATTCGCTGGGCCTGCTGGGACGCGAGGAGGAAGGCCACCTCCTGGGGGCGCTGCGCGGAGGCCGCCGGCCCTATCCTGAGGAGGCGAGCTTGGTGGAGGGGGTCGAGGCCCAGGTGGCACGCGCCCCCGAGGCCCCGGTGCTACTCCACGACGGGCAGCGGCTCACCTACCGCGAGCTGGACGCGCGGGCGGAGCGCATCCACCACCGACTGCGCGCGCTGGGCGTCCGTCCGGGTGAGCGGGTGGCGATCCTGCTGGAGCGCGGTGCGGACTTCCTCGCGGCCATGCTCGGCGTGCTCAAGAGCGGCGCGGCCTATCTCCCGCTGGATCGGGCGCAGCCCCCGGAGCGCCTGGCCTTCATGCTCGCGGACAGCGGGGCGCGCGTGCTCCTGACGAGCGGTCCTTCGCCGCTGACGCCGCCGGACGGGTGCGCGGTGCTCGAGGTGGCCGAGGCCCTCGCCACCGCGCCCACGGCGCCGGCCCCCCGGGCGCATGCCGACGGAGGCTCGGTGGCGTACGTCATGTACACCTCGGGCTCCACGGGACGGCCCAAGGGCATCGCCGTGCCCCACCGGGCGGTGAGCCGGCTGGTGCTCGGCAACCGCTTCCTCTCGCTCGAACCGGGCGCGCGGGTGGCCTTCGCCTCCAACGTCTCGTTCGACGCGGCGACGCTGGAGCTCTGGGGCGCCCTGCTCAATGGCGGCTGCCTGGTGGTGATCGAGCGCGAGGTGCTGCTGTCGTCCACGGCCCTGGCCGCGTTCCTGAGCGAGACGCCGCTGGACCTCCTGTGGCTCACCGCGGGGGTCTTCCACCAGGTGGCGCGGCAGGCACCGGAGTCCTTCGCCTCGGTGGCATGCCTGATCTGCGGCGGGGACGTGGTGGACCCGCACGCGGTGCGCGCCGTCCAGGCCGCGGGAGGCCCTCGCCACCTGCTCAACGGGTACGGGCCCACGGAGAACACCACCTTCACCACGACCTATGACACCGCGGGCCTCGGCCCCACGTCGCCCACGGTGCCCATCGGCCAGCCCATCTCCAACACGGAGGTGTTCGTCCTCGACCGGAGGATGCGGCCCCAGCCCCTGGGCGTTCCTGGAGAGCTGTACGCGGGCGGGGACGGATTGGCGCTCGGGTACCACGCGCGACCGGCGCTGACGGCGGAGCGCTTCGTGCCACACCCCTGGAGCCAGCGGCCGGGACAGCGGCTCTACCGCACGGGGGACAGGGTGCGGTGGCTGGAGGACGGCACGCTCGAGTTCCTCGGCCGCGAGGATCAGCAACTGAAACTCCGGGGATTCCGGATCGAGCCCGGCGAGGTGGAGGCGGTGCTGCACCGCCACCCGGGTGTCGAGCAGGCGCTGGTGGTGCCCCACGACTTCGCGGCGGGGGACCGGCGGCTGGTGGCCTACGTGGTGGGCACCGGACTGCCTCCACCGCGGGCGCTGCGGGACTGGGCGGCCCAGCACCTGCCGGACTACATGGTGCCCGCGGCCGTGAAGGTCCTGGACGCCCTGCCCCTCACGGCCAACGGAAAGGTGGATCGGCGGGCCCTCCCCGCCCCCGAGCAGGAGCCAGACACCACGGGAGCGCTCGCGCTGGCGGGCAGGAGCCCGACGGTGCAGGTGCTGGCCGGCATCTGGTCGCAGGTGCTGCGAGTGCCCTCGGTCGAACCGGGAGACAGCTTCTTCGCGCTCGGGGGACATTCGCTGCTGGCCACGGTGGTGCTCTCCCGCCTGCGCGCCGCGTTCGGCGTGGAGCTGCCCCTGAGCGCGCTCTTCGAGGCGCCGACCCTCGGTGAGCTGGCGGCACGCATCGACGCGGAGCGTCGCGGCACGAGCACCGCGCGGACGATGGAGCCGGTGTCCAGGGAGGGGCCACTGCCCCTGTCCTTCGCGCAGCAGCGGCTGTGGTTCCTGGACCGGTACGCCCCGCTGGGCGCCGCGTACCACATCCCCCATGCCCTGCACCTGCATGGGGACCTGCACGAAGAGACGCTGGCCTGGAGCCTGGGAGAGATCGTGCGCCGGCATGAGGTGCTGCGCACCGTCCTCCCCGAGGTGGAGGGACGGCCTCGGCAGCAGGTGCTCGCCTGGAGCCCCTTCGTGCTGCCCAGGGAGGACCTGTCCTCGCCGCCGGAGGCGGAGCGGCGCGAGCAGTTGCGGCGGCACCTCCAGCGGCAGTTCGAGTCCCCCTTCGATCTGGCGCGGGGGCCGCTGATGCGCGTGCTCCTGCTGCGGATGGGCCCCTCCGAGCATGTGCTGGCCATCACCCTGCATCACATCGTGGCGGATGGCTGGTCCGTGGGCCTTCTCGCCCGCGAACTGCGGCTGTTGTACGCGGCGCGCGAAGAAGGGCGGGCGTCGCCGCTGCCCGAGCTGACCGTGCAGTACGCGGACTTCGCCACCTGGCAGCGACGCTGGCTGCGAGGGGCGGTGCTGGAGCGTCAGCTCTCCTATTGGCGCGGGCAGTTGGAGTCCCTGCCGGCCACCGAGCTGGCCACGGATCGGCCCCGGCCCGCCACCCAGTCCTTCCGGGGCGCGGTGCTGGAAGTGGAGCTCCCGGAGCCGCTCTCGCGGGCCCTCCTCCAGCTCGCACGAAAGGAAGACAGCACGCCCTTCATGGTGCTGCTCACGGGCTTCTTCACCCTGCTGCACCGCTACACCGGCCAGCACGATCTGGTGGTGGGCTCGCCGGTGGCCAACCGCAACCACGTGGAGGTCGAGCCCCTCATCGGCTTCTTCGTGAACATGCTGGCCATGCGGGCGCGGTTCGAGGGGGAGCCCGGCTTCACGAAGCTCCTGGCGCGAGTGCGCCGCGCGGCGCTGGAGGCGTATGACCACCAGGACGTGCCCTTCGAGATGCTGGTGGAGACGCTGCGGCCCGCGCGGGATCCGAGCCGCCAGCCGCTCTTCCAGGTGACCTTCGCGGTGCACAACGTCCCGGCGGAGGACGTGGAGCTGCCAGGGGTGACGCTCGACAGTGTCCGGACGGACCTGGACTGGGTGCGCTTCGATCTGGAGCTGCACCTGTGGCAGCACCCCCAGGGGCTGCGCGGCTACTGGGCGTATGCCACGAGCCTCTTCGACGCCGCCACCATCGAGCGCCTGCACCGGCACTACGTGAACCTGCTGACGGCGGCCGTGGCCCACCCCGAGCGCTCCATCGCCTCGCTGGAACTGCTGGACGCCGAGGAGCGGCGGCGCCTGCTCGTGGAGTGGAACGCCACCGCGGCCCGCTACCCCTCCGAGCGGGCCCTCCACCACCTCGTGGATGCGCGCGCCCTGGAGCGGCCCGAGCGGCCGGCGGTGCTGCTGGACGAGGCACGGCTCGACTTCGGGGAGCTCAAGCGCCGCTCGGACCGGCTCGCGCACCGGCTCGTGAGGCATGGCGTGGGGCCGGAGACCCGGGTGGGGCTGCTCGTGGAGCGCTCGCTCGAGATGGTCGTGGGCATGCTCGCGGTGTTGAAGGCGGGCGCGGCGTACGTGCCGCTGGATCCCACCTACCCGCGGGCCCGCCTGGAGTCCCTCGTACGAGAGGCCGCGCCCATGCTGCTGCTCACCCACCGCGGGCTGGCCGAGGGACTGAAGGTGGAGGGCCCCGTGCTCGACCTGGAGGCGCTGGAGGCGCCGCCGCACGGAGAGCCGGAGGGCGCCCCCGAGCTCCCCTTCCATCCGGCGCAGGGCGCGTACGTCATCTTCACCTCGGGCTCCACGGGACAGCCCAAGGGCGTGGGGGTGAGCCACCAGGCCCTGGTCAACCACATGGCGTGGATGCAGGCACGCTTCCCGCTGAGCCCCGAGGACCGGGTGCTGCAGAAGACGACGTCCACGTTCGACGCCTCGGTGTGGGAGTTCTGGGCGCCGCTGCTGGCGGGGGCGCCGGTGATCCTGGCGCGGCCCGGGCTCCACGCGGACCCGCGCTACCTCGTGGAGGCCCTGCGTTTCCAGCACATCACGGTGCTGCAGATGGTGCCCTCGGTGCTCGACCTGCTGGTGTCCACGCCGGGTCTGGAGAAGTGCCGCGCGCTGCGCCGGGTCTTCATCGGGGGCGAGGCCCTCACGTGGCCGCTGGTGCGGCGGCTGCGCGAGCGGGTGGACGTGGAGGTGGTGAACCTGTACGGCCCGGCCGAGGCCACGATCGACGCCACCTTCTCCGTCTGGACGCGCGAGGCCGACGGCGGCCCCACCCCCATCGGGCGGCCCGTCTCCAACATGCGGGCCTACGTGCTGGACCGTCACCTGGAGCCCCTGCCGGTGGGCGTGCCGGGAGAGCTGTACCTGGCGGGGGATGGGCTGGCACGGGGGTACCTGCACCAGCCCGCCTTCACGGCGGAGCGCTTCCTGCCGGATCCGCGGGCCACGCCGCCGGGCTCCCGGCTGTACCGCACGGGGGACCTGGCGCGGTGGCTGCCGGACGGCCAGCTCGAGTACCTGGGCCGGGTGGATCACCAGGTGAAGATCCGCGGCCAGCGGGTGGAGCTGGGAGAGGTGGAGGCGCAGCTCCAGTCGCTGGAGGAGGTCCGCGACGCGGTGGTGACGCTCCTCGAGGACGAGGGCCAGGCACGGCTGGTGGCCTATGTGGTGCCCTCGGCCAGCGGGCGGGACGAGGACCGCGAGCGCCGCGCCACGGCGCGGGTGAACCAATGGCAGACGTTCTACGAGGAGCTCTACCGCCACGCGCCCGGGGAGGATCCCACCTTCGACATCACGGGCTGGAACAGCAGCTACACGGGAGCGCCCTTGCCCGCGGCCGAGATGCGCCGCTGGCTCGACACGACGTTGGAGCGCATCTTCCAGCTCTCGCCGAAGCGGGTGCTGGAGGTGGGCTGCGGCACGGGGCTCATCCTGTTCGCCGTGGCGCCCCACACCGAGCGCTACCACGCCCTGGACTTCTCCAGCTCCGTCATCTCCCGGCTGCGCGCCCTGGTGGCGGAGCGAGGGCTCGGGCAGGTGGAGCTGGAGCAGCGCGCGGCGCACGACCTGGGACACCTGCCCCCCGGCGCCTTCGACACGGTGGTGCTCAACTCGGTCATCCAGTACTTCCCCAGCGCGGAGTACCTGCTGAGCGTCTTGGAGCAGGCCGTCGCGGCCACGGCCCCGGGCGGCGCCATCTTCGTGGGAGACGTGCGCAGCCTGCCGCTGCTGGACGCGTACCATGCCTCGGTGCAGTTGCATCAGGCGGGCCCGGAAGTCGGGCGCGAGGAACTGGCCCGGCGCATCGAGAGCCAGCGGCGCCGGGAGGAGGAGCTGGTGGTGGACCCGGCGCTGTTCTCGGCGCTGCGGGCCCGCCTGCCGCGCGTGCGGGACGTGACGGTGCGGGTGAAGCGCGGCGGCGCCGACAACGAGCTGATGCGCTACCGCTATGACGTGGTGCTGCACCTGGATCGCGCCCGGCCCCGTCCCCCGGTCGCGCCGCGGCACCTGGACGGGCACGCCTCGGGCACCACGGTGGAGGCCGTGGGCCGCCTGCTGGCCGAATCCCGCCCCCCGGCCGTGCGAATCGAGCGGCTGGAGAACGCGCGGGTGTCCCGTGAATCGCGGCTGCTCGCCGCCCTGCGGCGGCCCGAGGAGACCACTCCCCTCTCCGAGCTGCTCGCACGGATGGACGCGCGGCCCTCGCGCGCACCGGACGCGGAGGCGTGGTGGCAGCTGGGCGCGACGCATGGCTACCAGGTGGAAGTGGGCCCGTCCGAGCACGGAGAGGTGGGAGAGCTGGACGTGCTGCTGCGGGCCCCCGAGGCGCTGGTGCCCGCGGAAGACGTCCCCGTGGAGGCCCCGATGGGCGAGGTGGCGCTGAGTCGGCTGGCGAGTGATCCCCTGCCCAACCGGTGGAGCCGCTCCTTGGCGCCGGAGCTACGGGAGCGCTTGTCGGAGCGGCTGCCGGCGTACATGGTGCCGCAGGCCATCCTCTGCCTGGACTCACTGCCCCTGACGGCCAACGGCAAGGTGGACCGGAGCGCGCTGCCCAGACCGGACCGCGAGGGGCTGGTGAACCGCGAGACCTACGTGCGGCCCTCCACCGAGACGGAGCGGAGGCTGGCGCGGGTATGGCGGGGGCTGCTGGAGCTGGAGCGCGTGGGCGTGAGGGACGACTTCTTCGCGCTGGGCGGACACTCGCTGCTGGTGGTGATGCTGGCGGCGGCGATCCGCCAGGAGCTGGGCGTGGAGCTGGAGGTGCCCCGGCTCTTCCAGCTCACCACCATCGAGGCCCAGGCGCGCTTCGTCGAGGAGGCGAGGCGCGAGGGACCGGGCGCGAGCGAGGGTCTCGTCACGAGGCTCAACGGCTCGAGCGGGCCGCTCCTCTTCTGCTTCCCTCCGCTGATGGGCTATGGCCTGGCCTTCCTGGGACTCAGCCAGCACGTTTCGGGGTTCGGCTTCTGTGCGTTCGACTTCCCGGAGAACGAGCCAGCTCCCTTGGAGCGGTACGCGGCGGCGGTATCCGAGCTTCAACCGGAGGGACCGCTCCTCTTCTGCGGCTACTCCGCGGGAGGGCCGGTGGCGCTGGAGGTGGCACGGCTGCTCCAGCGGAGAGGCCGCCAGGTGAACGACCTGATCCTGCTGGATGCGGCGATCGTGGAGAGCCGGCGGATCCTCTCCGAGGCCGAACTGGATGCGCTGGTGGAGGACAATCTGGACTACTTCGAGGCGTTCATCCTGCGCGACCCGCTGCTGCGCGCGCGCTTCACCGGGACGGAGACGCGGGCGGCGATGGGGGCGAGGATGAGGGCCTACGTGCGCTTCCTGGACGGACTGGAGCACCGGGGCGACGCGGTCCCGGTGAACGTGCACCTGATCCAGGCGGAGGATGCGGGCGAGGGCCGACAGCGCTGGGACGCGTGGGTGAGCGGGCGGGTCCGGGTCTACCAGGGCCAGGGCCGGCACGTGGACATGGTGCACGAGGACCACGTGGGCGCCAACGCGGCCCTGCTGGCGGACATCCTCGCGGGGCTCACGCCTTCGCCGCGTCCGGTGCATCCATGAAGTTCCTGCGAATGGTGCGGGAGGAGTCGGCCATCTCCCTGCCCAGGCTCGTCGCCGTGGCCACGCTCGCGGGCATCAGCAACGCCCTCGTGCTGGCCGTCATCAACATGGCGGCCGAGCAGACCTTCAAGGGCACCGTGTCCTCCTGGCTCCTGGCCCTGTTCCTGGGGGTCGTCACCCTCTACACGCTGACGCAGCGCTACGTCATGCTCACCACCGCGCAGGAGATGGACCGCATCCTGCACAAGATCCGACTGCGCATCACCGGCAAGGTGCGGCGCGCGGACCTGCGCTCCTTCGAGAACATCGGCCACACGGAGATCTACCGCGGCATTCACAAGGACACGACCATCATCTCCGAGTCCTCCATGTCCGTGGTGGATGGGGCCCAGTCGGCGCTGCTGGTGTTCTTCACCGTGCTCTACATCGGCTGGCTGTCCCTCACGGCCTTCGTGCTGACGGTGACGTTCGTCTGTCTGGCGCTCTTGCTCTACTTCCAACGCCGCAAGCACCTGCGTGACTCGATCAGCCAGGCCGCGGTCAAGGAGAAGCAGCTCATGGACGCGCTCACGGATCTGCTAAATGGCTTCAAGTCCGTGCGCATCAACAGTCTGCGCTCCGAGGATCTCTTCGCCCACATCAACGAACTCTCCTCCGACGCCACCCACCTCAATCTGCGAATGCGCGCCAACGTCACCGGCCAGTTCATCTTCGCGCAGATGAGCTTCTTCCTGCTGATGGCGGCCATGGTCTTCGTGGTGCCCCGCTTCAGCCTGACCTACACGGACGTGGTGGTGCAGACGATCACCGCCATTCTCTTCCTGATGAGTCCGGTGGGAAGTCTGGTGGGCGCCATCCCCACGTTCGCGTCAGCCAACGCAGCCGCGGAGCGCATCTCCGCGCTGGAGGGCCGGCTCGACGTGGCCCTTCACCTGCCGCCCGAGACGGAGCACCGGCGGACGGCTTTTCGGGAGATCCGGATGGAGGGGGTGACGTTCCATTATGAGTCGCCCGAAGGCCAGGGCGGCCCCGCGTTCGGCATCGGTCCGATTGAGCTGACCCTGCGCCCGGGAGAGGTGGTGTTCATCGCTGGAGGCAACGGAGCGGGCAAGTCCACGCTGCTCAAGCTGCTCACCGGCTTGTACTCGCCGACACATGGCGTGGTGCGGTTGGATGGAGTGCCGGTGACGGAAGCCAACCAGAGTGCCTTCCACAACCTCTTCACGCCCATCTTCTCGGACTTCCACGTGTTCCGCCGGCTGTACGGCATCCGCCTGAGCCAGACCGAGCAGGTGGATGAGCTGCTGCAGCAGATGGAGCTCGAGGAGAAGACTCGCCTCGAGGGTGACGAATTCGAGACACTGGAGCTCTCCACCGGCCAGCGCAAGCGCCTCGCGCTCGTTGTGGGCTGTCTGGAGGACAAGCCCATTCTCGTGCTGGACGAGTGGGCGGCGGATCAGGACCCACGGTTCCGACGCAAGTTCTACGAAGAGGTGCTGCCGCGCCTCAGACAGCAGGGCAAGACCGTGGTGGCCGTGACCCATGACGATCGGTACTTCGGAATGGCGGACCGGCTCCTGACCATGTGCGAGGGCTCGCTGTTGGAGTTCCACGCGATCGAGAGCGACCCGAAAGCCCCCTCGATGCCGGAAGAGCACTCGTCCTAGATGAGATTGTCCGCGCCTGAGCCGAGCGACGCCTCCAGTGTCTGCCACATCGGAATCGGAGTCAGCGGGGTGAAGTCACGCGCCACGAGGAAGTCTGGCCGCCGCCCTTCCACGCGCTGGGGCTGGTTGTCGACGCAGCAGTACGTCAGCAGGCAGACATGGCGGGGAAACGGAGAAATGTTCGTGCCCGAAGCGTGGACCATGTTGGCGTCGAAGAGGAGGAGCGAGCCCGCGGGCCCCTTGGGCGCCACCATGCCGCGCTGACGCACCAGGGAGGAGACCTGCTCGTTGGCCATGGCGTATTTGAGCCCCACCGTGAGGTTGGACATCCATCCAGGCTTGTCCGCGTAGGCGGCCCCTTGCTCCCTCCTCGGGTTGACCGACACCATGCCCTCCTGGTGCGAGCCTGGAATGAGACACAGCGGCCCGTTGAATTCCGTCACCTCATCGAGGAAGAGCGCCGCGGTGAGGATCCGAGGCTCGGGGAGCAAGTCCTCGTGGTGCCAGAAGGGGAAGTCCTGGTGCCACTCCCAATGATCACCCACGAAGGCGGCCTTGGTGTTGACCTTGAGCTGGTACATATACAGCTCGCTCTCCAGGAGCTGGCGCGCGGGATTGAGCAACGGGGCCCAACGGATGAGTTCGGCGAAGAAGGGGCGAACGAGATGCAGACCATGCAGGCCGCGAACGGCCTTGTGGTGCTGCTCCCAGACCCTGCCGGGCGAATCCTCCTGGATGACCGACTCCATCTCCGCATTGATGGCGGACGTGGCATGGAGCGGCAGCCAGTTGGGCAGGAAGAGAAAACCCTGCTCGCTAAAGGTCTGAATTTGCTCGGGGCTCAACATGGGCCAAATCTATACATGCCCAAACCGGCCGCCAATCCGCGAACCCTTCAGGATACACACACGACGAGTGCCGCCTATGGCGGTTGTAGAAGACCTCGATGTACTCGAAGAGTGCCGTACGAGCCTGCTCCTCGGTGCGCACGTCCAGCGTGTGCTGGTACGCGACCCCCTCCACCGTCTTGCGGATCACGTACACCGTCCGCCCGTTGCGCTTCTGGTACTTCCGGCCCCCCACTCCAGGTGCCCGTCCAGCGCGGCATCCTGCGGCTCCTTGGTACCATTCCTGGTACTGGAAGACCGTCAGGGAGCGATCAAGGAGGTTATCCCCTTGTAACCGTCCGGATTTCCGGCGGTAATCCTATGCGGTAGGACCTCTGGACCTGGTGGCTGGCCCGGTCTTCAAAACCGGTGGGGGGCATGGAGACATGTCCCCGGGAGGTTCGATTCCTCTGTCCTACCGACCTGTTCACCCTCGGCGGCGCGACCAGCCCGTGAACCCCGCTCAGGGGGTTGCCGTACCTATTGGGTATTCTTCCAGGCTGGCTACCCATAAAGAGGGGGACCGGGAGGAATCCCCATGAGGCTGTGCTGCATGGCTGTGGTGCTGGTTCTCCTCGTCGGGTGTGGCACTGCCTCCCGGGTCGTGCGCCTGGACACGGGTCAGAACGACACCCTCGTCTTCACCCCTCGTTCCAGCGCCAGGCCGGTGGCGCTGGGCAACGGCGAGTTCAAGAAGGCCGTGTCGGAGCTGGCTCGGGATGTTCGGCTCCACACTCGGCCCCAGGAAGCCGCCCGGCGACTGTTCGAGGTGGAGGCGCGGAGCGGTTCGTACACGTACGAGCCACCCAGCCGCCGCGTCACTCCGCTCAAGCCGGGCGAGCACCTGGAGGGGCAGTCCACGGCGGCGGAGGCGGAGTTGACGCGCGCCTATTTGCGCTGGTGCGAGCGCACCGGCAAACCCGGGGACTGTCTTCGCCTGCTGACAGAAGGCCCCACCCTCAGCGGGGATGGTCGTTTCGCGCTCGCCATGGCCCTGGCCAGGGGCGCCGTGCTGGACGAGATGTTGGAGGCGTTCAAGGACATGGCCGACCCCCACGCCATGGTGTCAGCCGTTCTCTGGACCTGGACGACGTACATGCTCCTCGTCTCCATTCCCGACGTGACGATCTCGAAGGGCCTCGCGGCCGTGATGACCGCCACGATCATTTCCTACGTGGGCGTCGATACATTCTGGGGCCTGGTCGTCGGCTTCAAACGGCTGATGGACGAAGCGGACCGGGCCACCACGTTCAACGAGCTGCGCGCAGCGGGCGAGCGGTACGGCAAGCTCATGGGCCGCAACGCGGCGCGAGCATTCGCCATGCTGGCCATGGCGGCCATTGGCAACACGGCGCCAGGGCTGGCCGCGAAGGTGCCGAAGCTGCCCGGCTCGAGGCAGGCGGCCGTACAGGCCGAGATACAGGTGGGCATCCGCCTCGCGGCGGTGGGGGAAGTGAAGACGGTCGCCGTGAGTACCGAGACCGTCACCATCGCCCTGGCGCCGGGCGCGGTGGCGATGACGGCCCGAGGCACTGGTGACGGAGATGCGCGTGGTTCAGAAGCTGCTGCGTATGAGGGAAGCAGCAAGGCTGAGCTGAAGGACGTTTATCGTGGGGTGAGGAACGCCCCTGGCTATCCATCCAACTTCAGGGGCGTCCAGCATGGAACGACCCGACACCCTGTGACCAACAAGGAACTACTGGAGAAGCTACGAGAGATTGAGCCGGGCAACTGGCAGAAGGTCTACAAGGATGGCTGGATCGCTGGCGACAAGGCGTCGCTCCACTACTTCGAGAGCCCTTCGGGGCAGGTGTTCAACTTCAAGGTCAAGCCCGGATGGAGCAATCAATGAGTGAGTACCGGCCTGGCAGTGTCGATCCGCACGAGGTGTTGTGGCTCAGAGCAGACGGGAAAGATGATGCGCAGCGACTCATAGCCATGGCCGCACTGGGCGTGTGTCGCGCACTGTCCTCGGGCGTGATCAGCCCCGCATACGCTTGTCACCGGCTTTTCGGACCGGCCCTGCTGGCGCGACTCGACCAACTCGATGCTCACCCCGCGCTTCGTCACGCCACCCAACTGGCCACCGAGCTTGAAGACGTGGCCGACCTCATCCCGGACAAATTGGCCAAGTCCATCGCGGAGGTCGAAGCCGAACTCCTGAAGGCCCTGACGGAACTCGCTCCAGCCGGTCCTGCTGGCGAGAAGTGGCTGGTGAGGGCCCCGTGAGGCTCCAGCTTTCCGACATGCGACGGGCGGCCAATGCCCTGTTCGATCATCTGGAGCGAACAGGCAGGCCGCACGGAGCTCGACCTCACCGAGGACCTCTACTGGAACATCCCGGAGAAGCACTTGTACTCGGTGTACACTCCCCCTCTGAGGACGGGCACTTGAAGCTGTTGGGTTCCATCGCGCGGTGTCGGTGAATTCGCGTCCGTCATCGCTTTTTGCGCTCTCTGCTCCTCGGCCCCACGTCGGACCGGCTGGAGCCCGGCTCCCCACGGCGCCGTAGACCGCCAACGAGGAATTCCGTGGTCTCGGCCACGATGACGTCGAGCGACTCGCCCAGAACGAGGGAGCGTCGTGCCGCCGCCATGACGCCGACCATCATCTCGACGACACGGCCGACGTGGGCCACGGGGCGAAAGACCCCCGCGGAGACGCCCTCCTCCACGATGCGGCCGACGACGCCGAGCACGGGAGCGAAGCAGGAAGCGAGCGATGCGCTCACATCCTCCGGCAACACGTCTTGCAGGGTGTTGACCACCGGAAGACCCCGGGCGCCGGGCGCGAATGCCGCCAGCTGACGCCGGACGATGAGGGCCAGCCGTTCTTCCGGGTCATCCACGGCCGCGGCCTCCTGGACCAGCTGCGCCACGAATGGCTCGACCTCGGCCTTCACGACGGCGACGAGCAACGCGTCCTTGGTCGGCGCGTAGTTGTAGATCGTGTTCCTCGCGATCCCCGCACGCCTCGCCACCGAGGCCAGGGACAGCGCCGCGTAGCCCTCTTCCGCCATCACCTCCAGGAAGCTGTCACGCAATCTCTTCCAGGTGGCCTCGCGGTGCTCGGCGAGCGAGGGGGCGTCGATCCTGGGCATTGGGACAGTTAACACGCGAGGCGCCTCCCTCCACAACCGGCCCCCCTTGTTTTTCGCGACGGTCCGTCGTAAAAAATGGATATCCCCTTCACGGCGACTTCCGCCGAGGACAGGACTTCCCATGACCGCCCACGCTCGTTCAGCCCTCGTCGTCGGACTCGGTATCGCCGGCATGGCCTCCGCCATCGGACTGCGGAAGGCCGGATGGCGGGTGACCGTCATCGAAAAGGCGCCCCAACGCCGCGTGGGTGGCTACTTCATCGGGCTCTTCGGCACGGGCTCCAGCGCCGCCAAACGGCTGGGGGTGATGGGCGACCTCCACACCCGCACCCCCAAGAGCGCGAAGACGTGGGAAGTCACCCGCGCCGGCAACCGCCGCGGAGGGGTCGGATTCCTGGACCAGCCGGGCGAGCCGCACGGCGTGCTGCGCGGCGACATCGAGGCGGCGCTGTTCCAGAACCTCGGCGATGTGGAGGTGCGCTACGGCACCGAGCCGACGGCGATCGTTGACGTCGCAGGAGGCGCCGTGGTCACGACCCGCGGGTCATCCACGGGCGAGGAGCGGAGCGAGCGGTTCGACCTCGTCGTAGGCGCCGACGGACTGCGCTCGACGGTCCGGCGCCTCGTCTTCGGTCCGCACGACACATTCCTGAAGCCGCTGCACGCGATGATCTGCGCGTTCCAGCTTGGCGAGCAGGTCCCGTACTTCCCTGAGAACAACGGCATCGTGCTCGCCGAGCCGCGCCGCTCGCTCTGGGTCTTCCCGTTCGAGGACCGCCCGCCGACCGCGCTCTTCTCCTACCGGACTCGCGACATCGACGCGCAGTTTCGCGAGCCCGTCGGGACCGTGTTGCGACGTACCTATGGACCGGAGCCGTTCGGCAACGTCCTCGAGCACGTGTTCGCCCAGCTCGACCGCACCGAGAGCTTCCTCTTCGACTCGGTGAGCCAGGTGAGCATGCGCACCTGGCACTCCGGCCGGACCGTGCTCGTGGGCGACGCCGCATGGTGCGTGACGCTGTACTCCGGCATGGGCGCGTCGATGGGCCTCGCTGGCGGCTCCCTGCTCGGAGAGCTGCTGGCGCAGAAACCGAATGACATCGGTGCCGCGCTGAGCACCTGGGAGGACCGGCTCAGGCCCTATATCCGTCGGCATCAGCGGACCGCGCTTTTCAACGCGCAGATCTTCACGCCGAGCGGGCCAATCACCCACGTGCTTCGCGAAGGTCTGATGCGGCTCAGCGGCGGGGAGAAGCCGGCCGACGCCGCTCCCAACGCCCTCTCGCGGTTCTTCGCTCGACCGAGGAACGTCGAGTTCACCGCCTAGTGACCCGGAAGCAGGCCATCGTGGACATCACGATGAACCCGGAGGTCTACAGCAACAAGATCTCCCCCGGTTCCGGGGAACATGCGGACTCGCAGCCGGGCTTGAATCTGTTGCCCATCTCGGAGGATCCGCCGCGGCACACGGCGTACCGGACACCGCTCAACCAGCCGCTGTCGGCCAAATCCCTCGCCGGACTCGAGTCAGCGATCCGGGTCATGGCGAACGAACTCATCGACAAGGTGCTCGCCGCGGGACGCTGCGACTTCCTCTCGGACATCGCCGAGCCACTGCCCGTCACGTTGTTCCTGAAGCTGGCCGGCATGCCGACCAACCGCCTGGCGGAGTTCCGTCACCTGGCCGTGCAGGCGGCGTCCGCCACGGTGGATCCCGCGACCCGCGCGGAGACGTTCAAGCAGATCGCGGGGATCATGGAGGAGAGCATCAAGTCCCGGCAGGAGAAGCGCGAGGAGGATCTGCTCCGCCGGCTGCTGGACGCGAACATCGACGGCCGCAACCCCACGTTCCAGGAGATGTTGGGCTATTCCGGATGGACCCCCAAGCGCCGCCGCGGTTCATGGGGGGCGTCACCCTGGCGGTCACGAGCCTGCCGCTGGTCTGGGAATAGAGAGAGGAGCCCCAGGCGGCCTTCGCTTCAGCTCGCGGCGGACGCGCTGAGTCGGCCGGAGAACATCGCGGCGATCACGCCGCCGTCGACGAGCAGGTCCGTGCCCGTGATGAACGAGGCGTCGGGACCGAGAAGGAAGGCGGCGGCGTTCGCGATGTCGGCGGGGGTTCCGAGGCGTCCTGTCCCAGACGCGGCGACCATCGCCCGCATCATGCCGCCGTGCTCACCGGCGAGCTCCTGCTGACCCATCGGGGTGGCGATGACTCCCGGGCTGATGCTGTTGATGCGTGCACCGCGTCCACCCCAGGCAGCGCTGGCGGCCTGGACGCGGAGCTGGTTGGCGCGCTTGGCGAGGCCATACGCCGCACCGGGATGGGTCACGGCTTCGGGCCGCACGAACGGCAGCTCGAGCAGATCCTCGCTCGGCGTCATCCGGAGTGCGGCCTCCTGCTCAGGGGTCAGCCGTACCGCCATATGTCCGGCCATGCTCGAGATCACGACGCCCCCCCCACCGTCGGCCACGACGCGGCCGAATTCCTCCAGCACGAGCGCGACGCCGAGCAGATCGACCCGGAGGATCGCCTCGACACGCCCTTGAATGGGAGAGAGCCCGGCGGTGTGGATCACCTGCACCACCTTCCCCGCGGAATGGGCGGTCTCGGCGAGCGACCGTACCGATTCCCGCGACGACACGTCGACCTTCTGGGACAAGACGACGTGACCATCGCCCCGCAGGGACGTCGCGACCGACTCCAGGACGCCCTCGTTGAGGTCGGCCAGGAGGACCGTCCGCCCCGCGCCCTGCCGATGGGCGATGGCCTGCCCCATACCGCCCACACCGATCACGACGACGATTTCCCTGCTCATGGCTCTCCCTCGATTCGCGACAATTGTCAGTTCATCCGTTCCGAGGGAGCGCACAGCCGCGCGCGCAGGGTGGCCACGGGGGTCTCCCAATTCCGCTCGAACCAGAAGTCGAGGAACAGCGGGGACGCACGGCCACGGCGGAACGCGGCCCACAGCCGCCGCATGTACTCGGAGCGCCCGACGCCGGACAGTGGAGCCTTGATGAGTTGGAACGAGCTGAGCAGCAGGATGAACGCCGCAGTCCGAATTCCCAGGTTGCCCAGGGCGTACGCCTGCAACTCCATCTCGCCCACCACATCCGTGGCGTAGCCCGTCAGCACGTGCAACACGTCATGCGTCTCGCGGTAGCGCTTGCCGATGTAGTCGACGTCTTTCTTGATCTCGAGCGTCGTCGCGAAGGGTGAGATCTTGTTGTCGCGGTAGTAACGCGCGAACTCATGGCCCAACGTGCCCTCGGGCAGATGCTCGAGGGTGGCCAGGTCAAAATCACCTGCCTGCATGGAGGGCCGCTCGGACAAGAGGCGGCGTCCCTCCTCGCTGCGCTGGAGCCGCTGGACGAGCAAGGCATAGACGTTCATGTCCAGGCAGATGTTGAGCAGCTGACCGGCGGTGGGATTCGTTGGATCTTGCTTGGCCACCTCCAGGCACTGGGTCGCCACGCGCAGGCGAGTGAACAGGGAGGGATTTTCGGGCAGGGACAGAGTCTGGGGGTCGATCATGGGGGTCGGCTCGATGTTCAGCTCTTGCGGCGCGGCGCGGGGGCCAGGCCGCGGATGAAGACGTCGAAGTAAGCGTCCAGGGCCGCCCGCCCGGAGGCGTCGAAGCCCTGCGTCAGGCCCTTGATGGCGAGTCCCGCGAGGGATTCCACGAGCCCCACGGCCACCGGGTGGGGGTCGGTGACGGCGAACACCCCTTGGGTGTTGCCCTCGATGAGGATGCGGGCCAGCAGTGACTCCTCCATCCGCTGGTGCTCGGGCAACAGGCGCAGCGCGTGCGAGTGCATCTCCAAGAGCGTGTCCATCCGCAGACGCTGGCCGTGCACCTGGCGTGTGAGCTGCCCCAACTTGCAATGGATGAAGGCGCGCACCTGGGCGTCCGGGGCCTGGGCACGGCGTACAGCCGCCTCCAGCTCCGCGACGTTCTGCACGATCTCCCGCCGGATGCACGCCTCGAACAGCGCCTCCTTGCTGTCGAAGTGCAGATAGAGGCTGCCCTTGCCGACCCCCGCGAGGCGGGCGATGTCCTCCATGGCGGCCCTCTTGAAGCCGAAGCGGGTGAACACCTCGCCGGCGGCTTGGAGGATGGCGGAGCGAGCATCGGAACTCATGACCAGAATAGTAAACTGGTCATTGGGTCAGCGCAAGCCCCACTTCCCCAACTTGGCTGTCAGGCCTCACAGGTTTATCAGGGTAATCAGGTGTATTCGTGTTATGCGGGGCTCGCGAACCCGACAGTCACACGAAAGGCGGTACCCGGTGTTTCAACGCCACCCGAGACAATCCCCCCCGCTGTTGCTCCGCGGATTGAAGATGTTGAGCGTGCTCGGCCTCGGTCCTCTCTGGGCGGGGAACGCGGCCGCGCTTCCCTCGGACTACGTGAATACCCTTCGAGGGAGCAATTCCGGCGGCGGCTACTCCCGAGGAAACACCTTCCCGGCGACAGCCGTCCCCTTCGGCTTCAATTTCTGGACGCCGATGACCGATGCGAACTCGACGAGCTGGATCTACGACTACACCCGAAGCTCGATCCAGGCCTTCACCATCAGCCACATGCCGAGCCCCTGGATGGGCGACCGGCAGACGTTCCAGGTGATGCCCCAGACCGGCTCGGTGATCGTGGACCGAGCGAGCCGTGGCGCCGCCTTCAGCCACGCCAATGAGATCGCCCGGGCGCATTCCTACAGCGTGAAGTTCAACAACGGTCTCCAGACGGAGATCGCGCCCACGGACCACGGAGCCTCCTGGCGGTTCACGTTTCCAAGCACCAGTTCCTACGTGCTGTTCGACACCGTCAATGGTCTGAACGGCTCGCTCACCGTCGATCCGGCCAATGGCATCGTCTCCGGATACACCGATCACTCGACGGGCTGGGGCCCCGCGCCCCGCATGTACTTCTACGCGAAGTTCAGCAAGGCGATCGCCGAGTCCCAGAAAGTGACCGGCCAGCGCGCCGTGACGTCCTGGGTCCGCTTCAACACCTCCGCTGGCGAGAAGGTGACGATGTCGATCGCCACCTCCTTCATCAGCGTGGCCCAGGCCCAGTCCAACCTGGCGCAGGAGATTGGAACCAAGAGCTTCGACACCGTCAAGCAGCAGGCGCAGGACGCCTGGAACGCGCTGCTGGGCAAGATCGAGGTGGAGGGCGCCACGGAGGATCAGAAGACCATCCTCTACTCCAACCTGTACCGGGCATTCCTGTACCCCAACTCCGCCTGGGAGAACGTGGGCGGCACGCCGAGCTACGCCTCGCCCTACGCGAGCGGCAGCCCCGTGAAGACAGGCAAGGTGTACGTCAACAACGGCTTCTGGGACACCTACCGCACGACCTGGCCCCTGTACTCCCTGCTCATCCCCACCCAGACCGGCGAGATGCTCGACGGGTTCGTGAATGGCTACAAGGACGGAGGTTGGGTCACCCGCTGGTCCGCCCCGGGCTACGCCAACATCATGGTCGGGACCAACTCGGATGTGATCTTCGCCGATTCCTACCTGAAGGGTGTGCGCAACTTCGACGTCTCCGCGGCGTATGACTCCATGCTGCGCAACGCGGCGAGCTACAGCGGCGATCCCGCCCGGGGCCGCAAGGGAATGGATCGGTCCATCTTCCTCGGGTACACGCCGCAGGATCGCGTGGGAGAGTCGACGTCCTGGTCCCTGGAAGGCTACCTCAATGACTTCGGTATCGCCCAGTTGGCCCAGGAGTTGGGGAAGACCGAGGACGCGCAGTACTTCCGCAACCGCGCCTTGAACTACGTCCACCTCTTCTCGCCCTCGGTGGGGTTCTTCCGCGGCAAGAACGTGAATGGCTCCTGGCGGACCTCGGATGCGGACTTCAAGGCGAACCGGTGGGGCTGTGAGTACACCGAGGGCAATGCCTGGCATTACAGCATGCTCGCTCCCCAGGATGGACAGGGACTCGCCAATCTCTATTCAGGAAAGAGCGGGTTGGCCAACAAGCTCGATGCCCTGTTCTCGGCCGCCCGGGATTACGATGTGGGCTGCTACGGCGGCGTCATCCACGAGATGAAGGAAGCCTACGATGTGAACATGGGCCAGTACGGTCATTCCAACCAGCCCGTGCACCACACGCTGTACATGTACAGCTACGCGGGGACGCCGTGGCGGATTCAGCAGCGCGTGCGAGATGTCTTGAATACCCAGTACCAGTCCGGTCTCGGCACGGGCCATGGCTACCTGGGTGACGAGGACAACGGAGAACTGTCGGCGTGGTACCTCTTCAGCGCCATGGGCTTCTATCCGGTGAGCATGGGCCGGCCGGAGTACGCCATCGGCGCTCCCTACTTCACGAAGATGACGGTCCACCTGGAGAATGGAAAGGACCTCGTCATCAACGCCCCGAACGTCAGCGACACGAACCGGTATATCCAGGGCGTCGTCCTGAACGGGGAGAGCCATCCCCGCAACTACCTGCCCCACTCGGCGATCGCGCAGGGCGGCACGCTGAACTTCACGATGGGCTCGTCCGCGACGAACTGGGGCTCGGGCGCCAGTGATGTGCCCGCCTCCCTCACGGCGGGGAACTCCGTCGCGCAACCGCTCGTCGATGTCGCCAAGGGGGGAACGATCTCCGCCAGCGCGGACAACGCGGCGAGCGGCGAAGGCACCGCACAGGGCTTCGACGACGACTCGTTGACGAAGTGGCTCGCCTTCCAATCCACGCCGTGGATCCGCTACCAGCTCACGGGTGGGGCGAAGACGGTGAAGATGTACACGTTGACGTCCGCCAATGATTTCCCCGGGAGGGATCCGAGGAGCTGGACGCTCCAGGCATCCAATGACGGGTCCAACTGGGTCACCCTGGATACCCGCACCGGGCAGGATTTCCCCTGGCGGTACCAGACCCGGGCGTTCACGATCAACAACAACACGGCCTACAGTCAGTACCGGCTGCAGATCAACGAAACCCACGGCGACTCGGTCACACAGTTGGCGGAGATCGAATTGCTCGGTAAGTAGCACCTGCGCGGGCCGGCCGGAAGAGGCCGGCCCGTGGCGCTCGAATGATTTTCCACCGAAGAAGGACGGATGAACATGCATTCATCGACGTTTTCCATTCGCACCGCGGGAATGCTCGCCGCGCTGTTGCTCGTGGCCCCCGCCTGCAAGCGGGACAACCCGGAGGCCAAGGGCGGTACGGGGCAGAACGCGGGCGGAGCCACTTCGGGCGGGAAGATCGCCTTGATGCTGCCGGAGTCGAAGACCGCTCGCTATGAAACCCACGATCGCCCGCACTTCGAGCGCAAGGTCCGCGAGCTGTGTCCGGACTGCGAGGTGCTCTATAGCAACGCCGATCAGGACGCCTCCAAGCAGCAGAGCCAGGCCGAAGCGGCGCTGACCAATGGCGCCCGGGTGCTCGTGTTGGATCCCGTGGACTCGGCCTCCGCGGCCGGCATCGTCGCGCGCGCCCGGCAATCGAAGGTGGCGGTGATCAGCTATGAGCGCCTCATCCTCAACGCGGACGTCGACTACTACATCTCCTTCGACAACGAGCAGGTGGGTCGGCTCCAGGGTCAGGCCCTGGTCGACAAGCTGAAGGCGGACGGCAAGGAGTCTGGCACCATCGTGATGCTTCACGGCTCGCCCACCGACAACAACTCGAAGTACTACAAGTCGGGCTCGCACAGCGTGATCGATGGCAGCGGCTTGAAGGTGGGCGCCGAGTACGACACCCCCGACTGGAGCCCCGACAAGGCCCAGCAGGAAATGGAGCAGGCGATCACCCGGCTCGGCAAGGACACCATCGCGGGCGTGTACTCGGCCAATGACGGAATGGCCAGCGGCGCCATCGCGGCGATGAAGGCGGCGGGCATCAACCCGCTGCCGCCCGTCACGGGCCAGGACGCGGAGCTGGCCGCCATCCAGCGCATCCTCACGGGCGAGCAGTACATGACCGTCTACAAGGCCATCAAGTTGGAGGGGGAGATCGCGGCCGAGGTCGCGGTGACGCTCCTGCGCGGGGGCCAGCCCCCGGCGGGCCGGGTGAATGGCAAGGTGAACAATGGCGCCAAGGACGTGCCGTCCATCCTCCTTCCCGCGCAGATCGTGACCAAGGACAACGTGAAGAGCACCGTCGTCGCGGATGGGTTCTGGACGGCCGCGCAGCTCTGCGAGGGCTCCTACGCGAGCGCCTGCGCGACGGCGCAAATCACGCCCTGAGGCGCCCGGCGCGCCCTCCCCTCCGCGCCGATTCTCGGTCGGCGCGGAGGAGGAGTCCCGCGGCAAGGACCCGCTAATCCACGAGCAGGCGCTTCACGGGGGCGGGATCCACCGCGACCATCAATGGCCGGGTGAAGTTGCTGAATGACACGAGCGCCTGGCCGGGCGCGAGCCGGGAGACGCGGTTCCACAGGCTCTCGTCGATGCTGCCCGCCGTCTTCTGCATCCGCGAGATGACGGAGCTGTCCGTGATCTTGTGGATGATGAAGTTGTTGAGCAGACCCAGCACCTCGTTGGGCAGGTGCTGCGGGAGTTGCGTGACGAAGACGAGCCCCAGCCAGCGCTTGCGCCCCCGCTTCGCGATCTTCGCCACCTGCTCGAACAACACCGGCATCTGCGAGATGCGGCTGGCGGACAGGAATTCGTGCGCCTCCTCGAGGACGATGAGCACCGGGGTGATGGACTTCCCCTGCGCGTTCGCCGCCTGGTAGCGCGCCTCCTGCGTTTCCTGCAACCCCCGGAGGATGTCGGCGATGACGAGGTTGTTGAGCTGGGGCGAGTCCGTGTCCGACAAGTCGATCACCGACACCCGTCCAGGTTCGAGCATCGCGCCGTGCTCCACGCCCGGCGCGGTGTCGACGTCGAAGATCTTGAGGCGCCGCAGGTTCTGCAGCTTGCCCATCAAGGCCTTCCAGCTGATCTCGTTCTTGCTGCTCTGCGCCAGCACCCGGCCCAACACCCGGCCGGGATTCCCGCGGAATTCACTCATCAGCTGAGGGCCACGTGGCGGGGAGTCCCTTCCCTCTGATTCGGACCCCTCCTCCGACTCGGGATCCTCCTCCGCCGCACCGCGCCGCTTCGACGTGGATTTCGATCGACTCTTTCCCTCGCTCTTGCCCTCGTCACTGAGGGTGTAGAGGTACGTATTCACGACGTCCAGGATGTGCTGGAGGGTCATCCGCGGATAGCCCGTGGAGAGCTCGTCCACGTCCAGCATCTGCTGATGCTCCTCCTCGTTCCGGGGGAAGATCCTGAAGTCTTCCAAGAGAAGCTTCGTGACGTCGTAAGCCTTGTGGAAGCGCTCCTGCTGCGCCTCGGACATGCCGAGGATTTCCGAGATGGCGTAGGGCGACAGGCTCGAGAAGTTCAGCGAGAAGCGGTGCAGGTTCTTGTGCTTCGGGTTGCGGCTGTCCCGGCCCGTGAGGTGGTGGATGTGCAGATCCTTCACGCCCTCGGCCTTCTGGTCCCGGCTCTTCAGGGCCGCGAGCATGGCCGCGTGGTCCGTGGGCTGATCCACGTGCGTGTACTCCCCTTCCACGTCGAAGACGATGGTCGCGATGCCCGCCGCCTGTGCGTGGTGGATGAGGGTCGCCACGGTGGTGGACTTACCTCCACCCGTCGTTCCGATGATGCCGGTGTGACGCGGGAGGATGGACTTGTCCCGAGGATCCAGGCGGGCCTCCATCCGCTCATGGCCCGCCACCAATCCCAGGCACATGCTCCCCACGAGACCCAGCACCCGCGCGCTCTCTTGTTCCTCCAAGAGGAAGACGGGGCTCTTGGGGCGAGGCCGAAGCTTTGGGGCCGAGAGTGCACCACCCACTTCTTCTCCCAGGATCTCGATGTCGGCGCGCCCGTGGTAGTCGAAGGTGTAGGACATCTTCTTGCCCTGCACGACCACGCCCACCGCCATCGTGGAGTTGGCGGCGATGGCATCCGGCTCGGAGAAGGGACCCCGGACGACCACGCCCAGATATGAGCGCGGCTTGTCCTCCTGGGACTTCACCCGCACGAGCGTCTGCGAGGCCAGTTGGTGCATGTCCTTCCGCGTCGTCAGCACGGTGATGAGGTTGTCCTCGCTCGCCGAGGTGTCGAAGTGGGTGAAGCCCACGGCCTTCTCGAGCTCCGGATCCAGGTCCAGGGAGGAGGCCTTCGCCAGGGTCTCGAGTTCCTTGAACTCCCCCAGCGCCTTCTCGGGCAAGGGACTGAGGACTTCATTTCGAGGCGAGGCTGGAGCAGCGGGCGCCTTCGCCTGCGGCGGAGTGGCGGGCGGCCTGGCCGGTGGCGGGGTATTGGCCTGCGGCGGAGCCTTGGCCTGCGCTGGAGGGACAGGCCGGGGGGGCTCGCCCCGCGCCACGGTAAGGAGAGGTGTTGTCGGGGGTCCAGCCGGCTTCGGGGCGCCAGCAACAGGCCCCCCCTGGGGTTTGGGCACGCCCGGCGGTCTCGGTCCCGGCACCGCCACCGGCACCGTCCGCACGGGTCCGCCCGACGGAGGCGTCACGCTTCCCGGTGCGGAAGGACCTCGGACAGCCATCGGCACGGTCCTCGGGTCAGTCTCACGCGGCGAAGCATCCGGACCGGGAGGGGCCCGGTAGGTCTTGTCATCATCGGCCATGGGTCATGTCTCCTCAGGGACGCCGCTTGCGCTCGCTGGCGTAGTGGAACTTCGCGCCCGCCTGGGCGTAGGCATCATTCACCATGCCCAGGAAGCCTTCCGATCCGAAGGCGCCCCGGCAGGCCACATCCGCGACATCCAGGAGCATGGGGAAACCCCGCTCGGAGCGGAGGATGCTGTCCGCCATCGCCACATGCGCCGCGACGTGGACGTGCTCCCGGTGTGCGTAGAACAGATACGGAGGCGAGTGGTCCGACGCTCGGAAGATGCCTCGCAACACGTGCGGGCAATACTCCCTCACGAACTGGAGCGCCCTCTTCCGGTCATTGTCGTCAAGGTTCCACTTCTCGACGAGGTACGCGCTGTCCTCTTCGAGCGTGTCGATGATGGCGTACTCACCTCCGTACAACGCATTGCCGAAGGTCAGGAAGCCACGGTCCTCCAATGAGTTGGGGACGAAGACGAACTTCTGTTGATCCCGGATGAGTCGCTTGAGCAACGCGAGCGACGCGGTCAGCAGGCTCGAATACCCGGAACCCGATAACAGTTCCCGCGAGCAGGGGTTTCCATAACCCATGCGCCAATCCGCGTTCGAGCGGTCCAACAAAAGAGCCAGCTCCGCGTGGGCCCGGATGTTCCGGCGCGCCAGCTTGGACAGGGTGTCCTCCTCATCATCCAGGTCTCGCGCCCGGCGTTGCTCGAAGACCTCTCTCACCAGCTTGCGTGCGTCCGTCTGGGTCGACATCTCCTTGCGAAAGAGGCGCTGAGAGAAAACCCCCGTGTTCCCGCCATAGCTGACGATGGCGACCCCAATCTGCGTGATCGCGATGGGCAGGCTGTCATGGGAGACGGCCACGCTGTTCACGGCTTCGACTCGCCCTGGGAAGAGCAGACTCTCGTGAATGGTGGCCAACCGCTCGGGACTGGCTGGATAGACGCCCGCGCTCGGGGGTGCATCGCGCGGGAGCCGCAGGCGGGGGAAGAATTCCTTCCGGATGAAGTCCCGGAGGACGTCCTCGTCGCCCACCGCCTTGCCAATCTGCGCCTTGAATCGCTTCAGGATGCTCTTGGGATCGAACCCCCGTTCCCAACTCCCGAGGTCGAGCGTGTCAGCGAGCGTTTCGCCATACGCCGACCGGTAATCATCGTCCCGGATGAAGACACGTCCCTCCAGTGGAATCCCCTCCAACATGCTTATTCCTCCTCCTCCTCACTGAAATACTTCTGAATGGAAAAGGGCCGATGTTTTGGACCGAGCAGGACCTGGGCATACGACTCGGCCTCTTCTGGGTGAAGACCGAACCGGGACGCCATTTCCGCCACTCCCTCCTTCCGGGGCACCCCCCTCAGTATCGGGAGGACCCGATCCGCGGGTGCCAACAATTCAAAGGCCAGGCGATCCGCGCGATGCTCCGAGGCATCCACCTTCCCCACGCAGATGGCGCCCGAGGAGTCCCGATCCATGAGCTTGACCTGTGCGAGGGGAATCCTCTTGAACATGGCGGACAGGCCCTCCTCGATATCGGGCGGGCGATCCCCATCGAGCACCTCGCAGATGCGCTTGCCAAGGGCCCCCACGGCCTTCATCCGCGGCAGGAGATGGTCGAGGACGAAATGAGCCACTTCGTGCGCCAGCGTGAAGCGCTGCACGTCCACCGGGTCCCGACTGTCCCAGAAGATGAATCCGTGCTCCTTCTCCGCCACCATGCACCCGTGAATCGCGCGGCTCTCCTGGGGGGCATCGACTTGAATGTCCCGTTGGGCCAACCAGTCGCGAATCTGGTGGGTGGTGAGTCCCGGAATCTTCACGAGGAAAACGGGGAGGTGGATTTCCACCTCCTCCGCCAGATCACGAGGGAAACGCGTGCTGGGAGTAGCACCCAGTTTGCTGGCCTTCACCGCGTCCTCCAGCCACCTGCGCCTCATGATTCGCTCTCGTCATCGTCGGAACGATCTCGCGCCGCGAGCAATGCGGGGCCGCCTCGTGCCTCGCCCTCATCCCTTCGAGAGAAGGCGGCCAACGACTCCACGCGCCGGATGAGCCTCACGAGCGGAAGCGGCGCCAGATTGAAGCGGTCCGTGATGATGCGCAGATGCTCGGCGAAACGGTCCTCCTCGGGCCGACGGCAGAGCGCGAGCCAGTCGAGCGTCTCGAGCGAGCAGCCCAACTCCGCCGCGAGATCTTCCGGCGACTTGCCCTCGATCCGGTGAGCGGTCTCGAAGATGTAACCGAGCGTCCACTTGTGCTCCGGGCTCTTGCGGACCGCGGTCTTCAACCACTCAGGCTGGGTCATCGGGGTCCTCCTTTCCAAAACGTTCCAGTATCTTCATGAGTCGGTCCCGGTGCCGCTTCACTTCCTGCCGCATCCGCTCCAGGCACGACGTGTCCAGTCCCAACGCCCGCGCTAGCGTCTCGGTGGAGCCCTCCCCGCTGATGATCAGCCGGAGAGCGGCGACGTCCTTCTCGTTCTTCAGGAGCCCCTTCTCGATGAGCCGGTCCACCGCACGGGATGCCTCCACGTAATTCTCCAAAATATCCTTCGGAGTCGACTGCCGGAGTTCGACAACGCTCGCGAAGTTTTCCTCGCGCTGGGCCTCCGAGGCCCGCGAACGGAGCCGATCCCTCACCCGGTACCTCGCCGCCTGGGTGAGATAGGTCACCAGGCGACCTTGCTGGGGATTGTACCGTTCGGGGGTCGTCGCATAGGCGAAGAGCACATCGATAAGGGCATCGTAGGCCGTCTCCTTGTCGCACTTCAGACCACTCGTCAGGAACCCCTCGATCCGTCCCGCGAAGGCGTCCAGGAGGTCGACAAGGATCAACGGATCCTTTTGAAGGGCCCGTTCATGCAGCTCCCGTTCATCCGGCGGAACTCTTCGTATTGACATCCTCATCCCCTCTCCTCGCCAGGTCGCATTCAAACCTCGCGCACTCCGTGTGTGTTGTCCGTTCCTTCGGAACCACACCGGAGAGTTCGACGCGGAAGCCATCCGACCTGACAGGGAGGTTGATCGAAGCCGGGACGGAAAGTCCATCCCCCTTTAGGGGTAGTGCCTTCCGATCCGGCTTCATTGGGAAAAATAAACACGGCGTGGCGAACTCCGCCTTTCGACGGCGAATGAGTGGGGGAAGACACGGCGAGACGCCGTGCTTCGCTCCCCCTGGAGGAACGCATGACGTCCCTGTCCTGCCGCGTCGCCACCACCCAGCGGCACCTCGATGATGCGCTCAGAGTCCGCTACGCCGTCTTCGGCGCCGAGCTGGGTCTGCTCGGAAGTTCAGCCCCCGCGGCCCCTCGGGAGGTGAATTGCTTCGACACGCTCGCAACCACCTCTCATGTCGTCGTCTACGCGGACGAGGTGCCCGTGGCCACCGCCCGGCTGCTGCTGCCCAACCAGGAGGTGGCGCGCGCCACCGGCAGGCGATGGGGCATCGCGTTGGAAGAGAAAGTGGATCTGTCGAGCGTGGACGGCACGGGCCTCCTGTTCGCCGAGAGCACGCGCTTCTGTGTCCTCAATCCCTGGCGACACTCCGATGCGCTCCTGTGGTTGATGGCCGGGCTCTACTGGGAGAGCCGCGCGCGTGGGGTGACCCACTGGATTGCCTCCGCGAACATGGAGACGGATGCCGAGGAGGACGCGCGGCTCGTCTACCAGGTCGCCAAATACAAGGGGTGGTTGAGCCAACGCTGGCACGTGCCGAGCCCATCCTCGCCCCCCCCTCCAGAGACCCCCCTCGTCCCCCTCTATTCCGAGTGGGAGCGGGCGGGGGCCCGGAGGGGCCAGCTCGACGGCCTGAGGATGCCAGGGGTGTTGTCCTTCTTCGCCCGGAAGATGGGCGCGCGCTTCATCTCCGAGCCGCTCTACGAGCCGGCCTTCCGGCGCTACTCCCTGCCGCTCGTCGCGGCACTGAATGAGATTCCCGCCAGCACCTTGCGCCGGTTCGACACGTTGAGCGTCCGGACCGCTCGAGGCACCTGAGCCGCTTCCTCTCCCCGCTTCTCCCTCCCCCTCCACCTTCACTTCAACAACCCCGGGACCGATTCACGGCCCCCGGACAGGAGACGTCCATGCACATGCAGACCGAAACCTCCCCCCTGACGACGGATTGGACCCAGGCCCTGGAACTCGAGGCGCGCACGTTGGTGGCGCAGTTGGATGTCCATCCCGACGCCCGGCGGCTCTTCGAGGGCAACATCGACACGGCCGGGTACGCCCGTTACCTGATGCAGACGTATCACTACGTCCGCTGGAGCACGCCTCTGCTGATCGAATCGGGCCAGCGGATGAAGCGCTCGGGCCGGCATCCCGCGCTGGGAGAGTTGTTGCTGCAGAAGGCCGCCGAGGAGCGAGGCCACGAGCGCTGGTTGCTCGCGGACCTGAAGAACCTGGGCTGGTCGTCCGAGCGAGTCGAGGGCTCGGGACGCAGCCCGGCGGTCAATGCCTACATCGCCTGGAACCGGTACACGTCCATCAAGGGCGCTCCCACGGCGTTCCTCGGCACGGCCTACGTGCTGGAGTACCTGTCCGTGGCGCGCGCCAGCAAGGCCGTGGAGCGGCTGCTCGCGGCCCAGCTCATCCCCAACATCCACAAGGCCGTCACGTTCCTGAAGGGCCACGGGAGCGCGGATGAGGGCCACGTGGCCGAGCTGACGTCGGTGCTGCGCTCGCTGACGGATCCCGAGGAACAGGCCGCGATGATCCTGTCCGCGCGCACCACACGCGTCCTCTACACGGGGCTCTTCTCGTGTGACGAGCGGAGGCAATGACAAGTACCGCATAAGAGGTACAGACGGCATCGCCCTCCCGAAGCATCTTGCGCGTTGAGCACTGGCTTCGGCGGGTGCTCCTGGAGCGGGCCCACTCAGGGGATGTGGGCTCGTTCCAGCGTCGTGTCTCGACAACAACCCTTCCGCGTCAACTCCTGACGTCACGAGAAACACTCATGCTCTACATCACCCACATTCGCCTGTCCGCGGGCGGAACCACGCTCAAGCACATCACTGATTTGTACTGGCGCAATCCCCAGACCGGGGAGTCCGGTGCCAGTTCCCGCCCAGAGATGGTGGATTGGATCGACAACAAGAACGGAGATGCTCGGGTCAAGGATCAGCAGGGAGAGGTGAAAGTGGAGGTCGTGAGGGACCAGCCGCCCTACTTGCGGACCGTGGCCAATGGCCGCACCACGGACAACCTGTTGTCGCTCCCCCGCTTCTAAACCTCGCACAGGAACGCGACAGCGCCCGGGTCTTCATTCACGGGCGATGTCGCGTCGTGTCACTCCGGCTTCTTCAAGGCCTTGGCGATGAACTCGGCCCGGCCACTCGTCTCCGTCTTCCCGTAGATGCTGCGCAGGTGCTTCTTCACGGTGCCCACCTCACATCCCGCCAGCAGCGAGATCTCCTTGTCGGATTTGCCCTGGATGAGGAGTTGGGCGATTTGCGTTTCCTTGGGGGTCAATCTCTTGAGCCAGGTCACGAGCATGGGGTGATGTGTCTCCTGAAATTTCAATTGCCAGTACGCGGGACCTTCCGCCCGCGGAAAGGGAGTGAACGTCACCGTCAGGGTCTCTCCTGCTTCTTCTTTCTCACGCACCCACGTTCCCGCGGCCGAGTGCTCCGCCAACGAGGCCCACTTCTCGATCAACTCCCTTGGAATGCCCGACGGCGCGCACTCCTTGGGAGAAAACCACTTGCGCACCAGCGCGGAGACAGGCGCCGTCTCCTTGATGATTTCCGAGGGTGGCGACAGCACCAGGAGCGCCACGTGTTGCTCCCGGGCGAGCGATTCGAAAAGACCGCCATGGAGTTCCCTCTCCAGGAACATCCGGCACTTGTGAATCGTGCTCGCCAGCAGCCGGGAGACATATTGAAGCAGACCCTGTTCGCGTTCCGTGAAGGGACGAGGACGGGTCCGGTACGCGGTGAAGCCCCCGTGCCAGGTTTGTCCCGGAACGGTCAGAAAGACAGACATGACCTGTTCGAGCGGCATGCCCATCTCGTGACTGATCCGATACATGGAATTGCGCTCCAGGTCCTCGCGCGAGATCATCTCTTCATCCCGCATGACGGTGTCCGGGTGGAGCGAGACCGAGTCCTGGACGAAGTCGCTCTCGGCCCATTCCGAGGCTCGGTCGAAGAACGCTGGCAGCATCCGCGCCACCAACCAGTCGTATCCGCCGGCCGGACCCGGTCTGGACACGCACAACGCCATGCAATCCGCCGAGACCAGGCTGGCCAGGAACTCCTCGACACAGCGCACCAGCTCCGACAAGGTCTGGACGTGGATCAGCGCCTCCATCAGCTTGCCGACGAGCAGGCGCTCCCGTGGATGCATGTCCTCCCAATTCATTGGTGGTCCTCATCGTCCCTGGGTGGGACTCCCACCATCCATGTATGGGGACTGCGCTCCCCTGTCTGTTCCCCCAAAGAGGTATGCCCCAGCCTCACACATCTACCTACCAGGGAGGAGCAGGCGTCGGATCAAAGTAAGTAAGCACTCACTTTCTTTTTAAAGTCCGGGGGCGCATACTTCCCCCATGTCCGATTCGTCGACCCTCACCGTGGGCGAGCCCCGCGCCCGGAGGACCCAGCAGGAGCGCCGGGATGCCACCCGCCTCAAGCTGCTCGACGCCACGCTCGAGTGCCTGATGGAGCTGGGCTACGCGCGGCTCACCACCCTGGCGGTGGCCCAGCGCGCCGACGTGTCCCAGGGGGCCCTGTTCAAACACTTCCCCACCAAGGCCGGCCTGCTCGGCGCCGCCATCGAGCACCTGTTTCCCCGCCTGATCGACGAGTACCGGGCCGGGTTCAACGGCCTCCCGGCCGCCCCGGAGGAGCGCATCGCCGAGGCCATCGAACGGCTCTGGCGCATCTACCAGCGCCCGGAGTTGCTCGCCGCCATCGAGCTGTATGTCGCCGCGCGCACCGACCCCGAGCTGGCCTCGGCCTTGAGTGTCGTGGACCCGCCCCACCGCCGCCACCTGCACCTCGTGGCGCGTGAGCTCTTCCCCGACGTCGCCGCCACCCAGCCCGGCTTCGACGCCCTCATCGAGCTCATCCTCAACGCGGTGCAGGGCGCCGCCATCGGTGGCGCCGCCCTCCCCGCCAATCCGGATCACCCCCGGATGCTCGCCCTGCTCACCCAGTTCGCCCGCCGCGCCTTCTCCTCTTCTCCCTAGGGAGTCATCCCATGACCCATGCTCCCCCCATCGATCTCACCCTGTACGCCATCCCGGCGTTCATCCTCTTGATGGCCGTGGAGCTCGTCTACCTGGCGCGGCACCGCGAATCCGGCCTGCTCGGCTACACCGTCCGGGACTCGGCGGCCAGTCTCTCCATGGGCCTCGGCTATTCCGCCATCGCGCTGCTCTGGAAGGGCGTGGCCTTCGCCTTCTACTCCGTGCTCTACGAGCTCACGCCCCTGCGGATGGGCACCGGGGCCCTCGCCTGGGTGGCGATCTTCCTCGCCGACGACCTCTGCTACTACTGGTTCCACCGCATCCATCACGAGTGCCGCTTCTTCTGGGCCTCGCACGTGGTGCACCACTCGAGCGAGCGCTACAACCTGTCCACCGCCCTGCGGCAGACGTGGACCCCCATGACGAGCCTGCTGTTCTGGGCGCCGCTCGCGCTGCTGGGCTTCCACCCGGTGATGATCGTCCTCCAGCAGGCCATCAGCCTGCTCTACCAGTTCTGGATCCACACCGAGGCCATCCGCCGTCTGGGTCCCCTGGAGTGGGTGCTCAACACGCCCTCCCACCACCGGGTCCACCACGGCTCCAACCCGCGCTACCTGGACCGCAACTACGCGGGCATCCTCATCATCTGGGATCGGCTCTTCGGCACCTTCCAGGCGGAGGACGAGCGCCCCGTCTACGGCCTCACCCACAACCTGAGGACGTACAACCCGGTGCGCATCGCGTTCCACGAGTTCGCCGCCATCGTGCGCGACGTGCGCCGCCCCGCCCCCTGGCGCATCCGCCTGGGCCGCGTGTTCCGGGGTCCCGGGTGGACACCGTCTCCCGACGATACCCGGGCCCCTCCCTCGCCCACGGCCGATTGCGGCCCCGGTCCCGCTTGTTAGCGTCCCCGGCTCCGCCCCGCGACCGGAGCCGCCCCCATGGCCTTCACGCTGACCGTGACGGGGGCAAGCACGCGCATGGGGCGGCGAGCCTGTTACAGGCTCAGTCCCGGCAACAGGCGATGGCTCCGTCCTGCGAACGGAAGAAGGCGGTCGTCAGCTCACGGCCCACCCAGCCACACAGCACCTCGTAGGTGCGCCGCCGGGCACCGCCCACGCGCGCCGCCTCGCGGCTGAGCGTCTCCGGGTGCCGGATGAAGACGTTGTAGCCCACGATGAAACCGTCCGAGCGCAACACGGTGATGCCATCCGTGGCCATCATCCCGCGCAGCAGTTGCGCCGTGGCGCTCACCGCCGAGGCCGCGTCCACGCCCGGCTCCAGGTGGTAGCGCATCACCCGCGCCACCAGGTCCAACGGCGTTTCCAGCAGCACGCCGTCCACGAAGAGTGGCAGACCACTCATGCCCTTGGGCAGCACCGCCACCAGCGTGCCATGCGAAGCCTGCATCGCCTCGAAGAGGACCCGCCGGTAGAAGTCGCGCGTCAGGCCCCGCGCCGGCTCCGGTACGTCCGCGGTCAAGCCCAGCGCCAGCTCGTCCATCGCCACCGTGGGCAGGGTGTTCTCCGCACGCGCGCCGGACAGGAAGACGTGACGGCACAGGCCGCCCAGGCCTCGGAGCTCGACGACGTTCTCCGCCAGTTGCAATACCCCCACCATCCGCAGCGAGCGATCTCCCGCCCGCCGCATCCGCTCCAGCGGGGTCTCCACCAGGGGCGAGGGATCCGTGCGGAAGATGCCGTAGGCGAAGCCCTCGGGGACCAGCAGCACGTACAGGCACCACCACCGGCCCTGCCCCAGGGGCGCGCACTGCTTGAGCGCCCGTTGGATCGTCTCCCGGGACCGGGGGCCGATCCCCATGGGGATGGTGTCCCGGCCACCGAGCACCCGCAGCATCCCCTCCAGGTCATCCCCGAGGAACGCCACCGGAAAGAGCGGTTCGCCTTCCTCCCGGTAGCGCGACAGCGTCACGAGCAACTCACTGAGGGGATCGCCCACCTGGGCGGAGCCCAACCCGGCCTCGGTGAGGAAGGAGGAGATCGCGTCCGACAGCAGGTGTCGGAAGGACAAGGTCAGCGACGCGTCCGGGTCCGAGGCGCCCAGGGGCGCTCGCGGGCTCGGGGCACCCGACTCATCATCTGAACCCACGAAGATCATGAGGCATCCGGAAGGGTTTGCGGCGCGTGCTTCTTCAGAAGTATCCACCCATCCAGGCGAACTGGAACAACACAGAATCACCCGAAGCACATCATGGCGGGTGGCTCGCCCGGCATCCGGCCTCCGAACGGATGAATGCCCGTGCGCTGGCGAGACGGAGTGTGACCCGAACGTGACGCCCCGTAAGCCATCACGCCCCCCCGCCAAGCGGGAGGGCCCCATTGAAACTTTCCATCCGAAACGGGGCGCAACGCGCGTCAGATGCCCGCGCTCGGAACGACTTCCACTTCCTGTCCCGGCACCGCCATCACCCGCCGCGACCAGACGGGCTGACCCGGGCAACTCACGCTCACGCCCAGCTCCTTGCCCGCCTCGATGTCGAGCGACACCGGCGTCGGATTCGGGGCCATGCGACCGTCCACGTTGACGAAGCAGCCGGAGCGGCCACTCACCCGCAGCGTCCCCTTGCTACCCGGTTGCGGCCGGGCCTCGGGCAAGGCGCGCACGTCGATGACGTCCTTGCGCACCGCGATGCCGAAGCGGCGCAGTTGGCCATCCATCGCCGTGGACACGACGAGCTGGTTGGCGTTCTCCAGATCGAGCGTGCTGGGATCTTCCACCTGGAGTCCGGCGACGTAGAGCTGCTCACCCGGCTCGCGGTTGATCACCTCGACACCGCCTCGCGAGAACATCTTGGGAATCACCACCCCCACGCCGCCCACGAGCAGCAGGCCCACGGCGCCAAAGACCGCCCACCGCGCGAAGGGGGGGCGACTGGCCGCGACGACTGCTGGAGCGGGAGGCGCCGCGACGGCGGGTGCCTGAACCATGGGGGTGGCCGGACGGGCGGCGGGCGGTGCCGACGGACGCGCGACCGCCGTGTTCACCGGCGCGGGGGCCACCCGGGCGGGCGGCGGCATCGCCGGAGGAGGCACGGGGGCGAACGGGCCGGAGAGCGACGCGCCCGCCTGGGCCTGAGCGGCACGCGAGGGCATGGCGATGAGCCCCGGCTTGGAGACGTTGACCTCGGTGCGATCCTCGGAGGAGAGCGGCCGCGGCGGAGGCGGCGGAGGAGCGGCCGGCATGGGGGTGGACAGCGACGGCGTCCGAGGGGCCGCGGCCGCGCGCATGGGAATCTGCGTGTCCGCCGGAGCCGCCATCTCCCCCGTCACCGTCGGAGGCGGCGGAGGAGGACGCGGCGCGTTGGAGGTGACCCCGCCCGGGACGCTCGGGAACGAGCCCGTGAAGGGGCCCTGCTGGGTGGGACCGAACTCCGCGAGCCGCTCGCCCAGCGTGGCCTTGAAAAACTGGGCCACCGCGGCCGGCGACGAGTTGAGCCGGTGGTGCGCCATCACCGCTTCGATTTCCTCGCGCAGGGCGGCGGCGGACGGCGTGCGGCGCGCAGGCTCCTTCACCAGGGCGCGCAGGATGAGATCCGACACGTCCTCGGGAATGGAGGGCTTGAGCTGCGAGGGCACGGGCGCGGGCTCGCGCACGATGGCGCTGAGCGTGGCTGCGTCGTGATCCCTCTTGAAGGGCAACTGGCCGGTGAGCAGTTCGAAGAGCACCACGCCCAGGGCGAACACGTCGTTGCGCGCGTCCAGCGGCCGGCCCGCCGCCGCCTCCGGGGAGATGTAGGAAATCTTCCCCTTGAGCACCCCCGCCTGGGTGTTCTCCTCGCCCTGCACCTTGGCGATGCCGAAGTCACTCAGCTTGATGGCGCCGTCCAACGAGATGAGCACGTTGTGGGGGCTCACGTCGCGGTGCACCACCGGGTGCGGCACGCCCGCGGGGTCCACGTAGCTGTGCGCGTAGTGCAAGCCCGCGGCCGTCTCGGCCACGATGCGCAGCGAGTGCTCGAGCGGCAGGGCGATGCCCTTGCGCTTGAGCTCGTTCATCAACTTCTTGAGGTCCGGACCGCGCACGTACTCCATGAGGATGTACGCCACGCTGTCGGACAGGCCCACGTCGAACGTCTGCACGACGTTGGGGTGCGTGAGGCGGGCGTTGGCGCGCGCCTCCGCGAAGAGCATGTCGACGAACTCCGTGTTCTCCGCGAACTGCGGGAGGATCTTCTTCATCACCACGAACTTCTCGAAGCCCTTCACCCCCACCTGCTTGGCGAGGAACACCTCCGCCATGCCGCCCTGCCCCAGCCGGCGGATGACCTGCAGCTTGTTGGCGCCCAGGCTGTTGCTGATGTCCGAGTTGCTGCCCTTGTTGTTGCCGGGCTCCGCGTTGGTGTTGCCGAAGAGGTACTGGCTCAAGGCGCGCGGCTCGAGCGCCTCGATGTCCTCCAGGTGCTTCTCCACCAGGGAGGAGCGGCTGAGCAGCGGCACCAACTGGGGAATGGCGGGAAGGCGCGCGGTGCCGCCGCAGATGGGACACTCGCGCTCGGGGCTCGCGTTGGCGCGCAGCTTGTTCAGGTACTCGGCGGCGAGCGTGCGCTGCTGGTGCTCATGGCCGCAGTTGCGGCACTCGCACGGCAGCCACAGCGTGTTGATCTGCGCGGCGAGCGGCTTGGCGAAGCGCGCGAGCGCGTTGAGCACCGGCGAGGGCACCCGGCAGAGCACCACCTGGGCCCCCTGCGCCGCCGTGCTCAGCACCTGCTCCAGCTTGGGAATCGCCTCGGGCTCCACCTTGGAGACGTGGGAGAAGTCGAAGGCGACGCGCCCTTCCAGCCCCGAGGCCAGGCGGCGCACGTTCAGGTCCGCCTTCAACTCGCTGGCCAGGGTGACGTACGTGATGTCGTCCTGGACGATCTTCAAATGCGTGGTGAGCGCGGTGGGAGCGCTGGGCGTGGTGGCGCGCAGGTAGCGCATCACCACGGGGTCCACCGTGCCGAACTGCTGGCGCCGGGCGTAGTCGAAGAACTCGCTCGGGAGATCCGCGAACTCCAGCTTGCCCGCGCACACGGGGCAGGAGTGCTCGGGCGCACGGCCCTCGGCGATGACCGCCGACTCCGCCTGCAGGTCCACCAGGCGCAGCCGATCCTCGCCACAGGCGCGGCACATGTAGGGCGCCAGCACGGACAACACCCGCGCCACGCCCGCGAAGCCCTCCACCATGTTGAGCTGGTCCACCATCACCGGCGGCGCGTTCACCGCGTAGAGGGAGATGCCCCCCTGGGGCAACTTGCTGGCGAACTCGATCCACCGCCGCACGCCGAAGGAGCTGATGCGCTCCACCTGGCCGAGATCGACGATGATGAGCCCGCCCAGGTCCGTCATGGTGGACGTGAGGGGGAAGGTTTCGTCGATGACGCCCGCGATGCGTACGTGGTTGATCGTGCCCACGCGCACGCGCCTGATCGTGGCACTGGAACCCTGCGTCTCCACCGGCCCACTCCTCATTCCGACTTGAAGTACAGCAACGACTTGGGAAGCGCCGCCCGGCGGCGAGCCTCCCCGAATCCGACCACACCCAACATCCGCGTCTCCCTGCCCGGGACCACGCGGACCGCGACCGCCTCACACGCCTCCAGGATGCGCCGCATGCCCAGACCGGCGCCGCCTCCCGAGGCGTTCACCTGCATGCGACCCCCGAACGAAGCAACCGCCTTCGCCAGGGGAGAGGGCGTCAGCCGCCCGAAGAGATCCACCGCTTCCAGGTAGATGCCTCCCTCGCCCATGGCGAAGGATACTTGGCAGACGTGCTCGGGAGCCACTGCCCGCACCGACTCGCGGCGGTAGGCGTAAAGAGCCTGACCTTGTCCGTCCACCGGGGCGTCGAGCAGGGCGTTGGCCGCCAGCTCGTGCATCACCTCGGCGGCCAGGTTCGCCATGCTCCGGCTGCCTCCAGAGGCCTCCACCAACGCGGACGCCTCGGAGGCAGCGCCCTTCAAGTCCTCCACCTGCTCGAGCCACAGCTTCGCCACCGCCGAGCCAGCGGGTATCAGCGGCTCGCCCCTGAGCAGGGAGCCCAGGAGGGACACCTCCCAGGCGGACGGCAGGCCGCCCGGCCCCCTGGTAGCGAGCAGGAGAGCGGGCGACACCTTGTCCAGCAGCGCCGCGTGGGTGGGGCCGAGGCGGCCGTCGAACAGGTAGAGTTCACGTCCGCCCACGCGGGACCCCGGGGCGAGCACGGGCAGACCGCCCAGGGCGAGCGTGGGTGCGGCCCGCTCCAATACCTGGGGCGCGAGCGACGCATCCGCGATGAGTTGGAGGCCGGGGGCGGAGAGATGGACGGAAGCGCTCACGATGGGGGCTCAGTACTGGTACTTGACCTCGCCGAAGACGCTCAGCGGCGGCGCGGGGAATCCATGGGACTCCTCGTACTTGGCGTTGAAGAGGTTGGAGCCCAGCAGCGACACCGTCAGTCCCTTGGTGACGTTGGCGCCCACGCGCGCGTTGGTGGTGAAGTAGCTCGGCAGTTGCACGCGCTCGAGCACCCCCGAGGTCGGGTTGGCCAGGTAGCCTGGATCGAAGCGCGAGCCCACGAAGAGCACGTACAGCTCCGCGAAGGCCACCTTGGCGAAGTTCGTCCGGCCCCGCGCGTACACGCGGTGCCTGGGCGCGTAGTCCAGCGCCTGCTCGGGGCGGCTGCCCGAGGCGAGCGCGCGCGCATCGAGCAACTGGTAGGCCACGTCGAACGAGGAGTTGATGGCGGCCACCTGCGCGGCGGCTTCCAGCTCGAGCCCCAGCACGCGCGCGTCACCGATGTTCTCGAAGCGCGACGTGGAGCCGAAGAGCAGCTCCTGGTTGATGAAGTTCTTGGCCAGGTTGTAGAAGCCCGTCCCCGTCAGACGCACCGTGCGGTTGAAGGGCCAGAAGTCGACCGAGGCCTCCACGGTGTCCAGCGTCTCGGCGCGCAGCGAGCCATTGCCGATGAGCGTGGCCGCGTACATCTGCTGGTTGATGGCCAGCTCCGCGAGCGTGGGCGCGCGGAAGGCGCGGCCGTAGTTGGCACGCAGGGTCAGGTCCGGCCGCGCGTGGAACACGGCGCTCGCGCGCGGCGAGAGCTGATCCGTCCGGGCCTGCCACACCGTCTCCGGGATGAGGTACCGGTCGTAGCGCGCGCCGGCGCTGAGCACGAGCTGGCTCAGGGGCCGGTACTCCGCGTCGACGAAGCCGCCGAGGATCTGCTGGTGCGTGTCGTCCAACGTCAGGCCGGGCAGCACGTTGGAGTTGTTGACCACGTCGTTCTTGTAGTCACCTCCGAAGGTGACCGTCACGTCGCCGAGCGACAGCAGGCCACGGGCCTCGCCCCCCAGCCGGCGCCGCTTGCCGAGCGCGGCCTGCGGGGTGTTCTCCACGAAGGCGTTCTCCAGCTCCACCTCGCGGCGCTTGAAGAACGTGTACGCCTGGGCGAACACGCGCAGGTGGTCCGTCACCTGATGATCGACCTGGGCGCTCGCGTTGAAGTTCTGCACGTGCTCCATGTCGTTGGGCGTGTAGTGGCAACGGCCGCAGTTGCCCACGGTGGACAGCTGCTGACCGCCCGGGCGCCCGATGTCCGCGCTGGTGAAGGACGCGTCCAGCGCCACGCCCTTCACGTTCACCTTGCCGCTCACCTGGTGCACCAGGGAGCTCTCGTTGGTGTCCACCTGGCCCGTCTTCGGATCGTTGAAGAGCTGGGGACCATCCGAGCTCAGGCCGTAGTAGCTCACGAGCGCTTCCACCGGTCCGCCCCGCCCCGCCGCGGTCGCCTGCGCGCGGAAGGTGCGGTTCTGGCCCACGAGCACCCGTCCATCCACGCCGTAGTCACGCCCTTCCTGCATCAGGTCCGAGGGCTGGCGCTGGATGATGTTGATGACGCCGCTGAAGGCGTTGGAGCCGTAGAGCGAGGAGCCCGGGCCGCGGATGACCTCGATCTGCTTGAGGTTGTTGAGCGGCGTGGTCTCGTCCGCGTAGAACTGGCCCGTCCACGGGTCCGTCAACGGCCGGCCGTCCTGCAAGAGCAACAGGCGGTTGGACAGGTAGTTGGAGCCCAGGCCGCGCGCGCTCACCGCCGCCTTGCGCATGGAGCCACGCCGGCACTCCATGCCGGGGAAGTACTGAATGGCCTCGCAGAGGGTGAACTGGCCGGTGCCCTCCAGCTCCTCGGCGGGAATCCAGGAGATGGTCATCGGCACGTCCGCGATGCGCTGGCTGCGCTTGGACGCCGTGGACACCATCGCCTCGCTCAGGAGCTGCTGCACGGACTCCTCGAGCGAATCGGCGCCCGGGGCGGCGAGCGGATCCGGAATGTCCACGCTGGCCAGGCCCGACGGAGGCGGCAGGGGCCGCGACATCGCCGGCCCCGTGAAGGGCGCGCGCTGAGGAACGTTGGACGCAGCGGGAGGCGGCAGCGGCTTGCTGGCCTTGGGCGCGTCCGGAGTCCGCTTGGACGTCTGCGCCATACCGGTGCCAGCGGCGAGCAGACACGCCAGAGCGAGGAGCTGAGCCGCCGTGCCGCGCGGCCACGCGATTCGAGTCGAGTGCATCGTTCTCTACGTCCCACGAGGTGAAGGAGTTGGAGCCGAGGACACGAGCGGGGCCGCGGAAAGCACGCTCCCCGAGCCGTCGTTGCGACGGCTGTCCCTGAGCGCCTGATGGTTGACAGGTGAGCAGTCTAGCGTCGCGGCGAAGCAAAAGTCGCCCCCCATTCCCGCCTCAGTCGTCGGGCTGCTCCGCCGTCACGTCCAGGGCATCCGCGAAGGACGGCAACACGGGTTGGAGCACCGCGGGTTCCAGCAGGGCCCGCGTCTCCACCCGCAGTGCGGGCGAGTCCGCGAACACGGGCTGGCGGCGCGGGGGACCCGAGGCGAGCAGCTTGCGCAGGTCGTCCACCTCGCGGCCCTGGGGGGCGACGAAGGCACCGAAGGGCGCCACCGGCTCGAGCTTCCGCAGGCTCTCCGTCAGTTCATCCGTCTCGCCACGCATCCCCATGAGGACGGCCCCGGGCACCTTGCCGCTCTTGAAGAGCACCCGCATGCCGGCGGGCACGTGCGCCAGCGGCACCAGCGCGGCCTCGGCGCCCTTGGCCTCGAGCATCTTGAGCGCGGATTCCACATTGGGCACCGGCGTCAGCTTGAAGTGCTTCTTGGCGTCCAGGTCGCCCGCGAACACCACGTTGGTGACGAAGCGGGGATCCGCCGCGCCCGCGCCCTTGACGATCGCGAGCCGCTTGCCGGCCAGATCCTTCACCGAGCCCTTCGCGTTGGAGACGATGGCCCAGCGCTGGGACGTCTCGCCCGAGAGCGGCGCGAGCGCCACCGGAGTGGCCTTGCCGCCCAACTGCACCGCGGCCCAGGCGTCCACGACGGCGAAGTCGACGATGCCCTCGGAGATGGCGCGGGTGAAGTCCTCGTAGCGGGCGAAGCTCTTGGCCGCCATCGGCCGGCCCGTGGCCGTGGACAGTTTGGCGGCGAGCGATTCGGCGTACTGGAAGCGCTCCTGGCCGTCCGTGAGGGTGGTGGGCAGAAAGACGCCGAGCGTGGCCTTCTTGGCGGCCGCGTGGGACACGGGCCCCCAGGAGGCGCCCAGCAGCGCGAGACCGAGGAAGAACGAGCGAAGACGAATCATGGCGTGGTCTCCGAGGCGGTGGCGCTGGAGGGATTCGGCGAGGCGGGGGCCGCGTCATTCAGCCCGTAGATCATCTGCAGCCGATCCTTCCACTCCCGGACGGCGGTGTTGCGCGTGCCACCTCCCGCGGCCAGGTAGCGGCGGTAGGCGTCCACGGCCTCGCCCACGTTGTGACGGCGCTCCTGGGCGTCGATGCCGAGGTTGAGCGTGGCCTGGGGGAGCGAGCCCTCCAACCGGCGCCAGGTGGCCACGGCGTCCGCGGCCTTGTTGCCCCGGTAGGCCACGCACGCGAGGTTGTGCTGCAGCGCGGCGTTGTCCGGCGAGAGCGCCAGCGCGGCCTTGAGGGCCTTCTCCGCCACGCGCATGTTGCCGGTGGCATAGGCTCGCTCGGCCTCGCGGCGATGCAGGGCACTGGTGAAGTTCGCCGTCCACTGCGCCTGCTCGGGGATGGGGCGCCGGGTGGCCAGCGTGAGCGCGCGGCGCGACTGCGGCAGTTGCTCCTTCAGGTAGAGCACGAAGGCATCCGCGAGCTGACGGGTATTGGGCCGCGCCCAGTCCGGCATCGGCGTGAGCGAGCGCTTGAGACCCGCGCTCGCGTCGACGAAACGGCCTTCCTGCGCCTGGGCGAGCGCCTTGGTGAAGCCGGCCAGCCGGCCCAGCTCCGAGGAGCCACCGCCGACCCCCGCGCGCTCCGCGGCTTCCACGTCCTGACGGGCACCCGCTCCGTCTCCGGCCTCCAGCCGGGCGAAGGCGCGGCGCAGGTGGGCACGCGAGAGGTTGGAGCGAGCCACCTCCATGGCGCGCTTGGAGGCGCCGGGCTCGGACAACCGCTTGAGGGCGGCATCCACCTGGCCGAGTTCCAACTCCGCGAGCGCCAGGCCCGCGGACACATCCGACAGCGCCGCGCTGTCCGGCGCCATCTTGCCGGCCTGCTCGAAGGCGACGAATGCGTCCTTGGCGGCGCCCGTGCCCAACCGCGCGTAACCGAGCAGCAGGTGATCCCTCCAGGCGGTCTCGGGAAGTTGGACGCCCTGCTCCAGGACCTTGCGGGCCTCGGCGTGCGAGCCCTGCTGCAACAAGGCCGCGCCCAACCGCCGCGCCATGGCCGAGGAGCGCTCCAGATCGAAGGCCCGGCGCAGGTCGCGCACCGCGTCGTCCACCCGTCCACCCCCGGCGCGATCCCGCCCCCGGTGGGCCAGCGCGCGCGCCAGCCACGTCTTCGCTCCGGCGTGCTCGGGCTCCAGCTTGAGGGCCTGGGCATAGTCGTCGATGGTCAGATCCCACTGGCCGGTGGCGAAGTGATCCGCGCCCAGCAGCATGTGGCCGATCGCGCGCTGAGGCGCCATCTCCACCACGCGCCGGTGCACCTCCACCGCGCGGGCGTAGCGGCCCGCGCGGCGGTTGACGCTGCCGAGCGTGGACCACAACTCCAGGCTGTTGGCGCCCGACTCCACGGCGCCCTCCAGGAAGGAGATGGCCTCCTCGTTGCGGCCCTGCTTCTGCAGCGCCATGCCCACGGAGATCTGCGCGCCCACGTCCCCGGGCACCTGCCGCAATACCTCGCGGTACTCGGGCTCGGCCTCGGCGGGACGGCCCTGGGCCATGCGCACGTCACCCAGCAACAGGTGCGCCGCCGGCGTGCCGCCCAGGCTCACCAACGTCCGCGCCTGTGCCTCGGCACCAGGCAGATCATTGGATTCCAGCAGCAGGCGGCCCAGGCGCTCGCGCACCTCGGGCACCCGGGGGAAGCGCACCGTGAGGCCCTCGAGCAGCGCCATGGCCTCCGCCATGCGGCCCTCCAGCTCCATCGCCGCGCCCAGGCCCATCTGCAGGGACACGGACTCGGGACGGCCCACCTGGGCCCGCTCGAAGGACAGGCGCGCCGCCGCCGGATCGTTCCTCAGCAGGTGGCCACGGCCGAGCAACTCGTGGATCTGAAAGTCGTTGCCGGAGATCTTCTCCGGGCGCAGGGACAGGTAGGTCTGCAGCTCGGCCACGGCTTCGTCGCCCTGCTGGGACAGGAGCGCGTAGTAGTTGCCCAGGTAGTAGTGCACGAGCAGGTGCTCGGGCTGGCCCGCGGCGGACACCTGCCGCAGCACCGGCACCGCTTCCTCGTAGCGCTTGAGCTTGAAGAGCGAGATGCCCAGGGGATAGGCGAGTTCGAGCGCGTCGGTATGGGCGGCGTACACGGGCGCGAGCCGCGTGGCCACGAGCTCGTGCTCCTGGAGCGACAAGCCCACGGCGCCCACGCCCGCGGCGGCCGACACGGAGCCGGGCTCCTCGGCGAGCGCCTTCTCGAAGAGCTCCAGGGCCTTGCGGTAGCGGGCCTCGGCGCGCTTCTTGTCACCGGAGGTGGCCGCGCTGCTCGCGTCCACCTGGGCGGCCTCCGCCTCCCGGACGAGCCGCTGCGACTCGGTCATGGGTGGGGGGCGGTATTGCGCCAGCGCGGCGCTACCACCAAGGGAGTGGGCGACGACGAGGGCCGCGACGAGGCGGCGGACGGAAGGTCGGGAAGAGCGACTCATGCGACTCGGGGGGAAGCGGGGCTGAACTCGGCGACAATCACGGTGACATCGTCCTGGGCGGGCCGGCCGGCGCTGTAGGCGCGCGCGTCCGCGAGGATCGCGTCCCGAAGGGCCTCGGCGGACAGGTGCGCGTTGGCCTGCAGCGCCGCGGCCAGACGCTGGGTGCCGTAGGGCTTCTCCCGGGTGTCGCGGCACTCGGTGAGGCCGTCGGTGTACCAGACGATGAGATCGCCGGGCCTCAACTGGGCCTGGCGCGAGGTGTACTGGGAGCTCGCGGAGGCGCCCAGGAGCGCACCGCGCGACTGCAGGCCGGAGACCTGGCCCGTCTGACGGTTGAAGAGCAGCGGGCTCGGGTGGCTGCCGGCCGCGTAGTCGATGATGCCCGTCTGGAGGTCGATGACGGCCAGCGCGCTGGACATCTGATGCTCGCCGCGGCCCACGTGGGCCATGGTGACGTTGAGCGAGGAGATGAGCAGCTCGGCGGTGAGCTCCTCGGGCGGACGCATGGTCAGGGCCGCCGCGAAACCACTCGTGGCGCTCGTGGCCACCAGCGCGGTGGCGAGCCCGTGGCCCGTCACGTCGCCGATGCCGACCACCAGGCGCCGCTCGTCCAGCGGCGCGCGCGCCCACCAGTCCCCACCGCACGCGTCCGCGGTGACGACGAGTCCCGCGATGCGCACCGGCCCCGCCTGGAAGGCCTCGCGGCCCGGCAGGAGCGTCTCCTGCACGGTGCGCGCGAGCGACACATCCCGCTCCAGTTGGGCCTTGGCGCGCACGTCCTCGAGCAGCACGTTGATGCGCTCGGCCATGTGGTTGAACACCACGCCGAGCGTGGTCACCTCGCGCCCGGCGCCCGACACCGTCCCGGCGCGCGCGCCGAGGTTGCCCGCGGCCAGTTGCATCACCTTGTCCGTGAGCACGTGCAGGGGGCGGGTGATGCGCCGGCTCAGCAGGGCCACGAGCACACCGGCCACCAGCAGGAAGCCCAGGCCCAGGCCCGCCATGGTGGTGGCGTTGCGGCGCAGTTGCACCCGCTTGGCGTCCTCCAGCCCGTGCAGTTGGTTCTGCAGCGACTCCATGGAGTAGCTGATGACGACCACGCCCTGGCCGCTCTGGGAGCCGTAGTCGATGGGCTCCTGGTACTCGATGACGGGCTTGCCCTGGTAGAGCGCGCTCATGCCGCGCCGCTCGGGCTTGCGCTCGGTGGTGGTGCCCAGCTTCGCGTCCGGCGCCGAGTCCGCGGCGAGCTGGCCGTCCGCGTCGTAGATCTGCACCCGCAGGATGTTGGGGTTGTCGGCGATGATGGAGCGCGCCACCTCATTGAGGAAGGCGTAGTTGTTGTCGCGCAGCGAGCTGGCCGAGGTGAGCGACAGGGTGTGGCTGAGCGTCTGTCCGAGCTCGGTGGCCTGCTTCTGCACCTGGGTCGTGAAGCGCGCCGAGTTCTCCTCGAACTGGGCATTGGTGGAGACCCACGCCACACCGGCCAGCAGGGCCACGATGACGCCCACCAGCACGCCCGTGGTGACGAAGAGCAACTGCTCCAGGCGAGGTCCGCGCACGGCCGCCACGTCCGGCAGCTCACCGGCCTCCATGGGGGCCATGACGGTGCTCGTCGCCTCGGGGTACAGCGGCGAGACCATCGTCGAGGTGTGGCCCGCGACGCGGGTGAAGGTGGGCTCGTGGGGTTCGAGCGGCCCGTCAGGGGACGGCTGATGCGGCAGGGGGGCGTTGGACAAGGCGGGACTCGGGACGTCACCCGGGGGGGCGGGGGGCGAGGGCTTTATCGAAATCTTGGAGACTGCGCGACTCTAGCTCATTTTCCGGTTTGCGCGATCTCCCGGGTCTTCCAGCTCGCGCCTCCCTCCGGGGTCCGAGCGGGGGGTTGCCTGGCCGTCTGGGACGTGCCTCGTTTCACCTTTTCCACTACGCCGCGACGCGCCATGCATTCACGCGTGAAGGCACCGGGGGCACGCGGTATAGGGGGCTCGTTCCTTCCCTCACTACCCCCGAGATGCGCGTGTCCAAACCCCGCCTCCTCAATCGCCAAGAAGACGCGGCCCCGCTCGAGCGGGACCTGCTCGTCCAGATGCATGACCTGATGGTGAAGGCGCGCGTCCTCGAAGAGCGCCTCATCCAGATGTACAAGCAGGGCCACGGCTATTTCTGGATTGGAGGCCCCGGAGAGGAGGCCTTCAACGTGCCCCTCGGCATGCTGATGAAGAAGGGCCAGGGCCCCGCCTACGACTACCTGCACGCGCACTACCGGCAGTCGGCCACCATGCTCGCGTTGGGCGAGGAGCCCGTCGGGGCGCTGCGGCAGATGAAGAACACGGCCTCGGACCCGTACTCGGGCGGCCGCAACTTCGCGGGCCACTTCTCCAAGCGCGCGTGGAACATCGCTCCGGTGTCCTCGCCCATCGAGGTGCAGTACGTCATGGCGCCCGGCACGGCCCTGGCCCAGAAGCGCCACGGCGGCGAGGGCATCACCATCGTCACCGGCGGTGACGCTGGGACGGCCGAGGGCGATTTCGCCTCATGCCTGGTGTGGAGCTCGCGCCCGGGCATGGAGCTGCCCGTGCTCATCATCGTCACCAACAACCAGTGGGGCATCTCCACGCCCGCGGGCACCCAGCACGGCGAGACGCACGTGGCCGACCGCGGCCGCGCCTTCAACATCCGCACCAAGACGATCGACGGCAACGATCCCATCAACGCCTGGCGCGAGCTCAAGGAGGCCATGGAGTACGTGCGCCGCGAGCGCAAGCCCTTCCTCCTGGAGGCCCTGGTGTCTCGCCTGTACGGGCACTCCTCGGCGTCCGGCGCCAACTTCGTGGGCGGCGAGCTGGACTGCCTGGCGCGCTTCGAGGAGCGGCTCGCGAACGAGGGCGTGCTCACGCGCGAGCAGATGGACTCGCTGCGCACGCGCTACACCGAGGAGATGGCGGCGCTCGCGCGTCAGGTACGCGAGGAGCCCCTGCCCGGCCCCGAGACCATCTGGAACCACATCTACGCGGAGAGGAAGTAACCCCATGGCCAACATGGCACAGGCCATTCGCATGGCCCTGCACTACGCCGAGGAGAACCTGGGCGTCACCGACATCTTCGGCGAGGACGTGGGCGCCCCCCTGGGCGGCGTCTTCACCGCTACCCAGGGGCTCAAGACGGCGTGGAACTCGCCCCTGGACGAGCGCGGCATCATCGGCACGGCCATCGGTCTGGCCATGGCCGGGCAGAAGCCCGTCGCGGAGATCCAGTTCGCCGACTACATCTACAACACCATCGATCTGCTCAAGATCGCGGGCAACACGTGCTGGGCGAGCCACGGCGACTGGAACCTGCCCCTGGTGGTGAAGACCCCCGTGGGCAGCGGCATCCGCGGCTCGCTCTACCACTCGCACTCCTTCGACGCGACGGCCACCCACATCCCGGGCTGGAAGATCGTCATCCCCTCCAACCCGCTGGATGCCTACGGGCTGATGATCTCCGCCTGCCAGGAGCTCAACCCCGTCATGTACCTGGAGCCCAAGGCGCTCCTGCGCATCAAGGGCGAGGAGCGGATTCCAGGCGAGCCCGACGACGACAAGCTGCTGAGCAAGCTCATCGACGCGCCGCTCGGCGACCGCTCGCAGTGGAAGCCGCAGTGGCCCGCGGAGCTGTCCGCGTACGCGGTGCCCATTGGCAAGGGCAAGGTGGTGCGCGAGGGCGCGCACGTGACCGTGGTCAGCTACGGCCGCACCCTGCCCCTGTGCAAGAAGGCCGCGGACGAGCTGGCCGCCACGGGCGTGGACACCGAGGTCATCGACATGCGCTCGCTCTGGCCCTACGACTGGGAGCTCATCAAGGGCTCCATCGAGAAGACGGGCCGCGTGCTCTACGTGAACGAGGACACCGAGGTGACCAACTTCGGCGAGCACCTGGTGCGCCGCACCGTGGAGGAGCTCTTCTACAAGCTGCTGGCGCCGCCACGGCTGCTCGCGGGCAAGTTCGTGCCCGGCGTGGGCCTCGCCGACACGCTGGAGATGGCCTCCGTGCCCCAGCAGGGCGACATCACCGCCGCCATCCGCTCGCTCGCCGCCGAACAGCCCTGACGCACCCGGTAAGAGTTGGATGTAGGCGCCCAAAGCCGCCCCAAGCCTTTGCGAGGGGGGCGGCTCCATGGTGTAGACTGGAGCGTCCGTGCAACCGACTTCCTCCAGACCCCCCGCCCCCGACGCTCCTTCCTTCCGCATCCGCCGCGCGCGCCGTGGCGACGCCGAGAGTCTGGCCACGCTCCTGCGGGAGATGGGCTACCCCCACGGCTCGGATGCCCAGACCGTCCATTGGGTCATCAGCCACCCGGAGATTGAAATCTTCGTGGCGGCGGATCTCCAGGACCGGCCCGTGGGCATGGTGTCACTGTCGCATCGGCCCCAGCTCCGGCTGCGCGGACGCATCGCCACGGTGGATGAGCTGGTGGTGACGGAAGGCTGGCGGCGCCGCGGCGTGGGCCGGGCCCTCATCCAGCAGGTCATCGAGCGGTGCGGCGCCCGGGCCCTGAGCGTCAAGCGCATCGAGATCAGCGCCTATGCCCAGGAAACGCTCCAGGGTTTCTACGCGTCCTGCGGCTTCGTGCACGTGAGCCGCACCGTGATGCGCTACGCCGACTTCGAGGGCCAGCACAGCTGACGGGGGGCGGACGCGCCCTCCCCCGCCCCCGCGTGCTCAGCGCTTGAAGCTGGCCACCACGCGCTGCAGGCGCTCCTGGTCGGCGTCCTTCACGTCGACGAAGCGCACGCCAATGGCCTCGGCGTCGTCGCGCACCCACGAGATGACGCCCTCGAGGTCGAAGTCCTCACCTTCCACCGACATCTGCAACCGCACGCGCGCGCCCACGTCGTAGGAGCGGCGCGTGCGCAGGCACAGTCCGCCCGCGGACAGGTTGAGCGAGTAGGCGTGCAGCGCGCGCGCGGCGTCCTGCACTTCCTTGAACCGCACGTCGAACGTCGCGCTCATCCGCTCGTGCGCCCGCCGGTTGGCATATGCCACCGCCGCTGGATCCATTGACTCGGCTGTCTTCATGGTCATGCGCACTGATTCCCTCGAACGTGTGAGACGTGTGGACCTTTTATAGGGAGTGCCCCGCCATGGCGCACCCAGGGAAATCCCCTCACGTCAGAGCAAGTGTCCGCTGTCCTCCATGTCTTGTTCAAGGGGGGTCCGTTTCTACTCGAACGTCTTATTAGTCCCGTTCGCGATTACGACGGGGGCATCAATGCGAGTGGATTTTCTCCTCTGGAGTGGAGTCCTCCTCATCGGTCTGACGATGGGAGCGTGCAGCGATGGCAGCGGCACCGGGCCCAACACGGGCGGTGATTCCGGAGTGGTCTTGGATGGTGGGGATGGAGGGGGTGTCACGCCACCGGGAGATGGCGGTCTTCCCGAGGAACCCGTGGAGTCGGGCTGCGACGTGGCGGGTCAGCGAGGCTGTGCCACGGGCGAGGCGTGCATGCGGGGCCAGCTCCAGGACGGTGGCCAGGGCAACGTGTGCTTCGCCGGCGAGTGCGACGTGGTGGCGCAGAACTGCGCCGCGGGCTCGCGCTGTACCTACGTGAGCCAGGGTGACGTGACGGCCCGGCGCTGCGTGCCCGCGAGCACGGGCACGGTGGACGAGGGCGGCAACTGTCAGAGCGTCGCGAGCACCGAGGGCGACTTCTACGACACGTGCAAGGCGAGCCTGGCCTGTACGGCATCTCCCACCGCGGGCGGCGGCACCGCTCCCTACACATGCAAGCGCTTCTGCCACGGTGGCGATCAATGCACGACTCCGAGCGACTGTGTCGAGGTGATGCGCTTCACGGGCTCGAGTGAGTTGCCCCGGGTGTGCGGCGCGCCGGGAGCCTCGTGTGACGTGCTGACACAGACGTGCACGAGCCCGCAGGGATGCTACCCCTCGCCCAAGAGTGGCAGCGTGTGCGTGACGGCGGGCACGTTGGCGGATGGCCAGCCGTGCACGTACTCGAATGACTGCGAGCCCGGAAGCGCGTGCGTGAGGGACGGCACGGGACAGGTGTGCCGCGAGATGTGCCGCGCTCCATCGGGTTCTCCGGGTTGCACGAGCGGGCGCTGCGAACCCCTCCAGGACTTCCCGGGCGTGGGGGTGTGCGTGCCGTAGGCGGCCTCGACACGCGCGGAGTTCAAGTGCTCCGCTCGCGCCGTTCGTACAACAGCGCGAGCGCGAGCAGGGCCAGTGCGCCGAGGGACAACCCGGCCCCGAGCCGCAAGCCGGCGGAGTGGTACGTGAAGGTGACGCGGTGGGTGCCAGCCGGGAGCCGGATGCCGCGCACCGCGACGTTGGCCGGAAGGATGGGCGCGGGCTGTCCGTCCACGGTCGCGCTCCAGCCGGAGTACCAGGCATCGTTGAGCACGAGCACCGAGGAGCGGAGTGCGTCCACATCCAGGACCACGTGCTCCGGGGTGTACCGCACGAAGCGCACCTGTCCCAGCGCTTCCCCGGCGGGTGGCGAGTCCTCGGGTGTACCAGGAGGACATTCGAGGACGACCTGCCGGCCGGGTTGGAAGGCGCGAGAGAAGACGCGGGCTCGCGCCGCGTCCACGTCGGGCTCGCACACGGGCGTGGCGAGATAGGCACGTGGCAGCACCCGGGGATTGCGCAGCAGCGCCGCGTTGAAGCGGGGCTCCTCGGCGACGACGACGTCCGCGTTGCCACCCACCTTCGCGTACTCCGAGGCCTGCACGACGACGTAGCGCACGTGGAACAGTCCGGCGAAGCGGCCCAGCAGCAATTGCATGGAGCCGAGCTGCTCCTCCAGGCTGGAATACCGGCGGGAGACCGTGGGCAGGTAGGAGAGCGCGCTCTCCAGATGCCAGAGCGCGGGCGTATCCGGTTCCAGGACGGTGACGGAGTTGATGGACGTGATGTCGATCCGCTCGAGTCCCTCGGGCAGATGCTCCTGCCTGAACTTCGGTACCGCCCCGTACACCCGGGGCCGGCCCGCTCCGGTGTCCTGCTCCGCCGTCAGGATGAAGTCCACCATGCTCGTGGGCTGGTGCAGCACGTCCGGATACGTCACCAGGTACAACCGCTCGTTGGCCAGGAAGAGAACAGCGAACTGGAGCGCGATGAGCGCTCCCTCGCGAACGCCGGGCGTCCTCCCCTGGAGAAACACCGCGCCCATCACGACGAGCGCCGCCCCCGCCGCTCCCGCCGCGAGCAGGAAGTTGCCATGGAGCATCTCCTGGACCTCGGGCTGGGCCCGCTCCCAGAGCCCGCCGATCACCGCGCCCGAGAACCACCGGGTCCCCCATTCCCCCAGCGCGAGCACGCCCCAGCAGAGCGCGAGCCCGAAGGCGATCCGCCCCAACCGCCGCGCCAGGGAGGGCTCGCGGCGGACCGCGTCCAGTCCCGCGCCGACACCGAGGGCACACAGGAACAAGAAATAGGGCAGCAGCTTCTCCGGGTAGCGGAAGGCGTTCCACAACGGCAGCCAACGGTAGAGCCAGCCGTACAGCGGCAGATGGCGCGCCATCGCCAGGGCCAGGACGAGGAGCGCACCCGCGGTGATCTTCCACGTCAACGGCTCGCGCCGGTGCACCCAGAGCGCCACGCCCAGCAGGAGCAGGGCCGGTGTGCCCAGGTGGATCGAATTCACCCAGAACGCCTTGAGCCCGGATTGGAACAACTCATCCGCCATCTCGAGCGAGACGCTGCCCGTGCCCGGGTCGACGAAGAGGGGGCCGAGCGCGAGTTCCAGCAGACGCAGGGGGTGGAAGGAGAAGAAAGTGGCCCGCTCGAAGGTGGGCGCATTGGCGTGCGCGTCTCCGAGAGCACCGAGCACCGGGAGGATCTGCACCGCGGACAGGAGCACGCCGAGCGCGATCAACAGGAGCGCGCGGGGAGCCGCTCGCACCATGCCCGAGCGCTCGGGACGCAGCAGCACGAGCCCCAATAGAGCGCCATTGCACAGGGCGAAGCTCTGGGGCTCGCCGCTCAGCAGCACGAGGCTCAACGGGACGGCGGCGGCGGCGGCGCGACGCGCGGAGGGCTCGCGCAGGAAGCGCTCGGCACCCCACAGGGCCCAGGGAAACGTCGCGGCCGCCATCAGGTAGAGCAGGTTGTTGCTGATGCACACCAGGTAGCCGCTCAAGGCGTAGGTGAGCCCCGCGAGCAACGCCGCGCCTCGGCCCTGCCCCCACAACCGGGCGAAGCGGTAGGTGCCCCCCAGCGCGGCGACATAGGCGCCCAGGGTGATGAGCTTGAGCGCCGTCTCGAGCGGCAGCAGGAGGTAGAAGAGGTTGGTGGGGTGGAACGCGCCGGAGATGAGCATGCCCGGATAGGGCTGCCCCAACCCGTCGTAGGGGTACCACTCCGGAAACTGGAACTGGGAGACGCGCTCCACCCAGTACTTCTTCAGGGGGTAGTAGACCCGGAGGATGTCACGCGCGATGAACACCTTGTCGGTGAAGGTCGCGCGGTAGAAGTAGAGAAGCGGAAGGCCCAGGGTGGCGAACACCACCGCGAGGCGGCTCCGGGTTGGCGCGGGAAGGGGCATGGGTCGCCGCCCATTAACCTTCTCCGCTCCCGGAGCGACAAGCCATTCCGGTCCTCGCTCATCACCCGGTGTTGCGCATGCCCCCGGCGATTCCACTCAACGTGAGCAGGAGCGGCCGGTCGCAGTGGTCCTCCCCCGCGCGCTTGCGCCGCATGAGCTCCACCTGAAGGAAGGACATGGGATCGATGTAGGGATTGCGCAGGGCGATGCTCTGCTTGAGCTGCCGGTTGTTGGCGAGCAGGCGTGGCTCACCCGTCACGCGCTTCACCCAGCGCAGGGTGCGCGAGTACTCGGCGCGGATGCGCGCCCACAAGTCCTTCGTGGACTCGGGCGCCAGGGCCGCGTAGCGCGAGGCGATGGCCATGTCCGACTTGGCGAGCACCATGGCCACGTTGTCGATGACGGTGCGGAAATAGGGCCACTGCTTGTACATGCGGTTGAGCAGCACCAGCCCCTCGGGCCGCGAGCCCATCGTCTCCAGCGCCGAGCCCACCCCGTACCAGCCCGGGAGGATCGCGCGGTTCTGCGTCCAGGAGAACACCCAGGGGATGGCGCGCAGGGACTCGAGGCCTCCCGCGGAACGCTTGCTCGGGCGCGAGCCGATGGGCAGAGCGGAGATCTCCTCGATGGGCGTGGCCGCCTGGAAGAAGGGCACGAAGGCCGGATCCTCCCAGACGAGCGCGCGATAGGCGCGGCGGCCCGTCTCCGCCAGCTCGTCGAAGGCGGCACGGAACGCGGGCTCCTCCTCGGACGCCAGGCGCGGCTGCGCGTCGAGCGAGTGCAACAACACCCCGCCGAGCACCAGCTCCAGGGTGCGCCGCGCCAGCTCGGGCCGGGCGTACTTGTGATCCAACGCCTCACCCTGCTCGGTGGCCTTGTAGGTCCCGGCCACGCTGCCGGGCGGCAGCGCGAGGATGGCCGCCTGGGCGGGACCGCCGCCCCGCGCCACCGTCTCGCCACGGCCGTGGAACAGGCGCAGGCGCACTCCCGCCTCGTGCGCCACCTGGGTGAGCGCGGACTGGGCCCGGTAGAGCGCGGCGTTGGCGGCCAGCAGCCCCACCTCCTTGCCCGAGTCGCTGTAGCCCACCATCACCTCCTGCACCCCGCGCGCCTTCAGGTGTTGGCGGTACTCGGCGTGGGTGAACAACTCGCGCAGGACGCCCGGGCCGTCATCGAGCGCCCCGAGTTGCTCGAACAGGGGCACCACGTCCACGGTGGCGCACCCGCGCGCCTCGTCCCAGAGCCCCACGCCCTTCGCGCACTGGAAGGCCGCCAGGACGTCCTCGGCGCTCGAGGCCATGGAGAGGATGAGCGTGCGGCAACACCCCTCCCCCGACTCGGCCTGGGCCTCGCGCATGCGCTGGAGCACCGCGAGCAGCCGCTTGCCGCCCTCCGTCGGCGCGGGGCCGCCATTCAGGGACGCGGCGGCGCTGCGCGCGTCCTCGGCGGGGGCGCGCACCTCCAGCTCGGCGAGGTGGAAGCCCACGGCGCGCACCAGGGCGATGAAGCGGCGGATCTGCCGCACGCCCGCGTGCCCCGACCGGGCCTCGTTAAGCGAGCGCTCCAGCAGCTCCAAATCCCTCAGGAGATCCTGGGGCGAGCGGTAGGCGGCGTCGGGCAGCGGGTCCGTCTTCCCGGCGCGGCGGCCCTCGACGTAGACGATCGCCGCCTGGAGCCGTCCCTCCATGAAGCGCAGCTTGCGGCGCCAGGGCTCGCCCTCGGTGCGGGCCCCGTAGCGAGCCATCACCTCGGGCAGGGCGCGGGCGTCCTCGGCGAGCGAGGCCCGGAGTTCATCGGAGACGTGGGTATGGCGCTCGGACTGGGTGAGCACCCACCCCAGCTTGGAGATGTTCTCGCGCAGGGCGCGCAGGCCCCGGGCCCGGTGGGCACGCAGCGTGTCCGCGAACACCTCGGGCGTCACCAGGGGATTGCCGTCCATGTCGCCGCCCACCCACGAGTGCAGGCGCACCGGCGCGACGATCAGGTTGAGCGGCTCGCCATAGGCGCGCTCGAAGGCCCAGTCGAGCGTCTCCGGCATGAGCGCGAGCTGCTCGGCGAGCACCTCCTCCACGTACCAGAGGACGTTCTTCACCTCGTCACCCACGGTGGGGCGCTCGCGGCGCAGCTCGTCCGTCTGCCAGAGGGCGGAGATCTCCTCGCGCATGGCCAGGTGGGTGTCGGCCTTCTCGCGGGGCGTGAGCTGGCAGCGGTCGCGGTTCTCCAGGAGCCGGGCGAGCCGGTACGTCTTCTCCAGCACGGTGCGGCGCGCGGCCTGGGTGGGGTGCGCGGTGAGGGTGAGCGTCACGCGCATGGACTGGAGCGTCTCGCGCAGACGGGCGGCGCTCACTCCCGCCTGCCGGAGCTGCTGCATCACGGCCTCGAGCGAGCCGCGCTGGGCGCCGCGCTGTCCGCTGATCTGATGCTCGCGGGTGCGGCGCACGCGGTGGTTCTGCTCGGCGAGGTTGACGAGGCGGAAGTAGGTGGAGAAGGCGCGCAGCACGGGCTCGGCCTGCTCCAGGGGCATGCGGCGCAGGAGCGCGGCCAACTCCGAAGCGGCGGCGCGGCGGCCGGACTTGGGGCCACGCCGGCGATCGATGGAGAGGCGGCGCACACGCTCCTCCAATTCGAAAACCGCCTGGCCCTCCTGTTCGATGATGACTTCCCCGAGCAGTCGGCCCAGGAGCCGGACGTCCTGGCGCAGCGGCAGATCCACGTGACGAATGGGAGGCATGACGCGGCAGGCTAAGCCGCCCCCCGGCGCGGATCCACTCTGGAAGACGACTATCCGAGTCCCAACGCTTTCACGTCCCGATGCGGCGCAGGATGAGCAGGGGCCCGTCATCCACCTTGCGCGCCGTCAGATCGATGGCGCAATCGAGCATCCAGTCGCCATGGCCCTCGGGATCCAACAGGCGCTGCTGGGCGTCCCACTGCCGCGGGCCCGTCTCCTTGAGGAGCGTGTAGGCGGGCCGGCGGGCCTGGGGCGTGAGCACCACGCTGCCGTGCTCCTCGAAGTACGGCGCCATGGCCGCCTCCAGCTTCGCCGCCGTCCAGGCCTCCCCGCCCGCGTCCAGCCGGAGCAGTGAGAGCGCGTCCGCCCAGCGCCGCAGGCCGAGCATGCGAACCAGCCGGTACAGCTCGTTGCGCACGTGCGCCGCGAAGGCGCGGGGATCGTCGGTGAGCTCCTGCGGACGGCGCTCGGCGGGGGCCTCGGCACGGGGCATGAGCGCATCGCCCGGGCCCTTCAGGCGCTCCCACTCGTCCAGCAGGCTCTGGTCCACGTGGCGGATCATCGCGCGCAGCCACTCGATGATGTCCTTGAGTTCGTCGTCGCGGTAGCGCTCGGGGATCGTCTGCGTGAGGGCCTTGTAGCAATCCCCCAGGTAGCGCATGAGCACCCCCTCGCTGCGCTGCAGACCGTACTCACGGATGTAGTCGTGAAAGGTCATGTAGCGCTCGTACATGTCGCGGAGGATGGCCTTGGGCCGGATGTTCTCCGCGCCCACCCACGGGTGCTTGTCCGTGAAGGCGTTGAAGGTCGTGTAGATGAAGTCGCGGTTGGGCTTGGGCCACTCGAGCTTGTCCAGCTCCGCCATGCGCTCGTCGTACTCCATGCCGCGCGCCTTCATCTCGGCGATCTTCTCGCCCTTGAGCTCGTGCAGCTGGGCGTAGAGCACCACCTCGGGGTTCTCCAGGATGGACTCCGCGAGCGTCACCACGTCCAGCGCGTACGTCTCCGACTCGTGGTCCAGCTTGTTGAGCGTGTCCAGTAGGTAGAGCGACAACGTCTGGTTGAGCGAGAAGTCGCGCTGCAGCCCCGGCGCCACCGCCACGCTCGCCCCGCTGCCGCCCTCCCCCTTCTGGACGATCACGAGGCCCGCGTTGCGCAGGGTGCGGAAGCACGCCGCCGCTTCCTTGAGGTTGCGCTTCTTGATGTAGTCCGAGCCGTGTGAGCGCTCGATGAGCCGCACCAGGCGCTGGTAGCCCTCGGCGCCGCCCACCATCTCGCTCTGGAGCAGGTTGAGCAGGAAGCCGTGCGTCACCTCGAAGCGCGACTCCAGGGCCTCGGGCAGGCCCGTCTGCAGCCGCTCGAAGGTGTTCTTGTCGTAGTTGACGAAGCCCTTCTGGGGCGGAGGCTTGCGCGGCAGCCGCTTGCCGCCCTTGGCCTCCTTCTGGGCGATCTTCACGTTCTCGATCATGTGCTCGGGCGCCTGGGCCACCACGCTGCCCTGGGTGTCGAAGCCCTTGCGGCCCGCGCGCCCGGCGATCTGCTGGAAGTCACGCACGCTCAGCGTGGCCAGCTTCTCGCCGTTGAACTTGAAGAGCTGGGTGAAGAGCACCGTGCGGATGGGGATGTTCACCCCCACTCCCAGCGTGTCCGTGCCGCTGATCACCTTGAGCAGGCCCGTCTGCGCGAGCCGCTCCACCAGCAGCCGGTACTTGGGCAGGAGGCCCGCGTGGTGCATGCCGATGCCATGGCGCAGGAAGCGCTGGAACTCCTTGCCGTAGGGCGTGTCGAAGGGCGCCTCCAGCAGCGCCTGGCGGATGGCCTCCTTCTCCTCCTTGGTGGAGAAGTCCACGCTCATCAGGTTCTGCGCCTGCTCGGCCGCGGCGCGCTGGGAGAAGTTCACCAGGTAGATGGGCGCCTTGCGCTGGCGGATGAGCTCCTGGATGGTTTCATGCAGGGGCGTCTCGCGGTACTCGAAGTCCAGCGGCACCGGGCGCACCGCGCTGCGGACGCACACCACCTCACGGCCGGTGAACTCCTGGAGCCGCTCCTCGATGAGGTGCGTGTCGCCGAGCGTGGCCGACATCATCAGGAAGGTGGTGCCCGGCAGGGTGATGAGGGGAATCTGCCAGGCGATGCCGCGCTCGCGGTCCGCGTAGTAGTGGAACTCGTCCATCACCACGTAGTCCGCGCGCAGCATGGCGTCACGCAGACCGAGGTTGGAGAGGATCTCCGCGGTACAGCAGATGATGGGCGCCTCGCGGTTGATGGCCGCGTCGCCGGTGAGCAGGCCCACGTTCTCCGCGCCAAAAGCCTCGCACAGGGCGAAGAACTTCTCGTTGACCAGCGCCTTGATGGGGCAGGTGTAGAAGGACACCTTGCCCTCGGCCATGGCCTTGAAGTGCAGCGCCATGGCCACCAGCGACTTGCCCGAGCCAGTGGGCGTCTTGAGGAAGAGGTGCTTGCCCCCGAGCAATTCGAGGATGGCTTCCTCCTGCGCCGGGTAGAGGGCGAGCCCGGTGGACTCCACCCACCCCACGAAGCGGCTGAGGATTTCATCGGAGTCGAGGGGGCCCTGCGAGCGCTCGGGCAGGAGGGCCGCGAGCGGCGCACGGGGAGATTCGTTCGTGACCATGGAGGGGCGGACTCTAGGCGGGAGGGGGGAAGAGACGCCGGGGAAAGTGCACCCGAAATCCCGGAAAAAACCTTCAACCCGTGAAAAGTCAAATAAACGGTCCCCAGATACGCTACGATGCGGGGGGCAGGCATACCGCCCGCGTTTTTCATTCACGGGACGTCACGAGCGGCATCACTTCAAGGACGAAGATTTCCATTGACCGTGCATAACTGCACGTTCCCTGGACAGGCATGTAGCGCCCACCTCTAGAGACCAGATATACCGGCAAACCTATGACCGGCGACAAGCTCGTCTACTCAGGAACCGTCGAAGCGCTCTTTCTTCGGGCGTTGGAGAACCGTCTCACCCCAGCGTGCAGGCAGCGCTTGCGGGAAGCGGGGCTCGATCTGGAGCAGAAGCTCCCTCCCTCCTACACGCTCGAGCAGTGGAAACAGTTCCTCCGCATCGCGGCGGACCACGTCTACGCGGGCATGCCCGCCGAGGCGGCCTACTACTCGCTCGGTGAGCGTTTCATCGATGGGTACTTTTCCAGCATCTTCGGACGGGCATTGCTAGGCATGGCCCGGCTGGTCGGTCCCCGGCGGGCGCTGACCCAGGCCCGGCTGTGCTTCCGCACGAGCGCCAATTGCAGCGAGGTGCGCATCGTGGAGCGGGGCCCCACCGAGGTCGAGGTGTGGCTGACGGACATCGGGGCGGACCTGCCCACGTTCGTGGCGGGAGTGCTCACCCGGGCGGCGGAATTGTCCGGGGGCCAGCGCGTGGTCGCCATCCCCGAGGGCTTCGACGGCCAGTCCGCCACCTATTATGTCCGTTGGTCCGAGCAGTCCGAGGAGCTCGTGAGCCCGGCGCTCAGCGCCTCGTCCTCGGCCGGGAAGGCCGCGGCCGAAAGCCATCCCCCGGCGTAGGCGCGCTCCCGGGGCGGCCCGCTCCGCCCAGCGCTCGAACCCGTCTTCGTGCTGGTGTCCTGGCCCCTCCCCTGTCTGCTGCTGGCGGGATGAGGGGGACTCAGCCCATCGCCCACTGGGGGTGGGCCAGCACCCGCGCCTCGGCCTCCGGCGTCAGCGCTTCCCCGTGAGGCGCCCTCGCGGAGGAACGGCGCCAACGCTCCAGCCAGCGCTCGCCCAGCGGTGAGCTCAGAGCCTCCCGGCGCGTGGCCCCCACCGTGGTCTCCCCCTTGGTGCCCGTGGACAGCCCCGCCCCCACGTAGAAGCCCGCGAGCAGCAAGGTGACACGCGTGGGCGTGGCGGCGCTGTACGTGAGCAGCAACGCCCCCTCCCCGTCCTCCCGGCACCCCGCCCGCACCTGCCTCAACACCGGCACCGTCCACATCTCCGGATTGCTCGCCGGGGAGAACGGATCGAAGAACACCAGGTCCGCCTTCGGCACCGCCTCCAGCCGCCCCCGGGCATCCCCCAGGTGCAGCCGCCAGCGCACGCCCTCCGACTCCCAGGCCCCGTCACGCATCAGCGCCTCGGCCGCGTCGCGGAAGGGTTGCAGGAAGGGAAAGCCCGCCGCGTCCGCCAGCGCCAGCCGCAAGGGCGCCAGGTCCACCTCGAAGCTCACGATCTCCAGGCCGCGCCGGCGCTCGCCGCCGAGCTCCCGCGCACACGTGAGCGCCGCCACCGCGTTCGTCGCCGCCCCCAGGCCCACATCGTGGATGACCAGGGGCTCGCCCGGGGTGCACAGACGCTCGGCCAGACGCGGCTGCTCCACGTACAGGCGCAGCGCCTCCTGCCAGGGGCCCGTCGCCGGGTGCATCACCTCGCCATGCCCCAGGTGGCGCACCGCCCGTGCCCCGTTGCGCAGCGTCACCAGCTCGAAGTCACCATCCCTCGGATTCGGCGTGTCCACTCAGCCCACGTCCTTGAGCGTCACCGCGTTCGCGCCCACCTCGAGCCGCGCCTCCTTCAAGTCCTTGGGCGTGGCCACCAGTTGCTTGAGCTCGCGGTAGGCCTGCTCGTACGAGCCCCGGAGGATGGCGTCGCGCATCTTCCAGGTGAGCATCTGGTAGTGGTGCACGTTGTGCACCGAGAGCATCCGCGAGCCCGTGTGGTGCTTGCCGCTCATCAGGTGCTGCAGGTAGCCGCGGCTGTAGCGCTTGCAGACGTAGCAGTCGCACATGGCATCCAACGGCTCGTCGGACAGGCGGAAGGCCTGGCGGGTGATGCGCACCAGTCCCTGGAAGGTATAGGCGTAGCCCTGCTGCGCCATCTTCGTGGGGATGATGCAGTCGAACATGTCCACCCCCCGCAGCACCGCCTCCAGGAGGTCCGTGGGCGTGCCCACCCCCATGAGGTAGCGCGGCTTGTCCTGGGGCAGTGACGCCGCGGCGCGCGCCGTCATGGTCTTGCGCTCCTCGTTCGTCTCGCCCACCGCGAGCCCGCCAATGGCGAAGCCGTCGAAGGGGTGCTGGGTGAGGAAGGCGGCGCTCTCGTCGCGCAGGTGCGGGTGCACCCCGCCCTGGACGATGGCGAAGAGCGCCTGGCCCGTGTCCACCTGGTTCTTCGCCGCCAGGCTGCGCACCGCCCAGCGGTGGGTGCGCTCCATGGCCTCGCGCGTGCCCGGCTCGTCCGTGCGCGAGTCGATGCACACGTCCAGCACCATCATCACCTCCGAGTTGATCGCCTGCTGCATGGCGATGCTCGACTCGGGGCTGAGCAACTGCCGGCTGTTGTCATAGAAGGAGCGGAAGTGGGCGCCCTTCTCGGTGATGAGCCGGTCCTCGGGCAGCGAGAAGATCTGGAAGCCGCCCGAGTCCGTGAGCACCGCCCCGTCCCACTGCATGAAGGGGTGGATGCCGCCAAAGCGTTTGAACACCTCGATGCCCGGCTTGAGCATCAGGTGGTACGTGTTGGACAGCAGGATCTTCGAACCGGTGGCCTTGATCTCCTCCATGCCCAGGTGGCGGAAGGAGGCGTGGGTGGCCACGGGCATGAAGACCGGCGTGGGGATGGAACCCTTGCGGGTGTGCAACACCCCCGCGCGGGCCCCCGAGGGATCTGTGGTGACGAGCTCGAAGCGGACGGCCATGGAGCCCGCCTTATACCCGTGCCGCGCCCGGAACACGTCCTCCATCCACCCGGCCGCACGCTCGACTGCCCCTCGGGGCTATTGCGAATTCCCGTTTTCTGAACCATGATTCATCATGATGAATCCGCGTTCAACATCCCGGAGCAAGCCTCAGCCGCTGCGCACGCGGATGCGGGAAGAGGCGCGGGCGACCATCCTCGACGCGGCGGAGCAGGTGCTCGCCGAGCAGGGCCTCGCCTCCACGCGGATGGAGGACATCGCCGCGCGCGTGGGGGTCTCCGTCGGCACGCTCTACAACTACTTCGAGGACCGGCAGGCGCTGCTCCAGGCGCTGATCGAGGCCCAGGGACAGGAACTGCTGGCGCGGATCGACGCGGAGTTGGAGCGGAGCCAGGGCGCCCCCTACCGCACGCGGTTGCCCGGCCTGCTGCGCTCCATCCTCGAGCACGTCCAGACGCACTTCGGCCTCTTCTCCCTGCTCCGGCAGGAAGGCATCCGGCACGGCGCCTCGCCTGGCGAGGAGCTGGCGCACCACCAACGCATGTGGAGCGAGGTCTCCCGCCGCCTCGAGCAGCTCGACCAGGAAGGCATCGCCCAGGGGGAGCTGCGGCCCGAGGATGCCCAGCACTACCCCACGCTGCTGCTGGGCATGATGCAGAGCACGCTCTCGCGGCAGGTCCTCGAGCGGCGATCAGTCCCCATCGAGGAGCAGTTGGGGGTGCTGCTGCGCTGCTTCCTCGAGGGCGCGCGCCCCCGCTCCGGATGAGCCGAGTCAGTCCCCCCTTTCACCGCCGTTGGCATCTCAAGGAGAACCCGACATGGACCTGCTGAGCCGCTTCGACTTCTTCAGCCCCGAGGTGATGCGCAACCCCTACCCCTACTTCGCGGAGCTGCGCGACAAGGCGCCCCTCCACTACGACGCCAAGCTGAAGGCCCATGTGCTCAGCCGCTACGAGGACGTGGCGTTCGTGCTCAAGAACCACGCCCTGTTCTCCTCCACGAAGATCCGCATCGCCGGCAAGCTCCAGGAGGAGCGCGCCTCCGTGAAGGAGTTGGGCTCGGTGTCCAACCTCGTTTCCATGGATCCGCCGGTGCACACGCGCCTGAGGGGTCTCGTCAGCCGCTCCTTCACGCCCAAGCAGATCAACGCCATGGAGCCGCGCGTGCGCGAGCTGTCGCGCGAGCTCGTCACGGAGATGACCTCCCGGTCCGAGTTCGACTTCATGGACGCCCTGGCCTCGCCCCTGCCCGTCACCATCATCGCGGAGATGCTCGGCATCGACCCCTCGCGCCGCCGCGACTTCAAGCGCTGGAGCGACAACCTCATCCAATCCAACAACGCCACCCTCCAGTCCGGCGAGACTCCCGAGGAGGTCATCCGCGACGCCAAGGAGATGCTCGCCTACATGACGGAGGTGGCCGAGGCGCGCCGCCGCGAGCCCCGGGGCGACCTCATCTCGCTGCTCGTCCAGGAAATCGATGGCGTGGCGGCCCTGACGCCTCCGGAGGTCAACTCCTTCACCACGCTGCTGCTCATCGCCGGCAACGAGACCACCACCAACCTGCTGGGCAACGCCCTCACCGCCCTCATCCGCCACCCCGAGGAGTACGAGGCGTTCCGGCGCGATCCCTCTCCCGCCGCCTGCTCGGCGATCTGCGAGGAGACGCTGCGCTACGACTCGCCGGTGATCGGGCTCTTCCGCCGCACCACGCAAGAGGTGGAACTGAGCGGGGGCAAGCTGCCCGCGGACACCTCCTTCATGGTGCTACTGGCCGCCGCCAACCATGACCCGCGCAAGTTCCCCGAGCCGGAGCGCTTCGACCCGCGGCGTGACACCAATGGCCTGCTGTCCTTCGGCCACGGCATCCACTTCTGCCTCGGCGCGCCCCTGTCCCGGCTGGAGGCACCCGTGGCGCTGCGGGAGTTGATGGAGCGCGCGCCCCGCCTCGGCTTCTCGCCGCGCCAGCCCCAGGAGATCGACTACGGCAGCTCGTTCTTCCTGCGAGGCCCCAAGTCCCTCTGGCTCCAGAAGAACTGAGGGCGGCCCACGGCCCGTCCTGGTAGCCGCGGCGGGCGAGCAGGCGGACAAGGGAGAGCCGCGGGGGCCGGAACGAGCCCTCCCCAGGGGGGCATGAAACGGTCCTCCCATGGGTTCTAGGGATTCTCGGCCCCCGGTGGGTACCGGATTGGTCGACTCCCCGCGTCACCTGTCTTTCGGACGCCTTCCCCTTCCGCTAGAAGCGCCCTCCATGTTCTCCATCATCAACGTCTCCAAGGCCTACGGGCCCAAGAAGCTCTTCGAGGACGTCAACGTCGCGTTCTCGCCCGGACGCCGCTACGGCCTCACCGGCCCCAACGGGGCGGGCAAATCCACCTTCATGAAGATCCTCGCCGGAGACGAGGAAGCCGACATGGGGACCATCTCCACGCCCAAGAAGCTGGGGATCCTCCGTCAGGACCAGTTCCGCTACGAGGACAACCGCGTCCTCGACGTGGTCATCATGGGCAACAAGGCCCTCTGGGAGGTCATGAAGGAGAAGGACGCCATCCTCGCCAAGTCGGACATCACCGAGGAGGATGGCAACCGTCTGGGCGAGCTGGAGATGGTCATCGCCGAGGAGGACGGCTACAGCGCCGAGTCCGAGGCGGCCTCGCTCCTGGAAGGTCTGGGCATCCCCACCAGCTCCCACGAGGGGCCCATGAAGCAGCTGACGGGCGGCCTCAAGCTGCGCGTGCTGCTCGCCCAGGCGCTCTTCGGCAAGCCCCAGGGCCTGCTGCTCGACGAGCCCACCAACAACCTGGACATCGACTCCATCCGCTGGCTGGAGTCGTTCCTCACGGCGTTCGAGGGCGTGCTCATCACCATCAGCCACGACCGGCACTTCCTCAACTCCATCTGCACGCACATCGCCGACATCGATTACGAGACCATCATCCAGTACACGGGTGGTTACGACGACATGGTGCGGCAGAAGTCCCAGGTGCGCAGCCGCATCGAGTCCGAGGAGGGCGAGAAGAAGAAGAAGATCGCCCAGTTGCAGGACTTCGTGGCCCGCTTCCACGCCGGCACGCGCGCCTCCCAGGTGCAGAGCCGCATCAAGCAGATCGACAAGCTCAAGTCGGATGACCTCAAGCGCTCGAACATCGCGCGGCCCTTCATCCGCTTCGATCAGGCGGAGCCGAGCGGCAAGCAGACGCTCACCGTGGAGGACCTGTCCAAGTCCTTCGACGGCCAGAGCGTCATCAAGCCCTTCAGCCCGCTCATCGTGAAGGGCGAGAAGATCTGCGTCATCGGCCGCAACGGCGTGGGCAAGTCCACCCTGGTGAAGATGCTCGCCGGGCAGTTGGCACCGGACACGGGCAAGCTCATCTGGGGCCACAACGCCAGCGTGGGCTACCTGCCGCAGGACCACCACGGCACCATCCGCAAGGGCACCACCGCCTTCGGCTGGCTGCGCGACGTCAAGGTCAAGCTCACCAACGAGGAGATCTCCGGCGTCATGGGCCGCATGCTCTTCTCCGGCGAGGAGCGCATGAAGCCCACGGACACGCTGTCCGGAGGCGAGACGGTGCGCCTGCTCCTGTGCAAGCTGATGCTGGACCAGGACAACGTGCTCATCCTCGACGAGCCCACCAACCACCTGGACCTGGAGTCCATCAGCGCGCTGTCCGACGGCCTGCAGAAGTTCGACGGCACCGTCATCGTCGTGACGCACGACCAGGAGCTCGTCTCCGAGGTGGCCACCCGCATCTGGAGCCTGGACGGCGCGGGCAAGCCCATCGTCGACTTCAACGGCACCTTCGCCGAGTACTCCGCGAAGCACCTGGCCCAGCAGGGCGGTCACCGCCGCTGAGCCGCGACGGGTGCCGCGCTCCCACGCGCGGCACCCGGCGGCTCAACGGTTGTAGCGGCGCAGCAGGAGCAGCCCCACACCGAAGCCCGTGGCCCAGGTGAGCGCCGCCTTGAGCGGCGCCAGCGTGGGCGGAGGAGGAGGCGGCGGCGACGCGTGGAGCAGCGCGTCGATTTCCCGCTGTTCCTCGCGGCGCTGCTCGCCCTTGGTGATGTTGGGGCCCGACTCGTCGATCGTCTTCGCGCCAGGTGCCTTCCCCTCGGGAGACCTGTGCTCGAGGATGGCGTTGATCTCCGCGCCCATCAGGATGACCTGCGAGGAGATCCACATCCACATCAGCATGACGATGACGCCACCGAGCGCGCCGTAGTTCACGTCATAGCTGCCGAAGTTGCGCACGTAGAGCGAGAAGCCGGTGGAGGCGAGCAACCAGAGGAGGACGCCCACCACGGAGCCGGGAGTGATGAACTTGAACGCCTGCTCCACGTCCGGAAGCACGTAGTAGATCATCGCCCAGACGAGCATCATGATGAGGCCCGCCACGGGCAGGCGCAGCCACATGACCACGGTGCCCAGCGGCTCGCCGAGCCAGTGCGCGAAAGCGGGCGTGGCGACCATGGCCGCCGAGGCGATGATGGACAGCGCCGCTCCCGTCAGGGTCACCAGGATGGCGATGCCTCGGATCTTCCAGAAGGGCCGGGTCTCCTTCACGGCGTAGACGGTGTTGAGCGCGTCCATCAGCGCCACCACGCCGCCCGAGGCCGCCCAGATGGCGCCGATACCACCGACCGTCAGCAGGCCCACGCTGCTGCCCGAGGCCAGGTCCTTGAGGCGCGCCCCGAGGATCTCCGTCACCGCGGCGGGCGCCACCTTGCCCAGCTCCTGGATGAGCACCTGCGCCTGGGCGGGATCGATGATGAGACCCGCCAGCGCGACCAGGAAGAGCAGGAAGGGGAACAGCGCGAGCAGGGCGGAGAACGTCACGGCCCCCGCGACATTGCTGATGTTGTCATTGAGGTACTCGTTCTTCAGCTCACTGAAGAACTTCTTCCAGCCCATGCCCTTGCCTGGCAACACCATGCCGCCACCTCCCAGTGGACTGAGGGAGGATGCGCACTCCAGGGGCCTACCCCACCCCCCACTCACGTGAAAGGTGGGCGCGCCTGCCTGTCCGCCCTGGGGCCCCGCGAGGAGGCGTCCGGCCGGTCGCGTGCCGGTTCAGCCCGTGTAGAGCGGCAGCAGGGGCGCGTCCTTCAAGCGGGGGGCCGCGGCGTCCTTGGCCGACAACAGCGGCTCGGGCACCGGCCAGGCGATTCCCAGATCCGGGTCATTCCAGGCGATGCCGTGCTCGGACCTGGGCGAGTAGACGTCGGTGCACTTGTAGTGGAAGTCCGCGCTCTCGGAGAGGACACAGAAACCGTGCGCGAAGCCCGCGGGCACCCACAACTGGCGCCGGTTGTCCGCGGACAGCTCCACGCCCACCCACCGGCCGAACGTGGGCGAGCCCCGGCGGATGTCCACCGCCACGTCGAAGACGGCCCCGGCGAGCACCTGCACGAGCTTGCCCTGGGCATTGGGCTCCTGGAAGTGCAGTCCCCGGAGAATCCCCTTCGCCGAGCGCGAGAAGTTGTCCTGAACGAAGGGACCCGGGATGCCGAGCTCCGCGTAGCGGCTCGCGTGGAACATCTCCATGAAGAAGCCCCGGTCATCGCCGAAGCGCTTGGGCTCCAGCAACAACACGCCGGGCAGGTCCATGGGGGTACATTTCACGTGCGCGCTCCCTTGTTGTCGATGAGGTCCAGCAGGTAGCGCCCATACTCGTTCTTGCGCATGGGGTGCGCGAGCTCGCCCAGTTGGGCCGCGGTGATGTAGCCCATGCGGTAGGCGATCTCCTCGGGGCACGCCACCTTGAGGCCCTGACGGTGCTCGATGATCTGGATGAAGTTGCTGGCCTCCATCAGCGACTCGTGGGTGCCGGTGTCCAGCCACGCGTACCCACGGCCCAGCAGCTCCACCTGGAGCTGCTTCTGGCGAAGGTAGGTGATGTTGACGTCGGTGATTTCCAGCTCGCCGCGCGGCGAGGGCTTGAGCTCCCGGGCGATGTCCAGCACCTGGTTGTCGTAGAAGTACAGGCCCGTCACCGCGTAGTTGGACTTGGGCTGGGCCGGCTTCTCCTCGAGGCTCAACGCGCGGCCCTGGGCGTCCAGTTCCACCACGCCATAGCGCTCGGGATCCTTCACGTAGTAGCCGAAGACGGTGGCGCCCGAGGCGCGCGCCGCCGCCCGCTGCACCTGCTCGCTCAGGCCGTGGCCGTAGAAGATGTTGTCGCCGAGGATGAGCGAGACGGGATCCCGGCCCACGAACTCGCGGCCGATGATGAAGGCCTGCGCCAATCCGTCGGGGCTCGGCTGCACCGCGTACTGGAAGTTCACCCCCCACTGCTTGCCCGTGCCGAGCAACTCCTCGAAGCGCGGCAGATCCGACGGGGTGGAGATGATCAGGATGTCCCGGATCCCCGCCAGCATCAGCGTGGTGAGCGGGTAGTAGATCATCGGCTTGTCGTGGATGGGCAACAGCTGCTTACTGACCACGCGGGTGAGCGGATACAGACGCGTGCCGGAGCCCCCGGCCAGAACGATTCCCTTCATGACATCCCTCTCGGGGTCCCGCTGGAGCCGACGCGATCCGGCCCTTCATTCGACGCGCGTCTTCCGTGGACCCGGGGGGGGCTATATCCGGCCCGGGACGGTCCGTTCAAGCACCGCGCCCGGCCTGCCACGCGGCGTGAAAGCGCCGCAAGGACTCGCCCAGCGGCAAGGGCTGCGTGAGCAACCGCTCGCGTGCCTTGTCCACCCGGAGCCCACTGCGCAGGGGACGAGGGCTCGCCAGGTTCATGTCCGCCAGGCGCGTGGGCGTGATGAGGCCGGCATCGAAGCCGAACACCTCGCACAGGGCCCGGCCGAAGCTCACCCGGTCCACCACGTCCGCGCCACAGGTGTTCCACACGCCGTCCAGCTTGCGCTCGCCCAGCTCCACGAGCATCGCCGCCACGCTGTCCGCGAAGCTCGCGGAGACGAACTGGTCCTCGAACAGACGGACGGGCTGCCCCTTCTCCAGGGTCCCCACCAGCCAGGCCCCGAAGTTGGCGCGGCCCGCCGCGGGCCAGCCGTACACCACCGCGGTGCGCGCGATGGCGCAGCCGGGCACGAACGTGCGCGCCGCCTGCTCCCCCATGTGCTTGGTGAGGGCGTAGACGCCGCGCGGGTTGGGCAGCGCCTGCTCGTCGTAGGGCCCGTGCTCCCCGTCGAAGACATAGTCCGTGGACACGTGCACCAGGTGCGCGCCGAGCGCACGCGCGCTCCGGGCCACCGCCGCCGTGGCGGTGACGTTCACCGCGAAGGCCTGCTCCGGATCGCGCTCGCACGCATCCACCTCCGTCATGGAGGCCGGGTGGATGATCACCTCGGGGGCCACGGTCTGGAGGACGGTGGCCACGCTCCGCTCGTTCGTGAGATCACACTCCACGTAGGCGTAGGTGACGGGGGTGCGCCGGGGCCCCTTGCCCAGACCCACCACCTCATGCCCGGCCCGCTCCAGGAGCGTGCACACCCGGCTGCCGACCAGTCCGTTGGAACCCGTGACGAGAAAGCGCATGCGAGCGGTCTCCTGAGCTAGCCGTTGAGGCGCGTCTTGTACTGCGTGTCGAAGTACTGGCGGTACGCGCCGCTCATCACCCGCTCCCACCAGGCCGAGTTGTCCACGTACCAGCGCACCGTCGCCTGGATGCCCTGCTCGAAGGTGTGCGCCGGCGTCCAGCCCAGCTCGGTGCGGGTCTTCGTGGGATCGATGGCGTAGCGCTTGTCGTGCCCCGGCCGATCCTTCACGAACTTGATGAGGGACTCGGGCTTGCCCAGCAGGCCGAGGATGGCCTTCACGATGTCGATGTTCTTGCGCTCGGAGTTGCCACCGACGTTGTAGACCTCTCCCGCGCGGCCCTTCTCCAACGCCGCGAGCAGCGCCGAGCAATGGTCGTCCACGTGGAGCCAGTCACGCACGTTGGCGCCATCGCCGTAGACGGGCAGCGGCTTGTCGTGCAGGGCGTTGACCACCATGAGCGGAATGAGCTTCTCGGGGAACTGGTAGCGGCCGTAGTTGTTGGAGCAGCGCGTCACCACCACGTCCAGGCCGTACGTATGGTGCCAGGCGAGCGCCAGCAGATCCGAGCTCGTCTTGGACGCCGAGTAGGGGCTGGAGGGCTGCAGGGGCGAACTCTCGGTGAATGCGCCCGTGGGACCGAGCGAGCCATACACCTCGTCGGTGGAGACCATCAGGAACCGCTTGACGCCGCGCTCGCGGCTGGCCTCCAGCAGGTGCTGGGTGCCCAGCACGTTCGTCTTGACGAAGGCGTCGGGGCCCAGGATGGAGCGATCCACGTGGCTCTCGGCCGCCAGGTGCATGACGGCGTCGATGCCGTGCAACGCCATCAGGTGGTCCACGAGCTCGCGGTTGGCCACGTCACCGCGCACGAAGAGGTGCTTGGGGTCGCCCTCCAACTCCTTGAGCGTCTCGAGGTTGCCCGCGTACGTGAGTTTGTCCAGGTTGACGATCGTCCAGTCTGGCCGTGTCCGGCGCAGGTACTTGACGAGATTGGACCCAATGAAACCGCAGCCACCCGTGACCAGGACGTTCATCGACAGAACTCGGAGAGTGAAGAAGGTTGGACCGGGCGCCTGACTAGCGAAGGGTCCTCGGTACGTCAAGGCGGCCTTGTACGACGGCCCCGCCACGGATACACGCTGAAGGTATCTTGAAAATCCCCTTGAGCAGACGGACGGCCCGGCCCTCCTCCGCCCGGGCGGTCCACCAGCTGGTGCCCCGGCTCGCCTGGGGTGACGCGGTGGGCAACCAGGTGCGCTACCTGCGCGAGCTGCTACGCGGCTGGGGCTACGCCTCGGAAATCTACGCGGAGCAGTGGGACGAGGCCTGCCAGGACCTGGTGAGGCCCGCGCGCGACTATCCCCGCGAGGCGGACGACACGAGCGCCCTGCTCATCCACCACAGCTTCGAGTCCCGGCTCGTGCCGCTCATCGCCCGCTCGCCTGGACGCAAGGCGCTCATCTACCACAACGTCACGCCCGCCCGGCTCTTCGAGGGCTTCGAGCGCAAGGTGGCCCAGGCGTGCGAGGCGGCCCGGGACGAGCTCATCGCCCTGCGCCCGCTGGTGGAGCAGGCCTGGGCCTACTCCCGCTTCAGCGCCGAGGAGCTGGTGGCCGCGGGCTTCCCGCACGTGAGCGAGCTGCCCTTCGCGGTGGACTGGAACGCCTTCGACGTGGAGCCGGATCCCATACTGCGCGCCGAGCTGGAGGACGGAGGCCCCACCCTGCTCTTCGTGGGCAGGGCCGTGCCGAGCAAGCGCATGGACGACGTGCTGCGCGTCTTCACCGCCTGGCAGCGGCTGTACCAGCCCCGCGCCCGGCTCGTCATCGCCGGCTACCTCAACCGCGAGACGCCCTATGGCGCGTACCTGTACGGACTCAAGGAGATGCTCGGCGCCGAGCGCGTCCACTTCCTCGGGCGGGTGAGCGCGGCGCAACTGTCCGCGTGCTACGCGGCGGCCTCGGTGTACCTGTCCATGAGCCGACACGAGGGCTTCGGCGTGCCGCTGCTGGAGGCGATGCATCGCGGAGTGCCCGTGGTGGCCTACGGCGCCGCCGCGGTGCCCGAGACGATGGGGGGCGCGGGCGTGGCCACCCTGACGAACGAGCCCCTGGAGGTGGCGCGGCTGCTCGCGGCGCTGGAGCATGGCCCCGCCCTCAAGCGGGAGATGATCGCCGCCCAGCACGCCCGCGTGGCGCGGCTCGGCCAGGCCTCCGTCGCCGATGCCGTGCGGGACTCGCTCCAGCCCTTCCTCGCGGGCACTCCGCGCGCGCCCGAGGCCGGTGCACAGGCGGGTGACGTGGACCTCGTGTGCCCGGGCTTCGCCGCCTTCCCCGACGCTCCGGCGTCCCGGATCGCACGGCGGCTCGCGGAGCGACTGCCCTCGTGCCGCCTGTTGACCCTGGATCCCGCGCCGCTTCCGGAGCAGCGCGCGCCCCGCGCGTTGAGCGTCGGCGGGCAGACGGTGCGCGCCTTCTCTCCCGATGAGCCGATGACCCGGGATCCGGACGGGGAGTTTCCTGGCTCGTCCTCGTTGGAGATGGCACTGCGGACCTCGCGCGCCCCCGCCGTCTTCCTGCCCGCCGACTCATGGCTCGCCCGAGACACCCTGCCCCACCTGGCCTCGCGCGCCTGGGGCCTGCGCGACACGGGCCGGAGCACCACCGTGTCCGAGGTGGCCGCGCACCTGGGCTCGCGGCTGTTCACCGTTGATTTCCACCAGCCTGAGCCCGCCGAGAAGGCACTCGTCCAGGCCCTGCGGTCCCCCGGAGCGTCCCGTGCGTCCTGAAGAACTCCTCTCCACGTCTCCCAGTCCCGAGCGTCTGGCGGAACAGGCCCGCGAGCTGCCCGAGCCCCCCGCCGACAAGGTGGAGGCCATGCGCGAGCTGCTCGCCGAGTCCCAGCGTGCCCAGGCGGAGACGGAGTGGCCGCCCCTCCTGCAGACACCGCGCACGAAGAAGGACAGCCGCTACGCGGAGCCGCCCACCTCGCATCGCTCCGGAGTGGTGGGTCCCGCCCTGGTGACGGCCAAGCGCGCCTTCCGGCTCGTCTTCCAGCCCTTCATCAACGAGATGCTGCGCAAGCAGGTGGAATTCAACGAGGCCATCCTCGACTCGCTCGCGCTCCTCTACGAGCAGCAGCGCGAGGAGAGCCGGGCCCAGGGAGCATGGCGCCGCGAGGTGATGACGCGCCTGGCCGCGCTGGAGAAGCCCACCGAGCCCCCTCCGCCCACGAAGACCCCGGGACGCAAGCGCCGTGGCGGCTGACGCTCAGGGCTTCGCGTAGCCGAGCGCCCGCGCATCCAGTTGATGATGGGAGGGCTCGCGGCGGAAGGTCACCCAGCCCTCCCGTTCCGATTGCCGGGGGACATAGGGAAGGAAGAACTCGGCCTCTTCCAGCACCCGCTCCCCATCGCTCAACACCACGCCCACGCGCACCTGCTCGGCCACGATGTCGCCCCGGTTCATCACCTTGACGGGCACGCGCCAGCCATCGGCGCCGCGGAGCGCCCCGCCCAGGGTGATGACCAGTTCCGGCGGCGCGTCTCCGGCCGTCCACGCGTCCACCGCCACATAGCCCAACACCAGGGCCACGAGCACGCAGCTCAGCAGGAAGACGACGCCCTCGAGCCAGTTCCTGTTCGCCTTCATGATTGGATGAGCAGCCTTCCCGCGGACGCGCCAAGGGTTCCCGCGAGTCCCAGGACCACGACCTGGGCCACGCACACGGGGAGGGCGTTGCCGTCGAAGCCCCCGAAGAACCACAGCACCAGGGCACTGGCGAGCAGGGCCACGGCATAGGTGACGAAGGTCCCCGCCGCCACGTCCCAGGGCAGGCGCTGGCGCGTGAAGCGGTGGGCCCGGGTGAAATCGATCTGGAACAGGATGAGCCCCCCGAGCAGCAGCGACACCAACGCCAGCCCCAGCAGCCGCCACGGGGTGGTCTCCACGGCGATCATCAGGATCTCCTCCGTGGGCGCCACGTTGGCGGCGAAGAGCACCGCGCCGCAGAAAGCGATGACGACCTGGGCGGGCACATGGTCCGCCGCATCGAGGCGCCGCGAATCCTCTTCGTCCTCCTCGTCATCGCCTCCGCCGCCGAGTTGCGCGGTGCCCACCGACACACCGATGGCCACCGAGCCCGCCTCCACCACCATCATGCCGACGATCTCCTGGAGGGAGCTGCCCCACTGGATGCGGCCCAGGAGGAAGAGCGCTCCGGCGGACACGAGCAGGCCCAGCCCCAGCTCCTCCACCGAATCCGCGAACACCTCGCTCCAGTCCACGTCCCGGCGAAAGCCCCCATAGCGGTTGTAGCCGAGCAGCAACACGAAGGTGGCCACGAAGTAGACGAGGAGATTGCCGGGCCGGGAGATGAAGCCCGCCCACCACACCTCCATCGTGTAGAGGAGCGGCAGGCTGAAGAGCAGCCCCCCGGCGATGCCCCGGCCGTATTCCCGCAGGGACTCCTTCACCGGGCGGCGACTCACCTCCTACCCCTGACCCGAGGCCCGCCGCAGGGGCGCCGCCGCCGTCTCGCCGCGCACCAGCGTGTCGTGGACGCGGTCCACCTGGGCTTCCCACGTGGTGCGCAGCACGCGCTCCACGGCGGCGGTGCGGATGCGCGCTCGCAGGGCGGGGTCCGCCACGGCCGCGCGCAACTGCTCCAGCACGCACGAATAGGTGGGCTCGGCGAGCAGGCAGTTCTTCCCGTGCTCCAGCAGCCAGAGGTTGGACGGGTTGTCGTTCGTCACCACGGTGACGCCGCAGGCCATCATCTCGAAGGGCAGGTACGAGGGGTGCTTGGTGAACATGAAGCACAGGCCCACGTCGCACTCGCGGTAGAGGTCCGCCGTCTTCTCGTACGGGAGCACCCCCAGGTTGGTGATGACTCCCTCGAGTCCGTATTGCGCCGGATTCCAGCGCTCGCCCGCGGTGAGGATTTCCACGGCCGCGCCCCGCTCCGCCTTGAGCTGGCGCAGGGCGGAGATGCCCAGCTCGAACGCGTTGCGGTCCGAGGAGGGGCGTCCATAGAAGAAGATGCGCACGGGGCCCTTGCGCGTGGGCCGCGCGTCGTGGAAGACGCTCCGGTCCACCGTGGGCTCGAACCAGCAGCCCTGCATCGGGTGGTGCGAGGTGACGTACTCGTACAGGCCCGAGGTGTTGAAGATGCCGTACAGCCCGAGCCGGTACGTCTGCTCGGCCAGCGCCGAGTAGGTGCCCGCCGCGAAGAACTGGGGCTCGTAGTCCTGGACGAAATAGGCGCGCACGGTGGCGCGTGGATGCGACAGCACCGGATACGCGGAGGTCCACATGGTGGCCACCGCGAGATCGCACTCGGGCAGGTCCCCCACCTCGCGCAGGTCGCGCAGCACGCGGAAGCGGCCCGGGGCGTTCGGGTAGAGCGGGGCCACGCGCGCCTCCAGCTCCGCCTCGGTGACGTTCGGGTTGTTGTAGATGATGAGATCGTTCTGGACCCCGTGGCGCGAGCGCAACAGGTCGGCGAAGCGCAGCAGCGTGTGGATGCCGCCGTAGGGGTGGTGGAAGGACGGCAGGAACCACGAGACGCGCTCGATGCGGCCCTTGCTCCGCAGCCGCGCCAGACGCTCGGGGGCCTCCTCGCGGGCGCGCCGCACCTGCTCGGAGGAATGGTCGAGCGCCTTCACATGGTCGGCCACGTGGCGCTGGTGGAGCGCGCGCTCGCTGGCCTTCTCATTCCGCGTGCTGGGCAGATCCCTCGCGAGCGTCCGCACCGCCAGCGCCTCGCCGTCCTCCTCGTGGCGCCGCGGCGAGCAATCCGTCCCCTCGAGCGTGAGGAAGGGGTTGTAGAAGGGATCGCCCGCGGGGCCCAGGTAGGGCTGGTACGCGGAGAAGGAGCGCCAGAAGTCGTTCTCCGGAATGGCGTCCATCCGGCGGCTGGCCGACTCGTGGTGGATGATGCGGGTGTGGGGCGTGTAGACGACGCGCAGTCCCCGGGCCACCAGGCGCAGGCCCAGGTCCACGTCACTGCCACACAACAGGAACCGCTCGTCGTAGCCCTCGAGCTGCTCGAAGAGTTCGCGCCGCAGCATCACGCACGCGCTGGTGACGGCCAGGTAGTTGCGCACCCAGTCGGCGTGACCGAAGGGCGTCCACGTGGTGGTGTCCGGCAGGCGCCAGAACGGATGTCCGGCGAATCCGGTGATGCCCACCACCACGCCCGCGTGCTGCACGGTGCGGTCCGGGAAGAGCAGCTTGGCGCCCACCGCGCCCACTTCGGGCCGCTGCGCCTGGCCGATGAGCTCATCGAGCCATTGCGGATCGACGATCTCCATGTCGTTGTTGAGGAAGAGCAGCAGCTCGCCCCGGGCCTCCCGGGCCGCGAAGTTGTTGATGGCCGGGTAGTTGAAGGGATGATCCCAGGTGAGCTTGCGGATGCGGGGATCCGTCAGCGACTCCAGGACCTCGAAGGTCTCCCGCTGGGTGCTGTTGTTGGAGACGAGCAGGAGCTCGAAGTTCGGGTAGCGCGTCTTCTCCAGGAGGGTGCCGGTGAGCATCCGCAGCAGCTCCGGCTTGTCCTTGAACGGGACGATGATGGAGACGAGCGGCGTGCCACGCACCGGGTAGCGCACCCGGTAGTGCCCGGGAGCCACCTCCGACACCTCGGCCGCCTCGCCCCGGCGCTCCAGGTGCTCGCGCAGCGCCCGCGCGCCCGCGTCCGAGGCAGACATGTCCGAGGCGCGCCCGTGGTACAGGATGCCCGGCACGTGGACGATGCGGCGGACGCGCTCGCTCAGCCGCAGGAGCAGATCGTAGTCGCGCGCACCTTCGAAGCCCTCGCGGACCCCCCCCACCTCGGTGAGCAGCGCGCGGCGCACCACCACGAAATGGCGGATGTAGTTCACGCTGCGCAGCAGATCCGGGGACCAGTCCGGCTTGAAGAACGGCTCGAAGCGCCTGCCCGAGGAGTCGAGGCGATCCTCGTCCGAGTAGAGCCACTCCGCGTCCGGCTCGCGCGCCAGCCGCAGCACCATCTCGGCGAGCGCATGGGGGGCGAGCGTGTCGTCATGCTCGAGGAAGCCGACGAATCCGCCCTCGGCGAGCGCGATGGCCGCGTTGGTGGCGCGGGCGATGCCGCCCTGGGACGGCAGATGCTGGACACGGATGCGGCGATCCTGGCGCGCGTAGCCAGCGAGCAGTTCACGCACGTGGGGGGCCTGGGAACCGTCGTCCACGAGACACAACTCCCAGTGCTCGTACGACTGCGCGAGGACGGACTCGATGCAGGAACGGAGGAAGGGCTCCGGGGTTTCGTGCACCGCAACCACCACGCTGACGAGCGGACGGGCCGTGAGGTGCGTCAGGGCCTCGGCGGCGCGGGCGATCAGGGCGGGCTCGTGCTCGGCGTACCACTCCGGGTAGCTGTCATCGACGCGAGCCTCCACCGGGGGCCGGGTCTCCAACGCGTTGGCCAGGCAGAGGGTGATCTCGTAGTTGAAGGCGGTCTGCCGCCGGAAGACCTCGCGCCACAACCCCGCGGATGCGCGGAGCCCCAATGAACCGGAGGCATCGAGCGGATTGGCCAGGGCATGGAGCTCGGCCACCAGACGCTGGCAGTCCTGGGGCTCGGGCCGACGAGGCCGCGCCGCGACGACGAGCAGACGCACGGCGGCCTCGTTCCAGCGCCGCTGCCGTTCGAGCACCTGTCCCAGCACGGGCTGGAGCACCTGGAGATAGGACTTCTTGGCGAGCTGGACCGCGGAGCCCAGGCCCTTCTTGCGATGAGACTGGATGCGCCAGCGCGTCGGCTCGCTCACGGGCTCCAACCGGCGGCGCACCCAGTCGGACAGGTCCATGGAGGAGCTGGAGGCACGCTGGGAGGAAACCTGCTCCAGCACGGCGACCATCTCGTGGTTGAAGGCATGCTGGGGGCGCAGCAGCTCGATGTGAAAGGGCTTGAGCCCCTCGACCAGGGCCGTCTTGGCGGCCGTCACGGCGCGGCCCAACTGCTTGCGGTGCGAGGGCGGCACCTGGAACTGGAAGACGTCCGCGGCCTGCTGCGCTGCCTGCAGCGGGGTGTGGGCCTTGGCCGCGCCCTCGGGGAGCCGCCGGCGCAACTCCTCGGTCAGCAGCCGCAACGTGCGCTGGTGCAGCGGGAGATCCTGACAGGTGGCGCCCGTGCAGGGGATGAGCGTCTGGAGCAGACGCTTCTGGGCCGCGACCATTTCCGCCAGGTCACCCAGGGACGGAGAACCGGACACCACGGGGGGCCCGTCCCCATCGAACTCGGGCAACGAGGCCAGAGGGAGCTCATCGCGGTGGGCAGACTGCGTCGGTTCAGCGGACGGGGGACGCTTCATGGCGGGCAAGTCCGGACAGCGGAAGATGAATGGAGAAGTCGAGGCCGCGTGCCTGGCATCTCGCACGAGGGGAACGACGGGGGCCTCCCTCTACTACCACGAGGCTCGAAGCCGCCAGCGCGATGCGGCTTTCACGTGACAGCCCGTGTCGGGCTTTCCGCGCACGCTCGCCTCCCATGCACTCAACCTGACGGTCCCACGTGGCCTCGCTCGCTCCCGCCCAAGGACGTAACGCGGTCCAGCGCCAGTGAGGATTGAGGGAAAAATTCGCGTGAAGGTGCCCGCCAATCAGCCGACTTGACGCACGGCCAGAGGAAGGGGGTACCTTGATGCGCTACGGGGTTTCGTATAGTTGCCTATGCCGCTGCCGTCCACATGCCCGTTGACTGGACGGCCCTTCTCCAGCTTCGGTCGGGAGTATGCATTTGAACTCCGTCAACCCTCGCCTGAGTATTGGCGTGGTTCTCTATCAGAACAGCCGCAAGCAGCTCCAACAGCTCCTCTGCTCGGTTGAGCTGAACCGCGCAGCTCCTGGCTGTCCGCCCTTCGAGCTGAACTTCATCGACAACTCGCCGGATGCCTCGCTCGAGGCGCTCGTGCGGGAGCTCGCGCCGCAGGCCGGCTATCACCACGCGCGGCGCAACCTGGGATTTGGCGCGGGTCACAACGTCCTGATGGACCGGGCATTCCAGGACGCCGATGTCGGCTACTACCTGTGCGTCAACCCGGACTCCATCCTGCACCCGGACTGCCTCGCGGAGCTGGTCTCCGAGGTGAATCGCCAGCGGAAGCCCGGCCTGGTGGAGGCGCTCCAATTTCCGGACGAGCACCCGAAGGTCTACGACCGGCAGACGCATCACACGCCGTGGTGTAGCGGCTGCGTGCTGCTCATCACCCGGGCGCTGCACCTGGTCGTGGGCGGATTCGACGAGAACTTCTTCATGTACTGCGAGGATGTGGACCTGTCGTGGCGCGCGCGTGCCCACCAGTTCAACATCAGCATCGCGCCCAAGGCCCTGGCGCATCACTACGTCGGCAACCGCCCAGACAGTCCGAATGGCCGGCTGATGCTCCTCAAGAGTGGCACCTACCTCGCGCACAAGTACGGCAACGGGAAGATGCACCGCGCGTGGTTGAACGAGTACCTCAACAGCGGAGGCGAACCCTTCATGACGCCCACGACCCCGGCGCCCTCGGCCGAGATGTTGAAAGTGGCGGATTTCGCCCATCTCTTCCACATGTCGGAGGTCCGGTGGTGAGCCCCGTTCAGATCGTCCCGTCGCCGAGGCAGGGCGACGTCCCGGATGCCCCCAGTGGTTCCATCAACGAGGCGTTCCATCGCGCGGTGCTCGCGGAAGTGCGAGGCGGCTCGCGCGTCGCGCTGCTCGGAGAGAGCGTCGGCCTGCCGCACCGGCTCCAGCAGGCCGGATGCGTGGTGCTGCCGATCGACTTGAGGGAACTGGCGGCCCCGCCCACCAATGGCGCCGCGTTCAGCCCGGCCCGCGAGACGCTCAACACCTTCCGTCCGGACATGGTGGTGCTCGCGGAGAACTGGGCGGAGCTGGGCGAGCCGGAGAAGCTCCTGCGTGAGCTGGCGGCGGTGAACCCCCATGCCGACCTGGCCATTCCCTTCTACAACACCGCGTCGGCGACCCTGTTGATGGCGTCGCTCACGGGCGTGGAGCTGCCCCGCAGCCTGACCGAGGAACAGCTCACGCGGTGGCTCGCCGCCAGCGGACTCAAGGTCCGTCAACGGCAGGTGCTCGAGCCGGCGCGGCTCAAGGGCGCGCTCGCGCGCGACGCGGAGAAGGCGCTGCGCAACCTCTTCCACCAGCTCAACCCCCAAAGCGTGGATCATCAGGTGCTGTACTGGGGCCGGCACGCGCATCAAGCCGACGAGACGCCGACACGCGCGCTGGTCCCCGGACTGCTCAGCATCGTGATGCGCAACCACTCGCGCGACCGGCTCAAGTTCCTGGATCACGCCATCTTCGCGCTGTCCTGCCAGGACCATCAGCCGCTGGAGATCGTCATCGTCAGCCAGTGCCAGGATGTCCGGGTGGTGGCCGAGCTGAAGGCGCTGCTGGAGAAGTACCGTCCGCTCGGAGGGTTTTCCTATCAGGTGGTGCACGAGCCCTCGGACACGGACATCCGCGCGAGGCTCATCAACAGGGGCGTCGCGACGGCGCGCGGCCAGTACCTCGCGTTCCTGGACGATGACGACGTCATCTACCCCCAGCACTACGATCAGCTCATCCAGGCGCTCAAGGCGGGGACCGCGGCCTGGGCCATGGGACGCATCCGCCGGGCCTTCTTCGACAACGGCCCTCGGGGCGAGCTCTTCTGCCGCTACAAGGACGAGATGGGCCGCGGGGACACGTTCGACCTCGGCCTGCTCATCCACGACAACTACATCACCTGCCACTCGTACGTGATGGACCGCCACCGGCTGGGCAACTTCCAGATCAGCTTCGCGGAGGAGATGTCCTTGCACGAGGACTACAGCTTCCTGCTGCGGCTGTGCGCGCTCTTCCGGCCGGTATTCACTCCGGGCGTGCCCAGTTGCGAGTACCGCATGCGGGATGATGGCACGAACTCCATCCTCCATGGAGGCGCCTCGGAGACCGCCCGGAAAGAGAAGCAGCGCAACTGGGCCATCTCCTCGGTGCTCAAGGACGCCATCAAGCGCAACCTGCAGGTGCTGCTGACGGAGCAGGAGTTCCAGGACGAGCTGGGCCGCTACCACCAGCAGGGCCAGCAAGGGGCCGCGGAGACGGTGCGTCAGCAGATGCTGAACGAGGCCCAGGGCCCGTTGCGCTTCCGGCTCGTCAACAAGGCCAACGCGGTGCTCAAGAATCGGAGCACGCGTGCCCACGGGGTACTCAAGAAAGTCCTCAGGTACATGGTCTGAGGCGCCGCCCCGTCCCGCAGTAGCGGAGACGGGGCACCCGCGGGGCCCTGGCCAGGCAGGGCCCCTCCCCGCTCAGGACGCCGAGCTCAGGGCCCGCGCCGGCTGGGAGCGCGCCGGAAGGGAGTCCTCCACCACCCATCGGTGCACCGGACGGAAGACGCCTTTCTCCCCGTGCTCGGACACCACGGTGAAGTGGCACTGCGTTTTCGGACCGGGGGCCTCGGCACCCGCCGTCTTCACCTGGACACCGAGCACGTAGTCTCCACCCAGCAACTCCAGCCGCTCGAGGATGAAGCGCACACGCCCCTGGGGCGGCAGCCGCTCGGGCAGGGCCACCGCGTCGAGCCGGGTGCTCGTCGCATAGAGCAATTTGCCATCCGTGTGTTCGAGCGAGACCTCGAACTCGGCGTCCCCGGTGCCTTCGCTCGCCGCGTAGTCGATGCGGACCTCCGCCGGCTGTCCGGGCGACAGGTGGCGCAGTTCCACGCCCGTCTCATCGACCAGACCCACACCGAGCAGCGTCACCGGGGCGTTCGTGGGCCGCACTTCGCCCGAGCCCGCTACGGAGGGCACGTCGGGCAGCCGGCCCGTGTTTCCCAGCGCCAGCGCGGGCGGAATGAAGGTGACGGCCGAGGCCTCGGCGATCTCGACGGCCTGACGGTACTCGTCGGCCACCTCGGCGGGAGTCCCCACGCGGCGGATGCGGCCACCGTCGATCCACGCCGCCATGTCACACCAGCGCTCGACGGTGCCCAGATCGTGCGTCACCAGGACGATCGTCTTTCCGCGCTCCTTGAACTCCGTCATCTTCGCGAGGCTCTTCTTGGCGAAGTGCTGATCCCCCACCGCGAGAATCTCGTCGATGATGAGGATGTCGGGGTCCACGTACGTGGCCACGGAGAAGGCGAGCCGCATGTACATGCCGCTCGAGTAGGTGCGCACCGGCTCATCGATGAAGTCGCCCAGCTCGCTGAAGGCGATGATGTCATCCATGCGCGCGAACACCTCGGCACGCGTCATGCCGAGGATGATGCCGTTGATGAGGATGTTCTCCCGCCCGGAGAAGTCCGGGTGGAAGCCGGCCCCCAGGTCCAGGAGCGCGGAGATGCGCCCGTTGACCTCGATGCTCCCCGTGGTGGGCGAGTAGATGCCGGTGATGAGCTTGAGCAGCGTGCTCTTGCCCGAGCCATTGCGGCCGAGGATGCCCACGGTCCGCCCTCGGGGAATGGTCAGGTTGATGCCGCGGAGCGCCTCGATGAGGCGCACTTCCCCGGCCTGGCGTTGACCGCGGATCCACCGCACCAGCTCCGATTTGAAGGTGGTGTATTCGCGGCGGATGGTGCTCTTGCGGAAGCTCTTCACGACATCGCGGATGACGATGGCGTTGGCGTTGTCTGCGACGGTCATGGGGCTAGATGGACTCGGCGAATTCTTCGCGACGGGCTTCGAACACCAGGGTGGCCAACCAGAGGAGGCCAAACGCCCCCACCATCAGCGCCGTCAGCGGCCAGAAATCCGGCAACCGGTGCTCGTAGAAGATGGACTGGTAGGACGTCACCAGGATGGCCATGGGGTTGGCCAGGGTCATCAAGGGACGGTAGGGCTCGGGAATCGTGGTCGCCGGATAGAGAACGGGCGTGAGGAAGAAGAACATCATCAGCACATTGCTCACGATGTGTTGCAGATCCCTGAAGCGCACGTTGAAGGCCGAGACCATGTAGACCACCGCCAGCGTGAAGCACAGCTGGCACAGCAGCACCACGGGGAAGGCCACCACGTGCCAGGTGGGCCACTCGCCGAAGAAGAACCCCAGGCCCACCATCAGCGGCAAGGACAACACGTAGTTGCACAGGTTGGTGACGACCACCGTCGCCGGCAGCACCTGCGCGGGAAAGCGCACCTTCGTCATCAGATCACGCCGATCACTGATGGCGCTCGCCCCCGCGTTGAGAGAGCTGGAAAACCAGTTCCAGGGCAGCAGACCCACGAACATGAAGTACGTGTAGTGGGGCAGGTTCTGGCGCATGTAGACGCTGAAGAGCAGCGCGTACACGAGCATCTGGAGCGTGGGGTTGAGGAAGGTCCAGAAGAACCCCAGGACCGAGCCACGGTAGCGTGCCTTGAGCTCGCGCTGAACCAGGCTGAACAGCAGGCCGCGGTACTGGTAGAGCTCACGGAAATTGCGAAGCATGTTGGCGGCATCCATACCGCAGCGCCACGCGCGGGGCGAGGCCAGCCGTGCAAAGAGCGTGGGCCGCCCTTCCTCGCCGCTCTCCCCCTCGGGCGCCCGCATGCCTGGATGGCCCCTGCGCCAGAAAACAAAAAAGCCCCCTGGCTTCCCAGGGGGCTTCTTGCTTCTTGGAGCGGGAAAAGGGATTTGAACCCTCGACCCTCGCCTTGGCAAGGCGATGCTCTACCGCTGAGCTATTCCCGCATCAGAAAGAGTGTGTGGAGCGGGAAAAGGGATTTGAACCCTCGACCCTCGCCTTGGCAAGGCGATGCTCTACCGCTGAGCTATTCCCGCGTCTCGTCACTCGTACCGCTCTTGCGCCGGTGCCTCGCGGCGCCGTCGAAAGTGAGGCGGGTATACAGTCCGCCTCCGGGGGCGTCAAGCCTTCTGTTCATCCCCATTTCCGCGCCGCGCGAGCATGGAAAGGAAGGCGCGGAAGTAGACCACGGCGCTCCACACGGAGAAGGCCGCGGACAGATACACCAGCACCTGGCCCACCTTGTTGAAGTCCACCGGCGATGCGTAGAAGCCCCAATCCACGTTGTGCTCGTAGTGCACGCACAGCGAGATGATGCCCACGAGTTGCAGGGACGTCTTCCACTTGCCCTCCTGCCCCGCGGCGATGACCATGCCCTCGCTCGCGGCGATGGTGCGCAGGCCACTGATGATGAATTCGCGCGCCAGCAGGACGACCACCACCCAGGCCGAGATGCGCCCCAAGCGCACCATCATCACCAGGGCCGCCATGGCGATGAGCTTGTCGGCGAGGGGGTCCATGAACTTGCCCACCACGGTGATGAGGTTCCAGCGGCGCGCCAGATAGCCGTCGACGACATCCGTGATGGAGGCCACCGCGAACACCACCGCCGCCATCAACGACGAGTACGGGTCCGCTTCGTGGAGGAGCCAGACGAAGAGCGGGATGAGGAGGATTCGCCCGAGCGTCAGGATGTTGGGCAGGTTCCAGAACTCCTGCACGAGCACGCTCGGCTTGCGTGCCGCGCGCCGCCGCGCCTTCTCCTCCTTCTTCTGACGCCTCCGTACCGCACGCTCCGCTCGATCCATGGCGCCGCCTTCTACCGGACTGGCAAGGTGATGAGGGCAAATCCTTCGCCGCTCAGTTGGACGGCGACTCGCGAGGGAGAGTGCTCTCCAGGCAGGGACACCACCTCGGGGGTGACCTGGCCCTGCCACCCCACCAGGCGGGAGACGGGGACCGTCACGGGCAGCTCCGGCGTCACGACCACCGAGCGCAGCGCTCCCCGGAAGGCGAGCACCACCCGGCCCTGGCCGCGCAGGTAGACCAGATCCAGGTCCGGCGCCACCGTGGAGGGCATCTTGCCGTTCTCGAACGCCACCACCTCCTCGAAGGCGAAGACACACTCCTCGCGCACGTAGACGCCCGCGTCCCCCAGGTCCACCGCCAGGAACGAATGCGCCTCCGCCGACTCGAGGAAGAGCACCCCCCGGCCGCTGACACGCGTGAACTGGCCCGGGCCGACGCCGAAGGGCTCGTCCGTGGCGCGGCCCCGGAAACGCTTGCGCTCCGGCTCGAATTCGAGCTGGCCGCTGAAGGCCACCAGCCCCTCCAGACGCGTGAGCAGCTCGCCCTCCACGAACACGGAGAAGCTGCCAGGGCCCAGGCGGAAGCGGTGCGAGGGGCTCGCTCCCGCGAGCGCCAGCGCGGGAGTCAGATCGGTCAGCATGGGGATGTCTCGGGCAGGGCGTGGGGCTGGAGCACGCACGGGCAGTTCAGGGGCGGCCCCTTCCAGCGCCACCTCCGGAGCGGACGCCGCGGCCACGACCGGTGGCGCCGTGGCGGACTCGCGCGCGTCGTCCACTCGCGGCGCGGGGGCCTCGGCCTTCCCGGGCTCCTCTTCCTCGTCGAACCGCAGCTCGTCCTCGGAGGACTCGGCCGGACGGGAGGCGGGAGGCACTTCGTCCAGGCCGAACTGCGCGCCCCATTGCCCCTCGCCCGGGGGCGCCGCGCGGGGGGCGGGCACCGGCGCGACGGGAAGCGGCCGCGACGGCTTCGGGAGCGTTTCGCCCGCGATGGCCCGGGCCATCTTCTCCGCGAGCACGTCACTGCCCGACAAGAGGAAGTGCTCGCGGGCACGGCCGTACTCCCTCGCCTGGGCCAGCGCGAGCCCCAGGTAGTTGTGCGCCTTCTTGTGGTCGGGCTGCAGGTCCGTCGCGGCCTCGAACTCGCGCATCGCCCGCTGCAGGGCGTTCGTCTTGAGGTACACGAGCCCCAGGTTGACGCGCAGCGTGGCGTCCACCGGGTTGTCGCGCACCAGCGCCTCGTAGACCTCGGCCGCCCGCTCGAAATGGCCCAGCTTGAAGTAGGCCAGGCCCAGGAGGTTGCGGCCCTTCTCGTTCCTCGGTTGGAGCTGGTGGGCGCGCTCGAGCAAGGTCCTGGCCTCGGTCAACAGGCCCTGCGCGAGCAATTCCCCTCCCTGGTAGAGCTGCTTGAGGAACTCCTCGTCAACGGGGCTCTTCGGCCCCCGCCCCGTCACGCGCGTTGTCGCCATCGGAATCCATCTCGCGGGGCTCGTCCTTCGTGAGCCGCTCGCGCTCTTTGTAATGTTGGTAGAGCTGGAGCACCTTGCGCACGTAGGCCTGGGTCTCCGCGTAGGGAGGCACCTGGCCACCGTACTTGCGCACGGCATCGGGGCCCGCGTTGTACGCGGCCACCATCTTCACCATGTCGCCCTCGAAGAGGTTGGCCAGCACGCGCAGGTAGCGCACCCCGCCCTCGATGTTGTCCCGGCTGTCGAAGATGTCGCGCACGTACATCTCCGAGGCCGTGGCGGGCATGAGCTGCATGAGCCCGCTGGCGCCCTTGTTGGACAGGGCGGTGGTGTTGAAGTTGCTCTCCGCGTGCATGATGGCCCGCACCAGCGCGGAGGGAATCCGGTAGCGCGCGGAGGCGGCGAGGATGTGCGCCTCGAACTCCTGGGGAGTGCGCGAGCGGCCCCGCACCGGAGCGTTGGGCTCGGGGGCCTCGGAGAAGGTGCCCTTGAGCTTGCTCGCCTTCTTCGCGCCCGCGGGGGGCACGTTCGTGTAGACGATGGTCCCGTCCTTCTCCACGTACCGGTAGATGCCCCCATCGGCCTGGGCGCCCAGGGGAGCGAGCAGCGAAGCGGACAAGAGCAGGAAGGGCGGGACACGCATGGTGGCCTCGCAACCTTAGACCTCCGCCCAAAAGTCCTCAAGAAATCGCCTTGTTTCCGGTACTTACAGACAGTAAGGCTGTCATACATGCCCCATCGGTTCGACTTCCTCGTCCTGGGTAGCGGCGTGGCCGGTCTCTCGTTCGCCCTCCAGGCGGCCCGCCATGGCTCGGTGGCTATCCTCAGCAAGCGCGAACCGCAGGAGAGCAACACCGCCTATGCCCAGGGCGGCATCGCCAGCGTGCTGTCCCCCACGGACTCGTTCGAGGCCCACATCCGGGACACCCTGGACGCGGGCGCCGGCATCAACCACCTGGACGCGGTGGAAGTGACGGTGCGCGAGGGACCCGAGCGCATCCGTGAGCTGGTGACGATGGGCGCGGACTTCAACCGGCGGGCGAGCGGCGAGTTCGACCTGACGCGCGAGGGCGGCCACTCCGAGCGCCGCATCGTCCACTCCGGCGACATCACCGGCCGCGAGGTGCAACGCGCGCTCCTGGCGGCATGCGCCGCTCAGCCCAACATCACCTTCTTCCCCAACACCGCGGCGATCGATCTCATCCTCGATCGGCGCAAGGCCCCGGGCGTGCCGGGCCGGTGCCTGGGGGTGTATGCGCTCATGCCCTCGGGGCGCATCGAGAGCTTCCTGGGCAAGGGCACGGTGCTGGCCACGGGAGGCGCGGGCAAGGTGTACCTCTACACCTCCAACCCGGACGTGGCGACGGGGGATGGCGTGGCCATGGCCTACCGGGCGGGGGCCGAGGTGGCCAACATGGAGTTCTACCAGTTCCACCCCACGTGCCTCTTCCACCCGGAGGCCAAGAGCTTCCTCATCAGCGAGGCGCTCCGGGGCGAGGGCGGCAAGCTGCGGCTGCGCGGGGGCGCGCAATTCATGGACCGCTACCACCGTCTGGGGGAGCTGGCCCCGCGCGACGTGGTGGCGCTCGCCATCGACGCCGAGCTCAAGCGCACGGGTGATGACTGCGTCTACCTGGACATGACGCACCTGGGGCGCGCGTACCTCATGGAGCGCTTCCCCAACATCTACGCCACCTGCAAGGCCTTCAACATCGACATGGCCGTGCAGCCCATCCCCGTGGTGCCCGCGGCCCACTACATGTGCGGGGGCGTGGTGACGGACCTGCACGGGCGAACCACCCTGCCCGGCCTCTTCGCCATTGGCGAGGTGGCCCACACGGGGCTGCATGGCGCCAACCGGCTCGCCTCCAACTCGCTCCTGGAAGGGCTCGTCTTCGGCCACCGCGCCGCCGCGGTCTGCGCCGAGGAGGTGGGCCGCCTGTCCACGCCCCCGGAGGATCCCCCCGGGTGGGACGAGGGCAGCGCGGTGGCCTCGGACGAGAGCGTCGTCGTCACCCACAACTGGGATGAGATCCGCCGCCTCATGTGGAACTACGTGGGCATCGTCCGCACGGACAAGCGGCTGATGCGGGCCCGGCGCCGGCTGGAGCTGCTGCGCGAGGAGATCCGCGACTACTACTGGCGCTTCAAGGTGACCCAGGACGTCATCGAGCTGCGCAACATCTGCGAGGTGGCCACGCTGATCGTCGACTGCGCCAGCCGGCGCAAGGAGAGCCGCGGCCTGCACTACACGCTCGACTACCCGGGGCTGGACGATCAAGCCCGGCACGACACCGTGGTCCGCCGCGCGCCGTGAGACCCGAGCACGACACATGAACAACCCAAGCATCCAATCGATATGCGTCTTCTGCGGCTCGCGGATGGGCTCCCGGCCGGAGTACCTCGAGAGCGCCCAGGCCCTGGGCACGGAGATCGCCCGGCGCGGCCTCACGCTCGTCTACGGAGGCGCGAACGTGGGGTTGATGGGGGCGATGGCGGACGCCGCGCTCGCCCAGGGTGGCAAGGTGGTGGGAGTGCTGCCCGGGGTGCTCAAGTCCCGGGAGATCGCCCACCCGGGCCTCACCGAGCTGCACCTGGTGGACTCCATGCACACGCGCAAGGCGATGATGGCCGAGCGCGCCGACGCCTTCATCGCCTTGCCCGGCGGCGTGGGCACCTTCGAGGAGTTGTTCGAGATCACCACCTGGGCACAGCTCGGCATCCACCAGAAGCCCATCGGCCTGCTCAACGTGGCGGACTTCTATGGCCCCCTGCTCGCCCTCATGCGGCGCGCGGTGGACGAGGGCTTCGTGCCCGAGACCCGGGCCCAGCCCTTCGTGTACGACGCCTCTCCCACCGTGTTGCTGGAGCGGCTGCTCGTCGCGGGGCAGCCCCTCGCTCCAGCCACGCCCCTGCTCCAGCCCGAGCAGCGCTGAAACCCGCGCGCTCAGCGCGCGCGCACCCGCATCTCCACCTTGCCCAGCGAGGAGGCCAGCCGCAGCACCACGCGCTCCGTCCCGGGGGGAATGACCAGCTTGCCGTCCGCGAGCAACGCGGGGAAGCGCAGGCGGTAGCCCACCCAGAAGACGCCCGTGGCCGGGTAGTACGCGCGCATCTCCATGTCCGCCCGGCCCAGCCGCTCCACGCTCACCGGGTGGACCGCGCCCGTGGGGGTGAGCAGCTCCACGTTCCAGATGGACGAGGGACGATCGAAATCATCGTAGTGGTAGTCGTAGACATGCACGCCGAGGAAGAACTCATGCGTGTCACCCGCGGCCACCAGTTCCTGGGCGACCCGCGCCGGGACGTCCTCTAGCGGCAAGGCCTTGAAGAGGGCCTGCCGCTGGAGACGCGCCTCGCGGAAGGCCTGCGTCTGCAGGGTCGCCGTGGCGAAGAGGACGGAGTCGAAACCCTTGTAGATTTCCCCACCGTCCGTGTAGCGCTGGAGCACGTCCAGATAGGCCTGTTCCTGGCGCTCATCCCGGAGCACGGGGCCGGACTCCCCCACCGCGGGCGGCGTGGAGGCACAGCCCGAGAGCGCCAGGAGCAGCGCCCCGAGCCCCAACCGCGTCTTCATGGAATGAAGTCCTCGCGGGTGAACAAGGTGAAGAGCCGGTGTCCGGAGGCCTCGACCGCCTCGCGGCCGCCCTCCAGCCGATCCACCAGGGCGAAGGCCCCCAGCACCTCGAGCCCCTCGATGCGGGCCCGCTCGATGGCCTTGAGCGTGGAGGCGCCCGTGGTCACCACGTCCTCGAGGATGGCCACCGGGGAGCCCGGCGCGAGCGCCTTCATGCCCTCGATCCACTGGCCCGTGCCGTGTCCCTTGGGCTCCTTGCGCACGATGAAGGCATGCAGGGGCGTCTGGGCCAGGTAGCTGGTGAGGCTCACCGCCGACGCGAGCGGATCCGCGCCCAGCGTCAGTCCTCCCACCGCCACGGCCGAGGGAGCCTCGCGGCGGACGGCCTCCAGCAGCAACCGGCCGATGAGGTAGTGCCCCTCGGCCAGGAGCGCGGTGCGCTTGCAGTCGATGTAGAAGTCCGACTCCTTGCCCGACGAGAGCACCACCTTGCGCCGCTCGAAGGAGCGCTCGGTGAGCAACCGCAGCAGACGATCCCTGTCAGACGAGGCCGACGTCATGGTTCACAATTTCTCCAGCCACGCCACCAGATCCGAGGAGTAGCGCAACTGGGTGAGCAGTTCCTGCTTGCGCGTCTCGTCGAGGTCCGAGAACACATCCGCCAGCAGCGCCAGGTCCTGGTTGATGTCCACCAGCCGCTGGGTGGCCTCCACGGCCAGTTCGTCCGCGTCGACTTCTTCCTCCACCGTCTCCGGCGCCAGGGACTCGTCGGTGGCCAGCGCCTTGTCCAGCATGTCCCGGGCGATGGGCGTCAGGCGGCCCTCGGCCTCGAGCTTCGCGCGCTGGGCCTCCAGCTCCTCGCGGCTCACCGGAGAGGCATGGATGGCCGAGGCGAGCGCCATGAGCAGCGCGTCCTCGTCGGACAGGTCCGTGTGCAGGCGCGCCAGGACGCGATCGCGCTTGAGGAAGCGCAGCGCCGCCACGCGCCGGAAGCCGGAGACGATCTGGAAGCGATCCGGAGGCTTGAAGCGCACATCCACGGGAGACAACTGACCGAGCCGCGCCAGATCCGTGGCCAGCGCCGACAAGTCCCCGACGGGGCGGATCTGCAAGGACATGTCCTCGTCGATCCGCTCCAGGGGAATGTGGGCGGGCGCCACGTGACCGCGCCGGGACGCGGGTGCGATCTCGATGCGCTCGGCGGGAACCTCCGCCACGTGCGGGGGCGGAGGTGCCTCGCTCGTGGGCGGTGGGGAAGCCTCCACGGCGGAGGCACCGGAGGACGGCACGGCCGTGTCCACTCCGGGCGATCCTTCCGCCTGGGGGCTCGGCGCGCCGTCCACCTCGTCGACTTTGTTCTCGGTGTTCATGGCGTTCAATCGGCACCCCTGGATCGGCTCGGCGCCGGGCCCTCGCCCGGCGCCTCACACTGCTTCAGCGGCCCTTCTTCTTCACCACGACCTTCTTCCGGGCACCCTCCGCCACCGTGGGCGGCAGGGGGGCGGCGGAAGGAGGCCGGGGGGGCTCGGGACGCGTCGGTTCCGCGGACCGGGCGGCGGGGGGCGCCGGCGGAGCGGGACGCGGCGCGGGAGCGCTCGGAGCCGGAGGCGGCGCCGGACGCGCCGGTGCGGCGGCGGCCGGGCGGGTGCGGGGGATGCGGCTGACATTGCGGCAGACCGTGGGCACCAGGATGCACTGGCCGTCCTCGCAATAGACCAGGCCACGCTCTTCCATGGTCTGCGTCCACTTGGCGCGGGTGACCGTGCCGCAGACGCTGCCGGCACCGAAGTGCATGTCGCGGATCTCGCTGCTGTACTGGGCCTTGCCCGTGATGCCATCGCGCTTGATGCTGACCATCTCGTCGTACTCGCGCTTGTGCATGCGCGCCTTCAGGCGCTCGCGGGTGGCAACGGGGATGTCCTTGTAGCGATCGACCGCAGCGACGACGTCGCCCATGTACGGATTCACGCCGGGCCGGTCCCAGGAGCAGGCCGGCAGCGTGGCGCCGGAAGCAGCGGCAAGAGCAATCGAGGCAAGCAATGACATTGGACGGTCTCGTCGGTTGGAGCGATCGGGCCGGTGTCTCGAAGACGGTCCGGACGAAGGCGATTTATTGGTTTCTCCCTGCGCCGCAGCAGCCGGGGCAGGGCTGCTGTGTCGCGATGCCCTCAGTGTAGAAACCCCCGGGCAAGCCCCAGGGTTGACTCCCCCTGACCAAGGGGTGTCTGAAGGGTGAGGTATGTCACGCTTTGTAATCGTTAGACTGCAGACCTGACCCCAGGAGCCCCGATGCGCACCGCCCTCTCCATCGATTACTACCTCGCGCCCCAGTCGCCGTGGGCCTATCTGGGCCATGCGCGTTTCGCACAATTGCTGATCGACAGCGGCGCCGCGGTGCGCGTGCTGCCGGTCGATCTCGGCGGCAGCGTGTTCCCCGTCTCGGGCGGATTGCCGCTGGCGCAGCGCGCACCGCAGCGCCAGGCCTACCGGCTCGTCGAGCTGCGCCGCTTCAGCGACTGGCTGGGCCTGCCGCTGAACCTGCAGCCGCGCTTCTTCCCGGTCCAGGGCGATGACGCGGCACGGCTTCTCATC